>Ga0187817_10000053_pt1 | contig 33414 bp, 22 predicted proteins | sample NC_wetland_sal_i_17_FD_132431 | JGI IMG/M metagenome (GOLD analysis project Ga0187817, IMG submission 132431) | Wetland sediment microbial communities from Neuse River Estuary, North Carolina, USA - SO4_2 | ecosystem: Environmental > Aquatic > Freshwater > Wetlands > Sediment | place: USA... | reverse complement strand
TGGTCGTTCGATTGAATCTGGTAGTCCTGTTGCGGGCCGTCGAAGTTGCCCTTCGCCTGGTCGAGGCTGGTTTGCTGCAGGGCCGTGCGCACATCCTCGAGATTGATGCCGTGCGAGGAAAGGGCGGTGGGATTTACTCGGACCCTCACGGCAGGTTTTTGTCCGCCACTGATGCTGACCAATCCCACGCCGGGAAGTTGCGAGATTTTTTGCGCGAAGCGGGTGTCGGCCAGATCTTCGACCTGCGACAGCGGAATCGATTTCGAAGAAAGCGCCAGGGTGAGAATCGGCGTGTCGGCGGGATTCGTTTTGCTATAGATCGGCGGGACCGGCAGATCCGAGGGTAGATAGGTTTGCGCGGCGTTGATGGCTGCTTGTACTTCCTGTTCGGCGACGTCGATGTTCAGCTCGAGGGAAAACTGCAAAACAATGATGGAGCTTCCGTCGGAACTCGTGGAAGTCATCTGATTGAGGCCGGGGACCTGGCCGAACTGCCGCTCCAAAGGTGCGGTTACGGCCGAGGCCATCACGTCAGGACTGGCGCCGGGATAGAACGTAACGATCTGAATCGTCGGGTAGTCAACCTCGGGAAGCGCGGAGACCGGTAGCTGGAGATAGGCGACGAAGCCCGCGAGCAGGATGGCTGCCATCAATAGCGACGTCGCCACCGGCCGCAAGATAAATGGACGAGAGGGACTCACTGATGCGAGGCTCCGTTTTTGCCGCTGCCGGTGCCTCCCTTAGAGGCTCCGGACGGAGTGGATTGATTCACATTATTCTGGCCGGTTTGAGCCTGCTGGCCGGAGGCTCCGCCAGCTTTCGCAGGCGTGCGAATGGTAACTTTCGCCCCATCCAGAAGCTTGTCGAAGCCATTCACCGTAACCACTTCCTGAGGTTCAAGACCCTGGACGGCGGTCACCGATCCATCCGTCGTACCGGGCGTAATCGTCCGCATGGAAGCGGTCTGGTCGCTTTTGATCACGTAAACAAAAGCGCCTTGGGCGTTGCGCTGAATCGCCGGAGTGGGAATCAAAGTCGCATTGTGGAGCGTGTCGACGAGCAGTTTGACATTCACGAACTGGCTGGGAAACAGAGCGCCGTCCGAGTTGTCAAAGATGGCTTTGAGTTTCAAGGTCCCGGTGGTTGGGTCGATGACATTGTCCAGGGTCAGCAGCGTGCCGGAGGCCAGTTTCGTGTTGCCTTCGCGGTCAAATGCGTCCACCGTCAGTCTCTTTCCCTTGCGCAATTGCTGTTGAATCTGGGAGAGGGAATCTTCCGCGATGCTGAAGATCACCGTGATGGGCTGAAGCTGCGTGATGACCACCAGGACAGTGCTGCTATTCGCCTGCACGATATTTCCGGGATCGACCAGCCGCAGTCCCACGCGTCCGGCGATGGGCGCGGTGATATGCGTGTAGACCAGATTGACCTTGGCATTCGCGAGCTGGCCTTCGTCGTTTTTCACCGTGCCTTCATCCTGCAACACGACTTGCTGTTGATCGTCAACTTGCTGCTTGGCGATAGCGTTGCGATTCAAGGCCTGCTGGTAGCGTTCCAAATCGATCCTGGCTTCATTCAAGGCCGCCTGATCGTGCGCCAGTTGTCCCTCGACTTGCGTTAATGCCGCCTGATAGGGGCGCGGATCGATTTCGACGAGCGGGTCTCCCTTTCGCACCATTTGCCCTTCGCGATAGTAGACCTGCGTAATCTCGCCTTGTACCCGGCTGGTCACCATGTCGGTATACACGGGCGTCACCGTCCCCAATGCATTCAAGTAAAGCCCGATGTCGCCCTGGTGCGCTACCGCCGTCGATACCATAACCGGACGGGAGGCCGCGTCAGCGCCGGCTTTCGTTGCGGCGTCGGCCCCACCACGTTTCCACAAAACCACGATGACAACGATAGCGACGGCGGCGATCAGCCAGATCCACCAGCGGCTCTTGCGAGTGGTTGAATTCTCGGTCATTTGCTGCTCGGATTCCCTGGAAACAGCCGTCTCTGACCGTTGTTCCGTCGCTTAAACTCCTCAAATCGATGAGGGGAAAAAACTCTCATAATGGCCTTCTCGTTCTGCTTTCTCGTGAATCTTATCATCTATCCCGTACCGATTCGACGTGTGGGACGGGCAAATCGAGCAGAGTTTTTTGTGAAGAATTGTCAACGCTTGGCCAGTTCGCGCACGGTTATAATTCAAAACCGTGACCGCGGTCCAAGGCAACAAAACCGGCCCCTGGTTCGGGCGAATCGCGCTGCGATCGGTGTTGGCTGGGGTGGGCCTGCTGGTAATCGCGTATGCTGCAGACTACGGCATGTTTCGCTATCGTCTGGCGACGAAGCGCCAGCCCTTTGGCAGCGTAACCGTCGAACACTACTACTCGGTGCACCATAAAGACGGGAAGGACGAGCTTATCTTTGATCCACCGGTGCAGCAAACTTGCGTGCACAGCCTTTTCCCACACTCCGGTGATCCTCCCTGCTGGTTTCTCATCCGGCATGCTGAACAGAGGACTGACATGTAACTATCCCCGGCAGGCCGCATGCTTTGGTTCTGCTCACCAGGGAGACCTCTGTAGCGTCTTCGGTTGATTACCGCGGAAAAACGCTCCGCATCAGATCCGCAACCACGTCCGCCGCAGTGTAGGCCGAGGCGCCCGGTTGCAAGAAGCGCGAGATCCTGGTCAAGTCGTTCCCGGAGGTCACCATGCCGTTTTCAACCAACTTGCCGTTTCGCGCCTGGGGATGTCCGATGTTTGCCATCAGCGCATTGCAGAGACATTTCCTCCCCACCGTGTTCTCCGCTTTTCCACCCTTCGACACATGGATGGTCACCGGCTCCGCCGAACAGCGGTAGTCGATGGTCCCCATTGGCGTCCGGTAGGCTTCCCGCAGATAGCCCAAATCGCAGATCCGCGGCCGGTCGGAGCAGACCTCGTGCTCCGAAAGCGTGCCTTCCAATTGCGCAACCTTGAAGGGAAAACTAGTCGGTGAAGCCACCGTGTCGGTAAACACCCGAGCTTCCCCAGCAAGAGCTTTTGCCAAAAGCGCCTGCTTGTAGTCCGTTCTCAGTCCCGATTCCGCGCAGAAAGCAAAGGCCGTCCCAACCTGTACCCCTGCGGCTCCGGCGGCCAAAGCCTCTGCCAGTTTCTCCGGGCGGCCGAATCCTCCAGCCAGCCAGAACGGGACACCCAGGGCGCGGATTTTTCCCAGATCAACGATATCGCGCTCGCCGTAGATCGCCTCTCCCGCTTCGTCCAGTTGGAGCTTGCCGCGAGGCGGCGCATTGTGGCCCCCGGCGGTCCATCCTTCAATCACGAATCCATCGACCAAGCCGTCCGCCTTCTTCAGCATGGTTGTCGCCAGGGTATTGGAGGCGATGATCGCGAGGAACTTCGGCCGCACGAGTGGCGGAAGATCACGTCCCATGAGTTCCTTCGGCGTGAAGACCATGGTTCGGTCGTCACCCTCCTCTGCCCCCGTAACTTGCAGGAGATAGCTGGCGGGTTCGTGATTTGTGAAACGATCGAGGACTCCGGGAATCTTGAGCGGGACACCGGCCCCCATCAGAACGTAGCCCACGCCCGCCAGCATGGCGCCGTAAATCGAAGGCAAATGCGGGAGTTGAATCTTTTCCAGGTAATTGATTCCGACCGGATTGTCGTGGCCTTCGCGTGCGAGAAAGACTTCCACAAAATTGGCGGCCACGCAAAGCTCCTGGAGTTCGAAAGGAGTGTCTTTGGAATGCGATGGCAAGGACTTATAAGGCGCTCTTTCCGCCTTCCCGCCCGGACTGTAATAGGTCCGCCAAATACGCTCAGCGATTTCGGGAATCGGAAAATGTTCCAGGCCGCGGCTCATGTGGCCGCCGGGATCGCCGTCTTGTAAGCGCCGTGCAAGAATCGAATCCAGGGCAGTTCCGGAAACCACGCCCAGTTGGCCGAGTTTGGACACGGCCTGCGCCAGCCGCCAACTGGAAACGCCCGCACCCATTCCGCCTTGAATTATCGTTGGGAAATTGCTCATGATAAAGGCGCAGCAAAAGACTGATTATTTCAAGAATGCGGGATTCAAATTGTCTGAGTTCTGTAATAGTTTTAGGGATGGTTTCACAAACCGGCTTTGGGAAGGGCACGGGGTTATCGAGGCTGCGGAAAAAGTCGTCGAGGGCGCAGAAACCTTACCTCAGGCGCTAAAGCGGACACATTTTCTACGACTTACGGCGCGAGTAAAACTCGTGCCCTTCCCAAAACCTGCACGAATCAGAGTTTTTCCGCAAGCTGTTATCGCCGTGCCGCCGCGCTCAGTGCCGTCTTTCCATTTCGATCGCACGCGGGAACAAAATATTGTTCTCCAGATGAATATGCTGGTGCAGATCGGCTTCAAACGTTGCCAGGGCCTTATAGAGCGTCTGGTAACTGATGCAGGCGTCGGGCGGAGTCGCATACCCAGTGCTGGCTCCCCGCATCGCACGCAAGGCTTCGCCGGCGGAATCGTGCTCATGCATCATCATCGTCACTGGATTCTCCACCGTCCCAAAAGGCGACGGCAGCACCGGTTCCTTCGCGATGACGGACTCTTCCATCCTCACGATGTACGGGAAGAGAACCATTTCTTCTTTCATCATGTGCATGATGAGTTCCTGGGCCAGGCCTTGAAAGCTGGCGCGAACCTGCAGGAGTTCCGGATGGTTTTTCCCGTGCACGGAGCAGACCTTGTCGAACAACGGTCCAAGGCGAGCGATCTCCTCACGCGTGTACTTGTGGTGAGTGCTGACGATGTGCGCCACCAGATCGGCCAGCGGTTCGGTTGGCCAGTTGCGGTCCTTTTTGACGACACGCGCAGACTGTTCGGCCAACTCGAGCGAGTCCAACACCTCGTTCATTGGGAGATTCGCTGTGCGGCACGCTTCTTCAAGCGACTTGTTGCCGCCGCAGCAATAGTCGATACCCAGCTTCTCAAAGACTCGAGTCGCCGCGGGATTTTCCAGGGCCAATTCCCGCACCGTTTTCTCAGTGGTTACGCTCATCTCATCCTCCTCGTGGGCGGCTCCATGCCTCATGCCACGCTTGATATACCGAAGGTAGCGGAGTAGCAAAGCTTTGCCGATGACTTTTGTCACGGCGATCGCGATGTGCTGGGGTTGCGTTATGAGTCGCGCAGGTCGAGTCACTCGGCCGATTGCAGTTCGGCTTCCAGGGCTTTCAAATCGCAGATCACGACGCTGCGGCCATCGATCCTGATCATTCCCTCGGCTTGCAGCCGGGAGAGGTTGCGGGATACCAGCTCGCGCACCGTGCCAATTTGCGAAGCCAGTTCCTGGTTGCTCACGGGCACGGCAACTTCCACCCCTTCGGCGGTACGCTTGCCTTCCTTCTGAGCGAGACGTACGAGAAACGCGGCCAGACGGTGGCGCACAGTGGTGAAGGAGAGTTCTTCGATAATCCCGACCAGCCGGCGCAGGCGCGCGCCAACCACCCGCAGCACCTTAAGTGCAACCTGCGGATGAGCGAGACAGAGCGCCTGAAAATCCTGTTTGCTCACGAAAAGAAGAGCGGCATCGCCGATCGCGGCTACCGAAGCCGGGTAGGTCCCTCCATCGAAGACGGGTAACTCAGCGATCGAACTGCCCGGGCCGTCAATGCTCAGTACCTGCTCGCGCCCGCTGGCGGAGCTCTTGAAAATCCGCACCTGCCCGGACTCGACAACGTAGAGTCCGGAACACGGCTCTCCTTCACTGAATACGGTCTCGCCCGCCGAGTAGTGGCGCAGGATCGCGCGCTGGGCAAGGAAACCCAGCTCGTTGTCCGTTAACCCGGAAAAGATGGCAGCCTTCGCCAGGGTCTGCCCAGGCGTGGATGTGGATCCCGACACGGTCGCTATTGTACCGGAGCACCGGCGAAGAAAGTGCTTCGGCCAGCGCGGGTACACATCGTCCTTGCTGCTCGCGCTCCTGCAGATCTCTACAGTGACACTAGGCAGCCTTGCCGCCGGTAATCTGGAACATGTTGGAAGCCTCGAGGTAGTAATGCTCGATGTGTTCCTCCTCGAGGAAAGGCTTTAGATCGAGCAGCGGAGCACGATTCTTGTAGAACTCTTGGGAATCGGACCTGGTCTTCCAGACGGCGACAACGAGCGCGCGGCTAGGATGCTCCTCCGAGATGAAGGTAAGCAGGTCCACAAAACCGGTCTGGTTCTTGTAGGCGTTTGGAAGTTGACGCGCGGCTTCCAAGAACTCTTCCTTTTTCTCCGGCTTGAATGTGCAGGTCATCATACGTGTGAACATAGGGCTTTCCTCCGCTAAGTGTGTCTCTCGGCGTCGCGTCGACAAGACCGCGAGGCGGGATAGGTGTTCGCCTGGATCAGCCACTCAAGTCGGGACGAGCCAAGCAGGATGATCTTCTTGGGTGGGCTGAACAAGCCCGGCACCCTTTTCACATGGTGAATCCAATGATAGATCGTTAGCGATGACTTTTGTCACGCACTCTTAAGCCAATCGCAAAACTTCAGCATGGCACCTCAGGCCAGCCCGCCGCCGTCAACGACAAGATGAGCGCCTGTGATCCAGCCAGACATCTCACTCACCAGAAACAGGACTGCATTGGCGACATCGCCCGGGGTCCCGACGCGGTTAAGCGGACGGCGGGCCGCCTCCTTCATAAACTGCTCTGGATTTTCTCCGAGTTGGCGGCACTCACTGGCCAGCATTGGCGTGTCAATGTCGCCCGGGCACACGCAGTTCACCCGGATGTTGTCTTTGCCATGGTCGATCGCCATCGCCCGCGTCAGGTTCAGCAGTCCACCCTTCGCCGCACAGTAAGAAGCCGCCTTCGGCCCTCCCTTCAACGCCCAGCCCGATCCGGTATTGACAATCGCGCCGCCGCCGTTGCGAATCATGTGCGGAATCACTTCGCGCGAAAGCAGGTACGCACTTTTCAGGGTCACATCCAGGACCGCGTCCCACTCTTCTTCTTCTAAAGCCAACACGTCTTTTCGCAGGACGACACCGGCATTGTTGCAAAGGATGTCGATCCGGCCATATCCAGCAACCGTGCGTTTCACCGCCTCCCGGCAATCGGAACGCAAACGAACGTCGCACGCGACGGCCATGGCCTTCCCCCCGTCTCGCTGGATTTCGGCGACTGTCTCCACCCCACCCTCAACGTTCTTGTCGAGAACGGCAACGGCAGCGCCCATTTCCGCGAGACGGACCGCGATCTCCCGCCCGATTCCCGATGCAGCTCCCGTCACCACGGCGACCTTGCCTTCGAGCGACAAGAGTTGCCCGGCTCGATTGTGAATATTCTTCAGATCCATTCTCCGAAAGCAGCAAACTTCCAGGGCCTCAGGGGCTAAAGCCCGTGTTCCTATTGGCTCGGGTTGGCCCGGCTGAAGCCGTGCCCTTCCCAAAACTGTTTATGGGGTAACCTCCAGAGCGCGCTCCATCGCATTGAGGGTCAGCTTGACGTCTTCGGATCTGTGGGCAGCCGTCACAATCGAGTGAAGCGTCGCCGCGGGACTCGTGTACACGCCGTATTCAAACAACTTAAGAGAGAACCGCTGGTAGCGCTTGCGGTCGACATGTTCGCAAAACTCCCGATAGTCGCGGATACGCGCCTGCTGGGTGAACATGATTTGAAACATCGGGCCAACGCGCTGCACGATCGCCCGTGTCCCCTTCCGGCGAAAAAGTTCGCTCATCCCTGCCGCGAATTGGTCGGCCAGTTCCCAGATTTGGCGGAATAAGGCGCCTCCATTTCGAGTCAGCTTGCGGAGACTTGCGCGCGCCGCATGCAATCCGATGCGCGAGGCGTTATGTGTACCGTAGTGCAGGACGCCTCCGCTGGCTAATGCGCCCATCACCTCGGCGCGTCCCGCAAAAGCAGCAACCGGAAGTCCGCAGCCCAGCGCCTTTCCGAGCGTAACAATGTCAGGAGAGAGGCGATAGTATTCTTGGCATCCGCCGGCAGCAATGCGGAACCCGGTCACGGTTTCGTCGAGGATAAAGAGAATGCCGTGTTGGCGGGCCAATTTCTGCAGGCCTTCCAGATAACCCTCGGCTGGCGGGATCACCCCCATATTCGCCATCACGCCTTCGGTAATCACCGCCGCAATCTGTCCGGGGTGGTTCTGGATGGCACGCTCCAGCGAAACAAGATCGTTCCAGGGAACTACGATCGTGTCGTCGAGGGCGTGGCGGTTAAGACCCGAACTGTCGGCAATCATGACCGGATCGCTGCGCAACCCAACTGCTGAGGCCGGCAGCGGGTTCGAAGCTACCAGAAGATCGTCGTACCAGCCGTGATAGTGCCCCTCGAACTTCAGAATCTTCGGTCTTCCGGTCCAGGCGCGTGCCAACCGCACCACCGCCATCACCGCTTCCGTTCCGGTATTCGCGAACCGGACAACCTCGGCATTGGGCACAATCTGCTGCAGCAACTCGGCGACTTCAAGTTCAATCTCGGTTGCGGTCGCGAAATGAGCGCCGCTAGCGGCGCCCTCAGCTATCGCCTGAGTCACTTCCGGATCCGCATGTCCGAGAGGCAGCGCGCCGAATCCCATCATCCAGTCGATGTATTCGTTTCCATCCACATCATACAAACGCGACCCCTGCCCGCGCTGCATGAAGATCGGATACTCGCCGTAGTTCGCCGGTCCACGGGAGGGCGAGCTACCGCCCTCGACTAGCAGACGATTCGCGCGCTGATACAGTCGTTTCGATTGCTCGGTACAGAAAGTTGCCGTGCTCCTCGTTCCCAAGTTCCCTCCTCACACTGCGCCCAAACACCGGCTATTCTCTGGCGCGCTCACGAAGTTTGAAACGTTGCAACTTCCCTGTGGACGTCTTCGGCAGCTCGGGGAAAAATTCTACCCGATGCGGTCGTTTGAAGACCGGCAAGCGGCGGAGCACAAATTCCTGCAGTTCCTGGGCGAGTTCAGGCGTACCCTCGGCGCCATCGCGCGTCACGACGCAGGCGATCGGCTTGAGCAATTCGTCTTTGTCCTTGCGGAAGACCACGGCCGCTTCCTGCACGGCAGGATGTTCGATTAACGCGCTTTCAATTTCAATCGGGCTGACCCACACGCCGCTCACCTTTAGCATGTCGTCGGATCTTCCGGCATACCAAAAATAACCATCTTCATCCTGATAGTATTTGTCGCCCGTCCGGATCCAATGGCCCTCGATGGTGTCCTTGGTCTTTTCATGTTGGTTCCAATAGTAAGCACAGGTGGAGTCGGCCTTCACCAAGAGATTACCGATCTCACCCTGGGCAACCGGCCGGTTATTGTCGTCCACGATTCTGACCTCGCAACCGGGAATGGTTCTGCCACTGGAGCCCGGACGCACGGCGCCCGGAGCATTGGAGATCATGATGTGCAGCGCTTCGGTTGAGCCAATGCCATCCAGAATTTCCACTCCGAATCGTTCTTTGAAGCGATGATAAACCGTGGCCGGCAAGCTCTCCCCCGCGGAAATCCCGTGGCGCACGCTAGAAAGGTCAAACTCCCTCCCATCGGCGGAAATGTGAGCCAGAAGCTTGGCGTAGTTCGAGGGAACCGAAAAGAACAACGTTGGCCGATGGCGCTCGATGACTTCGAACACACTCTGAGGCTTGGGTGGGCCGGATAACAGAATGCTGGTAGCGCCCACGGCCAGCGGAAAATAGAGTCCGTTGCCCAATCCATAGGCGAAGAAAAGCTTGGCGACACTGAAGCAGCGATCGCTGTCCGTGATCTTCAGAATGCCTTTGGCATACAGTTCGGCGCTCACCACCATGTCATGCTGGAGATGAACGCAAGCCTTTGGACGCCCCGTACTTCCGGAAGAGTAGAGCCAGAAGGCGGCATCGTCCTTGCTGGTCGACTCGGGTTCCAGCACGGAAGAATTTTCCTGGATCAGTTTCTCAAACGACAGGGTGCCTGTCTTGGGCTCGCCGCCGACCACGACAATGGTTTCCAGGTAGCGTAATTGGTGTCTGGGAATCGCTTCGAGGGCCGGTAGTAATGACTCGCTGACGATCGCCACTCTCGCGCGGGCGTTGTTCAGCATATATTCGTAGTCCGCGGATTTCAGCAGAGTGTTGACCGGAACCGGGACGGCTCCAATTTTGATGGCGCCGAAGAAACTGGCGGCAAACTCCGGCGAATCCAGCAGCAGCAGAAACACGCGCTCCTCGATCCGTACGCTTAACCTTCGTAGCGCATTCCCCATCTGGTTCACGCGCTCAAAAAGCTCGCGATAGGTGACCCGAACGTCTCCGCATTCGATGGCAATTTCATTGGAGCGGCCCTCCTTCACATGACGGTCGATGAAGTAGGAGGCGGCATTGAATTCGTCGGGAAGAATTGTCGGGGTAGCGGAACGCATCGCAAGATCAACTCGGCAGCAACTGCGTTTCCGTTGCTGCGCGGAAACGTATAGACCTTACCATAGACCTGCAATGCTGCTACAACGCTCCGGCCGGGGATGGTCAGCTTTCGCGGGCGAAAGCCCTTCGGGTTGAGTCCACAAAAGCAAGGATTGCAGTCGATCGTTCGTTCTTGCGCAAGGCAATGTGCACGTCGATGGTAGCCTCCGGTTCATTAAGCGGCACGGCACTGACCTTCGGGCCTGACACCGGATGGCTTACAACCGCACCCACGGTAAGGTAGATCCCTTTCCCGGACGTCACAAGAATAATCCCCGCCTCTTCATGGGGGTCGGTCAGCGTGGCGATGACTTTAGGGACGATTCCCGCCTTGCGGTACAACTCCAGCCCCTTGTCGTAAACCCCGCTGGAAACGCTCCGGTCAAACAGGAGGAGCGGCTCGTTGGCGATTTCTTTCAGCCGCAGCTCGCGGCGCTTTGCCAGGGGATGCTCTCTGGGTAAAACGACGAAAAACCTTTCTTCAAAAAGAACTTCCGACTTGAGATTCTCCGAATCAATCGGTGGGCGCAAGAATCCAACATCGATTTTCAAATCCCGAAGCGCTTCATTCTGGCGCGTGGACAGAACGTCCTGGCACTGGATCTCAACTCCAGGAAAACGTTTCAGATGTTCGGCGACTGCGTGATTGACTTTCTCGCCAAGTCCCGAGGCAACTCCGATCTTCACCAGGCCGCTTTCGCCCCTTTGAGCGAGTCGAGCAGCATCAACGGCATGTTGTGCCTGGGCAATCAGCCTTCTTGCTTCCTCCAGAAAGACATGGCCCGCATTCGTGAGTTCTACGTGGCGCTTGTTGCGCACGAAGAGCTGAACACCCGTTTCCTCCTCCAATTGCTGGATCTGCTGGCTCAAAGGCGGCTGCGCCATGTGCAGCCGCCGCGCGGCTCTGCTGAAGTTGAGTTCCTCGGCAACGGCGACAAAATAGCGAAGGTGACGAAATTCCACAGACGAATTCTAATATCTGCCGCGTATTAAGGTTCAACTAAAGATGTATTAGACAATTTCGGCCCACCCCGGATATGCTGCCCCGCAACTTTACGAACTTCTAGTAGAGTTCTATCGCCTTGTACATTCCGGCAGATGTCTCGAATTGCACATCCAAAGAAACCGCTTGCCCCCCTGCGCTTCGTCACCTATCTTCAAATTCACCGGAAAAATTTTGCGCGAAGTCAACATGCCTCCAAAGGAGATCTGGATAACGTTATGACGACCCCATCCCGGTTGTGTATTTCCCGTTTACTCCTGAGGCAGTTCGGGCTGGCGCTCCTCGCAGCGCTGCTCGCCCTTTCGATCCCCCTCATGGCGCAGACCAGCACCGGCCGAATCATTGGGACGGTGACCGACCCGCAAGGCGCTGCCCTCGGCGGCGCTCACGTGACCGTGACCAACAGCGGCACCAACATTCACTGGAGCGCGACGACGAATGCTGATGGTGCGTACCAGGTTCTTGACCTCCCCATCGGCACGTATGTCGTCTCGGTCGAGCTTGCGGGATTCGCCAAGGCCGCCACCACCCCGCGAGAACTCACTATCAATCAGTCGTTGCGCATCGACGTGCCGATGCGCGTCGGCGGAGCCCATGAGGTCATCGAAGTCACATCGGATCAGGTGCAGGTTGAAACCGTGAATCCCACAGTTGGAGGAACCGTCACCGGTGCGCCGATTCAGGATCTGCCGCTCAACGGCCGCAATGCGTTGGACTTGGCCCTGACTCAGCCCGGCGTCACTCCGGCCCAGCCCAACACCTTGGGTGCGGCAGCCGGCGTTCCCTCCGGCGAATTCGAGATAGCGGGCGGTCGCGACAATGCCGTGACCTACCTGCTGGACGGTGGGGACAATACTTCGGCGACCTACGGCGTGGCGGTCATGAATCCAAATCCGGACACGATCGCGGAATTTCGCATTCTCACCAACAACTACACCGCTGAATTCGGACGCAGCGCTGGTGGTGTGGTCAGCATGGTGACCAAGTCAGGCACCAATCAGCTTCATGGAAGCGTCTTCGATTACCTCCGCAACGATGCGATGGACGCCAATACGTATTTCAACAAGGCGAACCTGGATCCGACGCTGAACAGTCCGCGCCCGGTGCTGAAGCGAAACCAGTTTGGCGGGACTTTAGGCGGGCCAATCATAAAAGACCGTGCCTTCTTCTTCTTCGGCTACCAGGGCCAGCGCCAGAGCAGTACCGAGGTGAACCCCCAGGTACAGGTCTACACTCCGGCAGAACTGAACGGGGACTTCTCACAATCCGCAAACGGGGGGCCTGATCTGGGAGTGGCGTGCTTCTTGGCTGGATGGCAAGCGCCGCCTGCGCCCACATACCTAGACAATTGTTACGATGCAAACCACAACAAGCTACTCCCCCATTCTTACTTCCAATCTAATTCCACGTTAGCTGCCGAAGCGATTATTGACCCGACGAAGATCGACCCTGTGGCCCAGAATTACATCAGCCACAACCTGATTCCAGAAAGCAGCAGCGGCATCCTGACTCCGAACGGAGCGGCCTACGATGACCGCGACGAGTACAACCTCAAGGTCGACTACAACGCCAACGAAAAAGACCACTTCACACTGACGATGGCGAAGTTCCACAATCCTGTGGAATATCCGTTCCTGCCGGGTGTTGCCCCGAATGTAGCCGGGTTCCCCGGTCTCAGCGAATTCAACAATTACTTCGGCGCCATCGGCTACACCAGAACGATTTCACCGACCCTGCTGAATGAGTTCCACATCACCGCGCAACGAGATAGCAATCGGCTCAACGTTCCCGGCCGGACACTGCCTGGACCTTCCGGTTCGGGGGGCCTTGGAATCAACATCACGCCAGATCAGACAACCGGTCCTTCGCAGATTCTGTTGAACATCAGCGGCGCGCAAATCGGCTTCAATATCAACGGCCCCGCCAACTACGCAGATACGACCTATGTATTCTCCGACACATTTACCTGGACGCGCGGCCGCCACACTCTGAAAGCGGGCGGCTCTCTGGGCATCGTCCAGAACAACGCCGTCTTCGATTATGCGGTCAATGGGCTGTACTCCTTCTACGGTGGGACGACGAGCTATGTTGATTGGACTACAGGCACCTCGATACCACAATCCGGTACTGATCGAGCGGACTTCCTTCTGGGAGCACCCGACATCTTCGAGCAATATCCGAGGGGTTTGAGCGCTGTCCGCAGTCATCAGTACGGGGCATTCGCCCAGGATGAGTGGCGAGTAACGCCCCGCCTCATTTTGACGCTGGGACTACGCTACGAATACTCGACACCCAAGTCGGACCCCTTGAACCGGAACTATATGATCGTCCCCGGCAAGGAATCCGTGAGATTTCCCAACGCGCCGCTCGGACTTTTGTTTCCGGGAGACCCGGGTGCGCCGAGCCATGGCGTAAACTTCCCCGATCGCAAAGACTTCGCGCCTCGCTTCGGTTTCGCTTGGGATCCCCGGGGTAACGGGAAAACCAGCATTCGCGGCGGAGGCGGCGTTTTCTACGACGTGCTGCTGGCCCAGGATAACCAGTATCAGAACGGCACCCCCCCGTTTTTTTCGGCGGCGTACTTGCCCCTTGGAGCCCCGTTTACAGTCCCCGGTTCGGGCCCGTATACGCTACTATCTGATCCGTACGGAACGGAAGGTGTACCCAATCCCTTTCCCTCGACACCGCCGACATTGGATCCTAATTACTACGTGGATAAGGGCTTTGTACCTTACTTCGGGCCGTCCAGCGTCTTTATCGATCCGCACCTGAAAACACCTTACATTTATCAGTACAACTTGAGTATTCAACAACAACTGGGAAATGGTCTGATTGGGGAACTCGGATACGTGGGCAATACTTCTCACAAACTGGTTGCGACTTCTGACTCCGACCCGTTCATTCTGGGGACTTATGACCGCCCCCTGGACCAACCAGGTGCGTTCAATGACCCCTACAGCGCCATGCCTGAGACCTTCGCCAACCTGGTGAATGCCCACTACAATGGCCTGCTCGCCAGTTTGACGAAGAGCATGAGCGACTGGCACTCGATCGGGAACACGTTCTTCACCGTGTCCTATACCTGGTCCCATAACATCAACGATGCCGAAGGGTTTTCTCGCAACAGCAACGCCGTTCCCGCCTATGACCACGGCGGGTTACGGGCTTCCGGAGACTCGGATATCCGTCATCGCTTTGTGCTGAGTGGAGGCTGGGAGTTGCCGCTCGCCCACGCGTGGTCCAGTGGGCCGAAACGGTTGACCTCGGGCTGGAGCTTGTATCCGATACTGACAGCTCAGACGGGTGTACCCATGGACGTGCTCGCCGGGCTTTCCGTGGACGACGTAACCCCGGGTCCATCCGGTGCGGGCGATCAGAATCTGGTCCGTTCAGACTGGGCCGGCGGTTCGCCACACTCTCTCGATCCCCACCAAGTCCAGACTTTTACCGTAAATGGTGTACCCATCACGGGGCATTTCGCATTCGATCCCACTGGGCTTTCGACTCCTGCTTGTTATGCGAGCTCCGCGGCCCCAGGCACTCCGGGTGGATGCCCCGCGCCAACTTACGGAACTTTGGGAAGGAATTTCTTCCGCGCGCCCGGTCGCGTGAATCTGGACCTTACGCTGGAAAAGCGCACACCACTTACCGAGCGAGTGGAAATGATATTCAGGGCCGATTTCTTCAACATTCTCAATCACACGGAGTGGCAGAGTCCGGTGGCATCGACTCCGATTGGTTCTCCTCAGCTCGGCCAGATCACCTCAACCTTCCCTCAATCTCAGCGGATTGGGCAGGTTGCGCTGCGTTTCACTTTCTGAGATTTGTGTCAGGGTATGCCTTTAGGCATACCGTAAGTGCGGCGGCGCGAATGCGCCTTTAGGCGCTGGCTTTGGGCGCTGGAGTTTCACCACAGGCCGCTGACACAGTGCTATTTCGAAGCACACGAACGGAGGATGGAAATGCGAGTACGGGTCCTGCGTTATGCCTTTCTTATAACGCTCATTGTGTTTTGTGTTGCGTCAATTTCATGGGGACAAGGCGCTGACAAGACGGAACGCGTGTTGTTCAACGCCAAGGTATTCACGGGCGTCCCCGATCATCCTTACGCCGAAGCTGTCGCCATTCGCGGCGACAAGATCGTGGCGGTCGGCAGCCTGGCCGAGGTCCTTCCCACCGTTGATAGCAACGTCGCACGAGTTGACCTGCAAGGGAAATCCCTGCTTCCCGGTCTCATCGACAGCCACGCTCATCCCATCTACGGCGGTCTAACCCTGGTCACCGCCGACGTAGACAACGAGATGCCCTCCATGGACGCGCTGGTTATCTTTGCCGCCGAAGCAAAGAAGAGCGGCAAGGGCATGCGCGGCGATGTCCTCTTCATCAGCGGGATGCCTTTGGTCTACTGGTCTAAGACCGACGAACTCAATGCCCGCTTCAGCAGCGGAGTCTACGCTGACTTGCCGGTGTTTCTCGGAGGAATGGACGGCCACACCGGCTGGGCCAATCGGACACTACTGCGCCGGGCTGAAGTCACAAAAGATTTCCTGAGTCGTCTTTCGCCGTCAGAGCGGGCCTACTACGGGGTTGATCCCACCGGCGAGCCCAACGGTTTTGCCGTCGACGCTGGACGGGACAAGATCGAAGCTGTGATCCCGCCACCGACCACGGAGCAATATCTCGAGGGCGGACGAGCTGCCGTCCATTACCTGCACAGCTTGGGGATCACAGCCTGGCTCGATGCCGCGGCTGAGCCGCCTTTCCTGGCCATTTACCGGAGTCTGGCCCAACGCGGTGAGCTCACCGCGCATGTGGTCGCACTTCCTGTGGTCAATCCTCGGAACGATCCGGCAAAAGAACTGGAGGCGGTGCAAAAGATCCGGCAGGAATACGCCAACATACCGAATCTGACTCTTCCGGGCATCAAGGTGTTTGCCGACGGCGTGATGGAGTATCCATCGCAGACTGCGGCCATGACCAAGCCATACAAAAACACAGGCAAGTCCGGAGACTTGCTGTTCGATCCGGCACGCTTTGCGGAGTTAGCAACGCTGGCCGATAAACAAGGGCTCATCGTGCACGTTCATGCCTTGGGCGATCGCGCGGTAAAAGAGACACTGAACGGAATCGCAGCGACCAGGAAAGCCAACGGAAACAGCGGTCTTCCCCACACGCTAACTCATCTTCAAGTGGTCGATCCCGAGGATTTCCCCCGCTTCCGGCAGCTTGGCGTCATTGCGGCGTTTCAGTTATTTTGGGCGACCGCCGAACCGGACACCATTGAACTCCTCAAACCGTACCTTGATCCGGAGTTGTACCGCTGGCAGTATCCGGCGCGCTCGATTCTCGATGCCGGCGGCATCATCTCGGGAGCAAGCGACTGGTCGGTTTCCAGTCCAAATGTGTTCTGGGCGATCTACCAGGCCGAAACCCGTAAAGGACCCGAAGGCGTGCTCGATGCCACTCAATGCATGCCGCGCGAAGCGATGCTTTACGCCTACACCCGTAATTCGGCGGTTGCGCTAAACCAGCAGGACAAAATCGGATCGCTCGCGCCGGGCATGCAAGCGGATCTTGTGCTGCTCGATCGAGACGTACTCACAGTTACACCCGAGGAGATGAGAGATACCAAGGTTTTGTGGACCATGGTTGGCGGCATGACGGTTTATCGCGCCCAGCCTTAGAGCCGTTAGAATGATCGCTAAGTTATTGATCATGAAAGACCTTACGAGTAACTCCTTATTTCTCAAAGACCTGGCGGAAATTTGTCGCTAAGTCTTTGATTTCAAAAGACCGAGCTCAGGGGGCAGAGTCCAATTTGGCGATCGAATCAGACCTCCAAAACAGTACTTTCAGAACCTAGTCTAAGGTGAGATCGGGCATCGCTTCAGTTGTCCACCAGCCAGGCGTACTGCGTCGCGGTCAGCGGCACTACGCTCAGTCGTCCCTGCCTCACCAGCGGAGATTCCGCAAACGCCGCCCGCGCCTTTATTTCGGCCAGCGACTTCGGCTTGGCAATCGGCTTCCCCGCCTTGATCTTCACCTGTGGATTCCTGGGATCGCTCGTATCCACGCTTCCCACAGTCGCCGTCCCTACCGCGCTCTTTTCGTCCCCGGTGTGGTAGATCACCAACCGCTCGCCCGGCTTCATTTCGCGCAGATGCTTCACGGCCGCGGGATTCGTCACCCCGTCCCAAATCGTGGATTTCTCCCGCTCAAGGTCCGCGAAGGAATACACCGTCGGTTCAGTTTTCAAAAGGTAGTCCATGGGCAGGTATTGTAAACACAAATACAAATTGCAGATGGCGAAATCAGTTCCCAGACACTCACGCCATCTTGTTACCGCAGACACTTCCCTTCCGCGCCAGTTTCGCCAACAATAGAACTTCCAGTGAGAGAAGCCCCGACCAACCCGGGCGCAATTCCCATGGCCAAGGCCATTGAGCGCTACTTCAATGTAGCGCTTTATCTGCTCGTGCTCAGTGGCTTTGCCACTCTGGCCTCCACCGGAGGCTTGGATGTGCCGGCCGTGGTTCTTGTGGGACTGGCTCTGGCGTTCCGCGGATATCAACTGCTGACGCGGCGCGAGTTTGTCATCCCGGAACGCTGGACCTCTCTGTTGACGCTGATCTACGTCTTCGTCTACCTCGCGGACTACTTCTTAGTTTCGCGCAGTTTTCTGACCGCGACCGTTCACCTTGTGCTCTTCGCCATGGTCGTCCGGCTCTTCTCGTTGCAGCGCGCGCGCGACCATTACTTGCTCGCGGTGCTTTCCTTTCTCATGGTGCTGGCGTCCGCCGTACTTACGGTCGGGAGTGTGTTCCTGTTTTCTTTTGCGGGCTTCCTGCTGGTCGCCATCGTCGCATTTGTGTTGATGGAAATGCGGCACTCGGTCGCCTCCGAGCCGACGCACGCCCAAGATCCACCCGTGGCCTCCCTCGGCGTTGTCTCTCCCACCCAGCGCATGGCTAACACGCTGCTGGCGATTGCTCCGGCGCTCATGCTGATGATCCTGGCTGGGAGTTTCCTGATCTTCTTCCTCCTTCCCCGCATTTCGTCACGCTATCTGACCGCCTACACTCCTTCCAGCGATGTCTCCACCGGCTTCACCGATCGCGTGCAACTGGGCCGCATCGGCCAGATTCAGCAGTCCAGCGCGGTCGTCATGCACATCGAGATCGAGCACGATCTGCAAGGCGCTTACGATTTGAAATGGCGAGGGGTTGCGCTGAGTTCTTTCGACGGCAAGGTCTGGTCGAATTCCTACGCGCAGACCCAGCTGCGGCCGGCGCTCGATGGAACCTATCGGCTGGCGCCTTGGGTGGAGCCGCGCGGCGCGTCAGCGACCGCGGGCCGATCGATTCGTTATCGCGTCCTGATGGAACCGATCGGAACCAACGTCTTCTTTCTGGCAGAAACGCCGCGGAGTCTGACCGGACATTTCCGGCAGGTGAGTGTGGATGCCGGAGGAGCCGTCTACGACCTCGATATCGATGCCCCGATCAATCGGTACGAAGCCGAATCGCAATTACCAGAAATCGACAGCGACGAGCTTCGTCTGGCAGCGAATCCTGCGCCGCCGGGCATGGATCAGTACCTGAAACTACCGCCGCTCGATGTTCGCATTGCGAAATTGGCGGCGGAAATCACTGCCTCGGCCCCCAGTAACTATGACAAGGCCGTCGCGCTGGAGCGGTATCTATCCACGCACTTCGTGTACACGCTGGACCTGCCCGGCAGTGTGCCGGAGGATCCGCTGGCCAATTTCCTGTTTGAGCGGAAAAAGGGCCACTGCGAGTATTTCGCCAGTTCGATGGCCGTGATGCTGCGATCTTTGCGCATCCCGTCGCGAATCGTCACCGGCTTTCATGGGGGCGAATACAACGACCTCACCGGCCAGTATGTGGTGCGGGCTAGGGACGCCCATTCGTGGGTTGAAGCGTACTTCCCCGGGTCGGGTTGGATCAGCTTCGACCCGACTCCAGCCGGAGGCCTGCCGGCGCGGTCCGGTTGGTCACGGATGGAGCTCTACGTGGACGCCGCCGCATCATTCTGGCGCGAATGGATTATCAACTACGATGTCAGCCACCAACGCACCTTAGGCAAGGATGCGTCCATCACCAGCCGGCTATTCTTTGACGAGGTTCGCCAGTGGCTTGGACGGCAGCATCGGGTCCTGCTGCGGGCGGCACGACGCGCGCACAACCACATCACCAGCTTTCCTATACGCTCGCTGGAAGGGTTGATCGCGTTCGCGACGGTTCTGATCACGCTGCTGAATCTCCGGCGTCTGGTCAACGCGCTGCGGGCTCACAGCCTGCGGGTACATCCGGAGCGTGCCCCGCGCGAATCCGCCGCACTTTGGTATGACCGGATGGTGAGCCGCATGGCGCGGCTGGGCTGGCGCAAGTCGCCGTCGCAAACTCCACTGGATTTCGTCGCCGCCATTCAGGAGGCAGAACTGCAGAAGAGGGTCGCTAGGTTTACCCGTGCTTACGAATCCGCACGTTTCGGGAGGTCGATAGATGACGCTCAAAGACTGCCCGAACTTTTCAAAGATGTCACGGCCAAGGAAAGCACCCACGCAGAAATGGCCATGGGTAATTCTAAGTCGGATCCAGGCCAGCAATCAGCCTAGCAATTGCTGCGGGTTCCCGATGGCCTCGACGAGGTCACGCAAAAACTCCGCGGCCCGTGCTCCATCTACTACGCGATGATCGCTCGAAAGGGTCAGGGTCATCATGGGACGGATGCCGGGACGAGAATCAGGACCGGAACCGACCGGGACGACTCGGTCCGCGATTCGTCCGACGGCAAGAATCCCGGCTTGCGGCGGAATTATGACCGCCGTGAATGCGTCCACCCCGAACATGCCGAGATTGCTGATGGTGAAGGTACCGCCAGCGATATCGGCGGGATGCAGCTTGCCTCCGCGCGCGCGTTCCGCCAAGTCGTGCCGCTGTACCGCGATCTCACCCAGAGTGGCTTGGTCAGCCTTGTGGATCACGGGCGCCACCACTCCATCGTCCACCGCCATCGCCAGTCCAACGTTGATCTCCTCATTGGTACGAACGCCTTGGCCCGTCCAGCTTGCGTTCATGCGCGAGTGTTTCGTGAGGACCCGCGCGACCAGCGCGGCCAACAGATCGGTGTGCGTGAGCTTCACACCATGCGATTTTTCAATTTCGGGCGCGAGCTTCTGCCGCGCCTCGTTCAGAGCGCCTGCGCCCACCTCGCGAATGACGAAGAAATGAGGGACCGTCGTCCAGCTCTGCGTTGTGCGCTCGGCCATCAGCCGGGAGATGGGGCTACCACGGTCAACTTTCGCCGGCGCTGCGCTGGCTTTGGATTCCCCAGCGGCGAGAATGTCGGACGCGAGGATTTCTCCGCCGGGTCCCGATCCACGGACTTCGGCAAGATTGACGCCGCGCTCGCTAGCAAGGCGTCGCGCTTTGGGGGAAATCTTGACGGGCTGCACGGATGGCGCCGCAGTCGCCCCTTGAGCCGGTGCTGCCGCAAGTGAAGGCATAGGCGTGCTGGATTTCCTGCCCGATGTGGCGGCGATTTCATCCGTCGGAGGCACTTCGCCAGGACGCACAATCCAGGCGATGGTTCGGCCTACGGGCACTTCGGTTCCAGCCTGGACCTTGATGCCCGCCAAAACGCCATCACCGGGGGATTCGATTTCCATCACCGCTTTGTCGGTTTCGATCTCCAGCAAGGGTTCTCCTTTGGCGACCGACTCGCCTTCCTTTTTCAGCCACGAAATGAGCTTGCCCGTTTCCTGGGCCATTTCCAGCGCGGGCATAACGACACTGATCGCCATAAATTAAATGTCCAAGGTCGGAGGTCAGAGGTTAGAGGTCAGATTGCGGAGGTCAAAACCTGGGGATCGGCGCTTCGAAGGTTGTTACTTCTGCACTCTGACCTCTGACCTCTGACCTTCTCTTTCTCTTTCAGTCGCCTACGCCGACTCGTTCCTGCCGGGAGCTCGCTTCGATCATCTCGCGCACCCGCGTGCTCGGTTTGGATTCGTTTTCCCGAATTGCGGGAAGGGGCCCATCCACCGTGACATAGTGCCTGCCGGCTACCAACAGTTCCTCGGCGGGGAACCGGGTGATCACCTCGTGGCCGGTTTCGGTGACGACAATTTCTTCTTCGATGCGCGCGGCACTCCAGCCATCGGTCGAAGGCCAGAAAGTTTCCAGTGCGAACACCATGCCGGGCTTGATTTCGCAGGGGTGATCGAGCGAAACGAGACGGCTGATTACCGGCTTCTCCCAGATGGCGAGGCCAATGCCGTGACCATACTGCAGCGCAAAACAGGCTTCCTCGTTCGGAAAACCGAATTCCTGCGCCTTCGGCCACACCGCAGCAATCTCGGCCGTGGTGCGGCCCGGACGCACCAGTTCAATCGCCGCGTCAAGATATTCCCGGCACCGCTTATACGCGTCATTCATCGCGTGCGATGCGTATCCGATGGTGAAACACCGGTAGTAGCAAGTGCGATAGCCCATGTAGGAGTGGAGAATGTCGTAGTACACGGGATCTCCCGGACGCAGCACGCGGTCCGAGAAAACGTGCGGATGCGGATTGCAACGCTCTCCTGAAATTGCATTCACGGCTTCCACGTATTCCGAACCAAGGTCGTAGAGCACCTTGCTTACCAGTCCCACGGCTTGGTTTTCGCTCATGCCAGGTTTCATGGCGCGATAGAGTTCGTCATAAGCCGCGTCGACCATCATGGCGGACGTGTTCAGCAAAGTGATCTCGTCCCGCGTCTTTATGAGGCGGGCTTCCGACATGAGCGCCTGCCCATCGACGACTTTGATTCCTTCTTTCTGCAAAGCAAACAGGACCGGCAGTTCGATAATGTCGATGCCCACCGGTTCTTTATGCAGGCCGCGCATTTCTAACTCGATGCGAATCTTCTTGGCCACATCTTCGGCGCGTCCCATCTCCGGCGTCATGGCGCCGCGCAGCATCGAGATTCCCGCACGTGAGCGCTCACCGAGCCAGGGACAATGCAGTTGATGGTGTTTCGCCGCCGATCCAAAATCCCACAAAATCGGCTCGTCGTTTTGCGGCAGAAGTGTGAAGCGATTCGCCTTGTCCTGTGCCCAGGTTCCAATGTGGGTCGCGGTCAGGTAGCGGACATTATTCATGTCAAAACACAACAGCGCGCCCATCTCGGATTTCTGCAGAAGATCCTTTGCACGCGCCAGACGTTCGCGGCGCAGGCGATCAAAGTCAACGCGGTTTTCCCAATCCACCGCCATCGTTCCGTAAGTTGGAAGAGCCATAAATATCTCCTTAGATCTGGCGCTATCGTCCACACAATGTACGCGCAGCGTCAAACACGGTCTGTTCGGTAGGCACGGTCACATCTTCCAAAGGCGGCGAGAACGGAATTGGAACATGCATCGCGCCCATGCGCTTGACCGGAGCGTCCAGATCGTAGAATGCGCCTGTGGCAATCACCGACGCAAGTTCGGCGGTGACGCCATAGCGTTCGTACCCTTCGTCGAGCACGATTGCCCGTGACGTCTTCTTCGCTGATTCGATCAGAGTTTTTTCGTCGAGCGGCCACATGGTGCGCGGATCGACCACTTCGGCGCTGATGCCGACTTCCTCCAGCATCGCAGCCGCGCCCAACGCCACTTGCACCATGCTGCTGGTAGCGACCAGCGTGATGTCCTCGCCCACACGCTTCACATCGGCTACGCCTAGCGGTACCGTGTAATCCTCCGCCGGCACTGCGCCTTTGAGCTTGTACATCATCTTGTCTTCGAAGAAGACAACGGGATTTTCGTCGCGAATCGCCGCCTTCAGCAACCCCTTGGCGTCGTAGGGAGTCGAAGGGAGTACAACCTTTAATCCCGGAACGTGACAGAACCAGGCGTGAAGCGATTGCGAGTGCTGCGCAGCCGAGCGGCGAGTCGCTCCCAGTGTCGTGCGCATCACCATCGGCACGCGCCACTTTCCGCCCGACATGTAGTGGACCTTGGCGGCCTGGTTGACCATCTGGTCCATGGTCAGCGTGATGAAGTCGCCAAACATGATGTCGACCACCGGACGCATGCCAGTCATGGCCGCACCTACGGCGAGCCCGGTGAACCCGGCTTCGGAGATCGGCGTATCAAGCACACGGTCCTTACCGAATTCCTCCAGTAAGCCGGAAAGAACCTTGAACGGCGTGCCCGCCTCCGCCACGTCCTCGCCCATGATGCACACGGTCGGATCGCGGCGCATCTCTTCGGCCAACGCCTCGCGAATGGCCTGCGCGAACGTCAGCTCGCGATCGCCGCCTTCAGGCATACACGTCCTCGTCCACTTCCTCGACAGCCGGATATGGCGCCGCCACTGCGAACTCGACTGCCTTCTTCATCTCGGCCTCGAGCTCGACCTGTACTCGATCCAGAGCCGCGGCATTAGCGAGTTTCTGCTCGATCAGCCACTTTCCAAAATTTGTGATCGGATCCCGCTCCGTCTTCCAGGTTTGCTCTTCCTGCTTGGAGCGGTAATATTCGCGGTTGATGTCGCCCACGTGATGTCCGTGGTAGCGATAGGTATTGCAGAGCAGGAACGCCGGGCCACCGCCATTGCGGGCGCGATCCACCAGGCGCTGTGCGATGGCATAAACAGCGCGCACATCCTGACCATCCACCCTGGCAGCTTCCAGGCCGAAGGCTGTGGCTCGCGTCAGAATGTCGCCGGCCGTGGTTTCCGAATAATGCGTATATTCCGTGTAGAGATTGTTCTCGCAGACGTAGATCACGGGAAGTTTAAAAAGTTGGGCGAGGTTCATCTCTTCGTACAACACACCCTGGCCGAGCGCGCCTTCTCCGAAGAAACACACCGACACCCGGTTGTTCCCCAGACACCGCGCCGAAAACGCGGCTCCGGTGGCGATGCCAGCGCTGCCGCAGACGATCGCATTCGCTCCCAGGTTGCCGGTGGCCGGGTCCGCAATGTGCATGGAACCGCCTTTGCCCTTGCAGTACCCCGCCTTTTTCCCCAGCAGTTCGGCGAACATTCGATCGGGGGAGGCGCCTTTCGCCAAACAATGTCCGTGACCACGGTGCGTGCTGGTGATGTAGTCGGTGCGCTCGAGCGCTTCGCAAACGCCCACGGCGATCGCTTCCTCACCGATGTAGAGATGCGCCAAGCCAGGCATCAACGCCCGCATGTAAAGTTCGTTGACCTGCATCTCAAACTGGCGGATGGCGACCATCTGCCGGTACATCCGCAGCCATAAGTCCACCTTTTCTGAAGCCTCTCTCGGCTCGGTGGCAGTCGTCATTTCTGCACTCCTGTAGTTATTCCCGACATGCGCGCCAGCACGTCAAACACGACGGCGAAGTCCAACTTCTCCCAACCCATGCCGCGTGCTGCGGTCAAGAACTCGTTGCTGACGGCGGTGGTGGGAAGGGGAACATTCAGCTTGCGGCCCAACTCCATCGCCAGCAGCATGTCCTTCTGCATCATGTTGACGTCGAACCACGCCTCTTCCGGTTGCTGCAGAATAAATGGACCGCGGTACACGATCATGGGTGAGGCGATCGCGCTGTGAATCATCACGTCCACCGCAACCTCACGCGCAATTCCGCTCTTCTCCGCCAGCAGCACTCCTTCCGAGAACGCCATCATTTGGGCTGCTAACTGCAGGTTTAGCGCAATCTTCATCGACAGCGCCACGCCGTTGTCGCCGACGTACGTCACTTTCGGGCCGATATCAAAGAGCACAAACTTCAGCCGCTCGAAGGTTTCCTGACGCCCACCAACCATCACCGAGAGTTTGCCTTGCTGCAAAGTAATAACGCTGCCGGAGACCGGAGCGTCGACCATGTCGGCGCCCTTTTCGCGAACTTTCGCCGCCAGCGCCCGGCTCACTTCCGGGCTCACGGTGCTCATGTCAATGTGGAACTTGCCCGCCGCCAATCCCGCCAGCAATCCATCCGGCCCTTCCGTTACCGCCGCGAGTGCGGCCGCGTTCGTCACCATGGTGAAAGTTACATCCGACGCAGCCGCCACCGCCTTTGGAGAGCCGGCAAACTTCATCCCCTTGTCGATCAACCACTGCGCTTTGGAGCGCGTCCGGTTGTAGCCGGTTACCGTGTGCCCTTTTTCCATCAGCCGGGCCACCATATTGCCGCCCATCACACCAAGACCGATGAATCCAAGTTTCGCCATGGAACAATTCCCTTCCTATGAATTCGGCTTGCGGCCCGGGCCGCCGCTTGCCGATGACGACGAATCCGCCAGCACCTGCTGGAGATGAGCGCGCATCGCTTGTCGCGCCGCCTCCGGATCGCGCTGCTCGATGGCCGCCAGGATCCGTTTGTGATGGTACTGCCCCCGCTCCGGTCCACCGCGCACATCGAAAATGCGGCTGCGCTGTTCGCGCAGAAGACCGACAATCGAATCCAGTAGCGAGAGAATCAGCGGGTTCCCGGCTGCTTCGGCAAGCGCTAAATGGAAATCGAGGTCCGCTTCCACGTAAGCGCCGGGATCGTGCAGGTTGCGATCCATCACCGCCACTGCTTCCCGCATCGTGCTCAGCAGTTGTTCTTCAATTCGGGGAGCAGCCAGGGCGGCAATCTCCGGCTCCAGCACCATCCGCAACTCTGCGAGGTGCGTCGAGCCTTCCTGCTGGTTAATGCGAACCATCAGATCGAGCGACTGTCGAATCGCCTGCGAAGTCCCATTGGTCACGAAAGTGCCGCGTCCGGAATAGGCTTCGACCAGGCCTTTTTCACGCAAGGTCTTCACCGCTTCGCGCACGGCGGTGCGGCTTACTCCAAAGCGCTGGGCCAGATCGCGCTCCGCCGGCAATTGGTCGCCGGGCTTGAGTTGGCCCTTCAGAATCGAGTCCTCCACCTGCTGCACAATCTGTTCGTACAAGCGCGACGTCTTTACGACCCGATATACCGGCTTGGCGGCTAGGGACTCTAGTTCTTCTTCTTTTGTCATTCGGCCCTTTAACCTCCGGATCCGGTGAGCCATTCAAGAGGTGTAGTGGTATGACCACTATACCACACAAAACGCATACCAACAGGCGCTGCTCCACAATCACTGGGTTGCCTCGGCCGGGTTGGCCAATCCCTCTATCTTATCGCCAGATGGCCGGGCTCGCCAGCACAGCCACCAGCGCGTGGCTGTTTGTGGTTGGACCACAATACTACTTGACGGGTAGGCCGCGTCAAGGTATATCTTCCAATCGCACTTCGTTTCCAGACAAGAACCGAACTCGGTCGTATGGGTGTCCGGCCGAGGAAAATGTTCCATCCACCATTGGAGGTCGTAATGCGTTCTCGGCTGAATGGCATTCGAGTCCGAAGCATCGTCTGCCTGGTGCTCGCCCTGTCTGTTCCCATGTTTTCCCAAACCACATCTGGCCGGATTCTTGGGAGCGTTAGCGATCAGTCCGGCGCCGCTGTGGCCGGAGCCGCAGTCGTTGTCACTGACGTTCAGCGCGGCACCACTCGAGCCGTAGCTACTGATGCTTCCGGAAACTATGTTGCGGCGCAGTTACAGCCCGGAGTTTACAAGGTTCGCGCGGAAGCCAAGGGTTTCAAAACGGTGGAGCGCCCAAACATCGTCGTGGAAGTTGCGCAGGACGTGCGCGTCGACATCGCGCTCCCGACCGGGCAGGTTTCTGAAACGGTGGTGGTTACGGACGAGGTTCCGTTGGTCAACACAACCTCCTCCACCTTGGGCGGCACACTGAGTAACGCGGAGATCAATGATTTGCCGTTGAACGGCCGCAACTACGAGAATCTGCTGCAGTTGCGTCCCGGAGTGGAGCGCTATCCCGGCGGCGGATTCTCGACCACGAGCACGAACGGACTGCGCGCAGAAGACAACGCCTACTTCGTTGAGGGCTTATTCAACAGCGAGCCTTACTCCGGTCAAGCCATCATCAACGGCGCCGGTATCGCCGGCGATTCGGCGACGATTCTGCCCATCGATTCGATTCAGGAATTCAACGTGGAAGAACTTGCACCGGCCGAATTCGGGTGGAAGCCGGGGGCGGTGGTGAATGTCGGCCTCAAGTCTGGCACCAATGGACTACACGGCACCGCGTTTGCCTTTGGCCGCGACGGCGACGTGTTTGATGCCCGAAACTTCTTCAACACTGTGCCCAACGCGAAACTGCAAAGAACGCTGGAACAATACGGCGGCAGCCTGGGCGGCCCGATTATCAAAGATAAAGCCTTCTTCTTCGGCGCCTACGAAGGACAGATCTATGACGTAGGAAATTCTTACGGCGGCGTCACTAGTCCGTCGATGGTTTCGATGACGCAGACCTCGCCCAGCCAGGCATGCGCCTTTGGCTCAACCGGCGATTGCGCGGACAGTATTCCCAATGTGATCGCGGACCTCACGTCGCCGGCAGCGGTAGCGGCGGGAGTCACGGTGAGCCAGGCCAGCTTGAATATTGCCGGGTGCACGCTTTCGGGCTCTGCGGTTACTTGCAACGGAACCGGCTTCCCCATCAACAATAATCCAAACATCAATATTGCGAACGGCTTCCCCAACGACGTCACCGTTTACAATGCGATCGGCAAAGTGGATGTCAACGTCAGCGAAAAGAGCCGCATCAGCGGAATGTACTTCTTCGGAAACAACTCAGGCACGGTCGAAGACTTTGCGGAGTTGCAAAACAGGTGGCGGTCGAAGATTCACACCCGGGCCCAGGTGGTTGGCGGAAGTTGGACGTGGGCTCCCAGCCCCCACTGGGTGAATGAAGCGCGCTTCGGATATAACCGCCTTTACCAGCCGACCTTGCCGGGCGATCTGAACACACCGGGGTCCAGTTACGGGCTCGACACCGGCGGCCTCTCGGGTCCGAACACGGGTGGACTGCCGCGCATCGGCTTTGGCGGATATTTCTTCCCCGGTCTGGGCGGCTTCAAATGGCCAAAGTTCCAGGGACCCGACTCCATCGTACAGTTCATCGACCACGTCTCCCGCACGGCTGGCAGCCACTCGATCAAGTTCGGCGGCGAACTACATCGCAGCAACGTCACCAACGCAGCCTACGGAAATGCGCGCGGCAGCATTACGTTCCTTGGTGGCGTTCTGAGTCCGGGTCCGCCTCCCGCTGGCACTCCTCTTTCGACCCCACTCGAAGACTTCTTTGCGGGCTTGCCGTTCAAGTCGTCGTTAGAGGTGGGCAATCCGACACTACATCTCCATAACTGGGCATATAGCTTGTTCCTGCAGGATGACTGGCGAGCCACCAAGAATCTGACGGTGAACTTCGGATTGCGCTACGAGTTCAGCAGTGTCCCTCAAGAAGCTCACAACCTGCTGGGCAACTTTGATCCGAACTCGACCAACGGATTAGTGCAGGTGCAAACGGGTACCGGTCAGATCCCAAGCCTGTACAATCCCGATCACAAGAACTTCGCCCCGCGCTTCGGATTTGCGTGGGATACGAATGGCAAAGGGAAGACGGTAATCCGTGGCGGCGCCGGGCTGGTTTACGAAACCGTGAACTGGCAGTCATTCATCGCCTTCAACAACGCCTTCGGCCCGGGCAGTGTTCCTACAGGGGGGCTCAACGCAGGTGTCCCGATCGACCCGGGCGGCACGATCACCACCGGCAACGTCCTCAAAAAGAATTTTTTGTTCCCGGGCAATTGGGACAACACACCGGTTTTCAACACCACGATCGATTGCGCTCCTCCAAATCAATGCCCCATCATGAGCGTGGACCGCAATCTGACCACGCCCTACGTATGGAACTGGACTCTCAGTTTGCAACACGCATTTACGCCAAACCTTACGTTGGAGCTCGCCTACGTCGGTAACCACGGTGGAAAGTTAACTGGCATTCGTGACATTAACCAGCCGCCGGTAGGATCGGGCTGGGACACCAATTCCAGTGGTACTGGCTCCCTCGACCTTTGCCTGGCGAGCGCTCCTGCCTATAACGCCTGCGCCGCCGACGCCAACGGCACCGAAGAAGCCAGCCGCCCGTTTGCTATTCCTACACCGGCGTTCCCAAACGGACAATTTCCCTACCTGAGCAACATCTTCCAGATGGGCAACATCTACAGGTCCAATTACAACGGCCTGCAAGCGACGCTGAACTCCAGAAACTTCCATGGCCTCAGCATGGTGGCTGGTTACACCTACTCGCACGCTCTCGATAACGTGGGCGCGAACTGGGATTTCGGCTATGGGTCGGGATTGCCGCAGAACGCTTATAACCCGGGCGCGGAATACGCCAACAGCGATTTTGATGTGCGGCACCGCCTTACGGTTTCGCTCACCTACGCCCTCCCAGGCAAAAAGGGCTACGCGCAGAGCCTGGAAGGTTGGGAACTCAACTCGATCATCACCTTGCAAAGCCCGCAAAAGTGGGGGGTGATGGATGAGGGACAGGCGGATGCAGCTGGCATAGGCCCGCTGCCCGTCAGCCCCCCGGCGTGGACCCCAATCCGTTGGAATTTCTTTGGGAACCCGTCCGACTTCAAGTCGGGGCCGAACGGAATTCCTCACTACACCGTAGGAGGAACGCCTGCCATGCCTGCGGCCTGCCTTCAAGACGCTAAGAGCCTGGATGGTGGGGCAAACGTGGGTCCGGCCCAGGCTGCCCTGGCTATGGAAGGTTGCTATGCACAAGGCAACGCCGTCCTGATTCCACCGGCGCTCGGGCACTTCGGCAACATGGGACGCAACATTTTCCCCGATTCTGGTTTCAAGAACGTGGATTTCTCGATCGCCAAGAACTGGCATTTCGGCGAGCGGGTCCACGCTCAGTTCCGCGCCGAGTTCTTCAACATTTTCAACCATCCCAACTTCGCTAATCCTTATGGCGGCCAGAATGGTTTCGGCTTCAATGATCCTTCCGTGGGTGGCTTCGGGTGCGGTTGTGCCACTCCCGACATCGCAGCCGCCAACCCGGCCGTTGGTTCGGGAGGCCCGCGCTCGGTTCAACTGGGTTTGAAGCTTACTTTCTAATTGCGCAAATGCCGCATCTCGGGGCCGGACCTCCCTCCGGCCCATCCTTATTAATTGAACTGGAAAGGAATCATCCCGTGCCAACACCCTTAGGTCGTCATAGTCAACGCTCACAACTGACGCTGTCATTAGCCGTGATCCCGCCGCTGATCTTGTCGCTGAGTATCTCTTCCTTCTCCCAGCAGCGTACCGAGCGCACGCTCGATGAGATCAAAACCGAGGCTGTCCATCGCGCCGAGAATGGGATGTACCCGCTCATTGGACTCGATCCCAGCGACGTCAAAGAAGCGTTCAACTCCATCCATACTCGCGATAAAGACGAGTGGGCTGTGGCTTTTATGGGAGTGGCCGATCGTTACATGAACGAAGCCAAATCGCTGGAGAAGACCGACCCGGCGAAAGCGTATGCCGACTACATCCGGGCCTGGCGGCTTTATTCTTTCGGACGCTGGCCCATCCCTGCCTCGCCCGGCAAGCAGCGCTCGTACGAAAAAGCAATCGAGGCTTTCCTGGCGCACGCGCGCTTTTGGGATCCTCCGCTAGAGATCTTGAGGATTCCTTTCGAAGGAAAGGAAATCATCGGCTACCTCCGCCTGCCGAAAAATGCGAACGGGCCCACGCCGCTGGTGCTGGCCGTGAATGGACTGGACAGCCGCAAGGAAGATTTGGCGGAGAGCTTCAGCGCGATCCTGCCCTTCGGCATCGGCTATCTCGCCGTGGACGGCCCGGGCACCGGGCAGTCTCCCACCAAGGTCAGTGAAAATGCGGAGCGCGTGCTCTCGCGCGTACTCGACTACATAGCCACCAGGCCCGAGATCGACAAGAACCGCGTGGCTATGCACGGCGTGAGTTGGGGTGCGTACTGGGCCACGAAGATGGCCATCGTAGAGCATGCCCGCTTGCGGGGGGCGAGCGCCCAGTCACCGCCCATCGACAAGTTCTTTCAAAAGGATTTCCTGATGAATTCCTTGATCGGCAACCGCGAATATCTCTTCGACCAAGTCCCCGCGCTGATGGCGATTTTCGACAATGTGAAAACCGTGGATGAAATGGCGGAAGTCCTGCCCAAGATGTCGCTGGTCAAACAAGAACTACTCGGCAAGCCCATGGCGCCCATGCTCGTTCTTGCCGGGGTTCTCGACACCCAGGTGCCGATCGACGACATTTATCTGCTCCTTAACAAAGGCGATACGCCGAAGACCGCCTGGATCAATCCGCAAGGCGGTCACCTGGGGCGGCAGGTCAAAGTCTGGCCCGATCCCGTCATTTTCAAGCAGGTGATTATTCCGTGGCTGGTGCGCACGCTCGAACCGGAGCGGATTCCGTAGTGCGCAAAACAAGGCTGCATCCGCGAGTCGAATTCGGGATGCTGTGGGGTTCACTTCCGCGACTCTTGGTCGATCTGCGTCTGCAGGCCCGCTCCCGGCAAACTTTAGCTCCGTTTTCTGAATCATTTGCGACCACAAGGAAGCCGGGTCGGAATCGAAAATCGTTCCTGCATCCCCCTGAAAAATGAACCATGCGCCCAGTTCCACCTCCTTCCGCAGTTGATCGGTAGTCCATCCGGCGTAGCCCAGATAAACATGAAAACCGCCAGGGTCAGGTCGAGCCGAGATGGTCTGTTCGAGGAGGGCCTTCGAGGAAATCATGTAAACCGGACCGAAAATGTGCTGAGCTCCCTCGGCCTTCGCCGGCGACCGGAGCAACGCCAACAGCGCTGGTTCTACCGGACCTCCGAGATAGACCGGGTCGGAAAGGTGCTTCGCTGCCTTGATTCCCTCAAGCACTCTTGAAAGTGGGACATCTGTACGCCGGTTGAGAATCAGTCCGACCACACCTTCGGCATCGTAGTGAACCAGCAGGACTACCGTCTGAGCGAAATGCGGATCGGCGAGCCCCCGGCTGGCCACCAGCAACTTTCCGGCACCCAGATCCTTGGCGTTCTTGGATTGGACCGGAAGAAAAACGGTCGGCTGGAATTCGTCTTTCGCCCGGAATGCTTTGACCCAGTTCGATCGGTTTAACCTATTCGCCGACCGGCCCATGTACCAGAGCGAACCATCGGGGGCAAGCGCCGGATCGTGCGGCCCAGGATTCGGCGTCGGTACATCGAATCCCTTGATCTGAACGTTTAACCTTCCCGCCGCAACGAAAGCAATAATCGTGGCCAGCATTGTGAAAAAGCACAGTTTGCGTAGAGACATGGCTGCTCTCCTCACTGGGAATCAAGCCCTTTGTTCCGAATGCCCTCGCACCCCATGAAATTATAGTCAGTAGCCTCTCGTTACAAATCCCGGTACGCTGGCATCAGATCATTTCCGGTTAGCCGACAATCCGGGAATTATCACGTGGGTGCTCGGATCGAAACGCCGAGAATGGTCACTTCGACGGCTTCCGCATGGATCAGCATTTGGGTCCAATGTCGGTGCGACCTGTTCTGGGGACAAATGCGTTGTGTCTGGGGAAGGAAAAGAGGTACTATGCGCGAACCAGGGGTCCAAGTCGGAAAATCAGGCTAAATTTGGCAGGTGCCCCAGGGGCTTTGCTTAGCGAAGCGCCGTACCCCGCTACGCACCCAACTGCGGCATAACAGGTCAAATAGCCGGGGATGGAGGTAGCTTTGAACCAAGCGACGATTGCAGCTTTCAGAGCCAGCTTGCACGGAGGTCTGATCGAGCCAGGAGATCCGGGTTACGACGCGGCACGCAAGGTGTACAACGCGATGATCGACCGGCGCCCCCGCCTGATTGCGCGCTGCGCCGATGTGGCCGACGTCATGACGGCGGTGAAGTTCGGCCGCGAGCAGAAACTGCTGGTGGCTATCCGCGGCGGCGGGCATAACGCGGGCGGGTTGGGAGTGTGCGATGACGGATTGGTGATCGATCTTTCGCCGATGAACTATGTTCGCGTGGACCCGAAGAAGAAGACCGTGCTGGTTGGCGGCGGCGCGCTCTGGCGCGACGTAGACCATGCAACGCACGCGTTCGGTCTCGCGGTTCCTGCCGGCATCATTTCGACGACCGGCGTAGCTGG
>Ga0187817_10000052_pt1 | contig 33488 bp, 31 predicted proteins | sample NC_wetland_sal_i_17_FD_132431 | JGI IMG/M metagenome (GOLD analysis project Ga0187817, IMG submission 132431) | Wetland sediment microbial communities from Neuse River Estuary, North Carolina, USA - SO4_2 | ecosystem: Environmental > Aquatic > Freshwater > Wetlands > Sediment | place: USA... | reverse complement strand
CTTGCGCACGACTCCTCCTCTCTGGCCCTGAGCGGGCCATCGTAAATGGAGAAGTCACATTTCGACTGGACTAATTTCCGGGGGGCAGGTCACAGTTTGTCGTAGCCGATGGCGTCATCCGTGTACACAGTCGAACCATAGCGAACGTTGTTGAGGACCTCGTTCTGCAATGTCTCGCGCTTTACGTTCGGTACAACCTTGGCCCGGACTTCGCGCAGATCGCGGTCAAGAATGCCTTGAACAATCGTCTTGCCGACGAACACTCCGCCTGTGTCCTCCTGCTGGACGCGCAGTCTGCGGCTCCTGTGCATGTTCTTCGACAGGCCGCCCACGAAAGTCTCGTCCGCTTCCAGTTCGCTGCCTGGGCCTCCGCCCAACTTGCGAGTATTCTTCTTTCCCTTCATGACCTCGCGGATACGCTGAAGCATGAACCATGCCGATGTTTGGGTTACTCCGAGGGCGCGTCCGAGTTCGTGACTGCTGATCCCGTTCTTGGAGTTCGCCAGCATCCAGAACGCGGCCATCCACTTGTCAAGGCCGATAGGAGAATCTTCCATGATCGTTTTGACCTTGACCGTGAACTGCTTCTTGCAGTCGTAGCAGAACCAGATGCGGCGGGTCTTGATAAACGACTGCTTGGCCGATCCACAGCGCGGACACTTTACCTCGCCATTCGGCCAGCGCAGCTTAACCGCGTAGTCGAAAGCCCGTTGCGGATCGGAGAAGTAAACCATCGCTTCTTGAAGTGTTTTCGGGGCGTCCATGCAAAAACAATATCACAAGAGCACATGTGTGTCAACTAGTTTATTGCCCTCCTAAGTCTTTGATTCCAATAGACCGGAAAAAAAGGTGTGGGTGCTGGTACCACCTGTTTTTTGTGATCATCAACCAGTAATTAGCCACAAAGCTGGGACAAGTTCGCAGAGAAACAAATAAGGGAATAACCCGATTAAATCGATTCACACGCAGCAATCACCGTCGAAGCAAATTGAAACGAAAAGAAAGAAAGATTTGCAAATCACTGACGATGGCTGTAGGATGGTTTTGGATGCAGTTTTTCGCGTCTACCCAAGTCCAACGTAAACAAATCTTCCAGGCACAAAACGCAGCCCTAGGTTTAACAATCTAAAGGGGCCCCCCAAGACCCCGGTGATATTCGGAGAGAGTGCATGTCGTGGTACGCGTACTGCCTCACTGAACACCAAACCCTAGCCAACGGTGTTCGGTCCCGTCGTCCCTACGTTCTGGATGGAATTCAAGGCGTCAACTCCGCTCCCGTGATGAGCTACCCCAGCGGAGAGTTTTCGGTCATCGTCAGCGAATTTGACCGCGCTACCGCAAAACTCGACGAAAAGTCGGTTCTGGAGCATGCCCGCGTGGTCAGCCAGAGCTTCCGAACCGCCACCGTCCTGCCTTTCCGCTTCGGAACCATCTTCGACACCGAAGACGCCATCCGACAGGCTGTCCGAGCCAACCGCCGCACCTTCTGCGAGAGCGTCGAGCGGCTGCGTGGCAAGTCCGAGATGCGCATCAAGCTGGTCGTGCGCGACGGTTCTCTCCGCGGCTCCATGGAAGACATCGTCCTGCCCGATACCGTAGGCCGCGAGTACCTGACCAAGCTGCGCGAAAAGGCCTCCCGCGAGCGCGAACGCCAGACCAAGGCCCGAGCCCTCTCCGTCCAGGTGCACAAGCTCTTCAACCCCCTCGAGGAAGAAGTCAGCTGCAAGAAGGTCGATGCCGACGGAATGTTGCTCGATATCGCCCACCTGATCGATACCAAGTCGATCGAGAAGTATCAGAACCGCTACAGCACCGCCGCCAAGCAACTCAAGAACTGCGAGCTGTTCGTGACCGGTCCTTGGCCGCCCTACCATTTCCTCCCCGGCAAGGTCCGCACGGTGGCCGGCGACAGCTAGAAACCAGAGCCCTTTGCGGCCCAAACCCCCGGCTGGGCGCGGGAAGACGCCAGCCAGCTTCCTTTTTTGCCGTCACCGCATGTTGTGACGAAAATCACAGCTTTTTCCCGCGCCCGAGAGTAACCTAACTCTTCGTCGACCCTCCCTCGACTTTTCTCAACTGCTCATTGCTAGAAGTCTCGCGCCCTGCTGTATAGAGGCGCATGTCGTTAACATCCAACCTTCGTGATTCGGGTGACCCGCGTCCCCAAAGGGTTGTCCGCGAGGGCGCTTGAATTCTGTGGAGGGAATAATGAGGCGAGTAGCGGTAATTTTAGCTCTATTGGCGCTGCTGGTACCGGCAGCAGCCTGGGCAACTGGAATTGATCTGACTAACCAGTTTGGCACAATTAGCATCAACACCGGAGGAGTTGTATCCCACCAGTCCGAGCTTACGAGCTGGGGCCTGATCAAAGCGGCTCCTGGACACGCTTTGGGCTCGGTCAGCTTTTCTACCGGAGCTTTCACGGCGAGCACCAGCGAAGGGCTTTTTGGCAATGGAAGCTTTGCCGGCGGCGCGGGCACAATGTTTGACGTGTCCGGCACCGGTACTTGGGCCAACACATTAACAGGGCAGAAATGCGGCGCAGGTTGCTCGCTCTTCGCCGGCAGTTTTGTCGGACCGGTTGCCTGGACGGTGATAAGCATCGGCAAGAACGGTTTTCACTATACCTTTCAGCTCTCGGGTGCCATCCAGGGGACGTTCTGGGATGGCCGGACGGTGAACGGAACCACGACACAGACCATCTATGCGTACAAGAACCAGTGGTTCCAGGATCACCAGGGCGGCATCAGTCTCGGCAAAAGCAACCTGGCCGTTCCTGAACCAGGCACACTGGGATTGTTAGGCACAGGCTTGATTTTCGTAGCCGGAAGCCTGCGCCGCAAGCTGTTTGGAGCGTAACCTGACGCATTTCCGACTCGCCGGGTAAGTCTGATTTCCTCTCTGGGGCAGTGGTCGTGTTTCCGTGTGGCGAGGGTGTTCCTATTCGCGCCGCACGGGACTACACCACTTTCCTTTCCTGAAAACTGGGCCGCCGCGCACATTCCTTTTCCCCAGCCTGTAAAGCCCCATGGATTTTCCGGATCCTGCTTTGATCAGAGGCGCGGGTGGCGTGCGATACTGAAATCTATGGCGCTGGTGGATTCTAGGCCTCGGGTGGGGAACGATCCCAAGTCGGTGGTGATTCGTTTGACGGCGGGGACGGGGATGGAGATTGAGTGGAAGGATGGGCACCGGTCCGTCTATACCTTCGCGTTTTTGCGAGATGCTTGTCCTTGCGCGCTTTGCGAGGAAGAGCGGACGAAGTCGGGACGCAAAGCGGGCGAAGCCGCGAAACTGGCGCCGGGAGCTTTGCCGATGTTCAAACCGGCAATAAAAGCGCTGTCGGCGGAAGCGGTGGGCAAATACGCCCTGAAGTTCTCCTGGAACGATAAGCACGACTTGGGAATTTATTCGTGGTTCTATTTGCGGGAAGTTTGTCCTTGCGGGGAGTGCGTGACGCTGAAGAAAGGGAAATAGCCGTCAGTGCTATCAACCATCAACCATCAACCGCCAGTTAAGTCCTTTGATGCACAGCCCCTGATCAGATTGCTAGTGTGCGGGTGATTTTGCGCCGCCGAAATGGAGGCCGTCCATCAGGTTGTCGAGTTCCTCTTCGCTGCCCGAGATGAAGGTAAACGAGACAATTTGACCCTTGGCGATCAGGACCAGCGTGCACTGGCGCATGGTGAGCTTGTCGCTCAGCGGCTTGATGAAATCCGCGCGCAGCAGTCGCCGCGACTCGACTTCTAGTGCATAGGGTTCACCTTCGGCCTTGAAGCCTTTAGCGGTCGCGAGTTCGGTGAGCGGGCCGAGATAGTCTTCGGCTCGCTTGAGGGCGGGATAGGACGCCGCGTTCTCCGAGGCGATCACGACGGCGGAGTTGATCGTGTCTCCGGTAGCCTCGGGAGGGCGCTCGAAAACCGCGAGCAGGACCTCGGATTTGCCGGACTCACTTCCCTGCTGCATCTCCTTGGAGCGATCGACCCAGCCGTAGGGGATTTGATAGCGAAATGCGAAAGTGGAGTTGCGGTAAAGCTGTGTGTCTTCCTTGTTGGCCGAGGGCCTGGCGGCTGACTTAGCAGCGGGCGCACTCCTGCTTTGCGCTTGCGCCAGGGAGCTCAGACAGAACGCTGCGAAAACAATTGCAGCGAATGAGAATACGTACTTGTTGTGAACGCAGGCCGCTGCCGAGCTTCGCTCCGCCTGGACGGGCGCCCGTTCCCACGCGAGCCATTGGCGATAATGCATAGCATCCATGCTACCAGCGTCAGACTGCTAGTCCACGAACATGCAATCCCCATAGGAGTAGAACCGGTAGCCGGACTCCACGGCGTGCCGGTACGCGGCCATTACCAACTCCTTTCCGCCGAGCGCGCACACCAGCATCAGCAGCGTCGATTGCGGCAAATGAAAGTTGGTCAGCAGCGCGTCTACCACGCGAAAGCGATAGCCGGGATAGATGAAGAGGTCGGCCTCGCCTCGACCGGCTTGGACTCGATCTCCGCCTGATCGTTTTTCAGAAAGACCCGCCGCGTACTCCAGGGCGCGGACGGTGGTGGTGCCCACGGCCACGATGCGCCGCCCCTCGGCTTTCGCGCGGTTGATCGCTTGGGCGGCCTCCGCTGGAATTTCGAACCACTCTCGATGCAGTTTGTGTTCTTCCACTTTTTCTGCTCGCACTGGCTGAAAGGTGCCCAATCCGACGTGCAACGTGATCTCGGCGCTTTCAACACCGCGTTCACGGAGCTGTTCCAGGATTTCGGACGTGAAGTGCAGACCGGCGGTAGGCGCGGCCACCGATCCCCGCGCTTGGGCGTAGACGGTCTGGTAGCGCTCCCGGTCCGCGGCTTGGTCGTCGCGGTCGATATATGGTGGAAGGGGCACGTGTCCGATGCGCTCTACGCGGGCAAAGAAATCGGGCACGGGGACGAATCGGACTCGGCGCTCCCCGAAGGTGCCGCGTTGAGTGACCTCGGCCTCGAGGACGGGCGGATTTTCTTCGGGTGAAGCGGAGGGTGGGCCGCTGAAGTAGAGTTTCTCCCCGATTCCGATCTTCCGGCCGGGCCGTACCAGACACTCCCACTCATTCGGATCGTCCGCGATCTGGCGGGTCAGCAGAACTTCGATCCGTCCGCGGAGGAAATCTCGTGCCGCTGGATTACGTGGACTGAGGAGCTGGGCCCGCTGACCGCTGCGGTGGCCGTAGAGCCGTGCCGGAAACACCCGCGTATTGTTCACGACCAGCAGGTCGTCCGGCCGCAGCAAGGCGGGGAATTCGCGAAACGAGCGATCAGCCCAACTCTGGCCCAGCTCACTCCCAGGCGTCCGATGCAGGTGCAGGAGGCGCGAGGCCGAGCGGTCGGGCAAGGGCTCCTGGGCAATTCGTTCGGGCGGCAGGTCATACTGGAATTCGGAGACGAGCATCGGGGAGATTATAGGGTCGGAGCGCCGGTTCCAAGCAGCCGCCAGCTCCACCGCAAGCGGTCGCCTTCGATTTACACATTTTGACGAGCTAATGGTTGTAAGGATTCGGAGAGGTGCTGTACCATGACGGCGCGGGGTTTCAATGGCCAGTGACCGCCAACATCGTCTTGCGGTTGTGCAGTTCGGCCGCATGCTGCACGAAAACGGATTTGTAGCAGCCACGGACGGGAACTTGTCGGTCCGTCTGGACGGGGAGCGCCTGCTGGCGACTCCCACCTGTATCAGCAAGGGGAGGATGCGGACCTCTGACATGGTGATTGTGAACCTGCAGGGAAAACGGCTCGCCGGCAAGCGCATAGTTTCGAGCGAGATCGGCATGCACCTGCTGATTTACCGCTTGCGCCCAGACGTGCGGGGCATCGTTCACGCGCACCCGCCGACCGCTACCGGATTTGCCGCATCCGGTTACGGTCTGAACCGTCCGCTGGTTTGCGAAGTGGTGGTGGGGCTGGGTTCGATTCCGCTCGCCCGCTACGGCACACCCGGTACGCCCGAACTGACCGACGCTCTCGAGCCCCTGATTCCACACCATGACGCTATCCTGATGGCGAATCACGGGGTGGTGACGTTTGGCTCCTCGCTGGAGAGCGCTTACATGAAAATGGAAATCGTCGAGCACTTCGCCAAGATCGCCCTGGTCACGCACCTGCTCGGCAACGAGCAACCGCTCGGCGAAAAGGAAGTGCAAAAGCTGGTAGCCGTGCGCGACCGCTATAACGGAGGAGAAAAGCCGGCGCAGGCAAAAATGACAGTTGAGGGTGACGACCTCCGCTCGGAAACCGAGTCCAGGGAGACGGCTGGCAGCCGACGCTAGCCGGTGTAGGGGGCGGGGTGCAGGGCGAGATTAACAGCGGCGCAAAGCTGCTGTTGCTGCACGGGTTTGCGGAGAAAGGCTGTTGCCCCGAGACCTAGCGCCATCGATTCGGTGGCGGGATCTTCTTCGCTGCTAATCACGATCACAGGAATGTGCTGGGTTTTGATGGACATCCTCAGACGCTTCAACACCTCAATACCGGTGCCTCCCGGCATGTTGATATCGAGCAGAATAACCTGAGGAGTGGAACGCAGCGCAGCCATCCATGCCTGGAGCGCGTCCTCTGCAAAGACGGCCTCAAAGTGCTTCGGACTCAAGAACGAAGCGAGCAATTGTCTTTGGAAGGGAGAGTCGTCGGCAATCAGAATCTTCGGCATGAGGAACGGAGGCCGGACGAGGGTCGGCGCCTAGGATGCCTATCGGCAGAACTCGGATAAGCCTTAGCGTGGCGCGGACGCCGAGGTTCTCAGGTCCGCTGACCGGGGAGAGCAGCCACCGAAGAGGCGCCCGATAAATGGGGCGCCGTTACTCTCCTCCGATACGAAACCTCACACCGGCGCGGAAGTTGGCCGTCAGCGCCGGATATCCGACCACTTCGTTATAGTGATCGTTAAGGGCGTTTTCGACATTGGCGTATGCTGTGAATCGCGAATTGATTGCGTACCAGCCGCCGAGATCGACGCGCGCGTAGCCGGCGGCGTGGAAGATGTTGAAGCTCTCAAAATCGGAGTCCGGACGCCGACCCACAAAGCTTCCACCGAGATTTGCGCCCCAGCGCGCCGCCAGATAGCTGAGGAGCGTTGTCGCCGAATGCTTGGGGCGACGGAGCAAGGGACTCCCCGAGGCAAACACGGGATCGCAAAAATTCGCCGGAGTGCAGAGTGGAGCTTGCAGAATCTGGGTCGAGGTATAGGTGTAGGCGGTGTTCAGCGACAATCTCTCCCATATCCTTCCTTGCAGTTCAAATTCAGCGCCGTGAGCAAGAGATTGTTGCAAATTAAAAAACTGGCCCAAGCCCGCCTGATTGGTTGCGTACTCAATCTGATCATGGAAGAGATTATTGAAGTAGGTTGCGTTCAGGGTCCAGTGACCGGCCAACAGGCTCTGCTGGATGCCGGCTTCGAAAGCTCGAGTGCGCTCCGGCAACAGACCGGGATTCGGGACGTAATACGGAGCGCCGGCAAAAGTCTGATAAAGAGCGGGCTCCATGAACCCGGTGGCGTAGGAAAATCGCAAGCGCGTGCCAGAAAGCAATTCTCCACCGCGTAATGCCAGCAGGCTCAGGGCAACCCGCGGCACGCCAGTATTACCGAATACGCTGCTGTGGACGAAACGGCCGCCTGCGATCGCCGAGAGTCTGCCCAGTGTGAACTGCTGTTGCAGGTAGGTGTCCTGATTCAAACGCTGCCCGGAAGTCGAGGGCGGGTAATCCATATCTCCCACAACACCGTTTTCGTTTTCGATGCGATAGCCGAAAGTGGAATGCGCCCAGGTTCGTTCGGAATAATCGCCCTGGTATTCAAATCCGACGTGATTGATGTGATCGTGTTCGTGTGACGGATAGTCGAACGGATAGCCAAAACCGTCCACGCGGTTCTGGTCGCCATTTACATTTAATTCAGTGTAACGGTAGAGGTAGTCGAAGCTGGTGAAGCGGTGCTGCCATCCTGAGGGTGCGGCCACGGTAAGTTCCACACTTCCGAGCAAGCTATTGAGCTGCGACCATTCTCCGGGATCGGGTTGGAGGGGTTGGGTCACGCCATTCACCACCACCAGCGGGTCGTAGCCGTTGAAGCTCCATTCCCCGGGAACTCCCGTATGGCTGTTGGAATGGCGCATGTGCAGGCGCAAAGACGTCTTTTCGTTCAGAGCAACTCCGACATTCGCACCCTCCAACGAATCCGAATAAGAATCATTTACCCCCTGCCCGTTGGTGTTGAACTGGTCGCCAAAGAAGTTGTAGTCGAAGCGTCGGTAGGCGCCAGCCAAAGACGCGTAGCCGTTGGCGGTTCCAAAATTTCCTCCATCGGCGCCAAAGCGGAGTTCAGGGATTGAAGTGCTTCCAGTGTGCGTCCACACCTGCACCACGCCGGTCATGGCATCGGAGCCGTACAAGGTGCTCTGCGCGCCGCGCACAAACTCCAGGCGATCCGCTTGTGCCAGGGGCAGTGTGCCAAAATCAAATGTTTGACCCGGTATGTCGATCGCAACCCCATCGACAATCACTTTGTTATAAGTGGATTCGCCGCCGCGAACAAAGAGAGAGGAGATCCCGCCGCGTTGCCCGGCGGTATTCACGACCACTCCAGGCAGGAAACGCATGGCATCGTCCGCGGCAATGGGCTGCATGACTTCCAGTTGCTGGCTGCTCAGGCTGTCAACGTCGGCGCCCGCGGCCTGACTTGGAACTGGAGTGCGGGTAGCGGTCACCACCACGGTTTCCGCTGCTGTTGCCAGACGGAGTTTGATGGTGACAACTTCGGCAGTGGCATTCGGGGAAAGGTCCACCGTTTCAGCGGCGAAGCCTGGAGCCAACACGTTTACACGATACGAGCTGGATGCCGTCTCGCGAAAAATCACGAGGCCTTCGCCGGACGTGCTTTCGACGGCCACAAGTTTCCCCAGCTTGAGCAATTGCACCTCCGCGCCGGCGATGGCGGCGTCTTGAGGGTCGACAACTCTGAGTTTGATTTCGGCGGAAGCGTTGGTCACTAGACCGATGGACAGAAAGATGTACAACCAGAAAAAAATGTCAGCGAATACACGAGAACAACGCATGGCACGTCTCCTTTATCACGCGAAAGGGTGGGTGGGGACGGTTCACGCCGGTCTCCTGGCTTGCGAGTGAGGATGTGAGCTTCGGCTCGAATGAGCTTTAGCCCAGCATCCGCGTGCTACAACGGGCCTTCCCAGGTTGACTTTTTAAGGTTGCCCCCAGTGGCCAGTTGCAATTTCCTCGTTTACAGTTGCGCGGCAGCGCGGGATTTGCACCCGCTTCCCATAGTCCAGCGTGGAGCTGGCCTACGATCATGCGCGAACCTAACTTGAGAAAGAACAAGAAGACAACAGATAGCTAATCTACTGGGCTGGGCGTTGCAAAGTCAAACAGACAATTTATTCGTCAGAACGCTTTCGCCGAATCGAGCAGGATGGTGACCGGACCTTCGTTGACCAGCTCGACCTGCATGGTTTCCTGGAAGCGTCCGGTTTGCGCGCGCAGGCCGGCGACGCGGACTTTCTCCACAAAATATTCGTAGAGTTCGCGCGCCTGCTGGGGCGGAGCGGCCGCGTCGAACGAGGGACGCTTGCCGCGGCGCGCGTCTCCGTAGAGGGTGAACTGGGAGACCACCAGCAACGCGCCTCCCACCTCGGCGACGGACAGATTCATTTTGCCGCCGGCATCTTCAAAAATGCGCAGGCCGATGGTCTTCTCGGCAAGGTAGTCGGCGTCAGCGCGTGCATCTCCGGCGCCCACCCCGAGCAGCACGAGGAGACCGCGGCCGATCTCACCGGTGATCTCGCCGTCCACAGTAACCTTGGCGCGGCTCACGCGTTGCACTACGGCGCGCATTTAGCGGCTCGCCCCGCCAAGCAGGGTTTCGTGTCCGGCGAGGGCTTGCCAGCGCCCGTCTCGGTAGGTGAAGACGTCGGTGAAGCGGACTCGGGCTACAACCTTTCCCGAAGCGTCCAGCAAGGTGGCGAGCCCCCGGGTAAATCCGGAGTTGCCCTCGACATGCGCGCGCATTTCCGAGAGATGGTTCACGCCCGGCTTGCGCTGCGGGATGCGTACCAGCGTCTGGCTGCGCGTATGCAGCGAGCCATCGACGTCGGCGTCTTCAAATTCGTCGGCCAGGAGGCAGGCGACAGTATCGGCGTCCTTGCGGCTGAGGGCGGAGGCCCAGTTCTGCTCCAGTTCGATGAGCGCGGCCTCGGTCTTCGGCTGATTCTTGAGGCAGGCGGCGGGTGCGGACAAGGTAAGCGCCAGCGGAAGGGCTAGCGGGGTCAGGATTTTCACGTCCAGATCGTGACATGAGTTCTGCGAAATGAGCAAGAGCCCTCGCAGAGACAGGGCTTGCCCCCGTCTCCGCCGCGGGAGACGCGGACACCTAAGGACCACGAAGGAAATCCCACCGGCGAAGTTTTGGCAGTTTTCTCCGCGGCCAGTTAGGATTCGGTAGGGATCTCTAAAGAGACCGGTTTTTTCTTTACCTCCTTTGCATACTTTTCCAATCCCTTTTAGACTACTAGCTTCGACTTCATTGGAGCGTTTGAGCGGGATGCAGTCATTAATCAACAAACGCCGGCCCGGAACCCGGACCCGCGATTCCCAGACCTGGAAACGAGGAGAAACATGGCAGCCGTTGATGAAAAAGTGAAACAGATCATTGTTGAGCAATTGGGTGTAGACGAGGGCGAGGTTACGCCCAGCGCTTCATTCGTGGATGACCTGGGCGCCGATTCGCTCGACACGGTCGAGCTGGTGATGGCCTTTGAAGAGGCCTTCGACATTGAAATCCCCGACGAGGATGCGGAGAAGATTCGCACCGTGTCGGATGCCGTCGACTACATCGGCAAGCACGCGAAGGCAGGCAAGTAATTTGGCAAGTATTTCGGGAAGACGGGTCGTCATTACCGGCATCGGCCTGATCTGTGGGGTCGGCAATACGACGGACGCAGTGTGGCAGGCGCTGCTCGCAGGCAAGAGCGGCGTTGACCGCATAACCGGGTTCGACGCCTCCGCCTTTGCCTGCCAGATCGCGGCCGAAGTCCGCAACTTCGATCCCCTCGGTTTCATCGAAAAAAAAGAAGTGAAGAAGATGGGCCGGTTCATTCACTTCGCGATTGCGGCCTCCGATGAAGCGATGAAGATGTCGCAGCTCAAGGTGACGGCCGAAAACGCCGAGAACGTCGGCGTGCATATTGGCTCGGGCATTGGCGGATTCGACGTGATCGAGCGCGAACATAGCGCGCTCATCGATGGCGGCCCGCGCAAGATCTCCCCATTCTTCATTCCAGCCGCCATCGTTAACCTTGCCGCCGGGCACGTTTCCATGCGCTTCGGCGCCAAGGGCCCGAATGAAGCGACGGCCACGGCCTGCACGACCAGCGCTCATTCGATCGGTGATTCCTTCCGTATTATCCAGCATTGCGATGCGGACGTAATGATTGCCGGAGGCGCCGAGGCTGCCATTACTCCGATGGGCGTCGGCGGATTTGCCGCAATGCGCGCGCTTTCCACGCGCAACGACGATCCCGCGCGAGCCAGCCGTCCCTGGGACAAGGATCGCGACGGCTTCGTGATGGGCGAAGGCGCCGGCATCCTGGTGCTGGAAGAGCTTGAGCATGCCCGCCGCCGCGGCGCTCCCATCCTGGCGGAAATCGTCGGTTACGGTATGTCCGCCGACGCCTACCACATGACGCAACCCGCCCCCGAGCACGAAGGCGGATTCCGCGTCATGCGCAACGCGCTCCGCGACGCGAAACTCGATCCGGGCGCCGTCGGCTACGTCAACGCCCACGGCACCTCAACGCCGATCGGCGATACGCTGGAAGCGCACGCTATTCGAAATTTATTTGGGAAAAAGATTCCGGTCAGTTCCACCAAGTCGATGACCGGGCATCTGCTGGGCGGGGCGGGAGGATTGGAGGCGGGAGTGACAGTGCTGGCGCTGCGCGATCAAATTCTGCCGCCGACTATCAACCTTGACAATCAGGATCCCGAAACCGAGAACATGGATTTCGTTCCCAACCACGCCCGCAAAACGGAATTCGAATACGCCATGTCGAATTCGTTCGGCTTCGGCGGCACCAATGGCGCGTTACTTTTCCGAAGGTGGAAGGAATAGAAAGGCAAAAGTCAGAAGTCAAATTGAAGAAGTAGAACTTTTTCGGCCAAAAACAAATCTTGCGGCCCATGGGTTGACTTCTTCAATTTGACTTCTGACTTTTGCCTTTCTTCAATTCTTCTTCATGGCGTCGATCAGGACATAGAGCTGGGAAGTATCCGTGACCTCCACGTAGGGCTTGCCGGTGCGTTTGTTGCTTACCACCCAGATGGTCGGGGTGTGGTCCACGTGCAGACTCAGGCCCAGATCTTTGTCTGCCCGCACCAACGCGGCCAGCTTGCCCGAAGGATCCACCACGAAGGGCAAACCAATCTTGTGATCGGCGGCAAACTTGTCGGCAAATCCGCGCAGGTTCTGCGGATTGATCTCCAACTGGTGCTCGAACACAGTGTCGCGGAAGGCGTTGCCGATCTCCTTCGAATGGGTATCGAAGTAGCGAGCCAGCACGGCGGCTTCAAATGACCAGTTGTGCAAGGGCAGCGGGAAATCGTGCTGCACCAGGGGAATCTTATAGGTGCGCGAGGCCTGCACCAGCAGCGGAGCGACCCGGCCACATTGCGGACATTGCAGGTCTTCGAAAACGACGAGTGCGAGTTGCGCACCCTTGGGCGGACGCAGAGCCTCCGGCGCATCCTGCGCAAAGACGGGCAGGCAGACCAGAACCAAAGTCGGCAAAACAGCGAAGAGTCGCGGCAGTCTTGGAACCTTCATAGTTTTCTTTGGATGCACATCGAACTGAGAATGTCTCCATGTTAGCGAATTCGGCCCGCTCGCGCACGCGACCGATTTCGCGAGCTTATTTCAAATCGGCGCCGGGTTCGAGGTTGTAGAAATAATAGAAACGCAGGCCCAGGAGTTTGCCGGGAAATTCTTTCGGCAGCGGCGGGAACGGGGTTGATGCGGTGATGCTCCCCAACGCGGCCCGGTCGAGTGCCACATCACCCGATGGGGCGCGAATTATCAAGCCGCTCTCCGTGCCGTCCTTCAGGATGACGAATTCAATGGCAACCTTACCCTGTTTAAAGATCGGCGGATACACCGAGGGCGGCATGATGTTATACCAGTTCTGTTTCACAATTTGCACAACTCGAGTCAGATAAGGCCCGAAATCCACGCCCATCGTGTCGGTCAGAATTTCCGCCTGATCCAGCGCCTTCGCTCCGCTCCTTCCCGGGCTCCCGTAATCACCCGCTTGTCCAGCGCCGCCATAGTGCCCACGGTTTTCCGCCGCGGCCCGGGCGGCCTGTTCGATCGCCGAGCCCGCTGTCATGGAAGTATTGAAATTCGGCTGGGGTCTATTCTGTGGAGGCAGCCGCAACTGCGCGGTCTGATCGTTGGACTGTGGCTGGACGAATCCCGAACTTTGCTGAGGATTCTGCTGCGGACTCCCCTGCGGCGCTTGCTGGTTCTGGGCGGCCTGGGTCTCGGCGGGAGGCTGCGGCCGTCCCGCACGCGCGCTTTCCAGTATCTTCTTCAATTCTTCGCGATTGATCTGAGGCGCTTTGCTGGTGGCGATGCGGTCTTTATCCGAGATCACCTTGGCATCGGGACGGCGGGTCAGCTTCTGCTCGTCGGGCGGCAATTCCAAGAACGTCGCATCTTTCGACCGGTCGTTCGCCGAAATCGCCAGGTTCACCGTCCGATGCGGCAATAGCCCCATCAGTTTCTCGCTGTTCCACAACAGAATGATCACGAACAAGTGCAGAATGACCGACAGCCACAGCGCCTCCCGCTTCCGCGCCCGCGAGAGATCGTCCTGCAACTGGATGAGAAGATGCGGAACATCGTCAGGATTAAAGCCCCGGTAAGCCGCTTCCCAGTGCTGCCCTTCGAACAAATCGCGCTGTTCGGGCTGGTCGGCCGACGGAGACAGGGGATCGCGAGACGGGATTTGAGTGGCCGGCATCAGGCAGAGACTATCAACTTAGAGCTACGGGCAGGCTCCCGGGTTGCGCAAGGTTACGAGTAATGTTCCTACGTAAAGTTACGTAAATCATGGAGTTGCAACCGTTGACTCTATTGTCGCATTTTTTTGTGCGAGGGGAGTGAGTACGTGGGTAACAAAGAGAGTCTCCCCGCCGCCGTTGAGCCTGGTCCTCAACGGTCAACTGCAATTCTCCGACGAGCAGACCCAACAATTTGCCGCCCAACTCAAGCAACGCCTGTCCGCGCAAGGAGCGCCAGCGCCCTGGCAGGCGGTGTCTAAAGTTAGATTCGGTCCGGCACTGTCACCTCAGCGCACCCAGGCCAACCAAGCCCATCCGACCGCGAGCGTCACCAGCGTGACTGGAATACCGACGCGTGAGTAGTCCCAAAAACCGATGTGGACTTCGCCGTGTGCGCGTTCCACGACAATCAGGTTCGCGACGGAACCTGTGATCGTCAGGTTTCCGGCTAGCGTGCTGGCCATCGCGAGTACGAGCCAACCCGTGTGCGGATCGCGGAAACCCGGAACCAGAGTTTTGAGCAGCATCACGGCTGGCACATTACTGACCAGGTTCGACAACACCGCAGTCACAGCCGTAAACATCCCTGCGTTTTGAAGGTTGGATCGCTCCGCGATCTCGAACAGGTGGCGGGTCAACCCGGAGTTTTCCGCACCACCCACGATCAGGAATAGACCGACGAAGAACACCAGCAGCCCCCAATCCACTTCGTCGTAGACCAACCGTGGATTGCGCGTGCGTGTGATCAGCATGAGTGCGGCCCCGATGGCCGCCATCATCGCCGGCGGCACGCCCGCTAGAAAGCCGGCCAGCACGAGAGCAATCACGATGATGGGCTTGCGTAACTCGCGGGTCGAGACATGTTGCGTCGCTGCCGCCACCCCTTCGGCGTCTCCGGGCACAAAATCGTTGCCGCACATTCGGTGGATGATCAGCCAATCCAGCCCCAGGCCGATCAGCGCCACCGGCCCCAGGTGCCAGAGGAAGTGACGGTACGTCAGCCCGGAAAACGAGCCGATCAGCATGTTCTGGGGGTTTCCGGTGATGGTGGCGACGCTGCCTATGTTGGCCGAAGTCGCCACAGCGAGCAGGTACGGCAGCGGTTTCAATCCCATGCGGCGGGTGGCGAGAAGTGCGAACGGCACCATGACCAGGCATATGATGTCGTTGACAAAAAAAGCAGAGAGCAGGCCGGTGATCAAGATGATGGTGGGAAGCAAGTGGTGCGGTTTCAGACGGGTGACAATTTGTTCGGTTACCCAGTCAAAAAAGCCTGTCAGGTGCAGGCAGCCGACCACCACCATCATGGAGAACAGAAGGACCAGCGTGCCGAAGTCGATAAAGCGCAGCGCTTCGGCGGCGGGCACAATGCGAAAGGCAACCATCAGTACGGCGCCGATGATCGCCATGCCGGGGCGATCGATCTTCATCCCAGGGAGCTTGCCTAAAGCGAAGACCAGATAGCTGACAGCGAAAACGGCGTAGCCGGCAGTGATCTGCCACTCGGCGAGAGGGCCAACTGAACCCGGTACGGCCGCTAGCAGGAGAGCAGGCGAACTCATGACGAATGCAGTGTACCCGAGGCGCAGCCCGAGAAGCCTGGATTCGTTTTAATCACGGGGCAGGGTTCTGGTTCGGCAGGAAGAGCTTTTGACATCGCCTAGATATCAACGAACTATGTTCCCCACTACTTCACTCCGATCCGTCCCGCGTGCTGCCCGATTTCCTCCAGAATTGCCAGCGCCACTTCGAGCGCTCTCCGCCCATCCTCAAGGGGAACGTGCGGACGCGACCGGTCCCGCACCGACTGCAGGAATGCCTTGATCTCCGCCAGCAGCGGCTCCTCGGCGGTGATCGGCGGCTTCGCCATCTGGATCTGCGGATTCGCACTGGGCTCGCTGGTCATCCCGGCCGGGCTTCCAACCGAGAACACCAGTACATCCTGCCTGCCATAATCGATCGAAACATACTGCCCCGGCTGGAAGAAACGCAGCTTGCGCACGCGTTCGGTCGAAACCCGGCTGGCGGTAAAGTTGGCCACGCAGCCCGACTCAAACTCGACGCGAACATTCGCGATATCCACTTTGCGAGAGAGAATGGGCAACCCGACCGCCCGGATTTCCTTTACCTCCGACTTGACGAAGGTCAGCACCACGTCGAGATCGTGGATCATGAGGTCGAGCACCACGTCCACATCCAGCGCGCGCGGAGAGAACATGCTGAGCCGATGGACTTCAAAAAACATGGGCTGGGTTATCAGCGGGAGGGTAGCCCGCACCGCCGGATTGAATCGCTCCAGATGCCCCACCTGCGCCACCCGCTGATGCTGCAACGCCACCAGAAGCAGCTCATCCGCCTCTCTCAGAGTCGCGGCCACCGGCTTTTCGATGAGCACGTCAACGCCAGCTTCCATCAGGTCGCACGCTACCTGCCGGTGCAGAACGGTCGGCACCGCGACCGAGGCCGCCTGCACCTCGCTGTGCGTGGTCAGCATCTGTTCCACCGAGCCGAAGGCTTTGCAGCCGAACTCGGCGGCAACGGCGTCGGCCCGCGGCGTATCCGGATCGACCACCCCCACCAGCCGTACGCTGCCTGCCTGCTCCAACTGATGATAGACACGCGCATGATTGCGTCCGAAGGCGCCGACGCCAATGACCGCAACATTGATCGGAAATTCCTGGCTCAGAGGGCCGCTCCGTAGCGAGCAAAATGACGCGTTATTGTCGCAGTTCCAGCCCCACTAGGATAGTGCATACGTAGGGACGGCCGCCCCCGGCCGTACAGCGGGGCGAAGCCCCGCACTGGCTGCGCCCGTCACATCTTTTTCAGCAGCGCAATCTGCCCCGCATGATACAGCTCATGCTGTACCACGCCATGAAGCATGTAATAAAAGGTGTAATGTGCCCCCTGCTTCCCCGGTACCTGCTTGTTAAGAGATTTATCCGGAAATCTCTCAACCGCGTCGACGAGTTCGTCATGAACCCGTCGAGCATGTTCCAGCGTCTCCGTCCACGCCGCCTCGCTCGTATCTACCACCGGCGGAAAGTTTTTCTTGCCAGAAAGCTTCACCGCGACGCCCGTCATCCGCTGTCGCACCGCGCCATCCCAAGCCGCGATGTGCAGCACCAATTCCCAGATCGTATGAGCGTTCTCAATCGGACGCGCCGCCGCCTTGGCCGGGGTCACGCCCTTCAGGATTTCAAACAGAGAATCTCCATGCCAAGCCCCTCCGCCAAAAGCGCGGCGGAGCTGGTCGGCAATTCGAGCCGACTCCGACATAAAATCCCTCCTGATCAAGCCAGCCTAAGCCAGCCTATTCCGCGCACACCGCGATCCCCGCCTCATCCGCCGCCGCCTTCATCGCCTCGCCATCCAGCAACAGACATCGCCCCGCGTCCACCGCCAGACAGCTTGCCCCCGCGCGCGCCATGGTCTCGATCGTCCTCACGCCAATCACCGGAACATCGAAACGCATATCCTGCGCCGGCTTTGCCACTTTCACCACCGTCAGCGCGCGGCTCAGCGTTGAAGCCTCGCCGTTCCTCTGCAACGACCGCATCAGTTGCCCCGCCCGTTCGATGGTCGCATCCGTGCCTTCCATCGCTTCCACCGTCACGCACGCCGCCTCCGCGATCACGACGGTTTGTCCAATGTCATACTCCGCCAGGCGCCGCGCTACCCTGCGTCCATATTCGATGTTCTTGCGTTCTTGTTCGTTGGGAGCGCGCTTGGTCAGCACGCCCGTTTTCGCCAGGAGTGGCTCAAGCAGCGCGGTCGAGTTCTCGAGCATGATGCCCTCGTCCGCAAGAACTTTGGCGACCGCGCCCAGCAGAGAGTCGGTATTGCGGGTGCCGAGCGAGAGCAGCAGCTTAGCCAGTCGCCAGTCAGGCTTGATGGCGGAAAAAATCTGCTTGTGCTTGACCTGCCCCGCCATAATCGCGCGAGTGACGCCCTCAGCCTTGAAGGTGTCGATCAGCTTCGACAGCTCGCCCAGCGAAAGCCAGTGAACCGAAGCCGCGCCGTGAGACTCGATCTCAGGAAACGTCTCTTCTTTGATGGCGGCGACAACAACCTCGAACCCCTGCGCCCGAGCCGCATCCAGCACCAGGAAGGGAAACCTGCCATTGCCGGCGATGAGACCAAGACGCGTCACAAGCAATACCCAGGTAGGGGCGGCCGCCCTCGGCCGCCCAGCCGAGCGAAGCGCGGCAGCCATGGCGTGGTGCGATGGCCAGCCTCCACCGGACGGCCGGGGCCGGCCGTCCCCACGTGACCACGGAGGTTGACCACTACTTAATCACTCCGCGTTCTGACGCCTCAATAAATCGAATCAACATTGCCACATCTTCCCCGCAATCCGCTTCGGCTTTTAGTCTCTCCAACGCCTGCGAGGTATTCAGTTTCGACGCCAGCAGCACCCGATACGCATGATGAATTTTCCTGATCCGTTCTTTCGTGAATCCTCGCCGCTCCAGGCCCACCGCATTCAGTCCATAAGCGTGGGTACCACGCTCGGCGGACGTCTTCGAAAATGGGAGCACATCGCGCGTGATGGTGGTGCCGCCGCCGATGAAGGCATGCGTCCCAATGCGCACGAAATGATGCACCGGGCATAGCGCTCCGACCGTCGCCCAGTCTCCCACGGTCACGTGGCCGCCCAGCGTGGCGGCGTTCGCCATGATGATGTGGCTTCCAACCTGACAATCATGGGCGATGTGGGTATAGGCCATGATCAGGTTGTGGCCGCCGACCCGGGTGCATCCTCCGCCCTTTACGGTGCCGCGGTTGATGGTGACAAATTCGCGAATGGCGTTATGGTCGCCGATCTCCAGCCGTGTCGGCTCGCCGGCATAGCTGATATCCTGCGGCGCCATGCCAATCGAAGTAAAAGGAAAGAAAACGTTGTCCGCACCGATTCTGGTGGGGCCTTCGATCGCAACATGTGAGACCAGACGGCAACCCTCGCCGAGCTCCACCTCGGGCCCGATCACGCAATACGGCCCAATCTTGCACGACGGATGGATTTTGCTTCTTGGGTCGACGATGGATGTGGGATGGATGGACATGAAACCCAGTAGTCAGTGACTAGCGAATAGTGGATAGTGAATCGCGATTCCGAATTCACTCGTCACTATTCACTATCCACTGACACCTATTCGCCCTCGGCCTCCGCGCTTCCCCCGCCGATGTGCCTCGGTACCAGCCGGCAAGTCACCGTTGCCTCGGCCACCACCTTGCCATCCACGTAGGCCTTGCCTTCGAGGCGCGCCGCCGTGAGCCGCCAGGCCTTTACCACGACTTCAATGCGCAGCTGATCTCCCGGCACCACCGGACGGCGGAAGCGCGCCTTCTCGATCCCGGTGAACACCATCAGCATCTCGTCGCGATTCGGGACCTCGGTCAGCAGCAACAATCCCCCCGCCTGCGCGATGGCTTCCACAATCAATACGCCCGGCATGATCGGCTTGTCGGGAAAGTGTCCCTGAAAAAAGGGTTCGGTGATGGTCACGTTTTTCAACGCAACAATGCTCTTCATCCTTACGAGTTCGATCACCCGGTCGATCAAAAGAAAAGGGTAGCGATGGGGCAGGATCTTGAGAATATCGCCAATCTCCATGGCGGTTTTCGCCGCCGTCGGCGCTTCGGGCGCCGCCGCTGCCGTAGTTTGGTTCGCGTCTGTCATGCGGTATCGGTCAAGCCGAAGATTATACTGTAGCGCACGTCCCAGCGACCTTGGCGCGAATGGGACATTATCGCCGAGGCACCCCAACGCCCCCTTTCCCCTAGCCGCCCTCTGTTCTCTGTACCGGAACGTCCCTTTCGTAACTGCCTCTCCATGTCGCCGACATAACCTCGACTTGGCCGACCGCCGATGAATCATCCAAGGACCCCTTTAGGCCACAGTCCCGGAGCCTAGCCATGGATTCTCTCAAAGCCCAGCCTTCTACTCCCGCTGCCTTCGAACAAGATCGCCGCCTCCATGATCGTTACACTGTTCAGGTCCAAATCGAACTCCGCGCGGAAGGCGTGGACGCCCCTATGCGCCTCGAAACCACGGACCTCAGCCTGGGCGGCTGCTATGTCCAACTGCTCATGCCGCTCTCGGTCGGCAACCGCGTTCGGGTCACCCTGTGGCTCGACGGCTGCTCCATTGTCATCCACGGACGCGTCGTGACACGCCATCCCCAATTCGGCAACGGCATCATGTTCCTGGAATTCGAGGGTGAGGGGGAACAACTCCTGAAACGATACCTGGACGCCATTACCACCTCGTAGCACAGCCCGAATTCTTACTTGCCTTTCCCCATCCGGACAATCGGCAGAGTCAATCCATCCCCCAGCGGCACCTCTTCAGGCTCCAACTCCACATAGCCCTTTGCTCGATAGAAAGGAACTCCCGTCAACGTAGCTCCCATCTCCAGCCGTCGAAACCCCGCCGCCTCGGCCGCCGCCTCACAAGCCTCGAGAATCATCCCGCCGATCCCGCGCCGGGCCCACGCCGGATGCACAAAAAAAGCCCGGATTTTAGCCGCATCCTTGGCTTGATCCAACAACGAATCCTCGCGCCCCTTCCACTGGTCACCGCCATACAAAGTTTTGCGCTTGCTCCAGCCGCCGCAACCGACCAGCAGTGGCGCTTTCTGCGACTCTGTCGCCTCGGCCGCGAAATAAGTTCCGTCTGAAATCAGTTGCGTGTCCACTCCGTACACGGTGAGCAGCGCGCATTCCAATTGCGCCGGGGAATAATCCGCCGCCTGCAATCCTCGCACCGAGGCTTCAATTAATTCGCGAAACTTCGGAATATCGCGCGGCTCGGCTAACCGAATACGTATGTTCATGAGCAATCCGGAGATTCTATGCCGCAAAGGCGATAAAAACACACCTCCGGGAGTCTCTGGCAAAGCCATCTGGCTAATGTCGAACTTGCCCCTTCAAAACCAACTCAAAATCCGGGTTTCTCTACAGCCCTTTAGTGCAAGAAAAACCGTGGTTTACGGCCTCGATTCCGGGCTCAAAATAAGCCCAATTTGTGTTAAAATACATCCAGCTCTGGTGATAGCTAAATAGCAGAAAATTCAATAAGTTGAGGTCACCTCAGCACGTCCGGAATCGCCCTTCCGACCAAGGGGCAGATCGGGGCAGTCTCCACGGAGCAGAATGGCCACGAAGGAATTGCAGCAAGAACCCGTTGAAGCGAACAACAAGGACGGCAAAACGACCAACGGAGATTACACCGCCGACTCGATCAAAGTCCTGGGCGGCATGGAAGCGGTGCGTAAACGTCCCGCGATGTACATAGGCTCGACCGGAGAACTTGGTCTGCATCATCTGGTGTACGAAGTTGTGGACAACTCCGTGGACGAAGCGCTTGCCGGGCACGCGGACAAGATCGACGTCACCATCCACCTGGATAATTCCATCACCGTAGTCGACAACGGGCGCGGCATTCCTGTCGACAATATGGACATCGACGGCGAAAAGATTCCCGCCGCCCAGGTCGTGATGACCACGCTGCACGCCGGCGGCAAGTTCGACAGCAACTCCTACAAAGTTTCCGGCGGATTGCACGGCGTCGGCGTGAGTTGCGTAAACGCGCTTAGCGAAGAACTGGAATTGGAAATCTGGCGCGACGGTTTTACCTGGGAGCAGACTTACTCCAAGGGCGAGCCCACCAGCAAGCTGCGGAAGACCGGCGCCGCCAAAATAAAGACAGGCACCAAGGTTCACTTCGTTCCCGACAAATCGATTTTCACCACCACCGTCGAATACAACTTCGATACGCTCTCGCAGCGCCTGCGTGAGCTTGCTTTCCTCAACAAGGGATTGGTTATCACGCTCACCGACGAGCGCCAGACGGACTCGAAGAGCGGCGAAGCCAAGCGCGCCGAGTTCAAGTACAACGGCGGCATCGCCGAATTCATCAAGCACCTCAATCGCGGCAAGCAGACGCTTCACGACAAGCCCATCTACATGGAAGCTGACAAAGACGACGTGCACATCGAAATCGGCTTGCAGTACAACGACGCCTACTCAGAGTCGGTTTTCAGTTTTGCCAATAACATCAACACCGTCGATGGCGGCACGCACCTTTCCGGCTTCCGCACCTCGTTGACCCGCACCATCAACTACGCCGGGCAGCAGATGGGCCTGTTCAAGGACGTGAAAGAAAATCTCACCGGAGACGACGTCCGCGAAGGACTGGTGGCCGTGATCAGCGTGAAGCTTCCGCAGCCGCAGTTCGAAGGGCAGACCAAGGGAAAATTAAATTCCGACATCGCGGGAGTCGTGCAAGCCGTCGTGAATGAAAAGCTGGGCGCGTTCTTTGAGCAGAACACGGCCGTGGCGCGCAAGATCATCAACAAGGCAATCGACGCCTCCCGCGCGCGCGAAGCCGCCCGCAAAGCGCGCGACCTGACGCGCCGCAAGGGCGCACTGGATGGTGGAGGACTTCCTGGCAAGCTAGCCGACTGTTCAGAGCGCGATCCCAACCGCTGCGAGCTTTTTCTGGTGGAAGGTGAATCCGCAGGCGGCACCGCCAAACAAGGCCGTGACCGCCGTTTCCAGGCCATCCTGCCGCTCAAGGGAAAAATTCTGAACGTGGAAAAAGCGCGCATTGACAAGGCACTTGCCCACGAGGAAATTCGGGCCATGATCACGGCGCTCGGGATGGGCGTCGGCAACAATGACGTGGAAATCGACAAGCTGCGCTATGGCAAAGTCATCCTAATGACCGACGCCGACGTGGATGGCTCGCACATCCGAACTTTGTTGCTTACCTTCTTCTTCCGACAAATGAAACCGATCATCGAACGCGGTAACGTCTACATAGCGCAGCCGCCGCTGTTCGGCATCAAGAAGGGCAAGTCGCACCAGTACATCAAGAACGAGCATGAATTCGTGAAGGTAATGGTGAAGCGCGCCTCTGAGGGACTTGTCATCCGCTACGGCGAAGGCGCGGCCAAGCTGGAAGGGGCGTCCCTGACCAAGTTCATCACCGTCCTGAACGAGTATCTGGGATTCCTCGACAAGCTGAACCAGCGCATACGCGCCGAGGAAATTACGAGTTTGTTGCCGAAACTCGATCTCGCCAAGCGCGCCGACTTCGAAGGGGACAAGCAGACCCCGCCGAAAAAGATCGAGAAACTGGAAAAGGAACTCAAACGCCGGCAAAAAGATTTGAAGCTGAAGAGCGTGGAAACGCGTTTCGACGAAGAACATAATCTCTGGGCATTGGTGTTCGTGAACGCGCAGGGGGCCGAGCACATCATCAACTGGGAGCTGGCCTCGACCCCGGAATGCCGGCAGCTCATCACCAAGTTCAAGCAGATCGAGCAGTATCTTGATCCTCCGTTCGTAGTCGAGAGCGTGGTGAAACCGGCAAAGGCGGCAGCCAGCGCCGAAGAGAAAGACGACGAAAGTGAAGCCGAAAGCTTGAGCGAGGTGGAGGGCGAAGAAGCCGAGAAAGCGCAGAAGAAAGCCGGCAAGCCACCAGCGCGCCGCGCGAAAGAGCCTGAGATCGTCGAGAAGAATACTGCCCGCGAGCTTTTCGACTACGTCCTCAACGAAGGACGCAAGGAGTACACCGTCCAGCGCTACAAAGGCCTGGGAGAAATGACCGCCGAACAACTCTGGGAAACCACCATGGACCCCGAGCGCCGTACCCTCCTGCAAGTCCGGCTCGAAGACATTACTGCGACGGAGAACATCTTCACCACGCTGATGGGTGAAGACGTAGAAGCCCGCCGCAAATTCATCGAAGACAATGCCCTGGATGTGAAGAATCTGGATATCTAGGTTTCTGGAGGACAACCCAATCAGGGGTAACCTGCTAGAGATTACTCCGCGTTACCCGTGTCATTAAGCCTTTTCACCGCAAGTTCCACTTCCGCCTCCGTTCTCTGATCAAGAGGCAACCGGCCGAGTCTGCTCAGAAGACAGGCGGCTTCCCCGGCTGCATGCGGGACGGGACAAAGCCCCGCCGCCACACGTTACGCAAGTGAAAAGAGGACCATGCACAAAATTCTGCTCGCGCTCTTCAGTTTTAGCCTTACGCTTTCTGCCACTGCGCAGGACCAGTCATCGCAATCGTCAAAGGACACTGCGCCCGCGCTCACCATTTACAACCAGAACTTTTTCGTCGCTCGCGATCATCTCGTACTCGACTTGAAGACGGGAGCCAACCACGTAGAGTTTGCGGGCGTCACTTCACACCTCGAGCCGGATTCCGTTATCCTGCGCGACCTTACTGGACGCCCGCTGCAGATTCTGGAACAGAGTTACCGCGCCGATCCCGTCTCGCAGGAACTTCTGCTCTCGTTTTACGAGGGCAAAACGATTGATTTCCAGGTGCAGCGCGGGGAGAAGTTTGAAACTTTCCCGGGCAAGATCATTCGCAGCGGTTATGCTTCGGGCGTTACCTACATCAACGGATATCCTCAGGGAGCGGCGCCTCAGCCCATCGTTCAGGTCAATGGCGTGCTGCAATTCGGGTTGCCGGGGCAGCCGCTGTTTCCCGCGCTCAGCGACGATTCCATCCTCAAGCCGACGCTAACCTGGCAGCTCGCGACCACGCAAGCGGGGCGGTCGGAGGCGGAAATTTCTTATGTGTCGGGCGGTATGACCTGGCAATCGGACTACAACCTCGTCGTCTCGGATGGGGCGAAGAATTCGAGCACGAACTCCCTGGATCTGGTGGGATGGATCACCATGCAGAACCATAGCGGCAAGACATTCGAGAACGCTCGCATCAAACTGATGGCTGGGGACGTGAGCAAGCTGCAAGGCCCGCTTGGGGCCAAGGCCTATCGTCCGGAAGCCGGGGCGATGGACATGGCGGCGGCCGCGCCCGTCGTGCGGGAGAAGTCGTTCGATGAATTTCATCTGTACACCCTGGAGCGTCCTGCAACACTGCACGACAATGAAACCAAGCAGGTCGAATTTGTGTGCGCGACGGGTATCCAGTCGCAAAGGGTTTACATCTACGATGGCGCCGAGACTGGGCAGTACAACTACTATTCGCCGGAGCAGATCCGCAACGAGCCGGGATATGGCACGGCTTCGAACCCGAAGGTTTTCGTAATGCAGGAATTCAAGAATTCGGAAGGCAATCATCTTGGCATCGCGTTACCCAAGGGACGGCTGCGCTTCTATCGGCGCGATAGCGATGACAGCCTGCAGTTTGTCGGCGAGAACACGATCGACCACACACCCAAGGACGAGATGATCCGCGTCTATACGGGCAACGCCTTCGACATTGTCGGCGAGCGCAAACGCACTAACTTTCATGTGGATTCGGCCCAGCGCTGGATGGATGAATCTTTTGAAATTCATGTGCGCAACCACAAGAAAGAAGCCGTGAATGTGCGCGTCGTCGAGCACCTGTATCGCTGGAACAACTGGAAGCTTGCCGAGCAATCGCATCCGTCTAAGAAGCGCGACGCGCAGACTGTAGAATTTCCAGTCGAGGTCGCAGCCAATGGCGAGCAGGTTGTGACCTACACGGTGCACTATTCGTGGTGATGCGGACTGATCTTCAATCCCAGCCTTGCCGCAAAGAACGCGGCAAGGATGGGGCACCCACTATCTTTCGGAGCTGTATTTTGCTTGGGGATAGGCGCGGTCGAACACGAACCACAGGGCAGCGATCACAACGAAAACCAAGTAACTGCCCTCCGGGCCAACCGAGCCTCCCGTCAGCCAATCGGGACCGTGGAAGCTGGAGTTGAGCAGTCGCCGGGGCAGGAGCGTGCCACTGTCGGGGACAGAGTAGAGAAAACTCTCTCCCCAGTCCCAGGCCATGTGAAAGCCGACAGCCCACCATAGATTGCCCGTCCGGCGCAGAGTTAGACAAAAGAAGAAACCGATGAGTCCCGCCGCAACCAGTCCAGTTTTTGCTTCCCCCGGGTTGGCGCCATGGATGGCGCCGAAGGCAAACGACAGCAGCACCGCTGCCGGCCAGAAATTTATTCCCCGCGCAAGCACCCACTGCGAGTAGCCACGCAGGAAGAAATCTTCAAAGAATCCGGTAATGAGGAAAAACACCGCGTAGAACAAAGCGAACCTGACGATGCGTCCGCCGTGCAGATTGAGCGGGCCGAAGGTGAAGGCGCCGGCCGCTCGCAACACGAGCATCAGGGCGGTGAGCGCTACGATTCCCCAGAGCGCTCCTACCCAGAAATTGCGGCCAAACGCTCCTCGGGCGGGGAGGCCGAAGTCACCGAAGGGACGCTGCTCGATCCTCGCCATTACAAAGGCCGGCAGGATCACGGCCAGCATCCTGCTGGTTTCGACGATCATTTCCCACCAGAGAGGGTTCAGATGGGAGGGGAGCGACAACACCAGCCAGCTTTCCATCTTGAAAATGGCGTAGGCCATTGCCAGGTAAATCAACCATCGGGGAAGAACGTAAATCCCGTCGGGGCCGACCAACCATTTGCGCAGGGTAGATGGGCGGTGGCCGGTTTCTGCCGGTAAAGATAGAGGTGACGGGGACGAGGCCGCCACCGGGGCATCGGGACTCGTTGGCTCCGTAGCAGAAGGGGACAACGGTTTGTTATCCATCTTTAGTTATCCAGTGCGGTCCCGGACATGGTAAAACACTCGGTCTGCCTTGTTGCGTCGATTATTTCATTCCGAAGATTTCCGCGCACCGCAATTTGCGGCGGCGTCGCTGCTGCTGGTCTATCTGTTGCAGTGCGTCTGGCTGGTGCGGGTGCAGACGCGGCATGCTTCGGCCCCAGACCCGGATCAGGCTTTGCGGATTTACCTGGGTCTCGAACAATGGAAGGGCGGAGCGATCGCGGGGACTCCGCGGTCGTTCGGTTCGAATGGCTCGATAGGCGTGCCTTCAATCGGGCGCGGCGGCCAACTTCGCGTGCGCGACGGTTACGATCAGGACCGTTCGCCGCTCTACTACATGGTCGCCGCGGCGCCGCTGTTGCTGCGTCCGGGAACGTGGTTGCCGGATGCGGTCGGGCCAGTTGTTGTTGCGACCCCTTACCTTTTTTTCGGGGTCATGCTGGGAGCTTCGCTCTGGTACGTGGCGCGCCGTCTTTACGGCAACGCCGGCGGATTTATTGCGCTGGGACTCTACTGCTTTTCGCCGGCGATGATCGTGAACGTGGGCGGGGTACAGAGCCGGGGGGAAATGGGCGCGGTGTGGGGAGCATTCGGAGTCGTGTTCACCGCCATCGCGGTGGCGCACACGCTGTATGCTCCGCGCGAAGTCGTGCTCTGGAACTCGCGGCGCATTCTGCTTCTGGGATTGTCGCTGGCGCTGGCAGCCTGCAATCAATTTTCACTCGCAGGGTTGGCGCTGGTAATTTTGCCGCTCATGCTGTGGGTGACGCCAGTCCGGCCGCGCGCCGTGCTGGCGATCTGGATCACGGCCATCGCAGTCGCGTTCGTACTGATGTTTGCCGGCTATTTTTTTGAGCCAGCGGCGTTTTGGAGAGGGATGGTACATGCTCGCTGGACGAACTTCGAACCGGCCGCGTTTCGGACGTACGTTTCCTACCAGCGGATTTTGGAAATGATCTTCGGTGGCAGTCCGCCGCTGATGCTGGCTTTGCCAGTGGCACTGGTTGCCTACCTGGGATGGAAGCGCACGCGCTATTTCGGCAATACAGCGCCGCTGCTGATTGCAGCACTGGCGCTGATCATGGCCCTGGGCGCTTCCAATTTTCCGGGACAGGGATTCCATCTGATCATGCTTGTGTTTCTCTTCGTTTTTGTCAGCGGAGTGTTTGCCGATCTGCTGGAGACTCACCAAAGGCTGCTGGTGGCGACTGGTCTCGGCGGGTTGTTGAGCGCGTCCGCGATCTGGAACCTGTGGCAATTGTGGCGCGCCAATTTCCCTTAAAGATGGGAGCCGTTTGCCCGTACCACCCTAGAATTTTTGTATGGCAGAATTTCGCCCGTCGGAGAAAGATCCGCTGAAATGGCCACCACCACAGGAACCGCCTTTCCGAACCTCGCGGCGGGTCGGGATCCATACTTCCATTGCTGGCGGCGTTGAAAACGCCGCTGAGCGAGCTTACCGGTTGGGCTGCAATACATTTCAGATCTTCTCTACCAGTCCTCGCCAATGGCGGCCTTATTCTCTTGGCCGCGGGCAGTGCGAAAAGATGAACCAACTGCGGCAGCGATACGATTTGAAGCCGTTGGTGATTCATTCGAATTACCTGATCAACCTGGCGGGCACGAACGCGCCCTTTCTGAAGAAATCGATTGAGGCGTTTCGGGGTGAGCTGGAGCGAGCGCTGGCGTTGCGCGCGGAATATCTGGTGTTGCATCCGGGATCGTTTCGCGGAGCGAGCCGCGGGGAAGGACTGACGCGGACAGCTCTTTCAATCGCGGAAGCTGGCGAGGGGATGGATCTCGCGGAAGGCGGTCTGACAATCCTGATTGAAAATACGGCGGGCGCGGAATATTCCCTGGGAGGCACTTTCGACCAGGTGGCGGAATTGTTGGGGCTGCTTCGCCGGAATGTTCCGGTGGGCGCCTGCATTGATACATGCCACGCGCACGTTGCAGGGTACGACATTGTCAGCGCAGAGGGACGCAGGCTCACGCTGCGGCATCTGGAGCGAACGGTGGGCTTCAAGAATGTGCGGGTCTGGCATTGCAATGACGCAAAGGCGGAACGGGGGTCGCGGCTGGACCGGCATGAGCATATTGGCCGCGGGAAGTTGGGCTTGGAGGTGTTTCGGGCGCTACTCAACGATCGCCGTTTGAGACATGCGGCTTTCATTGCGGAGACGCCGATTGATGACCCGGGAGACGACTTGCGGAACGTGTCGGCGCTGAAGGAGCTGGTCGAGGGATAGGGCCGTCAGATTTGAGGGGCGAACCCCGTCTCTACCGAGATTGGCGCAGGTTAAAATAAATAGTCGCAACCTCTCGCAAGGATCGAGCATGAACGCGCCGTCGTCGCCACCATCGAAGATCATCTACGTGACCCGTACCGGACTACCGCTTAGCATCAAACTGGAATGGCCTTTTCGTCATGCCACGTCGGGCGCGGACTTTGAAGTGCTGCATACGGTGGTCACGCTGGAGAATTCGGGCGGGCTGCGGGCGCTGGTGGCGGTGAATCTTTCGGCCACGCTGCGGGAAGTGTTGCCATCGCTCGAACCGAAAGATACGGAAGGGCCGGTAATCAACGCTCTGCGGAAAGAGGTTGATCAGAAGCAGACGGAGTTCGCGAAATCGGGCAAGCTGGTGCCGCTGCCGTTATCCAGCCGCCACTACAACTTCAAATTGAACCGATGGGTTTTTGGCAAGGCCTCGGACGAAGAAATCGCCTGCATGATCGAGCGCAAGGTGTATTGGCAGACGCGTCTGGTTGGCGGAGATGTGTGGCTCGGCGATGGCATTGAAGCGCTCTACCTGGATACCACCACCGATCACATCGCGGAAATCGGCGCTGGACTCGCGCAGAGGGGGCTGTTCACGATGGCGCGGCGGTATGCGACGGCGCTTCCCGCGCTGATGGAGCAAAAGGATCGCTTCGAATCGGAGATGGCGGGGGCGCTGCGACAGTTGGAAGAGAAGCACGCGTTTGAGCGCGGGTAGGGCTTCCTGTGTAGGGCGGACACTCCTGTCCCCCGATTTTGATCTTGGGGGTTGGTCTCGATTTTACGCTTCTTGCTCTCGTTTTCAATTCCCAAAATCAAAGTCAAAAGCAGCGGACAAGACTGTCCGCTCTACACCTACCACACGCGGCACGCGTTTTCTCTTACCATGGGCTGGCCGGGCTTGCAGTGGAACGCGGCGCGAAACTCCGGCATGTTTGAGACCACACCATTGGTTCGATACTTATCCGGCGAGTGCGGATCGACTGTGGCTCGCAGACGTTTATTCTCCTCGCGCTCGTTGGCGCACCAGCTCTGGCCGTAGGCCACGAAGAAACGCTGCTCCGGCGTCAGGCCATCGCGCGGGTCGAGTTTCTGACCCTTCGTATCTTCCTTCCACGCCAGATACGCCAACAACGTTCCGCCGAGATCAGCGAGGTCCTCGCCGTTGGTCAGTTTGCCGTTGACTTTGATGTCATCGACGACGGTGTATCCGGAATACTGGTCAACCACGCATTGGGCACGCTGTTCAAATTCCTTGCGGTCGGCGTCGGTCCACCAGTTGCGGAGATTTCCCTGCGCGTCGAACTGGCTGCCCTCGTCGTCGAAAGCGTGGGTGAGCTCGTGTCCCATGGTGGCGCCGGTGTCGCCATAGTTGGAGGCGGCGTCGGAGAGCGCGCTGAACAGCGGTGGCTGCAGAACTCCTGCCGGAAAGTTGATGTCGTTCTTCTGAGGATCGTAATAGGCATTGACGGTGGGAGGCGTCATGTCCCACTCCTTGCGGTCGACGGGCTTGCCGATTTTGGCGAGCCAGCGGTGAAACTCGAACCACGACGCGCGTTCGGAGTTTCCGATTTCGTCTCCGCGCACGATCTCGAGCGTGCCGTAGTCGCGCCAGCTATCGGGATAACCGATCTTGTTCGCGATGGCGTGCAGCTTGGTAAGCGCCTGCTCCTTGGTTGCCGCTCCCATCCAGGGGAGCGCCTGGATCTCGCTCTGCATGGCCGCTTCGACCTGGTCCACTATTTTCAGGGCTGCCTGCTTGGCCTCGGGGCTGAAGTACTTGGCCACATATACCTGGCCTAACGCCTCTCCCAAGTCACTATCGACGTCATTCGTGCAGCGCTTCCAGCGCGGCGGAAGTTCCTGGCGTCCGCGCAGTGTCTTGCCGTAGAAATCGAAATCCTCTTTTACGAACGCAGAAGAAAGGCTGTTAGCGGCGTCGTGCGCGGCGTGCCAGCGCAGATAGATCTTCCAGTCGGGCAGGCTTTCCTTGTCGATTTCCGAGTTCATGACGCGGAAATAGTCGGGCGTGACCACATTCAGCGAAACCAGCGCTTCCACGCCGGTTTTATTAAAGTAGGTATTCCAGCCAAAAGAAGGCGCCAGCTTTTGCAATTCCTCCACCGGCATCTTGTGATAGAGCTTGGGAGGATCGCGCCGTTCGACGCGGGTCATCTGGCCCTTGGCGAGCGCGATCTCAATGCGCATCACTGTGGCGGCTTCCTTGGATGCTTCGGTTGGCTCGTCTCCCAGGAGCTCGAACATTCTGGCGACGTGTTTGAGGTAAGCCTTGCGCAGGTCTTCGGATTTGGCGTCGTCCTTCAAATAATAATCACGATCCGGCAGGCCGAGTCCGCCCTGATCGGCCTCAGCGATCACCTGCGTCGAATCCTTGAAATCCTGATTCGAGCGGAACGTGAACAGGGTTCCCCCGCCGTAGAGCGACGGCGGAAACGCGGTGGTGGCGGTATATTCTCCGAGATCCTGCTTTGACTTCAGCTGTTGAATGCGTTTCAGTTCAGGCAGCAGAGGCTTGGCTCCGAGCTTCTCAATGGCGGGCTCGTCCATGCAGGAGGCGTAGTAATCGCCGATTTTCTGGGTCACGGCGTTGCGGGTGCCGTTCGCTTTGGCGGCATCGTCCAGAATCGTCCGCAGCTGGGCGCGATTCTCGTCCTCGAGCTTGCCGTATGTGCTCCAGCTGGCCTGGTCTGGCGGGATGGGATTATTTTTCATCCAACTGCCGCAGGAATAGGTGTAGAAGTCCGCGCACGGATCGACGCTTCGATCCATGGCAGAGACATCCAGAACCGGTTCGGAGGCGGAGTGTTGGGCGGAGGCGGGGATAGCCGCCGAAAGGGCGGCCAGAATGAGAAGAAAGGCTTTCCATGTCATAAGGTCTTAGGGCACAAGACAACTCTCTGAGACTACCGCTTCGTTCAAAAGTTATCCAGGGTCAGCGAGACCTCGCTGGCCGCGCGCGCCGGTCCATGTGGTCAGACGCGGGTGCCGGACTTAAGAGTGCAAGAAAGGGACTTTTGAGGGGCGCGACGCGAATCGCGCCCTTTTTCTATTTCGGCGGTCCGCCTGTGACGGGGAAAGGTAACGTAGAATCAGAATCATCGTAAGACGGAGATTGAGGATCGGGTCGCGAAGGCGAACGGAACGCAACATGGACATGAGCTGGGTCACGGAACGAGTTGCGCTGGGGGGTGGGATCTGGAACGCGCGGAACATGGAAGAAGTGGCGGAAAGCGGTGTGACCCACGTGCTCAACATGCAGATCGAGTTCGATGACCGGCCGCTGGCGGAGCTGCACGGGATCCGGGTGCTGTGGAATCCCACGGACGACGATTTCTTGCCGAAGCCTCCGAAACTGCTGAAACGGGGCGTTGATTTTGCGCTGGAAGCGCTGGGCGACCCGGAGGCGCGGCTCTACATACATTGCGCCGCCGGGGTGCACCGGGCTCCGATGATGACGCTGGCGGTATTATGCGCGCTGGAGTGGGAAATGGAAGAGGCGATGGCGCTGATCGAAAGGCGAAGGCCGGCGGTCGACTTCGCGGACGTGTATGTGGAGAGCGTGCGGCGATTTCTGGAGTCGCGAGTTGAGTGCGAGCCACGGGGTTCAGAGTAACAATCGGCATTGAGCTGGGAGGTAATATGCCGAGTCACGGGCTACTTGGAAGTAATTGTTGTAATCAGGGCTACAGCCTACGTTCTGCGGTGCGGAACCTAGCGTCAGATGTAATGCCGCGGACTTCATCTTGCAGGACCTGCCAGGCCCTGGAGCAGGTCGGGGGGTATCGGATACGCTAACACGAACTTTATAACCTCCCGATTGGCCCCCAGAAATCATTCGCAATCTACCGGTCACCTTGCGATAATTTTCCACTCCTGCCCCAAATCGAAGCGTCGGCATTGACACAGAACTCGTGCGACCGTTCCCGAAGAGTACTACCCCTTCAAATGAATGACCCTCGACAACCTCGACAATCGCGTCCCTAGAATGGTGCCATTGCCTGGACGAGGGGTGGAGGCGCGCTGTGTTCGGAGCCGTGAGGCCGGGGAAGTTGAGATGCGGGAAAGGCCGATTACCTCCGGAAGCGCCTCAGAGCCAATGCCAATATCGGATAGATGTTTCGCCGTCCAGTAGGTTGCGTGAAGATGGCGGCAGCGTTGGGGCGGCGATCTATTCCACGCGAATGTTCGAGAAGTTTTATTCCGATGATTTGCAGTTGATCCTTCAGGAATACTTGCAAACCTTGAAGTGAGCCCTCGCGTGGCAGTTAGCACAGAGCGTAATCAAGTTATTCGCTGAGTCGGATCCCGAATGGCTCCGGAATTCCTTGTGGTGCACCTCAAGATTCGACATCGTGCCACACCATTGACACCTCCAGCCGTCGCGACGCAGGATCTGCTGGCGCAGGCTTTCGTACGACAAGCCTTCAAGCCGCGACGGAACGGTTTTGGGGCGAATCATTCTCAGGACGCCTTCTCACGCAAGTTTTCGAGGAAAACCCGCTGCTGTTCGCCGGGCAAG
>Ga0187817_10000051_pt1 | contig 33812 bp, 22 predicted proteins | sample NC_wetland_sal_i_17_FD_132431 | JGI IMG/M metagenome (GOLD analysis project Ga0187817, IMG submission 132431) | Wetland sediment microbial communities from Neuse River Estuary, North Carolina, USA - SO4_2 | ecosystem: Environmental > Aquatic > Freshwater > Wetlands > Sediment | place: USA... | reverse complement strand
GCGGAGTCGAGCGATGTGGGCGCCATCAAAGTCGCGCTGCGACTCGGCGAGGAGCGCCTTTACAAATACATTCGGGCTTTCGGATTCGGCCAGCAGACCGGAATCGAACTTCCTGGTGAAACGCGCGGCTTGACCAAGCCGGTGGAACGCTGGTCGAAAGTTTCCATCGGCGCGATCTCCATGGGCCAGGAAATCGGCATTTCGGCGCTGCAGCTCACTTCCCTGATCTCGACGATTGCCAACGACGGCGTGCATGTCCCGCCCCGCATCGTGGCTGGCACCATGTCGCCGCAAAATTCACCGCAGAGTGCGCCGCAAACCATCGCCTTCAAGCCCGCCGAGGGGACGCGGGTGATTTCGCCACTGACCGCGGCTCAGATGCGCCAGATGCTGCAGGGAGCGGTGTTACATGGCACCGGGCGCAGGGCCATTCTCGAGGGCTACAGTTCGGCGGGCAAAACCGGAACCGCCCAGAAAGTTGACCCTGCTACCGGCGCATATTCAAAGACGAAGTATGTCGCGTCTTTTGCGGGCTTTGCTCCCATTAACGATCCGCGAATCGCAGTCGTGGTGATCCTCGACTCGGCCGTCGGGTTGCACCAGGGAGGCCAGGTCTCGGCGCCAATCTTTCAACGAATAACGCAACAGGCGCTTGAGTATCTGCACGTCCCGCATGACGTGCAACTTCCGCCCAGCCGGCAGGTGCTGCTGGCTCGCCGCGATGTTCCTGACTCAAGTCTGGAAGAGAGCTCCCCAGACCATCTGGGTGCCACCCTGGATATGGCCGAAGCCAACGAGGCGCCCTCTGCGCCAGCCGCGCCTAAGCCGGGAACAATTGGCGCGCAGGTTGTTCCGGCGGCGCTGACTGCCTCGACGACAGCGGCCCCGAGTTCAGCGGCGGCACAACACGAAGATTCGCCTACACAGAAATTGCCGCCCGGCAGAACCGTGGTTCTGGACGTGGAAGAGGGAGGGATCGAGGTGCCGTCGTTTCTGGGAAAGAATCTGCGGGCTGCGATGGAGGCGGCCGAAGATGTAGGACTCGACCTCGACGCGGTTGGCAGCGGCGTCGCCCGTGAACAATCGCCTTTGCCCGGAGCGCACGTTGCGGCCGGATCGCGGATCACCGTGCGTTTTCGTAGGTAGGTTTCCCCTGTGTTCTTCTGTGTCCCTTGTGGTTGAGAAGGAAAGCCTGAACCACGGGGGACACATAGGCGCACCGAGGGGCCAATCGCGGCCCTATTTATAATAATTCCAATGACATTCCAACAGCTCCTGCAGGGCGCTGAGGTCCTTTCTCAGAGCGGTAACCCTGGCGTTGCCGGGGTGGAGTACGATTCCCGTAGAGTGCGGCCAGGAACGGTTTTTGTTGCCATGAAGGGCGAGACGAGCGACGGCAATCGCTTCATTGATCAAGCCATCGCTGCCGGAGCGGTTGCCGTCGTCACCGACTCCCCGACTGAAAAGCCGCGCCCCGCGGTTGCCTGGGCGCAGGTGATGCACGGACGGCGCGCGCTTGCCCGCCTGAGCGCGAATTTCTACAAACGTCCCGCCGAGCGCATTGCGAATACGGGAATTACAGGCACCAACGGAAAAAGTACGACCGCCTTTCTCATCGAATCCATATTCCGCGCAGCGGGGCGCAAAACCGCGCTGGTCGGCACCATCGAGTATCACGTTGCCGGGAAGGTTTTTCCAGCTCCGCACACCACGCCGGAAGCGCTGGAATTGAACCGCCTTTTGTCGGAGGGCCTCGGCCAGGGCGTCACCGAAGCGGTGATGGAAGTGTCGTCGCACGCGCTCGAACAACAGCGTATCTTCGGAATTCCCTTCGATGTGGCCGTATTTACGAATCTCACGCGCGACCACCTCGATTATCACCACACGATGGAAGACTATTTCCGCGCCAAGCAAGTGCTTTTCGCGGGTTGCGGAACGGAACCGCCGCGAGTTGCCGTTCTAAACCTTGACGACGAATATGGCCGCCAGCTTTTCCGGTCTTGCAAGAACAAGAGCGCGCTCGTCCTCTCCTACGGTCTGACGTCTGGTGACTTCCATGCCGAGTCCGTCGAAGTCACGCCGCGGGGAACCCGTTTTCAAATGGCCATGCCCTCGGGAAACCTCGCGATGTGGTCCCCGCTGATCGGCAATGTGAATGTGTACAACGTACTCGCAGCTTCGGCTGCGGGATACGCCCGCGATTGTTCCACCGAGGCGATCGCAAAGGGAATTTTCGAACTCGCTCGCGTTCCCGGCCGCTTCGAGCGTGTGGATTGCGGCCAGCCCTTCACGGTGGTCGTGGATTACGCGCACACCGACGACGCGCTCCGCAACCTCACGGGGCTGGCTCGCGATTTTGTGGCCCGCGCCGGTCTCAAAGGCAAGGTCATCACGCTTTTCGGCTGCGGTGGCGATCGCGATCGCGCCAAGCGTCCGCTGATGGGCGAGGCCGCGGGCAAGGGCAGCGACTTCGTCGTACTCACCTCCGACAACCCACGCTCGGAAGATCCGCTGGCCATCATGAACGATGCGCTCGTCGGACTGCAGAAGTCGGGCGCAAAATACATCATGGAGCCTGACCGCCGCAAGGCCATCGCTTTCGCTCTGCAGCAGGCCGCCCCCGGCGATATCGTGTTGCTCGCGGGCAAGGGACACGAAAAGGTGCAGATCGCAAAAGAGGGAACGATCCCGTTCGACGATGTGGAGGTCGCCCGCGAGACCTTGAAGGCCCTCGGCTACGATTGCAAGAATGCTGCGAACTTGGATGCTGTGGGGAAGACCGCATGAAACTTCTTCTCTCCCGCATTGCCGAATTCATTTCTGCGACCGGCCAATACGACGGCCATGCGATGGCCCAGGGATATTCCATCGATTCGCGCACTGTGCAACCCGGCGAACTCTTCATCGCTGTTAAGGGCGAGCGCTTCGACGGTCACGACTTCGTCGAGCAGGCGCTGAGCCGGGGCGCGATTGCTGCGGTGGTCGAGAAAGGGCAACTGGCGCGCTATTCCAACTCCGCCAACTTGCTGGGCGCCGATGACACGCTGGTGGCGCTGCAGACGCTGGCGACAGCCGTGCGAAAAATCTGGGGCAAGACGGCCATCGGCGTCACCGGCTCCATGGGCAAGACCACGACCAAAGAAGCGATGGCCCATTTGCTCACGATCAAATACCGCGTACACCGCACCAAAGGAAATTTCAATAATCATTTCGGTCTGCCGTTAGGGCTGCTGACCCTCGAGCCGGAATACGATCTCGCGGTGGTTGAGATGGGGATGTCTCATCCCGGCGAAATTTCCGCCCTCGCCCACATCGCCCTGCCGAATCAAGCCGTCGTCACCAACGTTGCTCCGGTGCATCTGGAGAGCTTCGACTCGATCGCCGGCGTCGCGCGCGCGAAATACGAGCTGATCGAAGCTCTGCCGCACGGTGGCACCGCAGTCTTGAACGCCGACGATGAATATGTCTGCCAGTTCGGCCGCGATTTCAAAGGCAAGGTCGTGATGTTCGGACTGAAGCCGACGGCATGTATTCCGGCAGACGTGCGTGCGGAAAACATCGAGGTTCTCGGACCCCAAGGCGTGCGCTTCGATCTCGTCAGCCGCGAGATGCGGCAACCGGTGCACAGCCCGCTCCTCGGCAAGCACAACGTGTACAACGTGCTGGCCGCGGCCGCCATTGCGATGGAGCACGGCGTCACCCCCTCGGAGATCGCCGCGACGCTGCCGTCGCTCCAGCCCGCCGACAAACGTGGACAGGTCGTTCAACTGGGTAACATCACGGTGCTCTACGATTGCTACAATTCAAGTCCGAAGGCGCTTATAGCTGCCGTCGACACTCTGGCTGGCATGCCCGGCCGGCGAAGGATTGTTGTTGCCGGCGAAATGCTGGAACTCGGCCCCACCGGCGAGCAGTTGCATCGCGAGTGCGGACGCTACATAGCCGGACGTCAGGCAGGAAGGAAAATTGATTTTCTCCTCGGCGTGCGTGGTCTGGCGAAGCCGTTGGTGGAAGCGGCTCGCGAGGCGGGCATGAAAGCGGAATTCGTCGCGACGCCAGAAGAAGCCGGTGAGTGGCTGGCGCACAAGGCTCGCGAAGGCGATGTTGTATTGTTGAAGGCGTCGCGAGGCGTGAAACTGGAAAAGGCTTTAGAGAAGTGGCAACAAAAGTCGTTATTCCCACCTGCCCCAGGTGCAGGGAGCTGATAACTGAGAGCTGACAGCTGAGAGCTGACAGCTGCTGTCGGAGGCGGATTGCTCTACTGGCTGCTCTATCTGAAGTTCTACCATTATTTTCCGCCCTTCCGTATTTTTCGTTATTTGACTTTCCGTACCGCTTTCGCCAGCCTTACGGCGCTGTTCACAGGATTGATCGTTGGACCGATTGTGATTCGGCGCCTGCGTGATTTCCAGATCGGGCAGTACATCCGCGAAGAGGGGCCGCAGGCTCATCAGAAAAAAGCAGGCACGCCGACCATGGGCGGCCTGCTGATCGCGATTGCCATCCTGGTGCCGACCTTGCTCTGGGCGGACCTGAGCAATCCGTTCGTTTGGATCGCGGTGTTTTCCACTGTCGCCTTTGCTGCGATCGGCTTTACCGACGACTACCTTAAAGTGGTTCATCACCGCAATCTCGGCCTGACCGCGCGCGCCAAGCTGGGGTTGCAAGTCGCGGTTAGTGTCTTGATTGCGATCGCCCTGATCGCGTTGCAATATCGCGGAGAGTATTCTACCCGGCTGATGGTCCCCTTCTTCAAGCAGTTCCGCCCGGACCTGGTCATTCAAAGATGGGCGGTTGATCCCCACCTCTGGCCGCTGGCTTTCCTGCTGTTTGTGGGTTTCGTCGTGATCGTGATTGTAGGATCGAGCAACGCTGTGAATCTCACCGATGGCCTGGACGGGCTCGCCATTGGCTGCACGGTGATCGCCGCCGGAGCGCTCGCGGTCCTCACCTACGTCAGCGGCCACGCCACCTTTGCCACGTACCTAGAATTGCAGCGCATGCCGCAGGTCGGCGAGCTCACCATTTTTTGCGGAGCCATGGTCGGTTCCGCCATCGGATTTCTCTGGTACAACGCGCATCCCGCGGAAGTGTTCATGGGCGACGTCGGTTCCCTGGCGCTGGGCGGCGCGATCGGCACGGTGGCCGTTATGATCAAGCAGGAACTGCTGTTGCCGTTCATCGGAGGCATTTTCGTGATCGAGGCAGTCTCCGTGATCCTGCAGGTGGGTTCCTACAAGCTGCGCAAGAAACGCATTTTCAAGATGGCGCCGATCCACCATCATTTCGAGCTGCTAGGCTGGTCGGAGTCGAAGGTGATTGTCCGTTTCTGGATCGCATCGCTGGTGTTCGCGCTGTTTGCGCTGACCACGCTGAAATTGAGATGAGAGAGTTCACCACTGAAAGGATTTTGTAATTTCGTAATCGGGTAATTTCGTAGTTTGAAACCCGGTCGGTAGGGACATGAGGTTTCAAATTACCAAATTGCAAATTACCCAATTACCAATTGAACTTGATGGATCTCAATAACAAACGCGTCCTGGTCGTTGGTCTCGGCAAGTCTGGCGTGGCCTCCGCGCTGTTTCTGAAGGCGCGCGGCGCTCGCGTCACGGTGTCGGATTCAAAGTCCGAAGCAGAGCTTCGCAATGAAATCCTGCTCCTGCTGGAGCATGGGATCACGGTCGAGACCGGAGGCCACGGTGACCGCACATTTCGTGGGCAAGACTTAATCGTCGTGAGCCCGGGTGTGCCGGTCGACTCCCCGCAAATGGTGCAGGCGCGCAACCTGGGAGAGCCGGTCATCGGCGAAATCGAACTCGCGGCGCAATTTCTGTCCGGTCCCATCGTCGCCATTACCGGAGCCAACGGCAAGACTACGACCACTTCGCTGGCCGGCGAGATTGTTGCCGCGGGAAAGTTTCCCGTATTGGTGGGCGGCAACATCGGTACGCCGGCCATTAGTTTTGTGGATCAGGCCGGCCCAGAGACCTGGATCGTGCTCGAAGTATCCAGCTTTCAGCTGGAAACGATTGTTAAGTTTCGTCCGCGGATCGCGGTGATTCTGAACATCACCCCCGACCATCTCGATCGCCACAAGACTTTTGTGAATTACGTCAACGCCAAAGCGCGCGTCTTCAAGAACCAACAGCAGGACGATTTCACGGTCCTCAACGCCGACGACACCACCACCGCCGGATTGTCGGACCGCACCCATGCGCAGTTGTTCTGGTTCAGTCGCAAGAAAGAAATTGAAAAGGGAGCTTTTGCGCGGAGCTCGCATCTTTATTTCCGCGATGGCGAGCGCGAACGTGAGATCATGCCGCTGGCGGAAGTGCCACTGAAAGGCGCGCACAACCTGGAGAATGTACTCGCGGGGGTGTCGGTCGGCATCCTCGTCGGCTGCCAGCCCGAGCAGATTCGCCAGGCGGTCCGGAATTTCAAGGCGGTCGAGCACCGACTGGAGTTCGTCGCCAAGATCGCAGGCGTGGATTACTACAACGACTCCAAGGCCACGAACGTCGACGCCACCATCAAGGCGCTGGAATCTTTCCCGGGGAATATTCACCTGATTCTTGGCGGCAAGGATAAAGGCAGCGACTACACCGTGCTCCATGACCTGCTGCGGCAGCGGGTCAAGCGCGTGTACACCATAGGAGCCGCGGCCGCCAAGATCGAATCGCAGATTCAGGGTGCTGCCGAAGTCGAACATGCGGAGACTTTGGAAAACGCTGTCAGACGCTCCAGCGAATCCGCTGTGGCGGGCGACGTCGTTCTTCTTGCTCCCGCCTGCGCCAGCTTCGATCAGTTCCAAAACTACGAACACCGCGGCAGAGTATTCAAAGAAACCGTGCATTCTTTGGCGATGGCCCGCTCCACGTAGGCGAGATACATAGGTCCTGTCATCTTGAGCGGAGCAGAAACTTCGCGAAGCGAAGTTCCTGCGGAGTCGAAGAGCCTGTCCTGAGCGAAGCCGAAGGGACCCCTGCACCTTGCGCGCGGCAACGATGCCTCGGGGAATTCTTCTTCCTGTGCAAATTGGCTCATGGGAACTGCCCTGGAACCAACTCAGTTATCCCCCTGCCAAAAATCCACGCCTGAAACTCCTCCGTGTCTCCATGTCTCCGTGGTGAAATGGATTCTGTATGGCGAAGCGGGTCAGCATCGATCGCTGGATGTTTACCGTAACCACGATCCTGGTCTTTGTCGGACTGGTCATGATCTTCAGCGCCTCCGCCGTGATGGCCAAGGAGCGCTTCGGCTCGGCTTACGAATTTCTGCTGAAGCAACTGATATGGGCGATTGCGGGACTCGCGGTGATGGTCCTGGCGATGAAGGTAGACTACAAACGCTTGCAACATCCGGCGCTGGTTTTCCCGCTTCTGGGCTTTACCACGCTTCTGCTCATCTCCGTTTTTTTTCTGGATCGCGCCCACGGCACGCACCGCTGGTTCCACTTGGGTCCAGTTTCGTTGCAGCCTTCGGAACTGGCGAAGCCCGCGCTCATCCTGTTTCTCGCATGGTTTCTGGAGAACAAAACCAGGGCCATGGTGATGGATGACTGGCGCAACACGCTGATCCCTGCGGTCGCGCCCACCGCGGTTTTTCTGGGGCTGATCGTTTTTCAGCCGGATCTCGGCACGGCCATCGCCTGCGCGGGGATAACCGCTTGTGTCCTGTTCATTGCCGGCATCCGCCTGCGCTATTTCGGATACGCTTTCGCGGCCTCGCTCCTGCCGCTTTACTTCTTGATCTTTCACGTTTCCTACCGCAAAGACCGCATTCTTGCCTTCCTGAATCCTTACGCCGATCCGAAGGGATTTGGCTTCCATATTATTCAGTCGCTGATCGCTGTCTCGACTGGCGGCGTGACTGGACTTGGCCTGATGGAAGGGAAGCAGAAGTTGTTTTATCTTCCCGAACCGCATACCGATTTTATTTTCGCCGTCACCGCCGAAGAGCTGGGCCTGGTGGGAGCGCTTGGCGTCATTATTTTGTTTGCCATATTTCTCTGGCGGGGCACGCGCGCGTCGCTGCGCACTCAGGATAACTTTGGACGCTTCCTGGCGGTTGGAATCACCAGCATGATCGTGCTGCAGGCCTTCATCAACATCAGCGTCGTGCTCGGCTTGATGCCCACCAAAGGGATTCCGCTGCCGTTTGTTTCCTACGGAGGGTCGTCGCTGTTCGTGACGCTGATGTGCGTGGGCGTGCTGCTGAATATCACCAAACAGGCGGAGTAGGCGGCAACCAACGGTCGAAAGAACGCCACCAGCAACCCGGTTAGTCCGCCGCGGCGGCCTGCCCAGTCCGGTGATCTCGGACTGGCACAATGGGCTCGCAGATCTCTTGAATAGGCGACGTAATAATCGGGGTGCTGTATGCGGGGTGGTGAAACTCCAATTGCATACCGCGACCGATGAAGCGCATCTTGAGCATGGAACCGCCCCAGGTCGAGCCGGCGATGGTCACCTGAACGGGTTGCGGACAGTATTGCGGATGTCCTGAGATTAACGCCGAACCCTCGCCCAGAAGTTGCGCCGTGTAGAGGTGGTGCTGAGTCCGAATCTGCAGCACGGCGTCCGGCGGCAGACCTACAAGGAACACGCCTCCCTCGATTTCGGACTGGACGATATTCCGATTCACCTCGTCGCTGAGGTTGGGATGAGGCATGAACATGATTCCCTGTACTGTATCGAGTTTGGCCCCCGGTCACAAGATCAAAATGATTGGTCGAAGCTACTCCGCCCACCGTACGGACGTCAATCGGAGCAGGTGTGCACGGCTGCCGTCTGGTCTGCCGGGTGTACACTGTGCGTCTTCAACGGTTTGAAGCTCACGCTAACCATGCCGCCTCTGGCCCCTCGTTTGCGCGTCCGGGTGTACTTATGGCTCGATCGCTGGCTCCAGCGAGGGATGCGGCTGCTCGGCATACTGCACGAGGGCTTCTGGCTCGGCTTTCTCGATCCCGAGGATCTGACCGCCATAACGATCCGAAGCTACGAGCAGAGCCGTGTGTACAGCGGCCCGGAACACAACCAGTCCGGTCTTTTCCCATGGGAGCGGGAGACGATCGACCGCTTCTTCCGGCCAGGCTCAAGGATTCTGGTCGCCGCTTGCGGCGGTGGCAGAGAACTTATCGCCCTTCACCGCCTGGGGTTTCAAGCTGATGGCTTTGACTGCACTCCGCACCTCGTCGAAACCAGCCGACGGCTCTTGCAGGAGCTCGGCATCTCCTCAAACGTTATGCTCTGTCCGCCGAATGAGGTGCCACTGGAATCGCCGCCTCACGACGGCCTGATCGTTGGGTGGACGGCGTACATGCAAATCCCCGGCAGCGCCCGCCGGATCGCATTTCTTCGAAAGCTCCACGCCTCAGTGCCGCCCGAGGCCCCCATTCTCATCTCGTTCTGGGTCAGAGAGGGAGAGTCGCCCGATGAAGGCAGAGTCTTCCGGCTAGCAAAGTGGCTGCGATCTCTACCAGGCCGGCGCGCTGATCCCGTGGAAACCGGCGATCACGTCACAGACCGCGGTTATCACCACTGCTTCGCCAAAGAAGAGATCGAAGCAGAGTTCAGGGCAGGTGGATTCCGGATGTGCCACTACTCCCAGGCGGACCACCCTTATGCAGTGGGTGTCGCAGACTAGAAGGACGCCAGCAACGACCCTAACCCCTGCCGCCCCGCGGCCCCAGGGGAATGGAGTATATTGATTTTCGCGACGGTTGCTCCGCCCGGGAAACATCGCCCAGTGAGTGATGAAAGCCGCTATTCTAACGTCCCCTCAGGAAGTATCGAAGCGGCCTCTTCGGATTGGCCAGGTGGCGACGCCCGTACCAGGGCAGGGTCAAGTGCTCCTGCGCGTGCGCGTCTGCGGAGTATGCCGCACCGATTTGCATATCGTCGAGGGTGACTTGCCAGTTTGTCGCCCCGGAGTTATCCCCGGACATCAGATTGTTGGCGAAGTCGTGGCCGGAGCTACTGAGGACTTAGCTGTGGGCACCCGCGTGGGCGTTTCCTGGATGGGAGGAACAGACGGCACCTGCCGATACTGTCAGCGGGGTCTGGAAAATCTCTGCGATTCACCCACGTTTACCGGTTACACCGTGGATGGCGGCTATGCTGAATATGCCGTCGTTCGTTCTGATTTCGCTTTTCCTCTTCCACCGCAACTGGATGACTTGCACGCTGCCCCGCTGTTGTGCGCAGGCATTATCGGGTTTCGCAGCCTTCGGGTGGCTGGTGTCAAGCATGGTGATCGTGTCGGACTCTTCGGGTTCGGAGCTTCGGCGCATCTCGCTATCGCAGTCTTACGCTCCTGGAATTGCGAGGTGTACGTCTCGACGCGGGGAGCAAGCCATCGGCAATTGGCAGCTTCTCTGGGCGCGGTTTGGGTGGGAAGCGAAACGGAAATGCCGCCGGAGAAGCTTGACTCCGCGGTGACGTTTGCTCCGAGTGGCGATGTCGTCGTTGCCGCACTCGCCAGTCTGAGGAAGGGAGGAGTGGTCGCCATCAATGCCATTCACCTGGACCGGATTCCCCAATTTGACTACGATCGCCTGCTGTGGGGCGAGCGCCAGCTTCGGAGTGTCACGAACATGACGCGTGCTGACGCCCGAGATTTTCTCCAAGTCGCGAGCGAGATCGGTCTGAAGCCGAAAGTCACTGCTTTCCCACTCGAGCAGGCCAATGAAGCTTTGATTGCGGTAAAACAGGATTCCATCGACGGAGCGGCCGCCATCGTTGTGTAAGCTGGTCCCTGGGACGGGGCAAGCCCCGTCTCTACAGCTGCCGTTCCATCGCCAACAACCGCTCTTTCCGCGCGATGCCCCAGCGATAGCCGCCTAAGTCGCCATCTTCACGAACGACGCGGTGGCAGGGGATGGCTACGGCTACCGGATTGGTGGCGCAGGCTCGGGCCACGGCTCGGGTGGCTTTGGGCATGCCGATCTTTTTCGCTACGGCGCTGTAGGAACGTGTTTCCCCGCGTGGAATTCGTTGCAGGGCTTCCCACACTCGACGTTGAAAAGCGGTCGCCCGGATGTCGAGGGGAAGCGAAGGATTCGTCTCTTGTCCTCGAATGAGACGGGTGAGGTTCTCTTGCCACGGGGACATGGCGGCATCGTCGCGTCGGCGGACTGCGAAAGGGAACTCGCGGATCAGGCCCTGCTGGAGTTGCTGATCGGAGTCGGCAAACTGAATGGCGCAGATGCCTTTGTCCGTGGCGGCAATCAGCATGCGTCCCAGCGGCGAACTGGCGATGGTATAGCGGATTATCGCCGCCACGGCTCCGCGGCGGTACTTCTCCGGGGTCATGCCGAGTTGGGCGGCGGTGCGCTCGTAGAGACGGCTGCTGGACCCGTATCCGGCGGCGTAGAGCGCGGTGGTTACCGAGTGGCCGGCTTGTAAATTTTGTTTCACCTGCCGCAGTCGGCAGGCGTCCACATAGGCCTTGGGCGACACGCCGAGCACTGACTTGAACGTCCGCTGTAAGTGGAATGGACTTAGCCGGAATTCCCTGGCCAGCAGGCTTAGCGTTAACCGGTCTTCGATGTGCTGCTCGATGTAGCGGCACATTGCCCGCACCAGTGCGGATTGAGGATTTCCGTCAACAGCCTTCGGACGGCAGCGCAGGCAAGCGCGGTAGCCAGCTTGCTCCGCGGCGAGCACATGATCGAAAAAGCTTACGTTTTCGCGGCGTGGGCGTTTGGCGGGACACGAAGGGCGGCAGAATATGCCGGTGCTCGACACACCAAAGACAAACGTGCCGTCGAGCGTGCCGTCGCGATCGGCGACGGCCTGCCAGCGGCGCGCGTTGATCTGGTCATCGATTGGTTCAGCAGTTCGTTCGGGAGTTGCTTTCATCGCTTCTTCCGAGAGTATCGCATTGGTGGACATGGAGGTAACATAAGGCAGCCGCGCCGCGCGGACTATCCGAAGGTTGCGGTCAAACGCCTTTTCTCGCGGGCTTCTGCGGCGTTCTGCGCGACCTTAGCCTTTTGGTAACGCTGGGTTCGTTACTCATTAAGTGCAGAGGCTTGCACCAGCGAGTGCAGCCCGATTCTGCCTGGTACCGCTAACTCCATTCGCAGCAAATACTTAGATCCTCCCTCCTATATGGTTTCCTGGGTGCAGTGTTCCTTGTGGAAGCCCGAAGCAACAGGGCGACCTTTGAGGGGGCAATTTTGAGCGTCGTCTACAGCGCAGAGTGTTTAGCAGCTCGAAGAAAGTCGCGACCGGCGTCCATGCTGCCCCTGCTGGTGATTCTGTTCATCATCTCCTACGGCATTTTAACCATGCTGGTTGTCGAGCAGGGTCAGACCATCGAATCGCAGCGCAGCTTAATCCACCTGATGTTGCAGGACAGCACCCAACTGGCTTCTCTGAAAGGCAAGCTGGCTCGTGACGACAAACAGTCGCACGACAAAACGGCGGCGGAGGCGGAGCACAAAAACGTGGACTCCGGCAAGGCTGCGGCCGTGCCGAGCGGACCGGACAAAGAAACAAAGCGACCCGGTAAGTCGACCCACTCCACAAAGACAGCTCCGGGAAGGCCAGCCGCGGATTTAGAGGATGTGCGGCGTTCCACTCAAGTCATCTAGAGGCGTTCCGGCTTGAGTAGTACGGACCCGCGACAGCGGTACGATTTTTGTAAAGAAATGGTTCTGTGAAAACGCGGCCCTTCTGTGGGGGCCGTGATGTAAGCGAGACCCAATTATGAAGGCCCTGGCCCTAGCCTTAGTTTTGTCTCTCCCCGTCCCCAGGTTGGCCCCACCGGTTCAGCTCTCCCCCGCCCCCAGCCAGCAGCAGGCAAAGAAAAAGGGCGGGCGCTGGTACTTCGCCGCAACCGGACACGCCGTCTATTGCTACGGACCGGTTATGACCATACCTCAGGGGCAAGGTGGCCTGGCAAGGGTGGCAACCTTTTGCCGTGGCGATCAAACCATAGTACCGCTGAAAGATTAGGACGCAGCCACCGTTGCTCCACCAGCGGAGCTCGGCAACCGCCCGCAGTCAAAGCAATCATGGTCCGGCCATAGTAACCTTCTGAGACTAAGCTCCTGAGAACTCCCGCTCCCACCGCACGCGCTTCCCCTATAATCGGTAGTCAGAACCCGTCTTGGGGGGCCCGTAGCTCAAGCGGATAGAGCATCGGATTTCTAATCCGAGGGTTGCAGGTTCGATTCCTGCCGGGCCCACCAGTTGCCGGCATTCTCATCCTCAGGCCTACGGCGCTCGCTTTTTCGGCCTCATCATTTCCCACTCTTTTTCCGTCAGCTCCCTTCCCAGCGCAGCGAACTCGCTCGCGCCTTGCAGCCATTCACCGCCATCCATGGTTACGACTTCTCCGTTGATGTAGCCGGAGCCATCGCTAATCAGAAACGCGGCCAGATTGGAAAACTCTTCCGTCGTTCCAAAACGTCCCAGAGGATTTCGTCTCTTCGCCTCCGCCTCCATTTCCGGGCGCGGCAACAGACGCGAGAACGCGCCCTCGGTCGGAATCGGCCCGGGGGCGATGGCGTTCATGCGAATTCCGCGATCGCCCCACTCGACCGCCAGGCTGCGCGTCAACGCCTGCACGCCTGCTTTCGCCACCGCCGATGGCACCACATAGGCCGAGCCGGTGGTGGTATAGGTGGTGGTCACGTTCAACACCACGCCTCCGCGCCCTGCCGCCAGCCACCGCCGCCCGCAGGCCATGGTGGCGTGCAGCGTTCCCATTAGGACAATGCCAATCACCGACTGAAATGCTCCCAGGGAAAGGTCTTCGGTGCGCGCCAGAAAATTTCCCGCCGCGTTGTTCATGAGCACATCGAGCGGACCTTCGGCCCAGAAGGCTGCGATCATCTCCTCGACCGCCGCGGCGTCGCGCACGTCACAGGGATGGGAGTGGATCTTGCCGCCGGTGCGCCCGCGCAGCTCCTGCTCGGTGGCCGCTAGAACTTCCTCGCGGCGCCCGCAGATATAAACCTCCGCGCCCAGTTCCAGGAACCGTTGCGCCGCGGCTTTGCCTAGACCGGTGCCGCCGCCGGTGATGAGGATGCGCTTGCCTTGAAGCAAATCTTTCTGGAACATGGACGTCCTCCCATGGAGTGAACCGACGATTGTAAACGGTCAGATTGAAGCCTTGTAGAGACGGGGCTTGCCCCGTCTCCTCGGGACGCGGTAAAAGACGCGGCAAGCCGCGTCTCTACGTTAAAACTGGGCTTTGGCTGAGCGCCTGCAGCGCCCAACGCGCGTGCTTTGCCACCATTGAGTCCGAATCCTCGCAGAGTCTTTTTAGTGTCGGCAGAAATTTCTTGTCGCCGCTGTTGCCCATCGCAATCACCGCATTCCGCCGCAGGCCGGAGAGCTTGGTGCGCCGGATGGTAGATCCGCGAAACGCATCTCGAAACTCTTCCGGCTGCATTTCAGCTAGCCAATCGAGCGCCGGATTGACCAGGCCTTCCCTGGGCTCGAACTCCGCTGCGGAAGTCACGGGCGCCTTGCGGTTCCACGGGCAAACGTCCTGGCAGATGTCGCATCCGAAGACGTGCCGTCCCATGCCCACGCGCAGGTGGTCGGGAATCTCGCCGCGCTTTTCAATCGTCAGATAGGAGATGCAGAGCCGGGAATCCAATTCGCCGGGCGCAACAATCGCCTGCGTGGGACAGGCCGTGATGCAGCGGGTGCAAGTCCCGCAACGATCGGGGGCGGGCAGGTCGGCGGTGAGGCCGTCATCCGCGAGTTCGAGCGAGGTCAGGATCACGCCCAGAAACAGCCACGATCCCAGCTGCTGGTTGATGAGGCACGTGTTCTTGCCGATCCATCCGATGCCGGCGTATTTGGCGTATACGCGCTCAATGAATGGACCGGTGTCGACGTAGGAACGAAATTGCCAGTTGCCAGGTGCCAGCGGCCGGTTGCCGGTTGCGAGTATTCCGCGCAACTCATCCTCTACCTGATTCAGGCGGCGCAAGACGGCTTCGTGGTAGTCCTCGCGGCTCCAGGCGTAACGCGAAATCCAGCCCCTGCTCGCATCTTCTCTTTCTTGCATCTGGGTCGAGTACGGATGCGCGGTGTTGTAGTTGATAGCGCATACGACCACGCTGCGCGCCCAGGGAGCGACTCGGGCCGCCGACGCGCGCTTGAGTTCACCGGACTCATCGCGCGCTTCCATATACTTCATCTCGCCGTGCTTCCCGTTGGCAATCCAAGCGGGAAAGACGCGCAACTCGCCGAAGTCGCGGACCGGAGCAATACCGCAGAGATCGAATCCGGCGTCGCGCGCGCACTGCTTGATACGGGTTGAAAGATCGGAAGACACGCAGGCAATGGCTCGCAGCGAAATTCGGACGTTGGGATGGAAATCACATCCTCAGAAAAGGCTATCACTTTTGCGAGATGAATCTGGCCCCCAACTTCGGCGTGATGCAAAAGAAAAACCGCCCAGACCTCGGGCGGCTCGCCTGCGATTTTGGGCGACGAATCTGCAAACCTCTTCAGGCCAGTGCTCTTCAGTTCACCACCTGCTTCACCGTGTTCGACGTGCTGCCGGCGAAGATGGCATCACCGGCGTACACCGCCTTGATCGCGTTGGTACCCACCAGCAGAGCCGAAGTCGTCAAACTAGCCGATCCGCCACTCAACGATCCCGTTCCCAGTACCGTTGTGCCTTCCTTAAACGTGACGGTGTCCCCATCAGGCGGCGCAGCGGCGGCAGAAGTGACCACTGCGGTAAATGTCACCGCCTGCCCATACGTGGACGGATTCGGAGAAGACTCGAGCGTAGTCGTCGTCGCGACTTTCTTCACCACCTGTTTCACTGCATTCGACGTGCTGGCGGCGAAGTGGATATCACCACCGTACACCGCCATGATCCAGTTCGTACCCCCCGGCAGAGCTGAGGTCGTAAGACTAGCCGAACCGCCGCTCAACGATCGCGTTCCCAGCACCGTTGTGCCTTCCTTAAACGTGACGGTATCCCCGTCGGGCGGCGCACCTAGACTGGAAGTAACCACCGCACTAAAGGTCACCGCCTGTCCATAAGTGGACGGATTCGACGAAGACGTGAGCGAAGTCGTCGTCGGAGCTTTCTTCACCACCTGCTTAACTGCATTCGACGTGCTGCCGAGGAAATAGAGGTCACCGCCGTATACCGCCGTGATCGTGTTCGCACCCACCGGCAGAGCCGAGGTCGTAAAACTAGCCGCGCCGTTACTCAACGATCCCGTTCCCAGTACCGTTGTGCCTTTCTTAAACGTGACGGTTTCTCCATCCGGCGGCGCGCCGACGATGGAAGTGACCACCGCGGTAAAGCTCACGGCCTGCCCATACGTGGACGGATTCGGTAAAGACGTGAGCGTAGTCGGGGTCGCTCCACGCACACCGGTCACTTTGAACACAACGCCCGCGTTGCTCGATCCGCCCGAGGCGGCCGTGCCGTAGAGTTTGCCTGCGCTGTCCAGAATCAGGCTGCCATACGGGTTAGCGCCGTCCGTGCCGTTGAAAGTCCAGAGAACCGTATGTTCGTAGTGGAAGTTCCCAAGCGCCGCTAGCTCGAAAACACTTCCCCTGTTCTTGCTGCCGCCCAGCACCGTTGTTCCGTAAATGTTCCCGGCCGCATCGAACACAATCCCCGCCACAGGATTGGCGCCATCTGTGCCGCCCTTAAAGGAGTACAGAATCTCCTCCGTCCATCCATTCTCTCCAGGGCTCAGCTTATAGACCGTCCCATAGTTATTGGCGCCGCCGTGGTACGTTGTCCCGTAAAGGTTTCCGGTCTTGTCGAGCACGGGAGTGCCCTCTGCACCGTAGCCATCCGTAGGAGCGCCAGCGAAGGTGTAGATCACAGTCGGTTTCCAACCGCCGTTGCTGATTGGTGACAGCTCGAACACCGTCGAACTTGTGGCCCCGTAGATGTTTCCGGCGGCATCCATTGTCAAGCCACTGCTGGCAGATACGCCGTAGATGGTTTGCTCCGTCCACCCGCCAGGGGACGGACTCAGTTCGAAGACGCCCGCGGAATTTGTGCCGTAGAGATTGCCCGCCTGGTCCATGATCACACCGTTCGCCGTGGCGTTGCCATCCCATTGCGTACAGCTTTGGCTGAACAGCAGGGTTTCCGTCCAGCTTGTTCCCGCGGGACTAAGCTCGAATATGGTGCCGTAACTGCAGTAGTTGAAATCCGTACCGCCATACATCGTCACACCGTAAAGGTTTCCCGCACTGTCGAATATCACAGAGCCGCTGGGATTCGCCCCATCCGGCCCGACGTTCAGCCCCCCGTCGAAGGCGTGGAGCACGGTCTCGTTCCAGCCTCCACTCCCATTCGGCGAAAGCTCAAAGACGACTCCATTTCCCAAATTGTTATCGATGGTTGGCACTCCCCCCAACAGTGTCGTTCCATAGAGGGTGCCAGCAACGTCAAAGGTGAGGCGGGACCCAGGATTCGCGCCGTCGCTGCCGCCTGTGAAGTTATAGAGCACAGTCTCAGTTTGGGCCTGCGCTGGGCGGGCGGTAATCAGCAGCAGCGTAGAAAGCACAGCCAGTATCGCAGCGCCGCGGATAACTGCGGCTGCCAGTTTGGTCGAGCTGAATCTCGGTGCGCCATCACGAATGTTCAAACGGTCTTTCGCCCGAACACTGACAGAGTAGCTACGAGTATGCTTGCGCGTCATAGGAGGCCTCCTTCACTGACGAAGGCGGGGACCGTGGTCGAGGTCGACCATTCAGCTACCAGCGTTCCGATCTCGATCGCGAGGCCCAAAGTACGAATTGTCACCGACAAACCAATTTCTAGAAGGGACGACGTTCAAAGCTCACGCCTCAGGGGTTTGTGCGTCTCAACTGGCGGGAACTGCGCTTCGAAGGGGCGAGCCGTATCAATGCAAGCACAAAAGAGGGGCGTTGTCAGTGAAATGGGTCACATCCTGAGGTGCGGTGCGGGCCAAAGGCCGCAGGGTTAGGCGGGACTTCACTGCTGAAAATCGCGACTGCGCTCGCTGACGTCAGAGTTGCGAGCGTAATTGAGGTCGCGACAGTTCGTCTTCGGTTCGCCGCGAAAGCGCGCTCTAGCTTTTGCGCCCGCGCCCGGCGGCTGCTTTTCTGACGGCAGGGGTGAAATGCCCCACTCGGTTCCGGCCCTTCTCCTTGGCGGCATAAAGACCGGCGTCGGCCTGATTCAGCAACGCTTCCAGTTCGTTCTTCTCATCGCCAGCAGAAACGGCGACCCCCATGCTCATGGTGATAAACCTTTCCTCGCCGGAACAAACGACCGGAGTGTTGGCCACACTTTCGCGTAACTCATTGGCGCGCATCAGCGCGTCGCGCAATTCGCAGTTGGGCAGAATAATAAGAAATTCTTCGCCGCCGTATCGGCCAACACCGTCGTAGACGCGGAGTTGCGCGCACAGTCGCCGGCCGATTTCCCGAAGCGCCTCATCGCCAAATAGATGGCCGAGAGTGTCATTCACGCGCTTGAAATGGTCGATGTCGCTAAGGATCACTGCCAGCTTGTTGTGTTCCCGGCGCGCCCGCTCCAATTCGCGCTCCAGCATACTGAGAATCTCTCCGCGATTCATCAATCCGGTTAGACTATCGTGGGTCGCGGCGTGGCGCATGGATTCCCGGGCGGAAACCAGTTCGTCCTGGAGGTCGAGTATCCGCTTGCCGACCAGCAGGCGTGCCTTCAATTCCAGCTCATCAAAGGGCTTGGCCAGATAGTCGTCCGCCCCGGCTTGCATGGCCTCGAGCATGTTCTGGCGGCCTTCTTTGCTGGTCAGCAGGATGACGTAGACGTAAGGACCGGACAATCCGGCTTGGCGAATGCGCTTGCAGAGCTCGATGCCATCCAGGTCGGGCAGCACCCAATCGAGTAGCACGAGCTTGGGAGAATCCGGCTGCTGCAGGATTCGCCAAGCTGCGGAGCCGTTCTCCGCCAGGGTGACCCCAAAACCCCAGCTGCGCAAATAATCGCCGATCAATTTTCGGTAGACAACGGAATCGTCGACCACCAACGCTTGCACGACTCTGGAACCCCCGACCTTCGCTGTGCCAAGCAACGAACAGCCGCCCATTCATGCCTCCTGGCAGGAAGTCCCATAAACGCTGACTCCTACCATCTTAAGACCAAAAGGCTGCGTGGGCAGCGCTGGCAATTGGCTGGCCCGTGTATTAGGAGATACGTCTTGAAGAATCGGCAAATCGAGCCCAGGGCTTTAGAAGGAAGGCGCGGGATTTTGATTTCAGAACGGAAGGCGGATCGAGAGAATCGGAATGTGGTTGGTGGGATGGAATGAGGTGGTGGCGATTTCGTATCCGCCGCCGAAGGTCAAAGCGAGGCGATGCCAAAGGTTAAACCGGCCGAGCACCAGGCCCGGCGTAGCATATAACAAGGTGTGGCCGCTGTGTGCACCCTGGTAATAGTGGGTGAAATTGAGTTCTGTTTCCGGCCAAATCTTCTTGAAAATCCGGTATTGAAACGTGTTATTCCACGCCAGGTTGCGTCCGGTGGCCATCGTGTTTCCGGTGGGCAGGCTGATCCCAAACGTTCCCTGGACGTCGAAATCTTTGAAGCCCTTCCCATAGGCCAACGTGGGGGTGATTATGGGATTCAGCGCGCCTTGCTCGTATTGCCCAGTCGGCAGGCTCATCTGGAAGAAGGCCGTCAAGATGTAGTTTCCGTGCTGCTCGTTGCCAGCGGCCATGCGATATTTCACCAGGAACTGCCAGTCCCCGAATCCATCTCGAGAATCCGGATTGTTCACGACATAAGCAGGCACCGCGACGATGACCTCAATATTTCTTGCGGGGATGATTTCCAGACCCTTACTGGCGCCGTAATTGTCCGTTACTAGTCCGCTATTGTGCGTCTGCCACTGCATGTCGTATCGAAACTCCTGCTCCAGCCGCGGAGTGGTCGTGGCGAGGGGAGTAATCCAGTGTGGCTGTTCGGCTTGCGTCCCGGAAACCATGCTGAACCAGTCGGCAGAGAAGCTGTCCTGTCCGAAGGAGAAAGTGGACGAGAGGCCGAGTACAATCGCGGCGAAAAAGAAAGCGATATTACGCAACGACAGCCTCCCAGTCATTCAATTGCGCCAAAGAATCAGAAGTGTACATCACATATATTTATAATGTCCAATAATATACAGTTCAATATGTTAACCACGGATTACGTCTCTGCGGTTGAACAAAAAATCCAGCGTGTTGACCGTGCTCTGTCTTGACGGTACGATTTCGTTCCGATGACGAAAATTGGCAAGTCCGGACGGAAGACAGAAGAGCTGTTGAAGCTCCGGGAAGCCGCCTTGGAGCTGGGAATCAGTTTCCCGACGATCAAGCAGTGGATTTATAAGAAAAGAATTCGCAGCATCCAGACAGCCGGAGGGCACCATCGCATCCCTCAGGCCGAGGTCGACCGGTTGCTGTTCAGGACGCGCGGCAAGACGGAAAAAGAGCGGAAGCTGGTCATCCGGCGCGTCAGTGGACGGAATCAGCTCGTCGGGCGAGTCGATTCTGTGCGGATTAGCGGTCTGATGGCGGAGATCAAGATTTCGATTGGCGGCCAGCAAATTACGTCCATCATTACGGCAACCTCGGCGCGCGAAATGCAGCTCAAGCCGGGACAAACAGCAGCGGCCCTCATCAAGGCAACCGAGGTGATGATTCTTCGTGTGTGACGTGAGGAATCCCAAGATTTCTTGCTGTTCTTCGCTCTTTGCTTTGAGCCTACAGGCTGCGCTTGCAGGCCCGGGTTGGGCACGCAGGTTGGGCATACAGGTTGACCCAGGCTTTGCCACCGGCCTAACATAGCGGCCGACGGCACTGAGGCCTTCCGAATGATTGGCCAGACGGTCTCCCACTATCGCATTGTGGGAAAGCTCGGTGGTGGCGGCATGGGCGTGGTGTATGAAGCCGAAGACACGCGCCTGGCCCGTCACGTCGCCCTCAAGTTCATTCCGGCGGAAATGGTCCACGACAAGAAGTCGCTCGACCGCTTCGTGCGCGAGGCCCGCGCCGCTTCCCAGTTGAACCATCCCGGCATCTGCACCATCCACGACATCGACGACAACGAGGGCCATCCTTTCATCGTCATGGAGAAGCTGGAAGGGGTGAGCCTGAAGGAGCGCATGCGGGAGAAGCCGATGCAGGTCGACGAGATCCTCGACGTTGGCATCCAGGTGGCGGATGCTTTGGCGGCTTCCCACGCCAAGGGAATCATTCATCGCGACATCAAGCCGGCCAATATTTTTGTGGCGCAAAACGGCCAGACCAAGATCCTCGATTTCGGATTGGCCAAGTCGGCGAACGAAAAGGGATCGAGCGATGCCGCCATGGAAGACTCGTTGACGGCGATGGGCGTGATCCCGGGAACCGCGGTTTATATGTCTCCAGAGCAGGCGCGCGGCGAAGAACTGGATCCGCGAAGCGATTTGTTCTCGCTCGGAGTCGTGCTCTACGAGATGTCGACCGGCAAGAAGCCGTTTGCCACCGGCAACGTCATCAGCACGCTCGACGCGGTCCTGAATCAGAAGCCGGTCTCCCCTCTTAAACTCAATCCCGAGCTCCCCACCGATCTGGAAGGCATCCTGGGCCGGGCCATGGAGAAAGACCGGGGGCACCGTTACCAGAACGCGCTGGCCATGAAGGGCGATCTCCAGTCATTGCGGAAGGAGACCGAATCGGGCCTAACCAGGAGCGGACTACGGCGGCCACGGTTGCCCTATCGCCTGGCGACAACCACGTTTCAGGCCTCGAGCAGATTTTCAACGTATCTTTTGCTGGGGGTCAGCGCCCTGCTGCTCACGGTTTTGGTCGCGATTGGAGCGTGGTGGTTCAAACAGCGCGAGGCGGGCGGTGGCGCGCCCAAGAACACCCTTGCCGTACTGCCGTTGCAGAACATGAATGGCGATATCAGCGTGGAGTTTCTTCGCTTCGCCCTGGCCGACGAAATCGCCAACACGCTGACCTACACCCGGACGCTCGACGTCCGGCCATCGGCGATTACGCGAAAGTTTGTCGGCAACGACGTCGATCCGCAGCGCGCCGGCCGCGAAGTGCATGTTGCCAACGTGGTTGCCGGGCATTTCCTGAGGCAAGGCGACCGCCTTCTGATTACGCTGGAGGCGATCCAGGTGGATGGGAACCGGCTTTTATGGCAGAACACCGTGACCGCCCCCGCCTATGACATGATTGCCTTGCAAGCGCAGATGGCTGCCCAGATACGCCAGGGGTTGCTGCCGGCGCTCGGCGTCTCTGGCGGTTTTCTGGATACCAGCACGCGCCCGAAAAGCGCAGAGGCCTACGATCTCTACCTGCACAGCCTCGCCCTGCCTCATGATGCCGGGCCGAATAAGGATGCCATTGCGGTTTTGGAGCACGTGGTCGCCGTGGATCCAACCTACGCGCCGGCCTGGGAACAACTGGGATTGCGTTGCTACTATGACGCAGACTATTCGGACGGGGGCGAGCCGATGTTCCAGCGCTCCAATACGGCCCTCGAACGGGCGGTCCAACTCGATCCGAATCGGACGGTTGCCGCCGCACAGCTGATCAATAACAGCGTTGAGCGTGGCGAACTGGGCAAGGCATACCTGGCGGCGCAGGCGTTGGTGAAACAGCGTCCGGAAAGCGCACAGGCCCACATGACGATAGGCTATGTCTATCGATATGCCGGAATGCTCGAGCAATCGGCGAATGAATGCAATACTGCGCTGGCCCTCGATCCTGGGAACTATACCTTTCGTTCTTGCGCCTGGGCGTTCATGGAGTTGGGCAAGACCGAACGGGCCAGGGATTTTGTCCGCCTGGATGAGGGCTCGGAGTGGGCGGCGTATGTCCTGCCATCCATTCTTCTGCGCGAGGGCAAAATTGCGGAAGCGCGCCAGGCGGTGAAGCTCATGCCGAGCGCCCCGCGCTATCACCGCGATCTGCTGGAGGCCTGCTTGCAGTTGCGCCCAGCCGCGGATCTGGACCGGATGGCGCAGGAAGCGGAAACCAGTCTGCCCACCGAACCCGACGCCGAGACCTGGTATTACCAGGGAGCGCTGTTCGCGTACTGCGGCAAGAAACCAGCCGCTCTCCATCTGCTGCAGAGCGCGGTCGAGCAGAATTACTGCGCGTACTCCAATCTGCTCTCCGATCCGCTGCTGGCAAAGCTTCGCGCAGATCCAGCCTTCGACAAAGTGTTGACCGCCGCGGGCAAATGCCAGGATGCCGTGCGAGCGGCAGTCAACACGCCCAGCCCGTGAAACATAATTAGTGTTCAAAGTCGCCGCGCGGATAAGCTGGTACAATCCCGCTTGGCAACATGATTGTCTCTCCGCTAAGAATTTCCGCAACCTAACTTTCCCAAGAGGAGCACTCATGACTTTTATCCGAAACTTCTTCGCGTTCATGGCCCTCGGGTGTGTTATCGCCTGCGCCTGTCTTGTGGCGGCGCAAGAACAGCAAGAGGGCCGCTTGCTCCGTTTTCCCGATATCTATAAAGACAAGATTGCATTCATGTACGGAGGCGATCTCTGGCTGGCGTCAAGCTCGGGAGGCACGGCCCGCCGTATTACTTCCCATCCCGGACGGGAACTCTTTCCCAAGTTCTCGCCGGATGGAAAGTGGTTGGCATTTACCGGCCAGTACGATGGCAACTTTAACGTCTATGTCATGTCGTCCGATGGTGGTCAGCCGAAGCAGTTGACCTTCTATCAGGGAGCGGCGCAGCCCCTCACTGACCGCATGGGTGTGCTCAATCAAGTGACTGGATGGACGCCGGATGGCAAGAACATCGTTTTCCTTTCGCGACGAGACGCTTCGAACGGATGGATCAAGCGCCCCTACACGGTCAGCATCGACGGTGGACTCCCTCTGCCCATGCCCATGGACGAGGGTGGCTTGCTTTCGTTCTCAGCGGACGGCGCCAAGATCGCCTACAACCGAATCTTCCGCAATTTCCGGCAGTGGAAACGCTACACCGGTGGCTTGGCGCAGGACATCACCATCTACGACCTCAGGAAGAATGTTGTGGACCAGGTCATTCCGCATACCGATTACACCGACTCGTTTCCGATGTGGCACGGGAACACGATTTATTTCACCTCCGATCGCGGGCCCGAACACCGGCTCAATCTCTACAGCTACGACCAGGGCAGCAAGCAAGTCGAACAACTCACCAAGTTCGACGACTTCGACGTCATGTGGCCGAGCCTTGGTCCGGATGCGATTATCTTCGAGAAGGGCGGCTACCTCTACACCTTCGACCTGCAGACCCGGCAGCCGAAGAAAATGACCATCTATGTGAACGGCGAGCGCGACCACGCCATGAAGCACTGGGTAGACGCGCGCAAGCAAATTACCGACTTCGACATCGCTCCCGACGGGAAGCGAGCCGTATTCGCGGCGCGCGGAGAAGTTTTCACCGTTCCGGCCAAGGAAGGGAGCATCCGTAATCTGACACATTCTCCCGGAGTCCGCGAACAAAAGGTGGCGTGGTCGCCGAATGGGCAATGGATCGCCTACATTTCCGACCGCACCGGCGAAGATGAAGTCCACATCGCTTCGCAAGACGGTCTGGGCCCGGAAGAGCCAATCACCCGCGGGCACAAAGGTTTCATGTTCCAGCCGGCATGGTCTCCCGACAGCTCGAAAATCGCCTGGGCAGACAAGGACCTGAAACTCTGGTATGTCGACATCAAAGAGAAAAAGCCGGTCGAAGTGGATCGCGGCAAATACGGCGAGATTACCAATTACAGCTGGTCTCCGGATAGCAAGTGGCTGGCTTACGACAAGAATGTGGATTCCGGCTATTCGGTGGTGTATCTCTACGGGCTAGCGGACCGCAAGATCACGGCGGTGACCTCAACTCTCAACAATAGTTACGGCGCGGTATTCGATCCCGACAAGCGATACCTGTACTTTCTTTCTGACCGCGACTACAACGAGGTGCTGGGTAATGTCGATGCCGAGTTTGCGAATCCGAAAACGACGCGGGTTTACGTGGTCACGTTGACGGCAGACGAGCCTTCGCCCTTTCCCGCCTTGAGCGACGAGGTGAAGGTGAAAAGCGAAGAGCCGGCGATAGCCACTCCCGTGCCCGAGGCGAAGAAGAACCCAAAGCAACCGCCGATGAAGAAAGAAGAGAAGACCGAGGAAAAAGCCGCGCAAACCGAGGTCAAGGAGCCTCCGAGAGTTTTCAAGATTGATCTCGACGGCATCCAGAACCGGATCGTGGCGCTCGCCGTTCCGCCGGCGGTGATTCGCAACCTCGACGCCTCCAAAGACGCGATCTACTACTCGACTTCGCCCATCCAGGGGCTGTCGGGATCGCTGGCCGGAGAAGATCGGGCGATCCATGACTACGATTTAAAAGAGCATAAAGACAAGTTGGTGTTGGACGGTGCAGATCGTTTTGCGCTCTCCCGTGACGGCTCGAAGCTGTTGTATCGGGCGGAGGATGAGGGGCCGATCGGGATCATCGATGCCAAGCTCCCGGAAACGGACCACAAAGCTGGGGAGGACGCGCTCAGCGGCAAAGCCCCGGAGACGCCGCACAAGGTTGGAGAGGGCGCGCTCAAACTGGACGGCATGCGAGTCGAGGTCGATCCTCCGCAGGAATGGAAGGAAATCTTCAACGAGGTTTGGCGACAGGAACGCGATTATTTTTTTGAACCCTCGATGAATGGAGTGGATTGGCAGAAGACCAAAGAACAATATGCCCAGTTGCTGCCCTATGTGGCGGATCGTTATTCGCTGACTTACATCATGGGCGAGATGATCGGGGAATTGTCGAATTCGCACACTTATGTCGGCGGCGGCGATTTTCCCGACCTGCATCCGGTTAACGTTGGCTTGCTGGGCGCGGACTATGAAGCCGACGCGGCCAGCGGCATGTACCGGATCAAGAAAATCTTTTCCGGCGAGAATTGGGACGCGCACGCGCGCTCTCCCTTGACCGAGCCGGGCGTCAATGTGAAAGAAGGCGATTACCTGGTCGCGATCAACGGACGCGCCCTGCGCGCTCCGCAGACCCCTGACGAATTGCTGGTGAATACCGCCAACGAGGTGGTCACGCTCACCGTCAACTCGAAGCCCACGGCCGACGGCGCCCGCAAGGTGGTGGTCAAACCGATTGGCGATGAGTACAGCTTGCGCGAGTTGAACATGATCGAGACCAACCGCAAAAAGGTGGACGCAGCCAGCGGCGGCCGCATCGGCTATGTTTACCTGCCCGATATGGGCGACGCGGGACTCAACGAGTTCGTCAAGCAGTACTTCCCGCAGATTCGCAAGGAGGGCATGATCTTCGACGTCCGTTACAACGGCGGCGGCTTCGTGGACCAGCTTATTTTTGAGCGCTTGCGGCGGATACTGGCGGGCATGGAGTCGGCGCGCAACTGGGAGCCGAACACGATTCCCGACAAAGTCTTCCATGGATACATGGCCTGTGTGACCAATCAGTACGCCGCGTCCGATGGCGACTTCTTCAGCTACTACTTCAAGTACTACAAGCTGGGACCGCTGATCGGCGAGCGGACCTGGGGCGGAGTGCGCGGCATTCGCGGCGATATTCCGCTGATGGATGGCGGTTACATCACGCGTCCGGAATTTTCGCTGTATGGCCTCGACAGCAAATGGCTGATCGAAAACCGCGGTGTGCAACCCGACGTGGTAGTGGACAATCCGCCCGACCTGGTCTTGAAAGGACAAGATCCGCAACTGGAAAAAGCGGTCCAGATGCTGATGGAGCAGATCAAAGCCAATCCCAAGAAACTGCCAGCGCGGCCTCCAGACTTGCCAACTTATCCGGAGGGCCCGGGGCTGTAGCGCTGAGTCGGTGTGGGGACGGGCGTTCGTCTGGAGACGGGGCGGGCTGGCCTTTTCCTTCATTACCGCTCCCCGAGGCTGCCCCACCCTTGCGTTCTTGGCAAGGGTGGGAATTCTGCGGACTCCCATCACGGCGGGTGGCCAACATCTGCCAGTAAAACAGAGCAGCGGTAGTTAGTGTCGGCACCATAGCAACTGCGGGTGCCCCACGTCTCGCGCTTTTCGAGACGTGGGATTCCGCGCCGCGTCGATCTAAAGGATTTTGTTGGACAGCGGCACTGAGTCCGTGTTTTTCTCATCACAACTATCCGTGATCAAAATCCATTGACGTAAGAACCGTTGCGCGTGACGATAGAGACCTGATTGGGGCAATTCTGAGGTGCTTCCGTCAACCAGGACGGGCCCCCTCGAAACTGCCCCAAACCCATTTTCAGCGCTCTTTGACAAGTTAACTTGAGGCGTTTGCGGGCGTGACCCTGAGTGCAGCCGAAGGGGTGAGCCCGCTGCCGAAATCCTGACCCTGAGCGCGTCGAAGGGGAATTGGTCTCGTAACTCATTGGTTCTTAAAGACTTTACCAGCAAGTCCTTTAAACCCAAAGACCTGGCGGGGGCTTCCCCCTAAGTCTTTGATTCCAATATACCGGGGGCAGGGGGTACCCGATTATTCGCTTGCCGAAGCGCGAAGGATGCAGGGGGTCCTTCGACTCCGCAGGGACTTCACTTCGTGGAGAGCCCCTGCTGCGCTCAGGATGACAATTTTAGGGAGGCCCGCTTGCCAACCGGACGGTCGGTCGCGTACTATCTTCTAACGCTTTGGTGCAACCGTGACGAACAGACGGAGTCCCTTTCGAATTCGACTTAGAATGCCGGGGGTACGAGTATGGTAGTCCGAATCGGCGCGGGGGAAGGGTGAGCTGATAGGCTAGAAATCGAAAGTGCTCCCGAGTCCCACCCGCCAGATGGCACGGTGGGCTTTGCTTTTTTGGGGCTTTTCGACGTCGCAGTTGCGCTACCGACTTTGCAGGGAGGTTTATGACGGATCCGAAAAACACGCCTGGGACTGGCACGGCTAAGACCATGACCGGGGCCAGCATTCTTTGGGAATGTCTGGAGCGTGAGGGCGTGAAGCAGGTCTTTGGCTATCCTGGCGGGGCCATTCTGCCTGCTTATGACGCGTTGAAGCATAGCAAGATTCATCATGTGCTGGTGCGCCACGAACAGGGCGCGACCCACATGGCGGACGGTTACGCGCGCGCCAGCGGGCAGGTGGGAGTGGCGGTCGCAACTTCAGGGCCGGGCGCTACCAACATGGTTACGGGGATCGCCACCGCCATGCTCGATTCCTCGCCGATCGTATGCATCACCGGGCAGGTGGGCAGCAAGCTGATCGGGTCGGACGCCTTTCAGGAGACCGATATCACCGGCGTCACGCTTCCCATCACCAAGCATAACTACCTGGTTACGCACGCCAGTGAAGTGGCGCGGACGATTCGGGAGGCTTTCTATGTGGCGCGGTCCGGGCGTCCCGGTCCGGTGTTGGTGGATATCACGAAAGATGCGCAGCAGAGCACCTGCGAGTTCGATTGGGAAGCGGCTAAGCCGCAGTTGCCGGGGTACCGGCCCGACCTTTCGCCCGCTCCGAAGGAGTATGCGCAGGCGCTGGAGTTGATCCACAACTCGAAGCGGCCCTTGATTCTTGCCGGGCACGGCATCATCGTTTCGGGGGCGATGCGCGAGGTGCGCGATTTTGCCGAGCGGGCGGGCATTCCCGTTGCCATGACTTTGCTTGGCTTGGGCGCGTTTCCGGCGTCGCACCCGCTCAATCTCGGCATGATGGGCATGCACGGGGAAGCGTGGGTGAATCACACGATTCAGGAAGCTGATCTGCTGCTGGCGTTCGGCATGCGCTTTGACGACCGGGTTACCGGCAATCTTAAGAATTACGCGCCTAACGCGAAAAAGATTCACATCGAGATCGATCCGGCGGAGATCAACAAGAACGTGAAGGTCGATGTTCCTCTGGTCGGCGACTTACGGGAAGTTCTGCTGGAATTGTTGCCGAAGGTCGAATCCATTGATCGTAGCGAGTGGCTGGATTCGATCGACCGGCTGAAGGGCGATTCGGCGGTGCGCGATATCCAGAATCTGCCCGACAGCGGCCATCTCTATGCCGCGCATGTCATCAATGATCTGTGGCATCAGACGCGCGACGGCAACACCATTGTTGTCACCGACGTTGGCCAGCACCAGATGTGGGAGGCGCAATATTACAAGCATGAGAAGCCGCGCTCGCTGATCACTTCCGGAGGGCTTGGCACGATGGGTTTCGCGTTGCCCGCGGCTATCGGCGCCAAGGTCGCTTGTCCCGAATCCGAAGTTTGGGTGGTGGTGGGCGATGGCGGATTCCAAATGACCATGTGCGAACTGGCGACGCTGGTGCAGGAAAATCTGAAGATCCATATTGCCATCATCAACAACGGCTATCTCGGCATGGTGCGGCAGTGGCAGGAATTTTTCTACGACCGCAACTACACGGCCACACCCTTGCTCAATCCGGATTTCGTCAAGTTAGCCGAGGCTTATGGCATCCGGAGCGTGACCGTCTCCGAGCGGTCGCAGGTGGTGCCGGCGGTGGAAGCGGCGCGCGCGCATGACGGGCCGATGCTGATCAACTTCAAGGTGGAACAGGAAGACACGGTTTATCCGATGGTGGCGGCAGGGGCGGCGCTGCACGACATGATTCGGCGGCCGAGTCCGATCGTAGAGACGGCGGAAGATGAATAGAGACGCTACTGGCTTCTGGCCACTAGCTCCTAGCTAAGAACTAAAGACGAACAAACTTATGTTGAATACATTCATGGTGTATGTGGAGAATAAACCGGGCGTGCTTACCCGCGTGGCATCGCTGTTTCGGCGGCGCGCCTTCAATATCGATTCTCTGACGGTGGGCCGCACCGAGAAGCCCGAAGTCTCGCGCATGACCATTACCGTCGACGCCGATCGCGACCAGGCTCGCCGCATCGAAGCCAATTTATACAAACTGGTGAACGTGCTGCTGGTCGAGAACATCACCAATCAACCGGCCATCGTCCGCGACCTGGCCTTGATCCGGGTGGCGGCCACTCACGAGGCGCGCTCCCACGTGCTGGAACTTGCCAGCGTGTTTCGCGGTCGTGTCATCGATGTCTCTCCCGAATCCTTGACGATCGAAATCACCGGCGCGGAAGACAAAATCGATGGATTGATTGAAGTGCTGCGCCCGTATGGCGTGTTGGAGATGGTCCGCACCGGCATCGTGGCCATGCGGCGCGGCAGTAAATCGAACGGCAACGCTGCGACCGACAGCACGGCGCAAGGCGCGGCCAGTGACGATGTCTCTTACTCCGTATAAGACGGCTGAATAAGACCCCGACTCCCGTCGAGGAAGAATGTAGCGTTCCCGGTCCCTGTCCGGCTTCTTCGCCCCTCCCTGAACTCCGCATAACGCAATCGAGAGCAGCCCGGCACCTCTGGGTTCAAGCCAAAGAATGACGGCGCCGATGGACTGGGTATTCGCGAAGAATGACTCCGGCGCCATGGTTAAGGTCTCTGCGCGGCAACTACCAGCAACATCAGTGTCGTGGGGCCCCTAAGACCGGGCGCTTCAGGACAGGAGACATGCGACCGGTTCGCCTATTAATTGTCGATGATTCGGCGGTCTTTCGGAAGCTGCTCAGCGATTTGCTGGCGTCCGAACCGGAGATCGTCGTCGCCGGCACGGCGGAAAACGGCATTCAGGCGCTGGCCCAGATTCCAGAAGTCAAGCCGGATCTGGTCACGCTCGACGTCAACATGCCAGAGATGGATGGGCTGGAAGCCCTGGTCGAGATTCGCAAACTCTATGCAAAGTTACCGGTGATTATGTTCAGCGCTCTTACCGGCGATGGTGCGAAGGTAACCCTGGATGCGCTGGCGCGGGGCGCCAGCGCCTATGTCGCCAAGCTTTCCTCGGACGAGACCTCGGAGGGCTCACACGAGCGGGTGCGGAAGGAGTTGATTCGAAAGATCAAGTCCCTGTGCGCGGAGCACACGCCGCAGCCACCGCCTCGGCCAGCATTCACCGTTGCCTCCGTTCGCCCGCAGCCGCGGATCGACGTGATCGCCATCGGTACGTCCACCGGCGGACCGAACGCGCTCTCGGAACTGATTCCGCAATTCCCCGCGGATCTTGCAGTGCCCATCGTGATCGTGCAGCACATGCCACCCCTGTTTACACGCTTGTTTGCCCAGCGTCTCAACACCCTCGCTCGACTCGAGGTGCGGGAAGGCAAGGAGGGACAGAAATTGCGCAGAGGTCAGGTCTGGATTGCCCCCGGCGACTATCACATGACGGTCGCTCGCAAGGGAACTGATTTCCTGCTGGGCCTGAACCGGGGTCCTGAGGAAAATTCCTGCCGTCCCGCTGTGGATGTGTTGTTCCGCTCGGTGGCGCAAAGCTATGGCGCGAATGTGCTGGCGGTGGTGCTAACCGGCATGGGCGTGGATGGCACTCAAGGGGCGGCCGCCGTACGGGACGCGGGTGGGCAGGTGATCGTCCAGGATGAAGAATCTTCGGCGGTTTGGGGCATGCCCGGGAATGTCGTCGCCGCCAGATTGGCGGATCGCACCTTTCCTCTGAGCGGCATCGCGCCGGAAGTTTTGCGCAGGGTGTCGATGCGGAGAGCATTCGCTGCCGCTGCCCTGTGAAGTTATTGCGGGCAATAAGAACGCCCTGAGCGTTGAAGCTCAGGGCGCGTCCGGCAGCCCTCCCCCAGAACTGCCAAACCACGTGCCCATCCTAGGTCGGTTTGGGCCCACTGTAAACGGCACTTTCGTAATATAAGGCTTAAAGGTGAGCACCGCGGTCATGCACGGAGGTAATCACGTTTTGCGGGGTTAGTAGGTGCTATCTGCGTGGTTGCTGCGCAATGCTGCCGGCTGCGCGAAGGGCCGCAAGGCAAGACGTCAGAAATGACCGGGATCACTTCTTCTGCCAGGTTTTTCCGTTGTCGGCGCTGCTCCAAATTTCGTGGTTACTGGTGGAAATTACAACCTCCGCCGGACCACGCACATCAATGTGAGTTATGTCGGAGGTAAGAGCCTGGGCGTTGATCGAAGGCTGGACCTGTAGCCAGGTGGTGCCGCTGTCGGCGGAGTGGAAGAGCGAGCCCGCCGGCCCTCCGGTCCATATCTCTTGGTTGTAACTTGCGTAGCACTGTAATGGATGATCCGCATGCAAAACAGTTTGCCAGCTCTGGCCGCCGTTCGCTGATCGTTGCAGGACACCCTCTGTAATTGTCCAGGTGAGATTGTGGGCCAAAGCCGGGCTCGCAGCGGGCGCCAGTTTCACGGCCGACATCATATTCCTAGCCTGCAACCTGGCGGGTCCGGGGACGACGGGTACCGGGGCTTTCTGCTCATTCGCCCCTATCTCTTGCGTCGCTGGCTTTGCCTTTTCGATCGCTGTCGTCTCGTTCCGCGCCACCAGGTTGCTTTCGGTGGAGGGCGCCACCTGCCCCCCCACGGCGGCTCCAGTGACCTCGACGGTTTCAGTCGCTGCTCGACGGGTTGGGGCATTGATCGCAAAGCGTTCGGCAGGGGGAGCTGCCGGCTGGGTGCCTGCCTCGCCGGAATCTTTCCGGCTGTCGGCAAGCATTTCGCGTTCCTCGAGATGCGGCGGCAGCGCACGTTGTCCGGCGTTGATTTTCTTGGACGGCCGCAATTCCGCTTTTGACTGTGGTTCTTCGGTTTTGGCCAAGACCGCCAATTTGTCCGCCGAAGGGGTTGCGACTGATGACGATGCTGCTGGCGACGCTGCGATCTGTGGGCCCGAACCTACTGGCACAGCCGTACGATTTGCGGAAGGCAGCGCCCCCTGGTTCAGCTTTCCCGGATGCACCAGAAGCAGGGCGGCGGCCACGACAGCTCCCGCTGCCAGCGCGGCCCAGCGCAAACTGGGCCAGGCAAAGCGCAGCTTGCGGGGCACTGGCGCCCCCGCCCGCGAGACCGTTGCCCGATCCGCTTCAGCCACGGCTGCAACAGGAGCCGCTTCCGCGTCCGCAGCCGGAAGCGCCAGGGCGATCAGTTCGCGGCAGTTTCCACAACGCGCCAGGTGTTCAAGCACCACCTCGCGTTCGGTCGCCGAAAGCGCCTGCTCGGCAAACGCAGTGAGCAGGTCCGGATCGGGATGTGGTCCCTCGGTCACGGCTTGATTCGGCAAGGCAGCTCGCAGACGGTCATACACGATTTTGGGGACTTCAGTCATGACTTCCTTCGCCCCGAGCCGGAACCTTTCCCTCAGGGAACGTTTTTACCCCGGAATCTTGCGCCAGCCTCGAACGCAAATTCAACTGAATGTCGCGCACGTCGGTTTCCAGCGCTTCGGTGGCCTGGGCGTGGCTCATTCCCCGTGCGCGCAGTCCCGCCAGAATGCGCCTCCGGAGTCCGGTCGAGAGACGATCCAGCCGCCGGCTTACGCTCGATTCGTGCAGCCCCAGGGTGCGCGCAATTTCGGCCAGCGTCCTCCCATCGAGATAATAAGACGCCAGCGTAAACCGGTCCTCGGACGAAAGCTCCGCCAGCGCTTCATCAGTGGCGGCTTCCAGACGTTGGTCCAAAGCGCAGGCCGTCTCGGGAACCGCTGCTGCAAACTGCATACCGTCTTCCGTTTGCTCGTCCAAACTGACCGTGCGTTTCTGCTTGCGATAACGATTGATGAACTCCTGCGCCAATACCGTGCGCAACCAACCTTCGAGCGACCCGCGGCCGGTGTAGAACACGAGCTTCGAACTGCGGATGCGATTTCCGCCGCGGGCGTTCACGCCATAGAGATCGGCAAACAGGGAATCGGCTAGTTCGGCGGCGTGTGCGCCGTCGCGTGTAACGTGCAACGCCATGCCATGCAGCTTCTGCCGGTAGCGGCCGATGAAGTCCTGCCATGCCCGCTCGTTTCCCGCCGCACAGGCGCGCGCCAGCACCAGTTCTTCCAGACGCAACGCGGCG
>Ga0187817_10000050_pt1 | contig 33983 bp, 24 predicted proteins | sample NC_wetland_sal_i_17_FD_132431 | JGI IMG/M metagenome (GOLD analysis project Ga0187817, IMG submission 132431) | Wetland sediment microbial communities from Neuse River Estuary, North Carolina, USA - SO4_2 | ecosystem: Environmental > Aquatic > Freshwater > Wetlands > Sediment | place: USA... | reverse complement strand
GATCCTGGTCGGATCGTCAGTTTTGACCCCAGAATCACTGTCGATTAGAAATTATTAGCCGAGGCGATGTTTTAATGTTTCTACCTTGCTGCCGCAGGCCGTCGCGGAGGCCGCAGACCGGAGCGAAAATCCTCACTCTTGGGAGGTCGAAAGATGCGGCACGCGGCTCCGGGCATGACGACGACAAATTGCCCTTCAGATGGTAAAGAGTGGGCTTGGGCTGTTGCGCGAGACGACGAGCATCAACCGCTTCTTCGCGCGACTAAGCGCGACGTAAAGGAGACACCTCGCGTCGTGTTTGTCCGGGAAATGCGTGGCATCACATGGCATGACGATTGCACTGTCGCACTCTAGACCCTTTGCTTTGTGGATGGTGCTGATGGCTTTGTCGGGCGGCTTCGGCCGCGAATAGGTGCGGCGGTGAGTAATCTCCGCAAAGCCGTCGGCGGCGGTATCGAAATCGCCAAGCCGGACTGCTTCCCAAAATTCCTTGCGACAGTCGATTTTTATGTCGGTGAACTTTCCGTCTGTAGCGGCAAGTTCCGAAAGACGTCGGAGCATTTTGGCAGCACCGCGATGATTGGGCTCGGCTACCAGAAGCCGGGCAAGTTCCTGGATGGTTGCAGGCTTGCCCCGGCAGTTTCCCTTGCAGCCTTCACGCACCTCCTTCTCAAACCTATCGCCGAATGCAGACGGACTGAATCCCTTACCGACTTCACTCATGAACGCGACGATGGCGGCCGCAATGGTTACGCAGTCACCTTGCCCTGCGGTGAGAACATCAACGAGCTTTTCTAGGCCGATGCGCGTGTGCCCCTCCCAGAGAGGAAGTCGCCGGTTGAAAAATCCGCGGAAGGATCGTGCAGTTTCATTGTAGCGAGTCAGTATCAGAAGCGAGGTTTGCCCGTGTTCAAATGCATCTATGGGTTTCCGGTCGTGGGGGGAGAGCTGGTATTCAAAGTTCTTCCGAGACCGATTCTCGGCAAAAGCGACGGTAACGCTTCGGGGCAGCACGCTGCGCAGATCGATTGTACCGCCCGTTTTGAGCGCGGTGCGCGCATTCAGGGTCCATTGCCCCAGATCCGGGCATCCGCTCGCCCATCGATGGGGGAAATCCAGTTGCTCAAATGCCTGGGCCTGACGCGTGAGAGCATCCCAGTCGCACGGAGTGCAAGCGCTGACGCGTGCTTTCCCGCCGAAAATTTTCTGCATCGGGTCGCCGAACACGCGGAGCCTTGCGCCTTGAGCTTGAAGCGCCATGATAATGGAATGTTGCTCGCCACTCGAATCCTGATGCTCGTCGCATATAACGACACGATGGCGTTGCGCTAGTGAGGCTGCGATCATCGGGTAGCGCTTCAGAAGCGCCGTGACTTTAAGTGCAAGCTCGGCATATCCGTCGTGGTGCTGACGAACCCACGCGGCGAGGTCGGGAGGAAGCCCGAGACCGGCGTGGTAAGCGCACGCGATGTGCGCAATTACACTGTCGATGGTGCGGATTTCGACGCGAGAACCCATACCCTTGGTACGGTCTGCGAAAACGGAACAGGCAGCGTGCGTGTGGGTCAGTATGAGGAGCCGGTTGGGGCCACCCGCCATGGCGACTTCACGCGCGTACTCCGCGCCCTTGGTCGTTTTCCCGCAACCGGCTGGTGCTTCCACCACCACAAGCGGGGCATCGGATCGTAACGCTGCATGGACACTATCGTCGCTCACGGATTGAGGTCCGGAATTTCGTCAAGATCGACCGCCTTGCGAACGGCATTGCAAAACGGCATCAGCTGTGGCTTCAGCGTGGGCCAGATGCCGAGGCTGAAGACCTTGTCGGCAAGTTCGCGACCGCCCTCGATTGTCTTGAACCACGTCTGGGCGTGGGACTCATAGTGCTTCTTCTCGGCAGTCCTATCGGCCGGCACGGTCCCAAGTGCAGCCGAAAGGATGAGGGCTTTGAAACCCGATCCGGCCTTAGCCTTGATTGTCGCAAAGTCTTTCTCCTGGATTCCTAGCCGTTCAGCCAGCGTGCGCAGCCGCATGCCTGTCTTTTCGTTCTCGGGGTCGATCAAGAGCGCTTCTAGTTTGTCCTCGGGCAGGGCGTTGATGACGTTTTCCTCGATGCAGCCGGATTTCCAGCGGAAAAGCAGGTTGCCAAGCTTCGTTGTAACATTCTGCCAGCGTGTGGGGTGCTTCCCCTCGTCGTCGGCAAACCCGGCGAAACGCAGGCCGCCAGCGGCGAGCGCTTCAAGAAGACCGAGCGTAGCTTCATGCCCGCCGCCGTCGGTCATATGCACCCCGTGTTTTTGCAGGGAGGAGCCGAGATTTTTTTCGAGAAGAGCGGTAGCAAAACCGAATTCGGTCGCACCTTCGGCAACGACCGCCAGGCGCGCAAGAAATGTCTCGGGGTCGGTCTTGCGCTGCCTTGCCACGGCCGCCGATGTAAGTTGGCCGATCCCACCAGCATGGTCGACGTACCAGAGGCTCGCATTGGACGCGGCAGAGATGGCTGACGGGCTATGTGTCGTGACGAAGACCTGCGACGGGCCCGCTTGCAGATTTTCCATCAACAGACGCTGCCGGTAGGGTTCAAGACCGCGTTCGACTTCATCGACAAGCGTGATGGGAGCCTCTCCCTGGTTTTGCTCCGCAATGGCAAGGGCTGCAAACCGTCGTGTCCCCGATCCCCAGCTTGCCAATGGCAATTGCACGCCCTCACGTTTGGCGGTGAGTCCAATCAACGCGGTGATGGACAAACCCTGTCCGCCTGTGATCGCCAGGTCCAGGTCATCAGGCAGGCTCTTCGTTTTAAAAACCGCATTGAGCGCCTTGAGTGCTTCCTTTGCGGTGTCAGTGAGTTGTTTCGCCACGTCGCTTTTCGCGAGCTCGCTCGCCAGGCGAGAGCGCAACGCCTTGTCAGAAAGCAGCCGATCAAGGGCCGATCCCTGGACGAGCCGCAGGTCGCGGTCGTTGCGGTCGTCGCCGCTGAGGCGCACAAGACCAATGCTACGGCGCAACCCGACCGACAGAGTGTCAGCGGTGCCATCCGGCTGCACGATTTCGTAGGCGAGTTCGAGGTCTTCTGTTCCGCGCACGCGCAAGCGGTAGACGGGTTCGCCCTTCGTCCCGCCATCGCCGTCCGTACTGGGCACCACTGCATCACTGCCGTTCCAGTCCCACGGCCAGGATGCTTTGGTTTGCTGATTGATCTCGCTCTCCGGTGGCAGAGACATGATGGCCTCGATGACGAACCCCTCCTCAATCTTCCTTGCATGATAGTCGGTATCGGCAAGGGTCGTGGGATTAGTGGGGCTGAGAAGAAGCCCTATGGCATCGAGAATGGCGGTCTTTCCCACATCGCCGCCGCCAAGGATGAGGTTCACACCTTTGGCGGGGTGCCATGGTGGGAGGGTTTTGATGCATCGAAAGCGCTCGATGCTAAGACGGTAGATGATAGGTGCGCTCATTCGGTGTAGGTGTTTTCTTTCGACTTAATGGTCACACACATGCCCATTATCGTAGAGGGACCGCTCCAGTAAGTCGAGCATTTAGGGTGACCACACCGAGTCCTTCTACCACGGTGGATGAGAGAGTTTACATCACAGCCATCGGCCGTGAAATCGGGTTGGGTGTACTCCGCCCCGGGGTGGCGCGATGTGTCGCTGCGGCCATGCGGTCTCCGGGAGGGTTCGCCACGGCGGACACAAAGGGCGTGCCCCACCAAAAATACCGGCGGGCAGGCCTGCGTCGGCAGGGGCTAAAGCCCATTTATTTTAGGCGGTTTATGTCGGAGCTAAAGCTCCGACCCCCTAAAAATCTTTCCCGCCCTTCGGTTCGCGAAGGACGGGGCACCCGGCGGGAAAGGGCGCAAAGGTGAAAACCGCAGATGCGAAGCCGGAGCGCCCGACTAAAAGGCGGCCGCTACAAATTCAAAAGCCAATCGGGAGATTGGCGCTCCCGGGGATGTCAATTCGACTTCAATGCAGCTTGGCGAGGGCGGCGGAGACTTCGGCCAAGTCGGGGACGGAGGGGATATCGTAGTTCTTGAACCAGGCGATCTTGCCGGCTTTATCCACGACGGCGATGGCGCGGCCGGTGATGCCTTTGTCGGCGAGATACACGCCGTATTTCTCTCCCACGGCGCCGCGCGGCTGGAAATCGGCGAGCAGCGGATAGTGGATGCCCATTTTCTCGGCGAAGGCCTTGTGCGACCAATAGCTATCCACGCTGATGCCCAGGACCTGGGCGTCGAGCTGCTCGAAGCGCTTGAGATCGTTCACGAAGCAGGCGTGCTCGTTGGTGCAGACCGGGCTCCAATCGAGGGGGTAAAAGACGAGGACCACGTTCTTCTTGCCCCGGAAATCGGAGAGCTTCACGTCCTTTGGAGTTTGGTCTTTCAGAACAAAGTCCGGAGCATCCATCCCCGCCGAAATCGCCATGTAATTCCTCCGTGTTGGCCGCAAGAACCTTAGACTACACTTCAGGGGCTGAAGCCCCTGAAAGCGCAGGGATTTTAATGTCGGAGCTAAAGCTCCGACCCCCTAAACACCATGCCCACAAACTTGTGACTCAGCACGCTAGGGTTTCGGCGCGGCTGGTTTCGGCGCGGCCGCGGCGGCCGTCTTGAGCGGATGATCCTGGTCGTAGAGGTGGATGACGTCCTGGGTGATGTCCACCGCGTTCGACGCATACATCACCGGCGTCTGCGGCGAGGAGGAATCCAGAACGACCGCGTAGCCCTTCTCCTTCGAGTATTGGTCGAGGATATCCATCATCTTCCGGCCGATGCCGTTGACGATCTCCTGCTGCGCGTCGTTGAAATCGTCCTGGGATTCCTGCTGCTTCCGCTGATACGTCCGGGACAACTGATCGCCCTGGCGCGCCAGGCGGGCCTTTTCCTCGTCGCTCAGAGTGGTTTCGCCGGTGCGAAGCCGGTTCTGGACGTCCTCAATCTGCTTGCGGAGCGTATCGAGCTCATTCTGGCGCGGGGCGAACTGCGACTGAAGCTCCGCGGCAGCCTGCTTGCCCTCCGCCGTGGAGCCGATGGCCACCTGCATGTTGACGACGCCGATTTTCATCGGCGGCGCATCCGCCGCGCCTTCGGCTTTCGATTGCGCCCATGCGGCAGGCATCACCAGGAGCGCGGCCACGGCCAAAGCTGTGAATCGAATCTTCATTCTGTCTCCTTATTCGACGAATCTGGGGAATGCAAGGCGGGGATTATAGCTTCGAACGGAGAAAGGGGTCAACGAATTTACATCCATCGGGTGCTGCGTCTCGACCGCTCGACCCGGCCATCCGCTTCGGATGCCGCAGGGGTGAGCGGGGTTGGCCGGGAAGAGAGCGCTCACCTTCACGGCAAAGGGATCACCAGGATTTGGTTGTTGTCCGGATCGGCCAGCACGGCGACATCGAGCTTCGGGTCAATGGCCATGGTGTTGGGAGCAATCTGAATGGAGGAAGTGGGCGGCAGCATGCTGCCTCCAAATCCGAGGACCTCGCGGACCTGCGGCGCCGCGGCCCCGCAGGCGGATGGTCCGCCATTCAAAGCCGGAGGGCATACGTAATCGAGCACGGACATGCTGCGGCTGACGCCATTCACGGTCACGAGCGTGCTGGCCTGGAAATTGTAATCGAGCGAAGTGGGATTGATGCCCGTGCGCACGGAGGTCGAGAGGAACGTATTGGGGTCAATGATATCGAGCTGATTCTCCAGGCTGTCCGTTACCAGGAACTGCTGGTTCAGCGGATCGAAGATGATCCCGGTGGGAAGCTGTAAGCCGGATGCGCGGTCGATCACCGAGCCGCCACCGCCGGCCAAAGTCATGGTGAGAAACTCGGCGCTGCTGTTCTGCGAGGCAGTGGCGACCGCCGCGTAGCCGCCCAGACTTGGCTCCGACGGATCAATTTCCGGCTCGATGGCCACGGCAACGGGATTTGGATCGACGTTGTTAGGAGCCGGGATCGCGATAGCAGTGGTGGGCGGCGGCGTCTGAATTGGCACGTAGCTCAGCACGCCCACAGTGAGCGGGGAGTTGCTGTTGATGCTCGTGAGCGCGGCAAATCCGCTGCTGACATCCCCTGCGTCCTGGTCCATGGACACGCCCAGCGGCCCAGAGCAGAACGAGCACAGACTGATCTTATACGTCGGGTTGGTTTGAGTGATATCCACAACCGACGCGGTGTTGCTGGCATTGTTGGCCACGAGAGCCAGTCCCAATCGGGGCAGGATGGCAATACCCTGCGGGTTTGTTCCCACGCCAATCGGCAAACCGAACGGGCTCGTGCCCACCGTCCCGGCTGGGTTTTGGTTCTGTCCGACCGGCGTCGCCGGCGAGAGGGCCACGAGGGAAACGGTGTTATCGCCCGAATTGGTGACCGCAGCCAAATCGCGATCCGCATCCACTGCCACGCCCGCGGGAGAATGGCCCACGGGGATCGGCTGGATCACCGTGAGGGGAGCGACGTTCGAGATCGGGCCGCCGGCAGGATTCTTCACCTGCACGATGTGACGCTGCGCCGAGGTGAGGTTCGAGCCCGGAATCGGGTTCGAGGCTGGGATCGTCACTTGAATTTCGCGCGCGCTCACCACGTTCACGTCCGCGCCAGGCAGAGCCGTGCCATCGAGAAGAACCTGTGAGGGAGTGACGCCGGTAATAAACCCGCCGCCCGTGATTGTGACCGGCAGGCTCGCGGGAGAACCGGAAGGAAAGGCATCTGTGACCGATGGATTCATCTCGAGGATTTGCACGGGATTCAAAGCCGGACCGATGGAGAGAAACTGGACCTCATTATCCGCTGGATCTACGATGACGGCTTGATCGCCGATGGGGTCAACAGCCACGGCCTGCGCGGCGAAGCCCAGAGTCACGTATTGCAATACATTGCCGCTTTGGAGATCAACCACCACGGCGTTTTTCGCGCTGTTGACTTCTTGAACGGCGATGCCGACATTGGTGAGAGGATTGGCCGCGGCTGCCACGAAGTTCGAGTTGCTGATCAACGGCACTCCGTTGTTTTGGAATTGGATTGTGTTGAGACTTTCATCCAGCAGGTCGAATGAGGAAAGCCCTGCATTCGTATCGCCCCCGATCCCTGCGTTCGGGTCAGTCAAAAGGGCTTGATGCGTTTCGGAATTGATGCCGACGCCTTGCTCGGTGCCGGAAATCGAGAGCGAGCCGATCACTTGCGGGGCGCGGCCGACGTCGCCCAGGGCCGGGTCCCGGCCGAGGTCCACGATATTGAACGTTCCTTGGCCTCCGGGTGTGACTACGGCCCAATTGAGGCCCGGATCTATCGCGACGGAAGGATTGGGTCCCGTAAGATAACTGCTGAAACTGCCGCCGACCTGCTGCACGATGGACAGCGTCGGCGTCCCCCCAGCAACCGAAACGTCGAGGATGCTGGCTTCATTCGAGGACTGATAAGCCACCAGGGCGCGATGTTTTACCGGCACGACGCCCGGCACGGGCTGCGGAGTCATGGGGTTGATGCCGACCGAGATGGGGTTAGCCGGAGTCGCACCGGCAGGCAGGGCAACGCTCACAGTGGTTGTGCTGAGCGTTTTAAGATCAATCGCCGTGACTGTTCGGTCCGTGCTGTTCACAACCAGCGCAACCGGATCGGGCAAAAGATCGTCCACGGCGACTCCCGTGGGCGCGTTGCCGACCGAGATCGGTGCACTGGCCGTCTTGGTGATGAGGTTCACCATGGAAACGGAATTGCTGCCCGTGTTCACGACGACGGCCAGCTCGTCCACATAATCAATGGCCACCGCCGAGGGATTATTGCCTACCGCTGCGGACGATCCCGGCGAATTAGCGATGCTTGCCGGCAGCGGCGTGACAGCAAGGTTCAGGGCGGATTCCGCGGCGACGGTCGAATTTTGCGCGACAATCGGATAAAGCCCCGGCGCACCCACATCGGCTGCCGTCAGCGCGAGGTTCAACTGGCGGCTGCTGGTGAAAGACACGGCGTGGGCTTGACCGTTGAACTGCACGGTGGTGGCCGCGGGCGAAAAGAAGCCGCCCGTCAGATTGATCGAGGCGTTTGCGGCGCTTTGCGTAACGCTCGCGGCGGATGCGGAGACGAGGGCGGGCCGCACGGGCGCCACCGTCAAGTCGAACGCCGGGGAGACGTCAAGACCTCCGCCTTGCTCCTGCACGCGGATGGGGAAGGATCCCGCGGCCGACAGAAGGTTCGCCGGAACGGTGGCCCGCAAGAGGCTCCCGGTGAGAAACACAATAGGCACCGGGTTTCCGCCCACAAGGACCGTGCTGGTTGCGAAGAAATTGCTGCCTGTGACGTAGACATCCTGCTGCGCCGAGCCTTGTGCTACGGTCTCGACCGTCGTTGGGGTCGTGGCGCTGATTTGCGGTGCGACCTGAGAAGCCACAGTCACAACAGCGGTGGCGGATTGGGTTGGATCCGCTGCCGAAGTCGCCGTGATGGTCACCGAACCGACCGGTGAAGCAGGCGCGGTATAGAGCCCCGTCGGGCTAAGGGTGCCGCAATTGTTGCAATTCGCCGCAGTGGGAAGCGTCCAGAGGATCGCCGTATTCGCAGCGCCCGTCACCGTACCGGTGAATTGAAAATGTTCACCGGTGAGAATCGTCACGCTGGGCGGTAAAACTTGGATGCTGACCCCGCTGGACAGAGTAACGGTGGCGACGGCGAAAGCAGTCGTATCCACGCAACTGGTAGCCACTACGAAGAACGTGGCACCGGTCGTGGGCATCACCGCAGGGGCGGCGTAAAGGCCGGCGGAGTTGACGGTGCCGTATCCGGTCAAGGGCGTGCCGGTGACCGCCGGCAAAGCGCAGGCGGAGACTGGGTTGGGAGCGACGGCCGGCGTGCAGTTGTTTGTGGGATGCGTCGTGCTGTTCACCAGAGGGACATCCGGACAAAGCTGCCAAGAGGTGGTAGTCGCCGATACGCCGCTGACGGTCGCCGTGAACGGTTCGATGCCCTGCAGGGGAACCGTCGGTGTGGCAGGCGTCACCGTAACCCCTGCCGTCGTGGAGTTTCCTCCGCACGCCGCCATACAAGCGGAGAGGAGCAGCACCGCGCCTATCGCGCAGAGTTCCCGCGCTTTCATGATCTTTCCTCCGATCCTTTCCGCTGGGTCCCCTCGCGCGCCTGAGAGCGCCGATTCCACGTGCTGCTTCCGTTGTGTCTCATCGTCTCCTCAAAAAGTGCGGCCCACCGTGAAGCGGAACGTGCTCCTAGGTTCGAGCAAGTTAGGAGGAATTTTCTGGGTGGATTCGAATTCCGTCAAGAAATTATTGAGCGCCGGAACAACCTGAGTGTTATAGACACCGAGATTTTCCAACTTCTGCAACTCCTGCGGTTCCGTATTGAACGACCAGCCGCCCTCCGGCGGCACGATGGTTTGGTTCAAGCGCAGATAGTTGTACGCGTAGTAGAAACGGAACGGCGCATTGATCACCGGCAAGACAACCTCAAGCTCGATCCCCGCCGATGTGTGCGGCCTGAAATTCGTTCCGCCGAGAATGGCGAGACGGTCCGATACCTGTGGGCACGGGGTGAAGAAATTGATGCGGTGGCACATCTCGGGATTCGGGTATTGCTGCTGCAAGGAGGCAAGAAGTGCGGGATCGGGCGCAAGCTCCGATCTGCGAAGCGCCCCATTGATGCCCAGATCATTGAACAGGCTCATGGTCACGGGCCCGGCGATGGGAATGCGGTATTCCACGTTGCCGACGGTCTGCAAATCACCGCCCGGACGGGAAGGAATGAATTCCAGGATAGGAACCGCGACGGTTTGCAGCGTTTTGGTCGTCGGATCTTGGTATGCAATCGTAGTAGTCGTCAAGTTCGGGAGCGCCACGAAGGGCGAGATGGTATAGAAATCGTAGCCTCGCACGTCCTGTTCCCCGCCGAGGTAGTAGCGATTGTAGGGGGGAACGTTGTTCCCTGCATAGCCCGTTATGTCCGCCACCTGCAGCCGGAAAGCAAGCACGTTGCGGCACGATCCGCGGCCTCTGCAATGGTAAGTGGGACGAAAATAGGATGTCGAGAACGTGTTCGAGATCGTGTCTACGTTCCCTCCGAGGAGGCTGCCCTCGAAACTTGTCCCGATCGAAAAGGTTTTCCCGCCCGTCGGATTCACCGCGTTGTTCCGGCTGTCGTAGGTAAGGGAGGGAGAGATTTTGCTTTCGCGAATACCGTTCAGGGATGAAGGCCCAGCCAAGCTAGTGAACTTGATTTCTTGAAATAGCAAGGACGCGGACTGGCTGAACGGTTTCAGGTTCGTGGTGCTCCAGCCGTAGTTCAGGCCGAAGCGGGCAAACCCCGCGCGCGACAGTTTCCGCACGGGATAACTGGCGAACAACGTGAAGCCCTTCGAGTCGGTATTGTAGTTTTCCTGGAGCGCGGGATTGATGGCCACCTGCTGTCCGAAAAGAATCCCTTCCTGGCGCGCCGTATTGTAGTCGAACCGGTTGAAGAAAACCGTGAAGCCGGTGGAAATCGGGCGGTCGAAAAGATACGGCTCGGTGAATCCGAAAGTGATGTTTTGGGAGATGTTGCCGAATTGCACCGAAGCGGTGAACGTCTCCCCGAGTCCCAGGAAATTATTGGTCTGATAGGAGAGCCCGATGGAGGTGCCATAGATGCCGCTGACGCCTCCGGAAAAGCTGATGGATTGCTTGTTCTTTTCCTTCACCTTGAGCGTGATGTCCACGGTTCCGGCCTTGACGTTCCGCTTGAGATCCGCGTCCTCCGGCTTGATGGTCTCGAAATAGCCGAGCTGGTTCAGACGCAGGATGCTCAGTTCCCAGAGGCGGTTGTTGAACACCCAGCCTTCGTCCACGAGCAACTCGCGGCGGATCACCTTGTCGCGCGTCGTCGTGTTGCCGGAGAACTCGATCCGCCGGACGTGAAACTGCTTTTGCTGGTCGAGCTCCATCGTCAAATTCACGAGCTTCTTCACATCGTCGAGATCGGTGATGGGCGTGGCCACGAAATCAATGTAGCCGTATTCTCCGTAGAGCTTCTTGTAGTTGTCCAGAGCCTTGCGGATTTTATCTGCGGAGAAGATGTCGCCCTGCCTGAGCGGGAAGATAGCCTGGAGATACTCGGGCTTGAAGACCAGCCCCTGGTCCGGATCGGCGCTGCGGAACTTGATCGTGCCCATCCGGTATTGTTCACCCTCTTCGATCTTAATGGTGATGTCGGTGGCCTTACCGTGCTTTTTGCCGACGAGCGGCACGTGTCCCGGAATGGCGCCGTGGCTGACGTCCACGGTTTTGAGTTCCGCGGCGCTCACATCCACCTTGAAATAGCCGTTGTCCTGATACAAGCCGCGGATGCCGACTTCCATGTCCTCATCGAGCTTGGAACGGTCGAAGGCTTTGTGGGCGATGGGAACATCGGCGAACCAGAGCGGGATGCCGTAGGGCCGGTCGTGGCGCATCGTGCGGATAATCCTTCGGCTGGAGAAGGCATGGTTTCCCTCGATCGTGATCGTTCCTACACTCACTTTTGGCCCTTCGTCAATGTTGAAAATCAGCTTGACGGCGTTCGTCGCGGCGATGCGCTCGTAGGTGGCCTTGACCGTGGCGAACTGGTGGCCGTGATCCGCGAGCAGCGCCTTGATCACGACCTCCGCGCGTTTCACTTTGGTGGGATCGAACTGGCTTTCGACCGTCAGCCCGACTTTTTTCTGCTTAAAAGCGTCGAGAATGTCCGATTCGGAGACGGACTTGTTTCCCTTGTATTCGATCCGGCGGATGATCGGCCTCTCGGTCACGTAGAACACCAGAATCTTCCCGTTCGGCGTTTGCGGGTCGTCCTCCACTTCCAGGCGGACATCCTCGAAAAACTGGGTGTTCCAAAGGGCCTGAAAATCGCGGCGGGCGGCCTCCACGGTATAGGGATCGCCCGGCCGGGAGAAGATGCGCGCGAGCAGCGTATCGCGCTGCACGCGGCGATTGCCCACAAATTCAATACGGGTGATGACGTACGGGTTTTCCCCTGCTCCTTGCGCCTGGCGGGCCCGGACAACCGGAGGGATGGCGAGGATTACAAGAAACACCACGGCGCAGGCTTCCACTGCGCGCAGAAAAAATTTCCTGCCCGCGGCCGTGATTTCGATCACGGTCGCAATCCCCCGCCCAATATTTCTTGCTCCCCCTCCGGACCGCTCCCGTCCGGCTCGCGCGTGTAGGATTCTTAGTGGGCCACCGGGGTTGCTTCCGCCACGGGACGGAAGGAGAGGCCGTCGCTGGTAAGGACCACTTCCAACGTGGCCGGCCGCTGCAAACCGCCCTGGATCAAAGCTTCCGACAGTGGGTCTTCGACGTACTTCTGCAACGCGCGCCGGAGCGGCCGCGCGCCATAATTCCGATCTCCGCAGGTTTTCTCGAGTATCCACTGGCGCGCCTCAGGCGTCATGACAATCTGCACCTGGCGGTGCACCAGTGTCTCATTGATTTGGCCAACAAGCAGGTCAATAATTAAAAGCAGGTCGTTGTCCGTCAGCGAATTGAACAGGATCACTTCATCGAGCCGGTTCAGGAATTCGGGGTTGAACACCCGCTTGACCTCGCCCATCACCATGTCGTCCTGGCTCTTGGCCGCCGCGATTTCGTCCGACGATTGAAACCCGAGCCCGGACTGCTTCTGCAACTGCCGCGCGCCGAGGTTCGAAGTCATGATGATGATGGTGTTGCGGAAATCCACGGTGTTGCCCAAGCCGTCGGTGAGCTGGCCATCCTCGAACACCTGCAGGAGGATGTTGTAAACGTCCGGATGGGCCTTCTCGATTTCGTCGAGCAGGATCACGGAATAGGGCGTGCGGCGCACGCGCTCGGTCAACTGGCCGCCTTCTTCGTATCCGACGTATCCCGGAGGGGCGCCGATCAATTTTGAGACCGAATGCTTCTCCATGTACTCGGACATGTCGAAGCGGATGAGCGATTTCTCGCTGCCAAAGAGGAACTCGCCCAGCCGGCGCGCCACTTCCGTCTTGCCCACGCCTGTGGGGCCCAAGAAGAGGAAGCAGCCCACCGGGCGGCCCGGCGCTTTCAAGCCCGCGCGGCTGCGCCGAATGGCGCGCGCCAGCGCGGTAATGGCCTTTTCCTGGCTGACGATGCGGCGATGCAGCTCTTCCTCGATGCGCAGCAGCTTTTGCTGCTCGTCTTCCTTGATGGAGGTGACGGCGATGCCGGTCCAGCGCGCGACGACCTCCTCGATGTCCTCACGAGTGACCACTCCGGCCGTGGAATCGTCAATCTTCAGCTTTTCGCGCAGCGTCCGGAGGTGCTCCTTTTCCTTGCGCTCCTCCTCGGAATAGAAGCGCGCCTTTTCGAACTCATGGTTGGCGATGGCCGTTTCCATGCGGTGCGTGATGAATTTCACGCGCTTCTGCACCTCGGCGACTTCGTCGGGGAGCATGGCTTGGCGCAGCTTCACGCGCGCCCCAGCTTCGTCCAGCAAATCGATCGCCTTGTCGGGCAGGAAACGGTCCGGGATGTAGCGATTCGAGAGATACACCGCGTAATGGACGGCTTCGTCCGTATAGCTGACGGCATGGAATTTTTCGTAGCGGTCGCGCACGCCTTGCAGCACGCGGATGGCTTCATCCTCGGCCGGCGCCGAGACCTTCACGGCCTGAAAGCGCCGCTCGAGCGAGCGGTCTTTCTCGACCGACTTGCGGTACTCGCCGGGCGTAGTCGCTCCGATGCACTGGATTTCGCCGCGGCTCAGCGCCGGCTTCAGAATGTTCGCGGCATCGAGCGACCCCTCGGCCGATCCCGCGCCCACCAGCGTGTGCAGTTCGTCAATGAACACGATGGCGTTTTGGCTCTCCATCAATTCTTTCATGATCGTCTTCAGCCGTTCCTCGAACTGGCCGCGATACTTGGTTCCGGCGACGATCAACGACAAATCGAGCGAAAGGATGCGCTTGTCCGCCAGGAACGGCGGAACATCTCCGTCGGCGATGCGCTGGGCCAGGCCTTCGACGATGGCTGTCTTGCCGACGCCCGGCTCGCCGATCAAGACAGGGTTATTTTTCGTGCGGCGGCAAAGAATCTGGATCGCGCGCTCAAGCTCGCGCTCCCGGCCCACCAGCGGATCTAGCTGCCCTTCCATTGCGGCCTGGGTCAGATCGCGGCTGAACTCTGCCAGCAACGAGGCTTCCTTGGGCCGGTTCACAGGAACCTTCTCTCCCGCGCTGCGCGCGAGCTCCTCGCGCACGGCCGGAAGCCGCAATCCCCGCTCCGACAGGATTTCGGCGCCAAAGGATTTCTCCTCGCGCAACACACCCAAGAGCAGGTGCTCCGTTCCCACGTGCTTGTGCCCCAGCCGCTCGGCTTCTTCTGCGGCGTAGTTGAGGATGCGCTTGCACTCCTGGCTCAGAGGCACCTCGACCGACGTGGAAATGCGCTCCCTGACAGTGATGCGCGATTCGATCTCCTTGCGGATGGATTCGATCGAGCCGTGGGCGCGCAGAAAGCGGTTCGCGAGCGCTTTATCCTCGCGCAGCAGGCCGAGCAGCAAATGCTCCGTCTCGATGTACGGGCTGCCGTATTGGCTCGCCTCGTACCGCGCGAAGAAAATCACGCGCCGGGCCTTCTCTGTGTAGCGTTCAAACACGTGTCACCCACTCTCCTTGGGACTTCGGCGCCGCGCCAGCGAGCGCTTCGGTTCTCGGCGTCAGCTTCCCGCGCTCCAGCACCAAAATGCGGGCCGCGCGCCGCGCCAGTGAAAGGTTGTGCGTTGCGAGGATGGAAGTCAGCCGATGGGACCTGTGCAGGCGCTCAATGAGTTCGAAAATGGCTTCCGCGCTCCGTTCGTCCAGATCTCCGGTCGGTTCGTCCGCCAAAAGCAAAGCGGGATGATTCACCAGCGCTCGGGCAATAGCCACACGCTGCTGCTCGCCACCCGAGAGCTCCCCCGCGCGCTGCTTCGCGCGCCCACCCAACCCTACTTCTCCCAACCACTCCTCCGCCACACGCAGCGCGTCCCCCAGAGCCCGTCCCCGAACGAGCAGGGGCATCGCCACATTTTCGGCAGCGGTGAAATCCGGCAGCAAATGATGCCGCTGCCAAACAAAACCCACGGCGCCATTGCGATAGTCCGCCAGTTCAAACTCTGAGAGTGAGCCGAGCAATTTTCCGGCGAAGTATACTTCACCGCTCGTCGGGGTGTCCAGAGCGGCCAGAAGATGCAAGAGGGTGCTCTTGCCCGCGCCCGATGGGCCGACGATCGCAATCATTTCGCCGCGCTCCACGGAGAAATCGACCTCCTCGAGCGGCATGATTTCCTGTGAACCGGAGCGAAACAGCTTCGAGAGAGAGTGGACGCGGAGAATATCGCCTTGATTTGGCGCGGCCCCGCCAGGAGGATTCTCGATCACCGCCGTGCTCGTGTTGGCTTGTGTCCGCATTGCTTGCGTCCCACGTCGCAAACCTGCGATTTCCCTCTCAATTTAGATGCCGAAGTGCCTCTCCGCTATCTCCTTTTCCTACAGGCAACTGCGGACTCCCGCCGAAGGAAAAGGAGGAATTTCGGCCCAATTCATTTCCCATTTTCGCCGTCTCATTGCCCATGTTTCCTTAAGGGACTCGCAAAACACCCAAAAACGTTCAATTACAGCACACCCGGCTTCCTCCATTCTAACATGTCTCGGCCACTCATCCGCGTGAAAGACCGGTACAAATTAGATGCTCTTGCAGAAACAAACGTTGGCGATTCGTTCGAAATGAGCGCTATTCGAAGCGCAGAATTTCAACCGGCAGGATGCTGGAGGCAGATCGGGCGGGCAGAACGGTCGCACCGATGCTGATGGCCAGCGCGGCGGCAGCGATCCATAGGGCGTCCAGGCCGTTCGAGTGAAACGGGACGTACGGAATCGCGTAGACCTCGGGGTTGAGGTGAATCAGCCGCCACGTATTCGCGATCCAAGCGAGCGCATACCCGGCCAGGAGCCCCGCGAGAGTTCCCGCCACGCTAACCGCGAGTCCCTGAAGCACAAAAATCCGGCGCACTTGGCTCCGGCGCGCTCCCATGGCGATCAATACGGCGATGTCCCGGGCGCGGTCGGTCACCGTCATCATCAGCACGACGAGAATGTTTAGTCCCGCGACGAATGTAATCAGTCCTATGAAAATCGCCGTTACCAATTTCTCCAAGCTCAACGCGCGAAACAGAGCCCGATTCTCGTCCATCCACGTCGTAACCGTGAAGCCAGCGCCCGCCCGGCGCAGAAGATCGTCGGCCACAGCGGGTGCGTCGTCGAGTTTCGCAACGCGAACCTCGAGCAAGCTCACAACATCTCCTACTCCGGCCAATTGCTGCGCCGAGGGAAGCGTCACGAATCCCCAATTCGCGTCGTAGTCGTAGAAGCCCGAATCGAAAATCCCGGCAATGTGGAAGCGCCGGGAGCGCGGGAGCATTCCGAACGGCGTCAGGTTCCCCTGCGGGCTGGTCAGGGTGACATAATCACCGGCGGAGACATTCAAATCCTGAGCGAGAATCCGGCCTACGACGAGCGCCGGAATGCCGTCCACATCGGAAGCGAAATTGTCTGAGCCGGCGACGATGTGGCGCAACGCGCCGCTTGCCTGACGCTCGAGGTCCGGGTCCACCCCTTTCAGCACGATCCCGCGCGCACGGCCGCCGGAAGATAGAAGAACGGTGTTATAAATCGCCGGCTCGATCGAGCGGACTCCCGGTGTCTCGGAGAGCCGCGTCATAAGCTCGCGATAGTCGCGGATTCCTTCCGGCCCGAGCGGCTTTAAGTTGACGTGCGCCGTGACGCTGAGCAGCCGGTCGCGGATCGCTTGGCGAAAGCCCGTGTTCATCGCCAGCGCGATCACGAGCGTTGCGACCCCCGCCGCGACGCCCAGCACCGCCAGCAGCGTCACTAAGCGCAGAACCACAGGCCGGTTCGGCGAACGCAGATACCGCAGCGCCACCAGCCATTCGAATGTCATTTCACTCTTTCGTTTCGCCGTGCGCCGCCGCGCGGGCCTCGGCCGTTTCGGCGCGCAGCAGCGGGAATAGGATCACTTCGCGGATGGCGTGCGAATCGGTCAGCAGCATCACTAGGCGGTCAATGCCGATTCCTTCTCCGGCGGTCGGCGGCAGACCGTGGCAGAGCGCTCGGATGTAGTCTGTGTCCACTTCTTTCGGCGCATCCTGCCCGCCCTTGGCCACCTGCATCTGAAAACGGCGCTCCTGCTCGGCAGGATCGTTCAGTTCGGAAAAGCCATTGGCGATCTCCATGCCCGCGATGAAGACCTCGAAGCGCTCCGCGAGCGAGGGATCGTCGTCGCGCCGCTTGGCAAGCGGCGATATCTCGCTCGGAAAATCGCAGATAAATGTCGGCTGGATCAAGTGGCGCTCCGCAACCACCTCAAAAACATCTCCAATCGTCCGGCCTAGAGGTTCACGGTCTAAGTTCTCCAAAATCAGATGGAGAATTGCCTTCTGAATTGCGAGCCTTTTGGTAGGGCTTGGAGTCGCACCTTCCCACGGTTGAGCTTTGCGAGGGAGGTTAGCCGCGATCATTGCGTCGATTACGGGTACTGCCGCCTTAAGTAGATTCCGCAAGCTATCCTTGGATTTGAGGTCGCTCATCTTTGGTGTCGCCCCGGCTGGCGCAGGCATATGCCTTAGAATCGCGTCGTGCATGGAGAGTCGCTCGAATCGCCCGAAATCGATTTCCTCTTCGTCTTCACCATACTTGATCTTCGCGCTGCCACAGATTTTCTCCGCGAGCCCGCGAAACAATTCTTCGCTCAAATCCATCAGTTCCCGGTAGTCGCTATAAGCCTGATAGAACTCGAGCATGGTGAATTCCGGCTGATGGATGGCATCAATGCCTTCGTTGCGGAAATTCCGGTTGATTTCATACACCCTGTCAAGCCCGCCCACGACGAGCCTCTTCAGGTAGAGCTCCGGCGCGATGCGGAGGTAGAGGTCCATATCAAACGTATTGTGGTGCGTGACGAAAGGCCGCGCCGCGGCGCCACCGGGAATGGGATGCATCATGGGCGTTTCGACTTCGACGTAGCCGCGTTCGTCGAAAAATCGCCGCAGCTCGCGGATGATTCGCGCGCGCGTGAGAAAAATCTCCCGCGCCCGCTCATTCACGATCAGATCGAGGTACCGGCGGCGATAGCGCAATTCGACGTCCGCGAGGCCATGCCATTTTTCCGGAAGCGGCAGCAAGGCCTTATTCAGCGGTTCGAGCCGTTCGACCCAGACGGTGAGTTCGTTCGTCTTGGTCCGGAATAGATAGCCGGAGAGGCCGACGATGTCGCCGATATCCAAAAGCTGGAACAGCTTGAAAGCCTGCTCGCCGACTGCATCGAGCTTGACGTACACCTGCAACCTCATGCCATCGCCCAAGATGTGCGCGAAGCCGGCTTTTCCATGCGGGCGGAGTGCGACGATGCGGCCCGCCACGCGCACGTCCACGCGGCCGCTGGAGAGTTCTTCGGCGGTCCGCTGGCCGAACTGTTCGCTGATTTGCCTGGGCGTGTGCGTCCAGGAAAACTTGTGCGGATAAGGCGCGTGCCCCAGCGCCTCGATTTCGCTCAGCTTTTTGCGGCGTTGCTGGAACTGGTCGAGCGGTTCGAATTCCAACGCGGGTTTCCTTTCGCCTGCCCGCCGTGGCGGGCCTGCCTGGCCGATTCCATCAGGCCCGGCAGGCAGAACTGCGCGTGGTCTGGCGGCAGTATAATGGGCGGGTTCCAAGGGCGTCAAGAAAGGCATGGAGCTTACCAGAAATCATGTATAATGGGCCGCGAGAAACTTGGGGGCAGCGTGTTCTCTAGGCGCAGTGACGAGCTCTCTTCTGCGCGCGGCAGTGTCTGCGACGCATGGTTTAGAGCTTTGCCGCGCGACAAGGCCCAGCTCTTCGACGCCGTCGCCTTCCGCTGGGAAACCGCCTATGCCATGATGAGCGTCGCGCTGGACAATGCCCTATCCATGCGCGCCCGCGGGCAATTGGTTTCCGCCCGACTGCATCTTCCAATGGTGTCCGATCTGCTCGGCCGCTTGGCTGGCTCGCTCGTTTCCTGCTGCGACACGCTCGCCATCCGCAGCCGGCGCATCGAAAAGGCGCCGGTGGTAGCGCCCCTGCGAGCGAAATTCTTCCGAGGCGACACGGGGCAAAGCGCCGCCTCCTGGAGTGGAATCCTTCATCACGTGCTGTTTGACGACCGCTGGCGCTTTCTCCACAAGGTCCGCATTCTTTCCGAGACCATCCAGCGGATCGAAGGCGAGTTCATGAGCTCGGCCAACGAAATCTCCGAAGGCGCCTCCATCCAGCCGATGACATCCTGGAACAATCTCGATTGCCTGCACTATGATTTCAACACCTGCCTGCGCGAGGCCGAGGTGCTGTTGAAATCCTTCCTGCGCGTGCTCCCTCCCGAACAGCTTCCCGCATTCAGCGGCGAATTGGACGCTGCCCCAGGTCCCAAGCGCGCGCGCATGCGTCCCCGGCTTTCGAGCGCCTCCGCGTAGGGCACCCAACAATACGCCAATACGCAGTGCTCTGATGACACTTGCGTTCAGTAGCATGAGCCATTTCCGTATGGAAAAAAGAAGAAGGAAGATTGGGGGCCCCGTTACCGAAACTGGATCGAGTTATGTTGCGTCCAACCAATCTTGCCCTACCCGCTCGTCGCTACCAGCCCAGCGGCGGCAAGAGAGTTGCGCGGGAGGAACAACCGAAGTACAACTTCTGATGAGGCCGACGCATCGCACTTATGGATGCGTCCCCACGGGAAGCGTGGCCCGAGCGAGACGAACCGAAACCGGGGAACTGTCGGAAGCAGACGCGATCCGCCTTGCCCGGGAAGGGGATGCGGCGGCTTTCGAACGCCTGTACCAATTGCACAGCCGCAGGGTGTATTCGCTGTGTCTACGAATGGTGGGGAATACGGCCGAAGCGGAGGATTTGACGCAGGAAGCGTTCCTCCAGCTCTTCCGCAAAATCGCCACGTTTCGCGGGGAATCGGCGTTTTCTACTTGGCTGCACCGGCTGTCGGTCAACGTCGTTTTGATGAAGCTGCGGAAGAAGTCAGGCGTGGAGACTTCACTGGAGCAGATGACCGAGCCCGACGAGGAATCGGGCGGCCCGCGGCGGGATTTCGGAGCCCTGGATCTGAGGCTCAGCGGTTCGCTGGACCGCGTCAATCTCCAGCGCGCCGTGGATCAATTGCCGCCGGGCTACAAGGCGGTTTTTATGCTCCACGATGTGCAGGGATACGAGCACAACGAGATTGCGGAAATCATGGGCTGTTCGATCGGCAACTCCAAATCGCAGCTCCACAAGGCACGCATGCGGCTTCGCGACCTGCTCCATGAGCTGATGCGCGCTAAGGCTCGCGAAGAGCGCAAGGCCGCCAGCACCACTTCGGGCGGAGAGGACTGAAGCGTATGGATTCGGTAGGATGCAAAGAGCTTCTGGGCCATCTGGACGCGCTGCTGGAGGGCGAGGGCCGTTCCGCCGCCGATGGACACCTCCGCGATTGCCCGTCTTGCCGCAGTTTGGTGGAAGATCTCCAAGCCATACGGAAGGCTGCGCGCGGATTAGCCACTCTCGACGCGGAACCGCCCGCGCGTGTGTGGGCTTCGCTGCGCGTGCGATTGGAAGAAGAAGGTCTAATCGGCCAAGGCCGCCGCGGCTGGCTCGCGGATGTCCGCGGTTGGCTCGGCGCAATGCCGTGGAGGCTATCCCGTCCGGCCTTGGCGGGCGCCTCGCTCGTTGCTTTGCTCGCTCTGGGGTTCGCCTTGAGCCGTCCTTTCGAAACCCGCCTAAATGGCAGCCGTTGGACGCGAAGCACGCAGCGCTCCACGATGCTGCTCAACGCCCAGCTCAATGCTCCCGAAGTGAGGACGGATTCCGTGCTGGCCACCTTCAACCCCGTAGTGGCGGCTTCCTACCAACGAAATCTGGCGCTTGTTGACAATTATATCCAGTTATGTGAAAAAAGCGTTCGCGAGGACCCGGAAAACGAACTCGCTCGCGATTATCTCTACGACGCCTATCAGCAAAAAGCGAACCTCCTGACGCAGATGAGCGAACCTGGAGACTACGGTCGATGAGCGACCCAGCCTATCTTCCTCGCCTCCGCGCGGGCCGGATGGCCGCCACGATGGTTGCGTTGCTTGTGCCCGGCATGCTGTTGTTCGGCGCGTCGCCCGCTTCGGCCGATCACCTGGAAAAGCGGTTCAAGGTCGAGGCGCGCCCCGTGGTCACCATCCATAATCCGGACGGCCTGATCAGCGTGAAAGCGTGGACCAAGCGCCAAGTTCAGGTGCAGGCTGATCACGACAGTTCGAACATCGAAGTGGACGCCGTGCAAACGGGGAACCGGATTGACATCCTGACCCGCCAGCTTTCCGACACGGTCGCGCCAGGAGATTGGCGCGCCGACTACGAGATACGAGTTCCCGAAGACGCGGAGCTCCAAATTCACAATGACACGGGCGGCGTGAGGGTCAACGACGTCCTCGGGGACATGAACGTCGAGACGATCGAGGCCAGCGTGAATCTGGAGGACACGGCCGGCTACCTCACCATCAAGACCATTGGCGGGTCGTTCGAATGCGTGCGCTGCGCGGGTCGGCTCGAGGTTTCCTCCATCAGCGGCAGCTTCCGGTTCACCGATTTGCACAGCTACCAAGTCACCGCGCGAACCTGGAAAGGCGACATCTTCTTTAACGGCGAATTCCTTCCCAACGGAACCTACAATCTGAAGAACCACAGCGGCTTGATTGAGGTTCGCTTCTCGCCCGGCGATTCCTTCGACTTGAGGGCCACTTCGCTCAAAGGCAGGGTGCAGAACGAAGCCAAGCTCATGCAACCCCCGAACCACGCCTTCTTCGTCCCGAGAGTCGGCGAGAGTTCGTTCGGCACGTTCAACGCCGGCCAAGCCAAAGTGGAGTTGACCTCCTTCGATGGTACAATCAGCATTCTCAAGCGCGAATAAGTCCGCCGTTCCCCGGCGAACGCTTGCAATGTGATGACCAGCGAAGCCCGCCCGCACAGACTCGTTTGCCTCACCGGATTCATGGGCAGCGGCAAATCCACCACCGCGCGCCTGCTGGCCGCGCAGGCCGGATGGCCGCATGTGGATCTTGACAGGCGCATCACCGACGCAACCGGCCTGACCATTCCGGAAATCTTCGCGCGCTGGGGCGAGCCGGAATTCCGCAGGATCGAACACGAACAGCTTGCCCGGATTCTCGCCGAGACGGTCGAAGGGCGAAAGTCAGCCGTCCTCTCGCTTGGCGGGGGCACGGTCGTGCAGCCGCAAAATGTCATGTTGCTGCGCGAGCATGGCGCGGTCTTGATCTGGCTGCACTGCCCGGTCGAAGAGCTCTTGCGCCGCTGCGCTCAAATTACAGACCGGCCGCTGTTCCGCGACGAGGCCAGCTTCCGCCGCCTGTACGAGGAACGCTTGCCCGCTTACGAGCAAGCGGACTATCGCGTGGAAAGCGACGACGATCCCATGCGCGTCGTCGCGCGAATTCTGGCGCTGGGTATTTTGCCCAAGGTTCCCGCATGACGACGAGAGCGACGCAGGCGCGCATTCCGCTTTCTCCGCTCCTGGCTCTCCTGGCCGCCCTGGCCTTGATGCTCCTCCCGGCTGCCTCGGCACCCTCCCCGCGCTCAAATGCCGCCTTCCAGTTCGTCTCGGACAAGGGGAAATTCCGCGTCCTCATCAATGGACAGCAAGCGGGCGAGGAGGATTTCGAGATTCGGCCCGGCGGCAATGGCTGGATCGCGCACGGCGAATCGGAAATTCACGCTGGACAAAGCACTACGCGCGTTTCCGGAACCCTCGAGCTCCACGCAGACGGCGCACCGGCGCGCTACGAATGGTCCACCGAAGGCGAGAAGAAAGCTTCCGCGACGATCACGTTCGACGGACCGACGGCCAGCATCGAGCTCCGCTTAGGCGCCGCACACCCCTACACGCAGCAGCTAAAATTCGATTCCCAGCAGATCGTCGTCCTCGACAACAATCTCTACGACCAATACACGGTTCTTGCGCGGCTCTACGATTGGAAAAAGAAAGGCGAACAGTCGTTCAATGTCCTGGTCCCGCAGGAATTGACGCCCGGGAAGATCACCGTGGATTCCCTGGGCCCCAAGGAAATTGACGGAAAGAGGTTGGAAGAGCTGCGCGGGAAGACCGAAGACCTGGAAGTGGACCTCTACTTCGACGGTCCGCACCTGGAGCGCATCGAAGTGCCAGATTCCAACGCGGAAATCATCCGGGAATGACCTTGCGGAAAGCTACGACTCAAGCCCGGTCCAGCGCCTTGGCCGCCGGAGCGCGATAGCTCGCAGGGCCGAAGGATGCCCAATCGTCGGGAGGATACTCAACTCCCCAGAAATCCGGCGCGGGCTTGATAAATTCCAGCGCCACCTGGGTCTTGCCCATGAACCGGGAGCCTAAATGAGCAACGCGGCAGAGGATTTCCTTCTCCGTCCTCACATTTTGCAGCACCACGACTTGGTCGTTCGATATAGGCATCCCAAGAAGCACAAGCCCTCCGTGCGCGCTCACGACAAGCGTGTGCGTTTTCTCGGCTAGAGGCTGCTTGCTCTGAACGCGGACCACGACGCGGATCCGCGTCCTCACCCGCCGGCTCCGCCGGTTGTGCTCTGGCCGTGCTTGCTGGGTGGAATCTGTCGCCATAACAACAACCTAGCAATTCTCCGCGGTTATCTCAATTCGCGCCGCGTCTTCTGTGCCAGGAACGTAAACCACCTTGTGATGCGCGGCGCTTGACGGCACGCCGCCGACCCAGAGTTAGTCTGCAGCTTGCATGCCGTATTTTCCTGACGGCCCAGCAGTCCGTCCACAGAGCATCTTTATGTCGCGGGGCCTACGGCCTTATGAAATGTTTATCCCTTCCTTATCGTTTCATAACGGCCAGGGAGTAGCGTTGCTCCTATGAGGTGGCTGCCGCGGCGCCATCCTCAAAGGAAGCGCGGAATGCTTCTCGCCGTCGTGGTTCTGCTAGCTCCGGCATGCATGTTTTACCTCTACGTTCTCTCGCAGTTTCATCGCGAGTTGGCTCATCGCAGACGCGGGCGTGCTCTTCGCCCCGAGCGAGCTTTATCCTTCCTTCCGTCGGTCGCGGTGCTCCGGTGCAAAGAACAGTGCAAGAATGCAACTGTCTCGGAAATGGCCGCGGGGGAACGCCGCCGCCCGACAGTTCTAAATTTCAGACCTACGCGGCCGCAGGCTAAACCCTAGAATGCTGTCTAGATGCCTTCCACGTGGATGCCGCGCCCCGTCTCGCTTGCGGGTGGATGCCTTCCGGCGTAATCTTTCGAGGGTCCAACCGGCGGTTCCACCGGAAAGCGAGCGGCGATGACAAAGATCGAGGCGATTATCCAAACCTCCAAGCTGGATGCGGTGAAGGACGCGCTCCATGAAATCGGCGTCGAGGGCATGACGGTGCTCGAGGCCCGCGGCCATGGCCGCCAGAAGGGCCATACCGAGTTCTATCGCGGCCGCGAGTACACCGTGGACCTGCTCCCCAAGATCAAGATCGAGATGGTGCTGGCCGACGACCGCGTCGAGAATGCTGTTCAAACTATCATGACGGCGGCGCGCACCGGGAAAATCGGCGATGGCAAGATTTTCCTCTCCAAGATTGATGACGCCATCAGGATTCGCAACGATGAGCGCGGAGATCGTGCCCTGTAGCAAGACTGCCCCAAGCTATTACTCCCTCTAGTTTCGGCAGGGGCGCAGATATGCGAAATCGCCCGGCTTTGATGACTTGTTTGCAACTTCGTAGGCGCAGCCCGTTGCCCCGAGCCATCGCCCATAGTAGACTTTTGGCCATAAACGAGATGTGAGCCGCGCCTGAGGCTGGAAGGCCTCCCGCGCTGCGCCCAGCAAGGGAGCCCGCGAGAAGCATGGAAGTTTTCCTCAATGTTCTTTGGCTGCTGATCGCCCTGACGGGTTTTGCCGTCTGGCGCTTCGTTTGGGCGCGACAGCCGCGCCTTGCGCCCCGCGCGCCCCTTCAGGAATGGACCGCCTTCGTTTACGCGGTCGTCCTTCTCTTTTTCCCTATTTCGCTGAGCGACGATCTGCATGCCGACCTCTTGCTCTTCGATATCTGCTCGAGCGGGCGGCGCCAATCGGTCGTCTGTATGCACGCCAGCGCTTCGCACCAGGCTGAAAGCCCCGTCCCATCCCCAGGAGTGGCGGTCCTCGGGCGCTTCGCTTCCTTCGAGCCGCGAGGGAACGTCGCCTTGCTTGTCCTCTCGAAACCATCCTTGTGCTCGATCTTCGCCGGCCGTCATCCCTCCGGCCGGGCTCCCCCCGCCGTTTCTTCAATCGCATAACCGCCGATTTCTTATTCGGCCAGTCCATTTCCCTGGGTAACGAGAGGGCTGTTTCGACTTCTCTCGTGTCCTTGGAATATCCCGAACTGGGTCTTTTTCCGGCTAGGCGGCAAACCGCCAGAGGACCGTAATTTCTTGTGAGCGAGGTTGTCCCATGAAACACACCGCTATCGAACGGACGTTTCTCTTGATCATCTCGGCGTTATTTCTCGCGGGCTGCGGAGGAGGGAAAGAGGACCTGAAGGCGGAAGCGCCTCCTCCAGCCGAAGTTATCCACGAGCAAGACATGAGCGTGGTTCAGGTTGAGAATCCTGAGCAATTCCCCATCTTTATAGCCGTCGCGCACGCCGCCGCGCCCGAGCTCGCAGTGACCGGGACAGTCACGCCCGATGTCTCGCGGACCGTTCCGGTCATTTCGCTGGCTTCCGGGCGCGTAGTCGATATCCGCGCGCGCCTCGGCGATACGGTCCGGAAGGGCCAAGTGTTGTTGCGCGTGCGAAGCGACGATGTGGCGGGAGGTTTCGACGCCTACCGCAAGGCCGTAGCCGACGAACTTTTCGCCCGCCAGCAACTCGACCGGTCGAAGGGTCTCTACGCACACGGCGCGATCTCGCAATCGCAATTGGAAGCCGCGCAGGACACGGAAGCTGACGCCAAGGTCACGCTCGAGACTACCACGGAGCATCTGCGTCTGATCGGCAACGATCCGGATCATCCCACCGGAATCGTTGATATCGTCGCACCCGTCTCCGGCGTGATTACAGACCAGGAAGTGACCAATGCCTCGGGTGTCCAGGGTTTGTCTTCGCCAAACCCCTTCACGATTTCCGATCTTTCCTACGTCTGGGTTCTTTGTGATGTGTTTGAAAACGATCTCCCGAACGTCCGCCTCGGTGAGACGGCCGACATCCGGCTGAACGCCTATCCGGACCAGGTGCTGAAGGGCACGATCAGCAACATTGGCGCGATTCTCGATCCCAATATTCGCACCGCAAAAGTCCGCATCGAGGTGCGCAACCCCGGCCTGATGCGCCCGGGCATGTTTGCGACGGCGACGTTCCACGGCTTGAAGAAGGAGGTGCGCGCAGCCGTTCCGGCCTCCGCGATTTTGCATCTGCACGATCGCGATTGGGTCTATGTCCCCGCCGGTGGAAAGGAATTCCACCGCCTGGAAGTGACGGCGGGAGACACGCTCCCGGACAAAATGCAGGAGATCCTCTCGGGCCTGCAACCGGGGCAGAACGTCGTAACCAACGCGCTCGCACTGCAGAACACGGTCGACATTGAGTGAAACCCCAAGGACGGAACTCTTGACGAGGATTGGCAAATGATTCGTAAGCTCGTGGATTTCGCGCTGGGGAACCGCTTCCTGATCCTTGCGGCCGCGCTTGTGCTATTTGGCTGGGGCGCCGTTTCTTTTCACCAACTCCCAGTCGAAGCGTATCCCGATGTGGCCGATAACTACGTCGAGATCATTACGCAGTGGCCGGGAATCTCCGCCGAGCAGATCGAGCAGCAGGTCACCATTCCCCTCGAAATCGTGATGAACGGCATCCCTCACGTAGTCCACCTGCGCTCGTTCTCGCTCTTCGGGCTCTCCGACCTGAAGCTGATTTTCGACGATGAAGAGGCCAACGCATGGGACCGCGAGCGCGTTCTCGAGCGGCTTTCGCAGGTTACCTTGCCCCCGGGCGTTACGCCCCAGATGGGCACGGATTGGAGTCCCGTCGGGCAAATCTATTTCTTCACCCTGCACAGCACCAATCCCGAATACGACGTTATGGACTTGAAATCGCTCGAGGATTGGGTTGTCGAGAAAAACTTCAAGGCGGTGCCCGATATCGTGGACGTTGCCAGCTTCGGTGGTCCGACCCGCGAATATCAGGTTCGCGTGGACCCCAACAAGCTGATTGACTACGGCCTCAGCCTCGCGCAGGTCGAGCAGCAGCTCACAAATAACAATGCCAACGCGGGCGGCAGCTTCATCGAATCCGGCCTGCAGCAGGTGAATCTCCGGGAAGTGGGCCTGGTCAAAACCGTGCAGGACATTGGAAAGACGGTGATCACGACCAAGAACGGCACTCCGCTGCGCATCAAGGATATTGCCGTTGTCTCGCAAGGCCCGAAAATCCGTCTCGGCCAGTTTGCCCGCGCCACGCATCTCCCGGACGGCAGAATCATTGACAACGACGATGTGGTTTCCGGCATCGTGCTCCTCCGCAAAGGCGCCAATGCGGACGCGGCGCTCGCGGGAATCAACGCGAAGGTCAAAGAGTTGAATGAGCGCATTTTGCCACGCGGCGTGAAGGTAGTTCCGTTCATCGACCGCACCGACCTGGTGCGCTTCACCACGCATACGGTGCTGCGCAATCTGTCTGAAGGCATCATCCTGGTTGTGGTAATCCTCTTTTTATTTCTCGGGAACGCCCGCGGAGCAATCATCGTCGCACTTACCATTCCATTTTCCCTGTTGTTCGCCGCGACGTGCCTCAACCTGAAGGGCATTCCCGCGAACTTGCTGTCTCTTGGCGCGCTCGATTTTGGCATGGTCGTGGATGGCGCCGTGGTGATGGTCGAGAATATTGTCCGCCACTTGAATCTGCGGCAAAACGGGAATGAACCGAAAACCACGCTGGACGTGATCCGCCAGGCGGCGCACGAAGTGCAGCGACCCGTCTTCTATGCCATCGCCATCATCATCACGGCGTATCTGCCCATCTTCACGCTGCAACGCGTGGAAGGCCGCCTGTTCAAGCCCATGGCGTGGACCGTGGCGTTCGCCCTGCTGGGAGCCTTGGTTTTTTCGATGCTGGTGGCACCGGTTCTCGCGAGCCTCCTCCTTCCCAAAACCACGCGCGAGTGGCGCAACCCGATGATGGAAAACTTGAAAACGAGGTATCGCGATGCCGCGAGATGGGCGATCCACCATCGCGTGGTAACGGTGGGCGTGGCGGCTCTAGGATTGGTCCTCGCCATTTATCTCACGGTGGGCGGAGCGATCGGTTCTGAGTTTCTGCCCCACCTAGATGAAGGCACCCTCTGGGTGCGCGGCACTCTTGCCCCCAGCACTGGACCGAGCGAGGGCATCCGCGTATCCAACCAGGCCCGCCTCATCCTTTGCTCTTTTCCCGAGGTTCCTCAGTGCACCAGCCAAACCGGGCGGCCCGATGACGGCACGGATACGACGAGCTTCTTCAATACCGAATATTTCGTGGACCTCAAGCCCAAGGAACAGTGGCGGCCCGTCTTTCACCAAAACAAGGACGAATTGATCGCTGCCATGAACCGCGAACTCAGCAAAATCCCCGGCGTGATATGGGGCTTTTCCCAGCCCATTGAAGACAACATGGAAGAGGCGGTCAGCGGCGTAAAGGGCGAGCTAGCCACGAAGGTCTACGGCGATGACTTGAAGGTCCTCGAAGACAAGGCCGACGAGATCGTGAACGTCATGCGCCAGGTGAAGGGAATCGAGGACCTGGGAGTCTTCCGCGTCCTCGGCCAGCCCAACATCAATTTCGAAGTGGACCGCGATCAGGCCGCGCGTTATCAAATCAACGTTGCGGACGTGCAGGATGCCATTCAAACCGCTGTTGGAGGCAATGCACTCACGCAAGTTTTACAGGGTGAGGCGCGCTACGATCTGGTCCTCCGCTACCTCCCGCAATACCGCACCACCAAGGAAGCCATCGAGAACATTCGCCTGCTCTCTCCTACGGGCGAACGAGTCTCGCTAGCCCAGCTCTGCAAGATCACCGAAGAAGACGGCGGCTCGGAAATCTATCGCGAGGCGAACCAGCGGTATGTGGCCATCAAGTACAGTGTACGCGGCCGCGACCTGGGCGGCGCCGTCGAGGAAGCGATCAAGAAGGTAAACGCGCAGGTTCAACTTCCGCGTGGCTACCACATTGATTGGGAAGGCGAATACGAGAGTGAAAAGCGCGCCCAGGCGCGTCTGCTCGTCATCGTGCCGCTAACGGTGCTGGTCATCTTCATGATTCTCTACACCATGTTTCGTTCGCCCAAGTGGGCCGCGCTCATTCTCGCCACGGTCGCCATGGCCAGCTTCGGCGGTTTGCTGGCCCTTTTGATCACGGGCACGCATTTCAGCGTTTCCTCGGGCGTCGGATTTCTGGCGCTCTTCGGCGTGTCGGTGCAAACCGGCGTCATCATGCTCGAATACATCAATCAGCTCCGCGCGCGCGGCAACTCGATAGAAGATTCCGCGATTGAAGGAGCCGTCTTGCGGCTCCGCCCGATCACGATGACCATGCTGGTGGCCACGCTGGGTTTGCTGCCTGCTGCATTGTCGCACGCCATTGGCTCCGATTCGCAGCGGCCCTTCGCGATTGTCATTGTGGGAGGTCTAATGGTGAATTTGGCGATGAGCATCTTCATCTTGCCCACGCTGTATGTCTGGTTCGCGCGTGAGGGCGACAAACTTCCGGAGCCGGAGGAATCCTTTGAGACCTAGAATCCCGCTGTTCGAACATCGCAAACTCCGCGCCGTGCAAGGAACGGTTATCCTGCTCTTCGCTGCCTTGCTCGTGCTTCCCGGAATGGAGCGGCCTGTGCGGGCGCAGGCGCTATCGTCAACCCAGGGGCCGGTGAAGATCACGCTGGACGACGCGATTCAGTTGGCGCTGCAGCACAACCATAACCTGCTCGCCGCTGAAACGACGATCGAGCAGTCCCAAGCGCTGGAGATCCAGGCTAACCTGCGTCCCAACCCTTATTTGTTCACCGACTGGGAGTACTTGCCGCTCGGCTCGCCGTCGGATCAAAACCCGAGGCTCTATCCGCCCGGTGAGCCTGTAAGCCAATATCTGCACGACAACACCGAGGCGGACTTGGGCTTGGGTTATCTGTTTGAGCGCGGCAAGAAGCGGCAGCACCGTTTGCAAGCGGCGCGCGACATCACCGCCGAGACGCGCTCGCTGGTGGCCGACAACGAGCGCACCCTCACGTTCAACGTCGCCTCCCAGTTCTTCACCGTGCAACTCGCCGAGTCCACGTTGGAGCTCGCCACGAAAGATGTCGAAAGCTTCCAGAAAACCGTGGACATCAGCGAATACCAATACAAGATCGGCGGCATGAGCGAGGGCGATTTTCTGATGATCAAGCTCCAGCTGCTGCAGTACCAGACCGACTACCAACAGGCGATCCTCGCCAAGGACCAGGGGCTCGACGATCTGAGAAACATGATCGGGTACGAATCGGTCCCTGCCGATTACGACGTGGCCGGGCCGTTCGATTATGTCCCGCTCAAGGCCAACCTCGAGGATTTGCAAATGAAAGCCTTGCAGAATCGCTCGGACCTTCGCGCGGCGCAGCAGGGCGTGACCGCCGCGACCAGCCAGTGGGAATTGCAAAAAGCGATCGGCAAGCAGGACGTCACGGCGCAAGCCAACTACTCGCACGTGAACGGCATCAATGCCGCTACCTTTTACATGAGCGTCCCGCTGGCGATTTTCAATCGCAACCAGGGCAATATCCTCCAGGCGCGCTACGCCATCAGTCAATCGCAGGAGCAAGAAAGAGCCACCGACCAACAGGTGCTCACCGACGTGCATGACGCCTACGTAGGACTGAAGGAGAACGATACGATCGTTGTCCTGTATCGCTCGGGCTATCTCGACGCGGCCGTGCGCGACCGCGATATCGAACAATACGCCTACCAGCATGGCGGCGCGAGCCTGCTCGATTGGCTCAACGCCGAGCGAACGTATCGCGTGACGGAGCTTGCCTATCGCCAGGCGCTCGCGTCCTATCTGACCGCCATGGAGCAGCTCCGCGAAGCGGTAGGCACTCGCAACCTGCCGTAATCCCCGCGCCGCCCTGCGCCAGCGCCTCTACAGTCCGTTCTGCGCCGCGTACGCCGCGCCGATCAGCGGGCAGTCCTCGTTCAGCACTACCCGCACCGGAATCTGCGCCAGGAAATCCCCCATTTTCCCCTTGTGTCTCAGGGCCGTTATGAACCGCCCATCCTTCATCTTGGGCAGAATCTTGATCGCGATTCCTCCGGTCACGAAAATTCCGCCGCGCGCCAGCGACCGGACCGCCATGTTCCCCGCTTCCGAACCGTATATCTCGACCCACATATCCACCGTCGCAGCGCACACAGGGCACTCCCCCGATAGCCCCATCCGCGTGATCGCCGGAGCAGCCGCGCCATCCGGCTGGTCGAATTCCGGATGCTTCACGTCCGGACCGAGAAATTCATGCACCCTCTGGAACCCGTCCCCATTGAGTATGGTCTCCACACTCACATATTCGTTCCGCACCTTCAGGAACTTCCATAAATCGGCCTGCTGATTCGTGCTCGGCGCGAAATCGGCGTGTCCTGCTTCGGTCGCCACGGCCACGTGCCGTTTGCCGGCCCAAAATAAAATGGCTTCTCCCAGCCCCGTGCCGGCCGCGATCACGGCACGGTTCGCCTCCGGAGCGGGAATGCCGTCGTTCAGCGTCTCGAAATCCTCCGACCCCAGCACGCTGATTCCATATGCCGCCGATTGCAGATCGTTCAGCAGCCGGACCTGCTCGAGCCCCAAATATTTCGCGATGCTGTTGCCGTCAATGATCCACGGCAAATTCGTCGCATGGACCGTGTTGTTCACGATCGGGCCCGCGATTCCATACGCCGATGCCGTCAGCTTGGCCGGATGTTCACGGAGAAAATCCTGCAGGACTTCGAGCAGCCCCGAATGCTCGCGGCTCGCGTACCGCTTGTGCGCCACCCGCGTGAGCTTCCCACCCTGCCCGTCGAACAATCCGATGTTGGTCTTTGTTCCCCCGATGTCACCCGCAAGAATCATCCACCCCTCCCAAGTTCAAGTGCTATTGATTCGGTTCTGAATGATGATGTCATAGCGGCCGCCAGCGCCGCCCCTCCGTCAGCAACATCTCGTCCGCGGCTCGCGGCCCCTGGCTCCTCGCCGGATAATTGGGAAAGTCCGGGGGAGGCGCCTCGCGCCACGCCGCCAGAATCGGATCCACGATAGCCCATGCTGCCTCGACGCTGTCGGCGCGGTCGAAGAGCGTGGCGTCCCCGCGCACGCAGTCGTTGATCAGCGTCGCGTACGCATCCCGCGTGCTCGTCCCGAACGCCTTCCGATACTGGAAATCCATCGTCACCGGAGAAATATGCATCTGCGCGCCCGGAGCTTTCGCTCCGAACGAAAGCGAAATCCCTTCGTCCGGCTGGATGTTCAACGCCAGAGAATTCGGCTCCGGATTCTCCCCCCGGAACGCCATGTGCGGCGCTTCCTTGAATTGAATCAGCACTTCCGTCCCGGCCCGCGCCAGCCTTTTCCCCGTCCGCAGATAGAAGGGCACTCCACTCCACCGCCAGTTGTCCACCAGCAGCTTGGCCGCCACGTAGGTTTCCGTCGCCGAATCCGGCTTCACGCCAGGCTCTTGCCGGTATCCGGGCACCGGCGTTCCGTTCGCCTTTCCCGGTCCATACTGTCCGCGCACCACGCATTTCCTCACCGTGTCCTCGCGGAACGGCCGGATGGATTGCAAAACCTTCAGTTTCTCGTTGCGCACCGATGTCGCATCGAACGCCGCCGGAGCTTCCATCGCCACTAGCGATGTGAGCTGCAGCATATGGCTTTGAATCATGTCCCGCAGCGCCCCGGTCGTTTCGTAGAACGCCGCGCGCCGCTCCACCCCCAGCGATTCCGAGGCCGTGATTTGGACGTGGTCAATGTAATTGCGGTTCCACAGCGGCTCGAAGATTCCGTTGCCAAAGCGGAATACCAGCAGGTTCTGCACCGTCTGTTTTCCTAGATAATGGTCGATCCGGTAGACCTGCGATTCGTGGAACACCTTCAAAATCTCTTGATTCAACGCGCACGCCGAAGCCTGGTCATGGCCGAACGGCTTCTCGATGATCACCCGGCTCCACGATTGCTCTGTCTTCGGCTGCGCCAAGCCGGCGCTCCCTAGATGCCCGATCACCAGCGGATAGACGCTCGGAGGCGTCGCCAGATAGAAGAGCCGGTTCCCATTGAGCCGGCCGTCGCGGTCTATTTCGTCGAGCCGCTGCGCCAGCCGGCAAAACGATTCCGCATCGTCGTAATCGCCGCTGAAATATTCCATCTTTTCGAGAAAATCCCGGAGTTTGTCCGCATCCGCCTCGCCGCTCTTGCTCAGGGCTTCCGCCGCGGACCGCCGGAATTCCTCGTTGCTCATCTCCGTGCGTGCGAATCCCACCAGCCGGAACCGCGGCGCCAGACACGCGTGCCACGCCAGCTCGAAGAGCGCCGGCAGCAGCTTCCGCCGCGCCAGGTCCCCCGAAGCCCCGAACATCACCACCGCGCATGGATCGGACGGAATCTCGCAATAGTAACCAGCCGCCTGCGAAAGCCCGGCCATCTCCGTTGTTTGTTCGCTCATCTTGGTTTTCCCCGGGATCGCCCGTTGCGGGCCGAGGCTTCGTACCTTTGTCTCAAAATCGCGCTCGCCCCGCAAGTCCCCCTTTTGTTTTCTTACGCCGTTCCGCTCTAAAGACCTCTGTATAAATAGCTTGACATTCCACTCAGGCAGTGTATGTTGCACTCATGCAACGAGACGCTGCTGTGTTGGAGGCGCGCCGCTTGGCCGCCCTGCCCCGCATCCGGCGGGG
>Ga0187817_10000049_pt1 | contig 34102 bp, 33 predicted proteins | sample NC_wetland_sal_i_17_FD_132431 | JGI IMG/M metagenome (GOLD analysis project Ga0187817, IMG submission 132431) | Wetland sediment microbial communities from Neuse River Estuary, North Carolina, USA - SO4_2 | ecosystem: Environmental > Aquatic > Freshwater > Wetlands > Sediment | place: USA... | reverse complement strand
GGCGTCGAATCTTTCGTTGATCTCCTTCTTGCTCATCCCCAGAATCGCGCCACTCAAGTAAATGTTTTCGCGCCCCGTCAATTCGGGATGAAATCCGGTGCCGACCTCCAGCAGGCTTCCCACCCGCCCGCGTACCTCCGCGTACCCCGTGGTGGGTCGCGTGATGCGCGAAAGAATCTTCAGCAGCGTGGTCTTCCCGGAGCCGTTGCGTCCGATCAGCCCGACGACCTCGCCTTGCCGGATGCCCAGGTTCACATCGCGTAGCGCCCAGAGATAATCCCGCTGCCGCCGCTTGCCGTCGCGCCGAAAGGGCGCCGCGAACGCGCGCGTCAGCACGTCCCGCAGCGCCACGTACCGTTCGCGCTCCCCGATCCGATAGCGCTTCCCCAGCCCGCGAACTTCGATGACGTTTTCAGCCATTTCTGTACCGTCGTGTTTTCAGCACTCCGTCACACCACATCCGCGACGTTCGTCTCCATCTTCTGGAAAAATGCCACGCCGCCCAAAAGCACCACAACCACCACGCCCGACGAAATCATCAATAGGCGCCCCGGCGGATCGCCGCGCCCCGTGAGCGACCACCGGAATCCCTCGATCACACCGGCCATCGGATTCAGTCCATACAGCCAGTGCCACTTCTCCGGCAGCAGCGAGCTCGGATAGGCCACCGGGGAAGCAAACATCCAAAACTGCACCACAAACGGCAGCACGTACCGCACGTCGCGATACATCGCGTTAAGCGCGGAAAGCCACAGCCCCACCCCGAGTGCCGTCAGCATCGCCAGCAGCAAAAACACTGGCAGCCACAGCACAGTGGCCGTGGGGCGAATGTTGTAGTAAACCATCATGGCGACGAACATCAGGAACGACACGCAGAAATCCACCAGCCCGGAAAGGACGTCCGTCAGCGGCAGCGTCAGCCGCGGGAAATACACCTTGGTGATGAGGCGCTGATTATCCACGATCGTATTCGTCGCGCCTTGCAGCGCGCCCGAGAAATATGTCCATGGCAGCAGCGCCGCGTAATAGAAGATTGGGTACGGCAGCCCGCCCGAGGGTATGTGCGCCAGTTTGCCGAAAAACAATGTGAAGACGATCATCGTCATGAACGGCTGCAGGATCGCCCACACCGCCCCGATGGCCGTTTGCTTGTACCGGATTTTTATGTCTCGCCAGACGAAGAAGTAGAGCAGTTCGCGGTAGTCCCACAGTTCTCGCAGCGGAATCTCTCCCCAGCGGCCCGGCGGCTCGATGCGCAGCACCGGCGGTTTCGCCGCAACCTTCGCTTCAATGGCCGCGCTCGCCGTGCTCATTGGTTCCCTCCGGCCTGCCCGGCCTTGAGTTGTTTCACATCCTCTTGTTCGATTTGGTCCATCAGATTCTTCCGCCCCGTCAGATACCTCTCGAACGTCCGCGCCGCCCGCGCCGGCACCACGGCCACCTGATTGTAGGCCGCCTGCCGCCAGGACACCGGCCCACGTTCCGGAATCAGATGCGTGCCCCATTGGAAAATCAGCCCCAGGTTCCAGACAATGAAAATCGCGGTCGCGGCCGATGCGGCCAGGGACGCCCGGCGCTCCTTCCACGCGCGCGAGAGAGAATCAAAAAATGCCCCCAAGCCCAGCACAAACAGGGGCGTCAGCGACACAAAAAATCGGTTGCCAAACGACGATAGGCCGTCCCATGACGGGTAAAATGCGATTACCACATAAAACGCGAGCCACGCAATCAATAGAGAATCGGCAAATACCCAGTCCGCGCGGCGGAACATCACCAGTCCCGCCAACGCAAGAATCAGCACGGGAGTCCAACTCAGCATCCCGTGGTCCGAGGAGAACAGCACTCTCACAAACGCGGGTGATTGCCACGCCCACCGCCCCACGGAGTAATATCCGGTCCGAAACGGACTGCCAAAGATGATCTGCCTCGAGATGAATGTGGGGAGCAGTCCAACGGCAATCGCGGCAGCGCAGTTCAGATGCGCCACGAAGAGCCTGCCCGCCGCCGCACCACGATGCTTGGCCTGCTTCCATTCCCGTGCGTAATCGCCAATCGCTTCGAGCAACGGAACGACCATCAAAACGCCATTCGGGTAATACACATCCACCATAAGTCCGGATATAAGCCCCAGCACAATCCATTGCCCGATCGTTCGTCCGCCGCGTGTCCGATGCCAATACCAAAGAAACAGCGCCACAACGAAAGCGGAATGCGCGTGCGACCACGAGGGATTGAAATACATGTACACCGGCAGCGAACTGCCCCACCAAATCGCGAGCGTCGCCAGGAAAGCCCAGCGTTCCTCGAAATACCTTCGGGCAAGCCGGAACGCAATCCACAGCCCGGCGAAGCCGTAAAGCGCGGTGGCCGCCGCCATCGTCACCAGATAGGGCTGCGAAAATCCGTCGGCGGGAATATGCGCGCCCAGCGCGTCCGCGAGCAGCACTCCGCAATGCGTCGCCACGAGAAACGGAGCCCACAGCAGCGAAGGCCCGATGGACCACAAATTGGCGATATGCCCCGTCGGCGTGTATTCATCGGGCAGAACGCGCCCATTTGCATCCAGCCGCCCCATGACGAAACTTTCGTTGCCGTGCTGCCAATCTTTTTCGAAATTCAGATGTCTTTCCACGAGCAGCGAGCGCGCGTATGCGTAATACCCCACGCCATCGCCACGCACCCACGGATTGCTCAACGGGAGGCTGACGAGGAAGACCAGCATCAGCAGCCATTCATATTTCGTTAGCCTCGCGCGAACTCCGGCGCCCGTTCGAATCGGAACGGCGCCCATGAGCGGAGTGCGTAGGTCGTCCGTCAATTGCATTCAGGCGCCGCCTTCTCATCGCGATTGCTTGCCGCCTTAGGTTCCGGCGAGCCATCTCCGCCCTGTCCCTTTCTCAATATCGCGATAAGGGAAAGCGGCGGAAGCGGAAGCCAACGGTCCACCAGTCGGAAGACCGGTGTCAGTAAGTTCAGAATGCGTATTTGTCCCAGCCCGAACGTCTTTCGGCGCATCACGCGCCCATTCAACCACCACCCCAGCACGCCCGGCCGGTTGAATTTCAGCACGCGTTCCACCTGGAACCCGGCTACCTCGGCCACGCGAACCAACTCATCCCGCCTGTAACGGCGGAAATGCCCCAACACTTCATCGAGACTTCCATAGAGCCACGGCCCGCAGGGAACCAAAACGATGGCCCGCCCGCCATCCTCCAAAGTGTTCCGGATATTTCGCAAGACCGCCGCATCGTCTTCCACGTGCTCGACCACGTTCAGGCAAACCACTGTGTCGAACGTCGTCCCCGCTGGAAACGTCTCCGCTTTCATCGCGTGCGTGTAGCTCACCCGCATGTACGGCCGCGTGGAGCGCATCGTGCCGAGATAATCCAAATATTGCGAATTGACGTCCGTCGCCCAGTAGGTCGCCCGCGGCATCAGGTGCAGCGACATATTGCCGGTCCCCGCCCCGATTTCCAGAACCCGTTGCCCCACGTAAGGCTCGATCACATCGGCCATCCATCGCGTAAACCGCGGCGCGCGATTCAGCCGGTCCAGGATTTCCGAGCCGTATTCATCGCCCGTGTAAATCCGTCCTGAGGCCGCGTAGCGAAAAATGGCCCACAGCGCGCGCACACCATCCTTCCATCCGATCTTTTTCCCCTCGCGGTAGGTTCGCCCCGAATAGCTGATGGGAACCTCGAAAATTCGGCTGCCTCGCTTGGCCAGCTTGATGGCCAACTCCGGCTCGACGTCGAACGTGCGGCTTTCGAGCGGGATGGTCTTCAGCAAATCGGCGCGCACCATCTTGTAGCAGGTTTCCATGTCGGTGAGGTTCAAATCGCACACCAAATCGCAAAGAAATGTCAGCAGCTTGTTGCCCAGGGAATGGCGGAAGAAGAGGGCGCGCTTGTATCCTCCGGGCATGAACCGCGAACCGAAGACCGCGTCGGCATCCTCGCACAGGAACACCTCCGCCATCTTCAAAAGATCGCTGGGATGATATTCGAGGTCCGCATCGTGGATCACCACAAGCTCCGTATCCACGTGCTTTAACCCCGTCCGGATGGCCGCGCCCTTGCCGCTGTTCTTTTCGTGGCGAATCCATTCCCAGGTAAATTTCGGATCTGCCCCTCCCGATTCCACCGATTGGCGAAACCGCGCGATGGCGTCGGCGGTGCCGTCCGAGGAGCCGTCGTCCACCACGATAATCTTCACCCGCTCGAGCAGCGGCGATTCACCCAGCACGCGCAGCCTCTCCAGGCTCGCCTCAACCAGGTATTGCTCGTTGTACGTCGGCACGATGACGGAAAGCGTCGTCGTTTGTGCTCTTCCAGTTGTTTCTCCGGAACTACGCATGCTCCCGCCTCGGCGAGGCAACGACGCCATTTCTGGCCCTCGAGATGCCCTGGCAGGCACGCTCACAGTCGCCTCTCTCGGCCCAACGAAACAGAACACATCATTATTTGCTACTCCGGCGCGGCGTTCAACGCGGCGGCATCTTGATCCGATGACTTTCTGAATACACCCGCCGCCAATCCGCCGCCCGCCAGAACGGCTATCAAGGGGTCGGTAAAAGGGATTCGCAAACGAGTGTTCATCGCGAATGGCAGATGCGCCACAGCCACGAAAACCACATAGAGCAGGATGAGGTAAGCCAGATCGCGTTTGTGGCGCCGCAGTTCGAACCAGCCCCCCACCGCAAGCGCAAGAAGCGCCCAATACGCAAGCACCCCTCCTGCCCGCACCAACCGAATCGAAGGGGGGAAAGACGCGGTCGAGAGAAGCTGCTCCGTGCTGAGCAGAAAATAGCCGACTTTTTGCAGAGAAAGTAGAACCAACTGGAACCCTTCGTTCCTCCAGACCGCATAAACCACTTGCCATGCCTGCTGATTGAGCGTCGGTTCAGGACCAAGGCGTCTGCGGCTCGCGTCGTTTGTTTCCATATCCACCGGGGGCGCCCAGCCGAGAGCATCGCGCATTTTTCCCGTCTCACCCGGCAAGGTTCGCCCTTGGGGTCCAAAAGTGCCCACGGCGGCCGTAATCCCGCTCCCCGTGGAGAGTAAGCAAGCGCCCTTGAAAACGATGAAATTGCGTATCAGCCAGGGCGACAGGACGATACCTGACACAAGGATGACCACGGCTGCGCTGCGCAATCTAGGCAAACCGGGCTTCATGAAAAGAACTGTGCACAGTAGGACCATCCCATAGAGCGCCATATTGAAACGCACGACTGTAGCGAGTCCCGCGACGGCCGCCAAGACCGTCAGAATGCCCCAGTGCGGCCGCTCGAGGTAGCGCACAAGCAGGTAAAAGAAGAGAGCGGAAAAGAGTGCTGCGGTCGTCTCCGTCAGGATTTCGCCCGTCATCATCACGAGCGTAGGGAAGAACAACGCAAAAACCAGGGCGGCTCTCTTCGCCTTCTCACCAAAAAGCCGTCTCGCCGTTGCGGCACACAGAAAGGCTGTCGCAAGGCCCTCCAAGAATTGAAACCAGCGCATGGCCGCAAGGGCATGCCCGCCGAAAACCTTGATTGCGCCGGCAAGCAGAATCGGATAGATGGGTGCCCGGTAGGCGTCGGGGTATCCCGCGTAGGTGTATCCCCGGCCATCAGCCAGATTATGCGCCAGCAGAATATACGCGGGAGCGTCCGACCCGCCGCTCAAGTGAGTGCTCACTCCGTTCCCCGCGTACACGACGACCAACACGCGCAGCAATATCCCCGCCGCGACGATTCCCCAGAAGCTTGCCATCTTGACGCGGCTCCACGGGAAAGCTGTTGCCGACGAGGACACCGCTCCCTCGGCACATCCCGCTGTATCTACCCCGGTTAGATGCTTGCTGGCTGAACTGGCGCTCATCCTCTTGTTCGCATCGCCCCAACACAGGCCCAAAACAGCCCATTGAATTATCGCAGCTTTGCTGGGGCCGGTTACGCCAGTTTTGGTCACCTGTGGCCAGAGTGCAAAGGGCGCTTTCGACACAGCGCACTCCCGCGAAAGGGCGCGCCAATTTGTGATACTTTCCCCTCGGGCGCCGTCGAACGCCTGGGCCGCGCCCCGCATCTAACCGCTTGCTGGAAGAGAGAACCTATGCGGTGATTCAAGGATGTTTGTAGGTCGTGGCTTTAGCCACGACGTAAGGCCCGCAAAATCAGCACGGGGCTTTAGCCCCTGAAGTACAGTTTTGCAGCGCCTCGAATCAACATGCGTCATCTCGCCCTTACCGCCATTTGCGCGACTTCTTTGGCCGCCACGGTCGGCTTCCCCGCCCGGGCGCTGGCTCAGGACCAAGGGCCGATGGCGCCTCCTCCCACCTACGACGTGAAGCGCATCCCCGCCGTGCCGCATCCGGGTCCGCCACCCATCCCCGAGCAGGAGATTATTTCGAAATTCGCTGCCAACGAAGACACGATGAAGAAAGTCTTCGACACCTACGATTTCACGCAGGCCGTCCGCATCGAGGAACTAACTACCGGCGGCGGAAAATTCACCGCCACGGGCCAGGTCTTCACGCGCCCCGACGGCAAGCGCTACTGGCGGGTCACCACGCAGCCCGTCTCGACGCTCAAGCTGATGGCCTATACGATCGAAGACGTCCGCGCGACGGTCGCGCTTCCCTTGTTCGTCCTCACCACGGACGAGATCACGAACTACAATTTTCTTTACGCCGGGCAGGACAAGCTCGACGAGCTGAACACCTACGTCTTCCAGGTGAAGCCCAAGATGCTCAGCCGCAAGCGCCGCTTCTTCGACGGCGTCATCTGGGTGGACGACCACGACCTCGCTATCGTGAAGAGCTACGGCAAGTTCGTGAACGACCTTCCCGGAAACGGGACCGACCTTCCGTTCACCATGTTCGAAACCTACCGCGAAAATTTTCAGGAGAAGTATTGGCTTCCCACCTACATCACATCCGACGACTACGTCACGACGTCGGACAATGAGGAGCTGCACTTGCGGCTCGTCATCCGCGCCAGCGCCTTCACGCCCCAACCGCCCTCCGCTCCCGCCGCCGCTGCACCATCGGCTGCCCCTGCGCCCTCGCCCCCAACTGCCGCCGCCCCCAATCCGCCAGCCAGCCCGAATCCGCCGCCCAACGACACCCCCAAACCCAAGTAGCTCACACGTTGCTTTGTGGTTTTCGCTTTTGATTCGCTTTTTGCCGTTTTCAGACCCAGAATCACTGTCGATTAGAAATTATTAGCGCCCGGCTGTGGCGTACCTTGCTGCCGCAGGCCGTCGCGGAAGCCGCATGGCCGTAGCGAAAATCCGCACCTCTTATGGCCCTAAGGATGCGGCACTCGACATGTCACGCCTGCCTTGTGCCACCAACCAAGGAACGGCTGGGCATGCCCAAATTTGGAAGAGAGTAGACTCGCAACAGAAGCAGCCATCGTCCACGCATTGTCATCGGGCAGTCTGAGGTCACAATAGGACTGAGGTGGTCTCAGGTTTTGATTCAAAAGATGTGAGATTTGGCGCAGATTCACGGGAATTTCGTATGGGGTTACGTCCTTGAGTTCAATCGCACTCACTTGAGTACTGGAGCCTACGTACTCCTGGAATTCTTCGTATGAGCAGTCGAGATGTGATTCGAACGCTGCCCAGATATCGGTCGGACGACCATACGTGACAGAACCGATCGTTACCTCACCAACTAAAGCACTCACTGGACGCGACGAATACAACATCGCCTTGCATCCGGTCCATTTTCGAGAGAATCTTTTTCTTATCTCAATTGACTTGGATCCTACAAGGATTTCTTTCTCGATGAACCGGCCATAGGCAAGCGAGCCGGGCGGTTTTACCGAGCCTTTGGCCATCTTAAAGGCCTCCCCGGACAGAGTGAGGTCGACTGCAGATTGATCTAGTGCCTTATCCGGGGATCCCTCTCCCACGATGAGCCCGCTTTCCCAGAGCTCCTTGATTTGACTCTTGCTAAGCACGCCAGGGATCCAACCCGTCCACGGAAGCTTCATCTTTAGTGCCCTCGATAATGTTTTTCGGAATAATCGCGACATTATGTGGTGGTTTATGCCCACCCGCAAGCACAAACTCTTCAAGGCAAGTGTGCATTTCGGGGAACGTTATATCCCTCTTTTTTGATCAAAATCCTTGATTTTGCCGCTGCGAAATGCGACCTCTCAAAATTCGCCTTTTCTTCGCCTTCTATTGTACACTGATGATCCTTTCCAGTCTCTCTTTTCTTTGGCGCATTCAATCCGATCCTCTCGGACAGCACCCGGCCTTTACCCGCAGTCATCGTCTTTTCTGCCCTTCCTACTAAGCGGCCTCCGCGAAGGCCTGCGGCAGCGAGGTAGGGAGCGAAGAATTGCGGGCGGATTATGTCGCCCCTAAAGGAGCGACCTACAAAGCAAAAGGCGACCGCCTGAAAGGCGGCCGCTACAAAGGCAACAGCAGATCCCTCCCCGCAGAACCGTCCGGGGCGCAAACACCGCGCACCCCCATCCGCGAAGATCGCGCGCCTGGGTTCGGGATGACAGCGAAGAGAAAGGCACGGGCACAGCATGCTGTGCCCCTTCGGGAGGAACGATTCGAGGCTCAGAGCGTGCGATAGCGCAGGGGGAGGACGTCGTCGCGCTGGAGGGCGAAATCATCGAAGCGGGCGGCGTAGCCTCGCCAGCCGGGCAAGTCGGTTTCTTCGGCGCGGACGATATGCGCGGCGGTACACATCTGGACGCTGCCCATGCCGAGCGGGCGTTCGACGAGCGCCACTTCAAGCTCGATGGCCGTGCCCGGCTCGATCTCGCGGGGCGCGAGGAAATAGACTCCGCTGGAGCTGATGTTGCGCGTGACGAGAGTGACGGGAACGGGCTCGCGCTTGTCGCCCACGCGCGTCAAGCGCAGCGGAAGCGAAAGCACGGCGCGCGGCTGGCGGCGGCGCTCGCGGGCCACGCCGACGGCGTGCGTCGGGACGCGCTCGAAGCTGCGCCGACCGGGTTTTGCGGCGCCGGATTTTATGGTGGAAATACGCGCAGACGAAGCTGTGTTAACCTGCTCTTTGAAACTCGGAGCAGCCTCCATGGACACCCCCAAGACCTGCCTCTGCTTCACCCCTAACACGTTCCGTGAATATAGGAAGAAAGAATGCGTGGGTCAACGGAGCAAAAATGGGAAGGTGCTGTATGAATCACTTTGAGGTACTAGGAAAAGGCCCCAGTTCGGAGCGACGCGCGGCGGCGGCGCGCGCAACGCATCACGCGGGGCGGCATCGTTTAACAAGGACAATAGAGGCAAAAGGGGCGGGAATGCGCATCGGCTACACGATCGCCTCCTCGCCGCTCGGGCGGGTGCTGGTCGGCGGAACAAGCCGCGGGATCAGCGCGGTGTGCCTGGGAGAATCAGACGCACCGCTCGAAGCGGCGCTGCGCAAGGAGTACCCTCGCGCAGAAATTCGCCGCGAAGGCCACGCGAAAAAAGCGATTGGGCGATGGGCAGGGGAAATCGTAGCCTACTTGCGCGGCGAGCGGGCAAATCTGCCGTTGCCGGCGGATGTTCCGGCGACGGCCTTCCAGCGGCGCGTGTGGGAGGAATTGCGGCGGATTCCGCGCGGGGCGGCGCGAAGCTACGGCGAAGTGGCGCGAGCCATCGGGCGGCCGAGCGCGAGCCGCGCCGTGGCGCGCGCGTGCGCGACGAATCCGGTGGCGCTGGTGATCCCGTGCCATCGCGTGGTGCGCCGGGATGGCGCGCTCGGCGGCTATCGCTGGGGCGTGGCGCGCAAGCGGGCGCTGCTGGAGCGCGAATCGGCCCTCAGGGGCTAAAGCCCCTCGAGAGGCAGGACATAATGTCGGAGCTGAAGCCCCGCAGTTGCTTCCGGGATTCCGGGACTGCGGAACTCCGACCCCCTAAAAAACCGGAGTTCAGGGGTTGAAGTTTGTTACGGAGCGGAGCCGAGGCCCTGAGGCTTCATTCTCTCGGTGCCTTTGGGCCAGCGGGGCTTGAATTTCGAGTCTCTGATGTCGGGATTCAAGGACACGTTCGAGTAGCGCACGGTGAAATAATCGCCTGAGCCCGTTTCGAAGAACTGCTGCTGGATAGGCAGCCAGTTCGTGGGGTCGAACCAAATCTGAATTTTGGAGATTTGGTTGCGGACACCCTCCAATTTGGGCGCCAATTCGACTTTGACCGCTGTGGTGTTGTCGAGCTTCTCTTCGCCGAGCACGGTGACCAGATAGCCCTTCTGAAGCTCCTTGCCGGGCGTGCCAAAGCCAAGCAACAGGAACTGCTCGACGACGGCGCGATTCTTGCCGAGATTGAATTCCTCGACGCGCTTGAGGCCGGGCGTATAAACATAGAGGTTGTCGCCGGCGCGGAGCACGGTGCGCTCGTCGGGCGCTTTCATTTCGAGCAGCATTTTGTCGCCGCGGACGAGAATCGTGCCGGTCTCGGTGGAGCGGTCGTTGACGACCACGGTGACTTTGGTGCGTTCGATGTCCGCCGAGAGGCTGTGAAAATTGCGGGCGGCTTGGTCCAATTGCCTCAGAACGGCGCCCAGCGTGTACGCGTCGTGGGTCCGCGCGCCGGAAGCCAAGCCCGCGACGCACGCCAAGCCGAAGATTATCAGTACGGCGAGCGTCGGCGCGAGTTTTCTGACGAGCAAGAGATCCTCCCGAGAAAATTTTCGCGAAGTAAGGCAAAAATCATACCACACTAAAATTAGACGCAAGGCAAAGGCGCGGGTTACGGTTGCTCCGGGCACAAAGGGCTAAGGGAGCAGCGGCCACTGCGTTACGGATAGATGGTTACGTCGTAATAGAGCACGGAGCCACTGCTGTCCTGGACGGTGGAAATGCGCAGCACCTCGAACGTGCGGCCTTGCAGTTCCGGGACGGCGCGGCTCAAGATGTCGTGCGTTTCGCGCTCGAGTTCCGGCGAGGGATTGGCGGCGCGCTTATCGGGCGGGAGCGCGCGGGCATCGAGGCGGTAGGTGCGCGTCTGGCCGGCGGAGTCCTGGGAGAGAAGCGCGACGCTCGATCCCGCGACGGCTCCCGGCTTCGGCCGGTCGTGAAACCAGCTTCGCGGCGTGAGCAGAACGAACGCGAGAATGGCGAGGACCATCACATCATAGGGCCAACTGCCGCGCTCGTAGGACCAAAAGAGCGTGCGGCCCACGGCTCGCCAGAATGCGCCCATGTCAGTGGAGCGCCGATCCGTTGACGATCATGCCGTCGCGCATGTGCACCACGCGCTGCCCGTAGGCGGCGGCTTCGGGGTTGTGGGTGATCATCACGATGGTTTGGCCGAGGTCTTTATTGAGCTGGCGCAGGAGCGAGAGGACGCTTTCGGAGCTCTTGGTATCGAGGTTGCCGGTGGGCTCATCGGCGAGGACAATTTTGGGCTCGCTGATGATCGCGCGAGCCAGGGCCACGCGCTGCTGCTCGCCACCGGAAAGCTCCGAGGGTTTGTGGCGCAGGCGTTTGCCCAAGCCGAGGAGGTTGGCGACCACCTCGAAGCGGTGCGGATCGAAGCCGTTGCCGTGGATGTGCTGGGCCAGCGCGATATTGTGATAGGCGTCGAGCGTGGGCAGCAGATTGAAGCGCTGAAAAACGAAGCCGACTTTGTGGCGGCGAAGGCGGGTGCGCTCGGCGTCGCTCATGTTGGCCAGATCGTTTCCGTCGAGCAGCACGCGCCCCTCGGTGGCGCGCGCCAAGCCTCCCAGGACGTGCAGGAGCGTGGATTTGCCGCAGCCCGAAGGTCCCATGATGGAAACGAACTCGCCCGGAAAAATTTCGAGGTTCACGCCGCGCAGCGCCGGAATCTCCACTTTGCCCGTGCGGTACACTTTCCACAAATTTTCGGTCTTGAGTATCGGGTCCAACGCCCACTCCGTGTTAAACGGCCGCGCCCTGGCGAGTGAAAATATTTTAGCTGCGTTTGCCATTTCTGCCTAGCACCGTTCCCACTTGATTTGCATTCGGGCGCTCACTCATAGGCCAAAGCTTCGACAGGGTCTTTGCGGCTGGCGAGCCACGCCGGGTAGAGCGCGCCCAGCATTCCGCCGACGATCGCGATGAGTCCGGAAAACAGAACCCACTTGGGAAGGACGTAAATCGTCATCGCCGGAAAAATCCGGATGAAGATGGCTCTGGCGAGGAAGCTCAGCCCCACGCCCGCGGCCACTCCCGTCAGGCAGAGCAGGACCGTCTCGCTCAAGATGATTTGCACGATGAAGCCTTTGGACGCGCCAAGAGACTTGAGCACGCCGATTTCGTGCGTACGCTCGAGGATGGTGGTGTACATCGAAAGAAAGATCACCAGAAAACCGATGGCTACGGCGATGCCGAACATCACGCTGATGAAAGCGTTCAGCCCCGGCAGAGTCGAGGAGGTCATCAGAGTGATGAAATCCTTGAGCGGGCGAATTTCATAATGCGGCAGCAGGCCGCGAATTTCGTCCATCACGGCGGGAGTATGGTCGGAGCGGTCGCACTTGACGTAAAAGATGGACGCCTTGTCGTGCGCGCCGGACATTTCTTGAAGCGTGGACATCAGGACGAACAGGCGGGCGCCTTTGCCGTGCTCGACGATGGCCGCCACGTGGAAATCGTGTTCGAGAATGTGCAAGGTCTGCCCGGCCCGGACGTTCTTCGCACGGGCGTAGACATCGTCCACCAAAATGTCGTCCGGGCTTTCGAGATCGTGACCCTGCAGGAAGACAAAGCCGCTCGAAACCGCGCGAAAGCTTGCCGGGTCGATTCCATAGACCACATCCAGACCGTTCACCGAATTGAATTGCACCAGAACCGGAGCGACGGCTTGCACGTACTCAAGCTCCCGCAACTTATCGGCGATGCTGATGGGCATGGGCGCGCCGCTGAACGCCATCCAGATGGACGCCGAGGGCGGCTGCACCATGATGTCCGCGCCAACGCCTTCGGTGCGCTTGGCCGATTCAGCCATCAGGCCGTTCGTCAGGCCCACGACGAGGATCACGAGCATCACTTCTACGGCCACGCCGATCACCGTGATGAGCGTGCGGAGCGGCCGGTGCAGCACGTTTTGCGTGATGAGGTATCGAATCACGGCTGGTCCTTGGCCCCGGATGGGGTTGCTTCCTCGGTTCCGTCGCCTATCTGCTCGAGGCGCGTTCCCGGCGGCTGCCGCAATACAAAACGCGCGGCGTCTATCGGTTCATTCGGCGTCAGCTTTCGAATCCCAATCTGAAGCTGGTAATCGCTGGCCGTACGGGCGACCAAAATCTGGCGGGGATAGCGAACCGCGCCGAAGGCGTCCCAGTCGGCGTAGCGGGTGTCCGAAATGAGCTTTCCCTCCGGGCCATAGATTTCCATTCGTGCCACATCCAGCCCGGCGCGATCGAACCAAATTTTGCGCGCGATCTCCCAGTCTGTAGAACCCTCCGCAGCCGAATTAGTTGCGTCCGAGGCGGCTGAGCGACGGATCACCGTGAGCACGTAATACCGCGGCGGGGCCAGTTCCGCCTCGCCGGCCTCCTCGATGAGCACCCGGGCATTCTCCTGGATCGGCGGCCAAAACAGCGCGTCAATCAAATGCTGGGGCCGGAGATTTTCCACGGCCTTGGGCGAAGGCCGCTCGAGATTGGCCGGCCCGGTGATGAACTTGCTTTTGGACGGCACAAAGATGGCGAAGGTTTCACCGTCGCTGGCCATGTCAAAGAGATTCGTGCCTACCACCGGCACCTGGCCGATCACGCGGATGTCCGCAGGCTTTCGCGCCAGGATGAAGCCGCTGATCTCATGATACTGCTGGATCAGCCCGGTATAGGACGCGCCGGCCGTCAGTTTCATCGTTACCGAGGCATTCAGCGAGGTGATGGCGGCGGCTTGACGATTATATTGCGCGATGAGATCGGCCTTGGTGGCGGTTTGAAGCGACGCGGGCGCCGTGGAGGGGTTCGTAGCCGCCGGATGTGTCGCGGCGCACCCAGCGGCGAAGGCTGGCGCGGCAGCCATGACGATCACTCGCGCCAGATTGCGGAGCCGCCTTTCGGATCGCGTCATGGACACAAGTATTGCATTCGACCGCCCTCGTTCGGAAACCTTTTGCTTGTCGCGTGCCTCAGGAAATTCGCGCAGACACGGGTACGGGAGAAGCCTATTGAAGCCTCTGATGGGCGGCGTCGCAGCAGACAAGGTTCTCGAAAATCGCGAGCACGTGGCGTCGGTAGGAGACCGTGCGTTCGAGCAGGGTGCGCAGGTGCGGCTGGCGCTTGGTTTCGCGGTCCCATTTGGCGAGCACGGTGGCGGGCACCGCGATGTCCCGGCGCAGTTCTTCGGCCGAATGGCCGCGCAAGAACAGGCCGTAGAAGAACGCGGCCTCGCGTTGCGGAAACTGGAAATCCTCCAGCCCTTCCTCGAGCGGGTTGGACATCGTAGCCATGGTGCAAAACCGCAGTGTACAGATTTCCGCGCTTCCGTCAAGAGTCCGAGTGGCCTATCGCTCAACCGGCGCGGGAAGCGGCCTTCCGCGCAGCCAAGCCAGCACGCAGGCCGTGCCGTAGACCGCCAGAAGCGCCAAGATGGGGTCCAAGGGGAAACGATATTTCAGGAGAGGGTTCGTCAAGTAGTAGACGAGAGGAAAAATCAGCAACGCCAATAGGAACGGCGCCGCTTTCGCGCCGCGCAATCGCCATGCCGCCACTGCCCCAAACCAAGCGAGGAGGATCATCGCGGCGTTGAAGACAAAATTCGCCTTTTCGAACTTCGATTGTTGGAACCACGGCTTCGGACGGTCCGTGACCGAAAACCAATAGCTCCCGAAGCCGCGGAGCACGAATTGCACGGTTTGCCCAGGATGGGACCGTATATAGGCGTACGCCTCGCGCTTTTTTTCAGTCATGTAGGCGGCTTCGCCCATTTGCTGGTAGATGCGAGCTTCGTGCCCATCAAAAAACGGCGACCTATAGACGCCTTCCAGCCACACCGCCCCCGGATGATGCTCAAACCAAAGCGCCAGGCCGAAATTGGACCGCACCGGAATGAATTTGCCGAAATCGCGGTAATTTCTCAGCGTCCATGGCGAAACTCCGAGCGCAATCACGGCCAAGGCGACGACCGCGGGACCGAGCCACGGCGCCGATCGTTTTCGCGCCTCCCAGACAAGCCAGCCCAGGAAAAAAGGAAGCAGCGAGAGAAACGAGGCGTCGATCAGCGCTCCTGCGGCCCAGAGCACGCCGTAGCCCGCCCAGCTTGCCAATGTGTGACGGCCGCGAAGCGCCAGCGTCGCCAGGAAAATCAGCGTGAACCAGAGCGCCGAGAGCCCCAAATCCCACACAAAAACGATGGGCAGATACCAAGCCGTGTAAAGCACCACCCAGAGCCAGGAAGCAACAACGCCCATACCGGCGCCGAATGTCCGCTTGCCGATGCCATAAATGGGGAAAACCGTGAGCGCCGAGAAAAGGCAGTTCAGCACCTGGATCGCGATGTGAGACCGGAGGCTGTAGATTCCCCAGAGCTTGAAAATGCCGGCGAGCAGATAGGGAAAGACAGGGCAAAGCCATGCGGTTGGCCCCGAGTCCACCCAGGGCGACGGCGAGCTAAACCCCTTGCCCTCGGCGATGGACTTCGCCACGCAGCCTGCCTCCCTGCCGTAAGCACCCACCGGCTGCAGAAACCAGGGTCTGAAGCGCCACATCAGGTACAACATCACCATCCGAAAAACGAACGCGGCCACGAAGATGACCGCGGGCGAACAGACCATTCGTTTTATGAGAGTTCGCATATTCAGCAGGAGTCCAGCGGACGCCCCATCGGGGCGATACTATACGCTATCTCTTCAGGCGCGCACCAAAGAATACGTGCGGTGGCTGGCTTCCTCCTCAAGCGTCATCGTACGGACTTGATGTTTCATAGTGGAACGTCAGGCGCACCTCACATTCTACAAGGGCCCTGGTTAAGGAAATAACCCCGCGCCTTGGCTGTAGCCAAGACGCACATAGCATGTCGGAAACGCTCGTCGCCAGCTCGATTGACACTGTGAATCGCCTCGACCATATTGTTTGTGGGGTCATCTCTCTCGATGGCTGTAGCAGTACATGGGGCGTTGGACTTGGGCCGAGCGAAGCAGCTCTTGCTTTTGCTCGCGGTCGTTGTGTGTGCGGCGCCGCTCCACGGCCAAGCCCAATACGAAACCGCCCAGCAGACAAACGAAAAAATCCAGCAGCTCGCCGCCCTCGATCAGAGTCGCCCGCAAGATATCCCGTTGGGGGCGGGCGACCTTCTGCACATTGACGTCTTCGATGTCCCGGAACTTTCCCGCGATGTCCGGGTTAGCGATTCCGGGGACATCACCTATCCCTTGATTCCGGGGAGAATCCCCGTGGCCGGCGAGACCGCCTTTCAATTGGAAGAGAAGCTCGAGCAATTGCTGGTGGAGAACGGCCTAGTCCAGCACCCCCAGGTTTCCGTTTTCGTCCGCGAACAGAATAGCCAGCCCATTTCCATCGTAGGGGCCGTGGCGCGTCCGATGGTGTACCAGGCGATTCACCCCACGAGCTTGCTGGAGCTTCTGGCTGCTGCAGGAGGCATCTCCGACGATGCCGGAAGCGTCGTCATCGTCACGCGGCCAGTGCGCGCGGACGGGGCAAAGGCCGAAGCGGGCGGTGAAGCTAATTCATCCGCGCAGTTCGAGGCCGCCAGCCAGACGACCACGCCCGCGCCGTTCAAGGATCAGCAGACCATCACCATTCATCTGCAGGATTTGCTCGAATCGGGCAATCCCGTCTACAACATCCCGGTGAACGGCGGCGACGTGGTCAGCGTCCCGCGCGCCGGCGTCGTTTACGTGATGGGCTTGGGCGTGGCCCAGCCGGGTGGCTACGTTCTGCAGGGCCACGGCGAGCAAATCACCGTGCTGAAGGCCCTGGCGCTGGCGCACGGTTTGACACCCTTCGCGAAGGCCAACAATGCGGTGATCATGCGCAGTAATCCTGCTACGGGACGCAAGGACGAAATCCCGGTTCATCTCAAGCAGATCGAAAACCGCAAGTCCGAAGATGTGCCCATGCAATCGAATGACATCCTGTACGTTCCGGACAGCACGGGCAAGAAAATGCTGGCCAAGGGCACCGAGGCGGCGCTCGGCATCGGCACTTCCGCTGCCGTGTATCGCACGGCGGCTCCGTAGTCGGCGATTGAAAGGAAGGAAGTGAATGTCCGGCCGCTTGGCTGGACGCGAGGTTTCCGAATGGATGATCTAGCCAGAGTCACGATTCGTGACCGCAAAGGCGCGGAGTCGCTCACCGTGATTCCGCCTCCCTCGATCAGTCCCTGGGAGCACGCGCCCCGCGAGCCGCACCTGCTCGATTACGTGATCCTGCTGCGGAAGCACCAATGGTTGGTCCTTACCTTCCTGCTCACCGTCGTGACCGTCGTGACCATCGCCTCCTTCAAAATGAAGCCGGTGTATCAAGCGTCGGCGCGCGTGGAAGTGGACCGCGAGTCGCAGAACATGCTCCCCTTCCAGGACGACAACTCCTACGACTACGAAATGGATTTGGACAATTACACCGAAACCCAGACGAAAATCCTGCAAAGCGAAACCCTGGCCTTGCAGACGATTAAGTCGCTCGATCTGGCCCGCTATCCCGAGTTCGGCGGGAATCCCAACGCTCTGGTCTTCACCCCCGGGGGCGCAGCCGCACCGCGGCCGGCGATCCTCAGCGCGTTTCTGGGCCGCCTCAGCGTGAAGCGCGTGCCCAACACGCGCTTGATCGAGGTGACCTTCGAAGCGCAGGATCCGCGCCTGGCAGCCCAGGTCGTCAACGGGCACTTGCAAAACTACATCGAGCAAAATTTCCGCAGCAAGTACGACGCTGCCACGCAGGCATCCACCTGGCTTACCTCCGAGCTCGAAGAAATCCGCATGAAGGTCCAGAAGTCCGAGGATGCCCGCATCGCCTACGAGCGGCAAAACCAGATCTGGCAAGTTGACGAAAAGCAGGACATCTCCACCCAAAAGCTGGCGGATCTCAGCAAGGCGGTCACCGACGCTCAGACCGCGCTCGCCGAAAAAGAGGCCCTCTATCGCATGGCTGTGTCCGGAAACGTGGACGCCTTGCCGGCCTCCCGCGATAACCAGGTGATCCAAGACCTGCTCAAGAAAAAATCCGATCTAGACGAGCAATACGCCGAGGCCATGAGCCAATACGGCCCCAATTATCCGAAGGTTCACAGCTTGACCGTGCAATTGAAGGAAGTGGACGACGATCTGGCCAAGGCCCACAAGACCATCGCCGAAAGCGTCGAGGCGGAATACAACACCGCCCGCAACCGGGCCGCACTGCTCGAGCAAGATCTGGACCGGCAGAAAGCCGAGGCCAACGATCAGGCCGAAAAGCTGGTTCAGTATCAAATTCTTCAGCACGACGCCGAATCCAATAAACAGCTCTACGACGGCTTGCAGCAAAAATTGAAGGAAGCGGGGATCACCGCCGGTCTGCGTTCCAGCAACATTCGCATCGTGGATCCGGCGCTCGTGCCCACCACTCCGGCGCGGCCGAACAGAGCCCGCAATATTTTGCTGAGCCTCCTGGTGGGGCTCGTAGGCGGAATCGGCTTGGCCTTTCTCCGCGAGTATCTCGACAACACGGTCAAGTCACCCGACGACGTCGAGACGCTGACGGGCTTGCCTTCCCTGGCGGTGGTCCCTTCGCTCCCCGCCTTGAATGGCAAACACCCGCTCTCCCGGCTGGCGGGCGAGGGCGCTAAGGGAGTTGCCGTCAAGCCGCGCGTCGAGCTGCTCACCTACGCGCAACCGAAATCGCAAATCTCGGAAGCCTTCCGTGCGCTGCGGACCTCGCTGCTTCTCTCCCAGGCGGAACATCCGCCCCAAGTGATCCTGGTCACAAGCGCGCTCCCGCGTGAAGGAAAGACCACCGCCGCCGTCAATTTGAGCGTTACTTTGGCCCAGCTCGGCGACCGCACCCTGCTCATAGATTCCGACCTCCGCAAGCCCGGCATCCGCCGCGCGCTCAATTTGACGGGCCCCAAGGAGGGCGGGTTGAGCTCCTATCTCGCAGGCGTCTCGACCCTCGATGAAGTGATCGCGACGCACCCCGTGATCAAAAATCTGGCCGCTCTCACCACGGGACCTGTCCCGCCCAGCCCGGCGGATTTGCTTTCCTCGCATCGCATGAGGGAGGCCATCGAAGAATTGCGGCATCAATACAAGTTCATCGTCATTGATTCGCCACCGATCATGGCCGCCACTGACGCCGTGATTCTTTCGGCGCTCACCGACGGCGTCCTGCTGGTGGTGCGCAGCGGCAATACTCCCAAGGAGGCCTTCACACGCAGCCGCGATCTGCTGACCACTGTCAAGTGCCGCCTCCTGGGCGTCATCCTCAATGCCGTGGATTCCAGCGCGCCGGACTACTACTACTCGTATCGCTACTATCCTTACGCCTATGGTTACGGTTACGGTGAAGACGAGGCAAAGACTCCGCCAATGCCGCCCGAATCCGATACTCTGGGCGAGTCCAACTCCTAGGAGGCCACTTTGCGTTACCTAATCACCGGAGGCGCTGGTTTTATCGGCTCACACCTGGCGGAGGCTTTGCTGAGCCGGGGAGAAGAGGTCTTTATCCTGGATGATCTCTCCACGGGCAGCGTGGAGAATATCCGCCACCTGAAGACACACAAGAAGTTCCATTACTTCTTCGATTCCATCATGAACAGGCACTTGCTGGCCGAACTGGTGGACGAATCCGATGTCGTCCTCCACCTCGCTGCAGCCGTCGGCGTGCGCCTGATCGTCGAAAGCCCCGTGCGCACGCTCGAAACGAACGTGCAAGGCACGCAGCTTGTGTTGGATGCCGCGTCGAAGAAAAAGAAGCTCGTCTTGACCGTCTCTACCTCGGAGGTATACGGCAAGAGCGACAAGGTGCCCTTTCACGAGGACGCCGACCTGGTCCTCGGCCCGACCACCAAGGGCCGCTGGAGCTACGCCGCATCCAAAGCCCTCGACGAATTCTTGGCGCTCTCCTATTGGAAGGAGAAGAATCAGCCGGTGATCATCGTCCGCCTGTTCAACACCGTCGGCCCGCGTCAGACCGGCCGCTACGGCATGGTGCTCCCGAACTTCGTCCGCCAGGCGCTGGAAGGCGTGCCCATCACCGTGTACGGCGACGGCAAGCAGTCCCGCTGCTTCTGCGACGTCCAGGATAGCATCGAATCCATGCTCCGGTTGCTGGCCAACGACCGCGCCGTCGGCGAGGTCGTCAACGTAGGGACCGCGGAAGAAATTTCCATCGAGGGGCTGGCCCGCGTCGTCAAGCAGCGCGCTCGTAGCAATTCGCCCATCACCTATACTCCGTATGAGAAGGCCTACGAGCCGGGCTTCGAGGATATGCCGCGCCGTGTTCCTTCGATCGAGAAACTCTATCGCCTCACGGGCTTCCGTCCCGCGACTCCGCTCGCGGAGATCGTGGACCGTGTGATCGCCCATTTCCAACACAACGGGGAAGAATTGGTCGCCACCGCCTCCCCGATCACGCAGCCCGGCTTGGCGGGAGTGTGATAGCACGCGAAGTCCCGTGGGTCTTTGTTCCGCCCGTCGCTCTTGCGACGAGCACGGGACGCAGCCGAAGCTTGCCATTTGCGTCCCGCATGTCTTTGCAGGTAATCCCTCTCTGTCCTCACAACTAAGCGAGGGCGCGCGGAAGGCGCCCGGGATGTCAAACCTTTCCTCGAAATGGTAGAATCGCGCGCTTGCCCGCCGAAGGAGGGCTTGCGGCGCGGAGCCGGTCCCGGTGCCCCACGAACCCAGCGAACCAATTGCCAGGCGCTACTACGTGAGCGGCATGGTGCAGGGCGTGGGTTACCGCTATTTCGTCCAGCGCGCCGCTGGGTGGCTGGGCGTGGCGGGGTACGTCAAGAACCTGCGCGATGGCCGCGTTGAGGTTTATTCGATTGGACCGGCGGCGGCGCTCGCTTCGCTGCGCGCGGCGCTCGAGCGCGGCCCGGCCGGCGCCTCCGTGGACGGCGTGAGCGAGGAAGACGCGCCTATCGAGCCGCGCTTTGCGCATCACTTTTCCATCGAATTCGATTGAGAGGACACGATGGACGACCTGAAAAAACTGATTCGCGAAATCCCCGATCATCCCAAGCCGGGAATCCTGTTCTACGACCTCACCACGCTGCTCCAGGACCCGCAAGGGTTTCACGCGCTCGTGGATAGCCTCTGCCAGCACTACAACGGGAAGAAGGTGGACGTGGTTGCCGGCATCGAGGCGCGCGGCTTCATCTTCGCTCCGGCGCTCGCCTATCGTCTCGGCGCGGGATTCGTCCCCGTGCGCAAGCCGAAAAAGCTGCCGTGGAAGACCGCCTCCGCCACCTACCAGCTCGAATACGGCACCGATTCGCTCGAAATCCATCAGGACGCCGTGCGTCCCGGCCAGCGCGCCCTTCTCTGCGACGACCTGCTCGCCACCGGCGGCACCGCCGCCGCCGCCGTCGGCCTGATCCGCCAGCTCGGAGGCGAGGTCATCGGCGCGGCCTTCGCCGTCGAGCTGAATTTCCTCCACGGCCGCGCGAAGCTTCCCGGCCTCGACGTCTTCTCGCTCATCAAATACGACAAGTGATCGCGCCCCGTACTGTCGCTTTTGAATCTGTAGTGGCCGCCTTTTAGGCGGGCGCTTTGCTTTTATTGTCTCCAGGGCGCGGGAAGCATACGATTGGGGAATGAGAGATCAAATCGGAAATTCCGGACAGAATCGACGCGTTCGATATATGCTCCCGAAGATAGGCGCGGGTGCGAGGAGGAATAAATTCCGTGGCGAACGAACTACACGATCTCTATAAGGCGCTTAAGCCCGACGAGTGGCGCAAGACCAACGCCTTTTCGGGCGACATAAAGCTGGTGCAGGACCTTTTCTTTGACCCCTTCGCAACAGATGGGGAGCGGAAGGAGCAGCTTGCCCATTGGCTCCAAGGGGTAGGGAATCAACCGTGTCTCTTTGGCCGAATCGCCGCGGCCAACGATTGGATCCACTATTGCATACTGACGGGCGACGATTTTATAGAAAAGAGCGACGAAGAGATTGCGCAAGAGATTGAGAAGTCGCTCATCGCCTGGAAGCGGCGGTCCGTTCGTCCAACGGCGAACTTCTCGACCCCGGCATTTGGATTTGTATTGATAGCGGTGTCTCAGGCGCTGGCTGCGGCGGCTCCGGACGAGCATTTGCTGGCGTTTTCCACCAAGCTCCTGGAACTTTGGGGAGCCGCCAAGACCCACGAGAAGCCCTCGGGAGACATGAACTGGGAAACTCTGTATCTGCAGAACCCCGATACCAAGGACTACTACCGATTTACCTTTAGCGTCGATTTTTTCTGTGCGCAGGGTGATAAGCGATGGTGGCACGACCACCGCTCGCCCGGAGGCTTGATGTTTACCGCCAATTCCGTCGGCCATATGAAGAGATACAGAGAATGGTACGAGAAAAAAAAGGACCAGTCTGACTGGATGCTGGAAGTCGCCATGCTCACCATTGCCAACTCAGCCAAAACGGACTATGGAAAGGCGACTTGGCTCAGGGGCCTGGACGGGGGAAAGCCAATCGAAAGCGGTGTGGCTTGTCCTTTTTCAAATCCGGCGCAAATAAAGAAGCCGCTCGTAGACAAGGACTGGACGAAGTATGCGGGATGGCTCCATACCGACCACGCCATACGGCGGGAGGAGTTTTTTAATTCTGCGCCTGCCCCTTCGCCCGAAATCGGCAGCCGGGTGTACATGGAAGATTTCACTTATTTGTACGACCCGAAACTTCAGGACAATCTAAGATTCGTCCAGGGCGAGAAGGTTTCCGAGGAAGAGATTGCTGAGAAGATAGGAACGGTCGATACGTGGCGGGAGCTTTACCAGACTCCTCGGCGAATCATTAAGTTCGGTCCTCCCAAGGCGGAGGATGAGAAAAGGATCAAGGCCTTGCTCGAAGAAGGACGAAAGTGGCGCCTTTCGAAAGAAGAGCTGGCGGAGCTCTCCCTATAGAGATGCACTCCTCGCTCGCTGCACGTGGGTAGCGCTTGGTACTTGACTGCGGTAGTGCTCGGGGCGAGCATAAAAGGCGGGCCACCTACATTGGGCGATTAGGCCGATTTCCCGGGGGGGTATGCCAAGGAAGCGAAACACGCGTGATTCCTACCGAAAGCGATCGGGCTCCGGTTTCGAAAGAGTTTGGCCAAAAAAGGCGGTTTTGGTGCCGGAAACGGAAGCCGCCAAACCCATCGGGGTGCGAGCCGAGGGCGGGGAATTTGTGACCCTTCTTCAGTATCAAGATCAGCCTGAGCTGCGTGGGGATTTGGCCCAATTGGAATCGCTGCCTTATGAGAAGCAGGCGGAATTCACGATAGAGAGACTGCGATGCGCCCAACCCGATTTGCGAGTTCGAATCTTAGGCCGGGATGTATTCTCGCGCGACGCCATGATCGTGGAAGTAGAAAAAGGTTCCCCGGCGGGCAAGCGATTTGTGCAGATTGAACGGATTTGGGTGAATCGGCTGAAAGAGAAGATAAGCAAGGGAGAATATAAGCTTCGTGCCCAAGCCCAAGCTCCAGCCTCAGCAGACGCCTAAGTCTATATTGGCGATCGATGCAAGATCGGATGCGGATACCGAGACCGCCTTCGCCTATCGGGAGAAGCACGTATACCCTTATCTCCAAGAGCAAAACCTGGAAATCACCAAGCTTCAGCGGTCCGAAGCGAGCCGGGCGAATGTTGCGGACGAGGCTAAGCGTAACGGAGTCCGGTTCATTACCGGAAGCGGTCACGGGACGGAAACCACGTTGATAGGCCACTCCGGCGAAGCCATCTTCGAAATCGGCAAATATAACCGGGATGAGGTGGAAAATCGGATTGTTCACTTCATGAGCTGTCTATCCGGCGGGGAATTGGGTCCCGACATGGTCAAGCAGGGCGCGCTTGCTTTTTTCGGCTACTCGGATGAGCTTGCCATACCGGAAGGACAGGAAAAAATACTGTTCGAATGCGATTCCGAAATCGACCGGGCATTGGCTGAAGGGTTGGCGGTCGCCGATGTACATGAACGCGCGGTTTCCTTGTTCGAGGCTTATATTGATCGGTTGACGAGCTTGGCAGACGACGACACCGCGAAGTATCTCACCGCGGATTTGCAATGCTTTTGTACCCCGGTTACCGACTCACGGTTCGGCGATGCCGCGGCCCGTTTGAAAGCTTGATTTCCTCCACAGCTGCGCGAAGCTTCCCCGCCTCGACGTCTTCTCGCTCATCAAATACGACAAGTAGCCGCGCCCCGCTCTTCGGTGGCACAGCCACTCCTGGCTGTGCGTGTCGCCGCGTAGTCATTCTGAGCGAAGTCCCGCGCGGTGTCATCTCTGAAAGCGCGATTTTCCGCGGATGGGGGTGAGGGATCTGCTTTTCGCTCCCGTTGTCTTTAGGCGGGCGCTTTGCTTTTGTTGTGTCGAGGGCAAGGGAAGCGTACGATTTATGAAGGAGGAGGAAATCGGAAATTCCCGCAAAACCATGCCCTAATTTAATTTTCATCTGGAGGAAAATATGAGCCGACATAAGCTCTTTGGGACCGGCATTCTATTCGCTATTCTCCTTGGTTTTTTACTCCCCTCGGTTGTTGCGGCACAGAATCAAAATCAGGTGCTGGGCGAAGTGGATATTCTGGGAACGACGGATATAGATAAGACATCGGGCGTTTGGGTGGATGGGCAATACGTGGGCTATGTGAAGGAGTTGAAGGGCGACAAGACGATTTTGCTCCTTCCCGGCGAGCACGAAATCGTGGTTCGGCAGGCCGGCTATACAGACCAAGTGCAAAAAGTCACTGTCGAGCCCGGCAAGAAGGCCACGGTTGAAGTCAGCATGCAAAAGGACCCCCAGGCCATATTCCCCACCGGAGCGACCTCCGAGGTCAAATTCAAGGTGACGCCGGAGCGCGCTGCGGTCTTCGTGGACGGAGTCTACGCGGGCACGCCCAAGGAGTTTGGCGGCCATTGGCGAGCCATGGTGATCGCGCCAGGCAAGCACCAGGTTCGAATCGCTCTCGCCGGATATAAGGACTTCACGACCGACATCAATTTGCGCCCCGGTCAAAAGATCACCATCGCGACGGACCTGCTTCCCGGCAGCATCACCCAGGCCCCGCCCGCCATCAAGAGCAATTGACGCCGCCGTCGCCGCCCGGCCGTCCTCTGGTAGGGGCGTAGCATGCTACGCCCGACGGCTCGCACCGCGAGCCGCTTGCTTTTCAATTGTCAAAGAGCGATCGCCGGCATCGGATATTATCAGCGACGGCCTGCGGCGCGGTGCCTCATGACCGATTGCACCCGGTGTGTGGAGAACCCCCGAGACCCGTGTTTTGATGCAGAGAGAAAGGAATTTGTGGCGATGATTCCGCTCCTTAAGGCATATCTAGACGAAAGTTCAGACGAAAAACGAGAGGATGTTTTTTGCGTGGGTGCATTCTTGGCCAATGAACACTATCTGAAGGCAATGCAAGATGCATGGGCCGAGCGCCTTAAAACTCCTGACGAGATTCCCTACTTTCGCGCCACAGCCTGCAAGGGCGTTCATGAACCTTTCTTCAAATTGCGGAAAAGTATGGCCCGGACGCACAAAAAATCGCAGATAAATTGCGCGCCGACCTTGAGCTGATTCTTTTGTCCTCCCACTGGATAGGCTTCGGACTCGGCGTTCTAATCCGCGATTATCAAGAAGTGTGGAATGCCTTTCCAGTTGCAAGGACTCTTTATAGAGAGGACCCCGTTGAAGCAGCCTTTTCTCAGATGTTCTTTGAGATCGCCCGCGCAACACAAAAAGCTGCTCCAGACCACCAAGTCGCGTTTATCATTGATGACTCCACATACTCCGGGAAAATCGCCGATGCTTTTAAGGCGGTAAAAATCATTCATCCATCCCTTGCCAGTTCCATGGCAACACTCGATCCCTTAGACGACAAGATAACTCCCCCATTACAAATGGCTGACCTCATCGCGAGCATAGTCAAAGATGTTTTCCTCGAGTGGCTCGCTCAAGGAAAGGCAGAGTACGCCCCACTCGAACTAAAATGGCACAATCATTTTGAGGTGATTGGCAAATGGGATAAAGAGCACATGCTGACAAACATCGCCGAGACTTTGATTGACCCGCGATACGAGGCTAGGCAGTTTCCTCAAAGACCTCCTCCGGGGCCAACAAAGAGGGATTTGAAGCGTAAGGAAAAACAAAGGCGCAAGGCTCTGATCAAATCGGCAGGATTGAAAAATGAAAAACGAGACTGAAACGCAGTCCGCAAGAAGTCCCCATAACGGCAACCCAAATTAGGGCAATAATATACGCGCTGAATCAAACGGCAAGTGGCAGGATGGGGGTGTGCGATGAACCATTCTGCGCGTTCATTGCCAAAGTATTGGGGGCGGTGATTTGTTCCGACGGGAGACGGTTGCGTGAAACGAACGAATCTAAACATTTTCTATCACCTGGGGAAGAGCCTAACCGACATCGACAAGATTAGTATCGGGATGAGGAGAGGTGATCTGGTACTGGACTTGGTCATGCCAAGATTGTGGCTGCACGAGTTTTTGGAGTAAACGAAAGAAATAGCGTTGCCGGAGAGTAAGGCTGCAGCCCAACGATTGTTTTCTTGCGTTGACGGATTGTTTCGGGTTTCGAGAGACAATTTTGAAAAGCAACTTACTCAAGCGGAGATGCAGAAACTCTTGGGGGCACGTCAGTCTTTCGAAGCGCATTTTGATGAGGAACACAAACGCATCGCAGTTTTTACGGTGCTCCCAAAAGGTATCTATGACATGTCAGCTCTCATAGAGACACCGGAGCAGAAGTTTCCAGAAAAAATACGCGCCATGCTACCAGAGCAAATGCTCTACGATTTGAAGCAGGCGGCTCGATGTCTCGCGTTTGAAATACCTACCGCCTGCGCCTTCCATATCTGCCGGGGAACTGAGGCCGTAATGTTCGGATATTATGAACTTCTGGCAAGGCATCCTTGGCCGTATAAGAAGAGAGATTGGAAAATCTACATCGAACAGTTGGGCAAAGAAAAAGCACCGAAGCAGATAACCAATCGTTTAGAGGAAATCCGAGCATTGGATAGGAACGCCTACATCCATCCCGATGTTAACATCACGCTGGAAGAAGCCCCGATCCTCTTTGAGCTTTGCACGGGCGTGGTTTTTCTAATGGGGCAGGAAATGGGCAAGCTGACTCCATGACCGATAAACCGACCGAGTTTCAGAAGTTCGATGCAACCGTGCGTAAGGTTCTTTCTGTATCACACGAGGAATTGGAAAAGCGGCGGGTGGCGTACCCTTAGGCGCCTCTTGCACGCCGCAAATTTCACTCGGGCGTGCGCACGTCACACCGGAGTTCCTGCAAGCCATGCAAGACATTGGAGGGTGCCGCATCCCTTGCGGTTCTTGCAAGGGTGCGGATTTTCGCTCCGGTTTTCCGACCTCCGCGAAGGCCTGCGGCAGCGAGGTATGCCCCGGCGGGCGCCTCTCCGTGCTTCGTATCCCAAGCAAAATCCGATTCCCGTTACTGGCACGGTGATTCTATGCTATGAACTAAGATGGCGGGAGTCTTGCCAGGAAGGAGGGTCGCAACATGGTCGCAGGGGCAGTCGGACGGTCCAGCCTCCAGCTTCGAGCCCCCCGTTCCCCCAATTTCTAATCGGTACAAAGCGGAAACAGAATTCGCACGTAAGTTATAGAAAACAAAGGGCTAGCCTCCGCTCTAATGGGTACAAATTCGCACTTATTTTTTTGCCACTTTCCGGGCGGCGAACCGCTAGTGTTGAGGTTTAAATGTAGCGCCGGGGCCTTTAGCCCGGCATCTTCGCCTCGGGCAAACAGGCGCGGCCTAATAATTTCTAATCGGCAGTCCTGCCGATTAGAAATGGGCCTAACTCCTTTAGCATCAGCGAAACCATCGTTTCTAATCGACAGTGATTTCGCCCCTGAAAATTCGATTTTTGGCAGGACGCTAACTCCGCTGGCGGACAGCTTCGAAGAGGATGATACCGGCGGCGACGGAGACGTTGAGGGAACGCACCGGGCCGGCGGTGGGGATGGAGACGAGGAAATCGCAGCGCTTGCGCGTGAGCTCGTGCAAGCCCTCGCCTTCGCCGCCGAGAACAATTCCGGTGCGTCCCTTGAGATCGGCGCTGGTGTAACTTTTTTCGGCGCGCTCGTCGAGGCCCACGAGCCAATAGCCGGCTTCCTTCATTTCCTCCATCGCGCGGACGGTATTTTTCACGCGCGCGACGGGAAGATGCGCGAGCGAGCCGGCGGAGGCGCGCTCGACGGTGTCGCTCAAGCCCGCCGAGCGACGTTCGGGGATCACGACTCCCTGCGCACCCGCGGCGAGCGCGGTGCGGATAATCGCTCCCAGGTTGCGCGGGTCTTCGACGCCATCGAGCACGACCAGCAGGCCGCGCTCACCCCCGGCGCGGAGCAGATCTTCCAGCTCGGCGGCGGGCTTCGCGGCGGCGAGCGCGGCGATGCCTTGATGCGCGTGCGTGCCCGTCAGGCGGTCGAGCTGCTGGCGATCCTCGAAGCGGACAGGCACGCCGCGCGATTTCGCCAGGCGCACGATGGCCTCGACGCGCTCGCCGTGGCGTCCGCGCGCGATGACGATGCGGTCGAGCGCGCGGACGGCGGTGAGCGCTTCTTCAACGGCGTGGAATCCAGTGAGCCAGTTCATTTGTTTTTATGGCTTCAGGGGCTAAAGCCCCCGCTGATTTTGCGCGTTTACGTCGTGGCTAAAGCCACGACCTACAAACATCCTTGAATCGTCACGCAGACTTTGAAACCCTGTCCTTCCATTCTTTCAGCGAACTGCTAATCGAGGGTGGCGCAAAATTCGAGCGTGCGCTGGCGCGCGCCCTTCACCGGAACGGCGAACGGGAGCTTGGCGGCTTCATCGAGCAGCAGGATGACGCGATCCAGATCTCCTTCTCCCGCGCGGCCCGCGAGCGCCAGGCGAATCGGATGAAAGAGCGCGCGGCTGCGCCAGGGAACGGCGGCTTTCATTTCTTCGATGAACTGCTTGAAGCGCTCGGAATCCAGATCGCCGCCATCGAGGACGCGGCTCGCCATTTCGCGGATCACATCTCGCGCGCCCGGCCGCGACATCACGGCTTGGCTTTCGGCTTCGCGCAATATCGCGGCGGCATCATAGCCGAAGACGAGCGCCAGCAGTTCGCCGAGCGCCGCGCGATCAGCCGTGTGCGGCCCGAGCCATTCCGCGGCGCGCGCCAGCCAATTTCGCAGATCGGAATCGCTCTCAGCCGCATCGGCCGACGGAAGCCATCCATTTTCGCGCAGAATCGCCGCGACATCCTCGGCGGTAAAAAGATTGGCGGCGCACAAGCGGAATCATCCTTCGATGGTAGCGACGGCCTGGGCGGCGATGGCTTCGCCGCGCCCGATTTCGCCCGTGCCTTCGTTGGTCTTGGCCTTCAGGTTGATTTGTTCGGGCGAGATGCCGAGCGATTTGGCGAGTGCCGCGCGCATGGCGGCGAAATGCGGGCCGAGCTTCGGGTGCTCACAGATGACGACCGCGTCAATGTGGTTGATGCGCAGGCTGCGCTGGTCAAACACCTTGCGCGTGTGCTCGAGAAACAGCAGGCTCGCGACGCCCTTCCATTTCGGATCGGTGTCCGGGAAATGCGTGCCGATGTCGCCGAGAGCGGCGGCGCCGAGCAGCGCGTCGCAAATCGCGTGGCAGAGGACGTCGCCATCCGAGTGCCCCTGCGAACCTTTCTCGAACGGGACCTCGATGCCGCCAATCATGAGCTTGCGGCCTTCGACCAGGCGGTGCAGATCGTAGCCGATGCCGCAGCGCGTCATTTTTCGCGACGCTCCTGGACGAGGTAGAAGCGGGCGAGGTCCATATCGGCGGGGCGGGTGATTTTCACGTTGGTCTCGGAGCCGAGGATGATGAAGACGTCGTGGCCGAAACGCTCGACGAGCGTGGATTCGTCCGACGCGGTGATGCCGTCCTGCTGCGCCTTGCGGAAGGCGTCGCGGAGGAGCGGATAGGTGAACCCCTGGGGCGTCTGCGCGAGGACAATGCGCTCGCGGGGAATGGTGGCGGAAACGAGCGCGACATCCTCGGGAAGGCTGGCGCGCTTTACTTCCTTCACGGTGTCAATCGCCGGGATGCCGAGGATGACGGCGCCGCGGGCGCGCGCTTCGGCGATGACGCGATGGACCTGCTCGGGCGTGACGAGCGGGCGCACGGCGTCGTGCACGATGACGATTTCGGTGTCCGGATGAACCTGCGCCAGGGCGTTGGCCACCGATTGCTGGCGCGTGTCGCCGCCATGGACCACGCGCACGGGGCGGCCGAGGCCGGCCTTGGCGATCTTGTCTTCCAAGAAAATCAGATCCTCGGCGCGCGTGGCGACGAAGAATTCGGTGATGTCGGGACAAGCCGCCAGGCGCCGCAACGTGAAAATGACCAGCGGCTCGGCTTCGAGCTGGAGAAACTGCTTCGGCAGGTCGGCGCCCATGCGGGTGCCGAGCCCGGCGGCAGGAACGATAGCGGCAACGCGGCTCATCGAAGGGCGAGTAGTTTATCGCAGTTCAGGCGTCGAGGGCGAGCCAATATGCTCTCGTCACGAGCGGCCGGGCTCGGGATAGAGCGGGCGAGGCGGGCGCTCGCCACCCCCGGGGCCTTCCGCCGGGTGCGCTCCGGGCTGCGATTCCGGCGAGGAGGGCGCGCCAGCGCGATGCGCCTGCTCGGCGCGCTCGTCGTAGCGGCCGAAGATCATCTTGCCGGCCGTGGTTTGGTGCACGGAGGTGACGCTGATGTCCACAGTCTTATTGATCATGCGGCGCGCGCCATCCACCACGACCATGGTGCCGTCGTCGAGGTAAGCGACTCCCTGGTTGTATTCCTTCCCTTCGCGCAGGACGAACACGCGCATTATCTCACCGGGCAGCACGACGGGCTTGAGCGCGTTGGCGAGCTGGTTGACGTTCATGATTTCGATGCCTTGGAGCGTGGCCACTTTGTTGAGATTGAAATCGTTGGTCACGATTTTGGCGTCGTAGCGCTTGGCCAGCTCGATCAGCTTCATATCCACGTCGGCGACATTCGCGAAATCGTCTTCGGCGATCTGCACGTCGAGGTGAGGCATTTTCTGGATGCGCTGGAGGACTTCGAGGCCGCGGCGTCCGCGCTGGCGCTTGAGCGGATCGGCGGAATCGGCCACGAGCTGCAGCTCGCGGAGGACGAATTGGGGAATGATCACGGTGCCGTCGAGAAAGAGCGCGTCGGCGATGTCCGCCACGCGGCCGTCGATGATGACGCTGGTGTCCAGCAGCTTGAAGGATTGCTTCATGTTGCGCTCGCTGCCGAACACGCCGCCGAACGCCTGGAGATTGAGCATGTCGCCCTTGTTCGCGCCGAGCACCAGGCCGACGTAGGTCATCACCAGGAAAATGGCGAGGCTGAAGAAGGAACGAGTGCTCTCCGGCATGGTGGTGTGCAGGAAAATCAGCGAGGTGAGCGACGCGCCCAGAATCCCCAGGATGGCCCCGGTGACCGCGCCGATCAGCCGGCGGAGGCTGGCCTTGCGCAGCCGCATCTCGAAAAAGATGACCGCGACCGCGAACAAGAAGCCCGCGAGCGCCCCGGATTCTCGCGACATGCTGAAGGGACGAAAATGATAGCCCGCGGCCGTGCAAACCGCCGTGAAGATCACGCGGAGCGCCAGCATGTCCCAGAAAGTGCCCACGCGATCCTGCGACGAGGGTGAGAAAACGACAGGTTTGGGTGATGATTGGTGCGCCGACGCTCCCGCCGAAGATCGGCCGGGAACGTTAGAAGTCCTTTGCATGGTCCCGTCCTATCAAACTATGAATGTATGAACGGAGTCGAGCCAGCTCGTCATGTCCGCTTCCGGCCTTATGATGGGCCCCCGGGCCGGTATCAATCGAAGCGCGTATGAAAACCAAATGACGACGCCAGTATAGCACCGCATACGAAGAGGAGGTCAACGCGCAGCGAGGGATGGTTGCGCGCTGGCCAACGCCAGGCCGCTCGGGCGCTGGGGAATCTACGGCTCGCGCTGCACCCACAAGAGGGGCTGGCGAATCGGATAGTTGCGGATGATTTCCTCGACGGTGGGATCCGGATCGAGGCGGCGCCAAACTTTGAAATACTCCGGCTGGGAGAGCACGATGCCGGCGAAGAGCAAACTCGGCTGGCGGACAGGCCAATACTGGAAATATTCCACGTCGTGGGGATAGGGCCAGGAGCTCTTATCCGCGATGAACGGAAACATGAACGCCATGGCCCGAGCGAACCCCCGTCCATCGGGAAGCGCAAAGGAAAAGAGATTGTCCGCAGGCGTGGAGAGAATCTGGCAGACGGTGGACATGGCATCCAGATTGAACAGGCAGTAGCCGTAGGGCTTCGTGCGGCGGAGCTCGAGAGGGAAGCTGCCGTCGGCGGCGATTTGCCCCGGAACGATCACTTGCTTGAAACGCGCGCGGCAAAATTCCGTCAGGTCGCTCGCGCCGGTGAAGGCCGCAAATTCCGATACCTGCATCACCCAGCATGTGGCGTGATTGTTTTTGGCGTCGCGTTCCGCCAGGCCGTTCTTCGAGGTGGTCATCCAAACCAGGTAATCGGAGAACCATTGGCGCAATTGCCGCGCTTCGGTCGCCGAAAGCACCGCCGACCGCTCGATCACCGGGATGGAACGAACGACTTCGACCAGGTGAATCGTGTCTATGATCCCGGTGCCGCGGCCCGTGGTGACCCCGTGAACCGCCTGCGCATACTGCAGGTTTGGATTCATCATCGTGGCGGGATCGAGAAACCAAGCGCGCAGATGCTTCGCGGCGTGCGCGGCATAGCGACGGTCGCGCGTGAGCGACCATGCCGCCGCCAGCGCAGGCACTTGAAGGCTCAGGCGGATGAGCGCGTGGCGATGCGCCGTGAAATTCGCTGGGTTGGACATGCCGTCGCGATTGATATACGGGCCGGAGGGATTTTTCGGATCGGGCCAAAAGTAGTCGCCCTCGGAAAAATAATCGTGCTTGCCGCCGGCGCTGCGCGGGCTGGAGAAACTGGTGACGGTTACGGGCTGCTCGCGAAGGTAACGATCGGCAGCGGTGAGGATGCGGCGCCGGTCAATTGAGGCCAGATCGGGTGCGGCGACATCGGGTGTGGTGACGCCGCGAAAGTCGCGCTCGCCGCGCTCGCCAAAGGCGAGCAGGGGCGTGGCAGTCGCTGCCAGGCCCGCCATGACGCAGAATTCTCTTCGGGATATCACGCTCACCCTTGCCCCTCCAGGCTGGTCACAACGAACCATAAGTCACAACAAGCTGGGATGGCAAGGCTCTGTTGACTTCCACTACTACGAACGAATGACCGGGACCGAGGTTTCCGCCGTTCCGGCGCCGAGATTCCTCAGACCTCGCCAATGCGCCCGATTTCCGCGCGATGCGAGCCGTTGGGCGCGGAAATCTGGCTGCTCGGTCTTCGGAATGACACTTGTTAGGGTGGGCGCCTTTTGTCGGAGCTGAAGCTCCGACCCCCCTAAAAGGCTCTCCTTTTCAGCAGGCTGCTAGAGGTAGTAGCGGGGGACGCGGTGGCCGAGCGCGCAAAGCAGCTCCGAGGTGACCGTGCCGATCTCCTGGGCCACATCGGAGACGCGAATTTCTTCGTTTCCATCCCGGCCGTAAATCGTGACCACATCACCGAGGGCGACTTCCGGAACACTGGTGACGTCGAGCGAAGTCAAATCCATGGAGATCGCGCCGACAAGCGGGACGCGGCGTCCGCGCAGCAGGGCGCATCCGCGGTTGGTGCGCTGGCGCAGGATGCCGTCTGCATAGCCGGCGTTGATGACGGCGATGCGCGACTGGCGCTCGGTGACAAACCGGGCGGAATAACCCACGCCCTGGCCCGGCGGAAGATCGCGCAGCGAGATGATGCGCGCGCGCAGCGTGAGGCTCGGCTCAACGGGCAGCCGACGCATCACCTCCTGACCCTTTTGCGGCGGGTCGAACGATTGGTAGTAGCCGTACAGAATGGCGCCCGGGCGAACCATGTCCTCCCACGTGGATGGCCGGGCG
>Ga0187817_10000047_pt1 | contig 35071 bp, 40 predicted proteins | sample NC_wetland_sal_i_17_FD_132431 | JGI IMG/M metagenome (GOLD analysis project Ga0187817, IMG submission 132431) | Wetland sediment microbial communities from Neuse River Estuary, North Carolina, USA - SO4_2 | ecosystem: Environmental > Aquatic > Freshwater > Wetlands > Sediment | place: USA... | reverse complement strand
GTTTGCGGTCCACTGGCAACTGTTGCAGCATGTAACACAGCGTTTCGGCGTGCATCAGACGATGTTCGACGGCGACTTCCAGCAGGCGGCCACCTTCGAGGCGCGCAAGACTCGCGTCCTTATCGCCGCAGGCGCGAATCGCGGCGTCCAGCTGCTCGCGGAGTCTTTTGTTGTAATCCCGAATCCTATCAATGGCTGGCCAGTCCCTGGGCTGATCCGTGGGCAGGCCGCCCTCTACGGGGTCGATCCCAAAGGCAAAGAGCTTGTCAAAGTCCGGGTCGAAGGAAGACAGTCCAAGCGGTTCACGGAGCAGGTTCCAGTCAAAGGCCTCCAGGTGGCCCAGGTAGAAAATAATCCGGTGGCGTTCCGGGACGGGCCGGTCGTAAAGTGCTGAGGGACGGACAACCTGGAAGAGCTCCTCGCTTCGGGCACGCGCTTCTTGGAGGCGTGAAAAGAGCTGATTGGCCCGGGAAGATGGCGCCGCTGCTGCCGGATTCATTGAGTTCTCCTGAACGCGTGATTTGCCTTGCAGCGGCTGGAAAAACCGCCTGAACGAAACCGTGACGCCCGTGAGACGCCTATTTAGATGCTCAAGAATCAGGAGGAAGTGCAGGCTTTTCGATAGAACCAAAGTATCGGGCTGCAGTGCTTGGAGGCGCTAGTTCGTGACTTCTCTAAGTGATGGATTCCAGAACGGATACGCCATGGAATTTCGAGGCACGACGTACCGGCTGCCCTCCGGCACGGCCCTCGTTTCCGGCCTGAATCTTCGAGTGGCCTGCGGCGAAACTTTGGTCTTGCTCGGGCGCAGCGGTTCCGGTAAGACGACTACCCTTAAGCTCATTAACCGCCTCCTGGAGCCCACCGAAGGCGAAATCCTGATCAGCGGGCACCCGAGCCTATCCTGGGACCCGATCCAGTTGCGCCGGGGGATCGGCTACGTCATCCAGGACGCTGGCCTCTTCCCTCACTGGACAGTCGAGAGGAACGTCGGCCTCGTGCCGCATCTCGAGAAATGGCCCGAAGAGAGAATTCAGACGCGTGTGCGGGAGATGCTGTCGCTGGTAGGCCTGCCGCCCGAAGAGTTCTCCAATCGCCTCCCGTCCGACCTCTCAGGGGGCCAGAAGCAGCGCGTAGGGGTAGCGCGGGCGCTTGCCGCGGATCCTCCGATCCTCCTCATGGACGAACCATTCGCGGCGCTCGATCCGATTACCCGTGCCGACCTGCAGAGGGAATTCCGGGCACTGGCGATGCGACTCAAGAAAACGATCGTCTTCGTTACGCACGACGTCCGAGAGGCCTTGTTCCTGGGCACGCGTATCGCCCTGCTCGATCAAGGGAGGTTGGTTGGGGTGTACGCTCCGGCGGAATTCCTGAAGGCTACCGAGCCGGAAATCCACGCGTTCGCCGCGTCGCTGGATTTCGACAGGGGACAAAAGGGGGGTCAATGAACTGGTACGAGTTCTTGTTGCGGAACCGCAGCGAGGTGTTCGAACGATCGCTCGAGCATATTGGCCTGGTCGGCGCCTCAATGGCGATTTCGCTCGCGATTGGATTGCCTCTGGGGATTGCGCTCGTCGGCCGCGCCAAGATGCAGCGCTGGGTGATCGGAGCCGCAAATGTCGTGCAAACGATTCCAAGTCTCGCGCTGTTTGGATTCCTGATTCCTGTGCCGTGGATTGGCGGGGTTGGGGCCAGCACGGCCATCGTGGCGCTCTCCCTGTACGCCGTGCTGCCCATCTTGCGGAATACGTGCACCGGGATTGCGGAAGTCGATCCTGCGGTCGTGGAGTCCGCGCGGGGCATGGGCATGACTTCTTGGCAGGTGCTCTGGCAAGTGCAGTTGCCGCTGGCAGCCCCCGTTTTGCTGGCGGGAATTCGCGTTTCGACCGCGATGTGCATCGGCATCACCACGATCGCGGCCGCGATCGGCGCGGGAGGTCTGGGAGTGTTCATTTTTCGGGGACTGGCGATGGTCAACAATCAGGTCATCCTTGCAGGCGCAATCCCCGCCGCGTTCCTCGCCATTGTGGCGGATTCCGGATTGGGATATTTCCAGAGGAGCAGCGCCAGAAGATGAGCGCGAGCCATCGGAATTTTGAGATTGGCCTGCTGCTGTGCGTTTCCTGCTTGTTTGCAGCTTCGGGCTGCGGCAAACGCGGCGGGGACACTCTAGTCGTCGGCTCGAAAAATTTTACCGAGCAGATTGTGCTGGCGGAACTTTTTGCGCAACAAATTGAAGCGCATTCGGCGCTGCGTGTGGAAAGGCGCCTGAACCTCGGCGGGACATTCATTTGCCACGATGCGCTGGTCTCGGGAAAGATCGACCTCTATCCGGAATACACGGGCACGGCCCTTACGGCGGTCCTGAACGATCCTCTTCAGAAAGATCCCGCGGTAGTGTTCCGGCGAGTGCAGGACGAGTATCGCTCGCGGTTCAACGTGGAGGTGATGCCGCCTCTGGGCTTTAACAATACGTTCGCCATGATTGTCCGCGGAGACGACGCGGACAAACTGCATCTTCGCAAGATTTCCGACGTCGCGCCGTACGCCACGAAATGGCGCGCGGGCTTCGGCTACGAATTCATGGAGCGGCCGGACGGATATCGCGGCTGGACGGCGGCATACAGTCTTCATTTTGCGGGCGAGCCGCGCATCCTGGACCTCGGCTTGCTCTACCGTGCTCTGGAGGACAAGCAAGTGGATCTCGTGGCCGGCAACTCGACGGATGGTGTCATCGAGTCGCTGCACATGGTCGCGCTCGAGGACGACCTCCATTATTTCCCGCCGTACGAGGCTGTGCCCCTGGTGCGGCGCGCCACACTCGAAAAACATCCCGAGGTGCGCGACGCGATCGCCGCCCTGGCCGGAAAAATATCGGTGGACGAAATTCGCCGGATGAATTACGCGGTCGACGGCGAGCATCGCGATCCAGCCGATGTGGTCCGCGAGTTTCGCAAAGTGAAGGGGCTCTAAAGACCTCGGCTTCTGTTAATCTGCATGAACCGGAAATCTTGCGCGAATTTCACGCAATCCGTTCCGTCATACGGCGTCGCCAATCCCGTCCTGATTCTCACGCTAAGCTACATTGATTCCGTGCCGATGTATGAAGTACGGATGACAAGAGATCAGAACCAAGAGTAAACATGATGTCGCGCATCGACGCCCAGTGGGTAGACGAAGCCGGAAAATCGCGCGTTTCCCGCCGGAAACTGGAAGACTTATCCGAAAGCGGGCTGGGCATTCGGGTCAACGATCCGATCCGCGTAGGCATGAAACTGGTCGTCCGCTGGCGCGAGGAGAATATTCCCGGCACTGTCGTGCAATGCCGTCAAATTGGACAAAATTATCTATTAGGGATAAAGCGAGACGCCGCGCAAGAGACGGAAAGCAAATAGCAATCATCCCCGTGCTCAAACCTGCCCGTTGCAGAAACATTACCGACGTTGCCCCAGGCAAATCCTCTCTGCTAGAGTGCTTTCCTATGACAAATATTGTTTCCTGGTTGGACGGCGACCCAATTGGTCGAAACCATCGAGCGTTCTTCCCCCGGACATGACCATCGCCAACGGAAAGCTGACGCGCTTTGTGAAAACCCTCCGTGGCCGGCGGATCGGCGTTGTGGGCGATTTCATGCTGGACCGTTACGTCTGGGGTTCGGCCACGCGCCTCTCGCCGGAAGCTCCGGTTCCCGTAGTGGATTTCAAGAATCAGAGCCAAGCTCTTGGCGGCGCAGGAAACGTGGCTAGGAATCTTATTGCCCTGGGTGCGACAGTGATTCCGTTTGGTGTGATCGGTGAAGACGAGGAAGGCCGCGCGATACGGTCGCTTTTTGATGCAGAGGGAATGACGGCGAAAGGGGTGTTGGCTGACTCTTCTCGCGTCACGACCGTGAAAACCCGCATTATCGCCAAACATCACCAAGTCGTGCGCGTCGATCGCGAGCGCCGCGAACCTCTCAGCCGCTCGCTCGAAGACCGCCTGGTGCGTTCGATCAAAGCCGCGCTTCCGCGCCTCGGAGCGCTGGTTGTCTCAGATTACGACAAAGGCGTGGTCACCGATTCGCTCGCGGATCGCGTGCTGACGGAGTGCCACAAGCGCGGAATCCCCGTGCTGGTCAAGCCGAAGACGTCGCGACTCTTCGCCTATCGCGGGGCGAGCCTGATCGTGTGCAACGCAAAAGAGGCGGGATTCTTTGTCACGCGCTCGCTCGAAGACGACGAGTCCATCGAACAGGCCGGGCGAGCGCTGTTGGCGCACTTTGGATGTTCCGCCGTCGTCATCACGCGTGGCGCCGAGGGACTTAACGTATTTGAAGACACGTCACCCAAGGGCTTCCATGTCTCCGCAACGAGCAGCGAGATCAGCTACGCGCGCGTGGGCCAAGCCGGAGTCGATCGGTCCGCGCACGGACGCCAGGTGTTTGATGTGACCGGCGCGGGCGATACAGTGCTTTCCGTGCTGGCGCTTGGTGTTGCCGCCCGCGTTCCGATTCGTGAGGCTGCGGTTTTGGCCAATGCGGGAGCCGGCGTGGTGGTGGGAAAACTGGGCACTTCGACGATTACGCCAGGCGAGTTGTTCGCCGCAGTGCGCGATCTTCGGTAGGACGGGCTTTACAGGCTGCGGAAAAAGTGGCGACCTCTCATTCCGAAGGGCGGGGTTTGCCCGAGGAATCTGCTGTTTTGCTCAGTTTTGCGAAAAAGCGGATCCCTCGGTCGCCGCGGCGACCCCGGGATGACAACAAAAGCACTTTTTCCGCTGACTGTTTAGCCTGTCGCTCTTGCATTCTGTTGCCGCAGCATCGAAAACCGGACAGGCTGAAGCCTATTCTACAAAAACTACGGCGGAGGGAAGCTCATGGACTGGTCGGAGCGCTCAACCCACAGCTGCACTTCGCGGTTTTGCGCGGACTTTATTGTTTCCTCCGGCTTCGGAAATGGATCGTACGCGCTGATTTCGACTACGATCACGACGCCGGTCCCGCCTTTGGGCGGCACTTCCGCGCTTTCGATCCGGTAGGTTTTGATCGGACTGTAATAGCCGTTCGGTCCCCAAAAACTGAGGAAGTCCTGGTAGGAAAAACTCGCATGCGGGTGCCATATCTGGTAGGCCTGCTGCGTATCTCCTGTCACAACCGCGTGCATGAAGTGCTCGACCGTATGCTTTTCGGGCGTATAGCGCAAGAAATACCAGACAGCCACGCCGAGAAAGATAACCAGCGCCACTCCGCTGACGACGTAGCGCAAGGCCTTCGATTTGGGTTCTTCGGCGCCGGCGTCGAGTAGTCCCATGAATGTTTCTCCCCTCAGCATTCTAAATCTGCCTCTTGAAGAAGGCCACGGACAAAATGACCAGCACGGCAGAAAATCCGGAAAGGATAAGAATATCCGAATAGATGGCCGAGAATCCGGCATTTTTCAGGAGGAGCGCCTTGAGCGCGTGAACAGCATAGGTGAAGGGATCGATGTAGGAAATCCATCGCAGCCAGACCGGGAATCCCTCGACCGGATAGATCGCTCCGGAAGGAAAATACAATAAAGTGTTCAGCACGCCAAACATCGCACGCGGCACGAGCGGATCGCTCACGCGGACCATCAAAAGAAACATGAAGCTGATCATGGCCACCGAAGTCGTGGCCAGCACGGCCATGAGATAGAGCAGCCGCACCGGATCCCACAGGCGGTCGATTCCCGCGATCAGGCCGCCGATGATAGTGATGGTCGTTCCTGCCATCAGCCCCTTGATCGCTCCCGAAAAAATGAGGCCCAGAATCAGCTCGCTCTTGGTGATCGGAGTGACCAGATAGCCTTCGTGCAGGCCGCGCGATTTGTCGTCGATGAAGGTGATGCCCCCGCCGATCATGGCCACGATGAAGACGGACATGGCGATCGAACCCGAGAGCAGATACTTGATGTATTCGATGTACGGGTACAGTTCGACAACCTCCAGGTCCACGAGGGGATTCAGGCGCGGGAGCGGAACGGTCAAGCGCTGCCCCGGCTGAAACGGATTCAGGCCCTGATTGATGTCCTTCACCAGGTCCTGCATGCGGCCAAGGATCTCGGAGGTGACGAAATTGTCCGTGTTGTCTTCGATGAACGCGATGCGCGGGCGGTTTCCCTGGTCGACGCGCCGCGAATAATCCACGGGGATGTAGACCACGGCGCGGACGAATCCCGCGCGCAAATCGACGATGGCGTCGGAAACGGAGTTGTAGTTCTCCACCTGCATCGTCTGCGGCCCGGCGACGATGGCGCCGAAGCGCTCGCGGAGGTCGCGCGAGTAAACCGTGCGGTCGTCGTCCACCACCGCGATTTTGATTCCCTTGATTTTTCCGCCGAACGCGTACCCCAGCACGATGAGCTGCATCAGCGGGAAAATCATGGAGCTCATCATCAGCGCGGGGCTGCGCAGGAATTTCCGCATATCGCGTTCGATGATGGCGAAGATGCGCTGGGGTTTCATGCGAATGTGGCGGTCCCTTATTTGTACAGATGGCTCATGTCGCGCTTCACTGTGTCGGAAGCGGCGTCGCGCAGCTGGCGTCCCGTGTAGTACAGGAACACGTTGTCCAGCGTCGTGCCCTGCACGGAAACGCGCCGCACGTTGACGCCGCGGTCGCGCGCCATGTCCATCAGTTCTCGCACCGTGACCGGTCCGCTGGTCGTCGAAATGTGTCGGATGCCGTCGTGATCGGCCACGCTCGCGACTCCGCTGAGTTTTCCGAGCGTCGTGTCCCAGTCCGCGGGCGGGTTGTCGAACTCCGCTTCCACAACATCGGCGGCCGGCACGCTGTCTTTCAATTTCGTCGGCGTATCCAGCGCCACCAGCTGGCCGTGATCCACAATCGCGATCCGGTCGCAGAGTTTGTCCGCTTCGTCCATGTAGTGCGTCGTGAGCAAAATGGTCAGGCCCGCGGATTCTTTCAGCTTAGTGATCATTTCCCACACGGCCGTGCGCGACACGGGATCGAGGCCCGTGGTCGGCTCGTCGAGAAACATGATCTTGGGTGAATGCACGAGGCCTCGCGCGATCTCCAGGCGCCTGCGCATTCCGCCTGAAAAACTGCCGACCAGTTTGTCGGTGAATTCAGACAGACCCACGGATTCCAATAATTGCGGGATCAATTGCGTGCGCTGGGCGCTCGTCAGTCCGTAGAGCTTTGCGTGGATCATCATGTTTTCGCGCGCGGTCAGCTCCGGATCGGAGGTGAGCGCCTGCGGGATCACGCCAATGGCGTGGCGAACGCCGTCGGCGTCGGAGACCACGTCGTGCCCTCCCACTTCGGCGGTTCCGGAAGTGGGCGGCGTCAGCGTCGTCATCATGCGGATCAGTGTGGTTTTGCCTGCGCCGTTCGGGCCGAGCAGGCCGAAGATTTCCCCGGTCTCCACCGTGAAGCTGACTTCTTTCACGGCCACGAAATCACCAAATTGCTTTTTCAATTTGGTGACTTCAATCGCGTTGTGGTTGGTCGCGTTCATGGATGGTTGTGTAGCACAGGCTTCAGCCTGTGGGGGTTAATCCCTGCGGGACAAAAAAACACAGGCTGAAGCCTGTGCTACTGAAATCTAGATGATTCGCCGCCACCAGCTTTGCTCCGATAGCAGAGGCGGCAACAGAACCGTCGCAGTCAGCCCGGACATGAGCGTTCGTCCCGCGTTGGGGATAGCCACTTTGATTTCAAACGTTTTGATGTCGCGCTTGGTGCGGCTGACGTCGCGCTGGGTGGCAAAATCGTTTTCCACGCCTTTGAAAATCACCGTTCCGTCGAGGTTCCTGCCGGAGGGAAGCTGAACCTTGATGCGTTGATCGAGGCCGACGCGGTCCATGTAGGTTTCCTCCACGTCCGCCTGCACCCAGAGGTGGTCCACGTCTAGGACCGTCACGATCGGCTCGCCCACCTGCAGCACTTCGCCCTGCCTCGCCGCGCGAACGGAGACGATGCCGTCCAGCGGCGCATACACTTTTGTGTAGCCGAGATGCACGTCCGCCGTGGCTTTGTCGGCACGCGCCTGCTGAAGCTGGGCTTGCGTTGCGGCAAGATCGCTTTGCTGCACGTCGAGCTGCTTGCGGTTGGCTTTGGCCACGGCCACTTGCGCTTCCGCAGCGCGCACCTGATCCTCCAGCGATTTGACGGCCGCGTCGGATGCTTGCATGGCCGCGAGCGCCAGGTCGCGGTCTTGCGCGGCGGCCACTCCGGCATCGAACAAACTCTGTTCGCGCTTGTAGGTAGTCTGATCGCGCCAGAGATTCGCCTGCGCCTGCGCGAGCTGCGAACGCGTGGAGGTTAGCGTGGCTTCGGCCTGGAGCACTGAGGCGCTCGTTTGGTCATCCGTCCAGCTGCGCGTGCCCGCGGCGGAAAGCACTTTGTTCTCCAGCATGTGAATATTGGCTTCGGCGGAATCGCGCGCCGTGATCCATTCCGCCGGATCAATTTCCGCGATCAGGTCGCCCTTATGAACTTCCGAGCCTTCATCCACGGTGAGGCGGATCATGCGGCCTGAAATTTGCGAGCTTACGATCACATCGTTCCCGGTGACGATTCCGGTGAGCGGAATTTCATTTCCCCTCGGCGTAGTGGTCAGATACACGACCACGGAGATTGCAAACAACACGCCGACAAACCCGAAAAATTTGGACATTTTCATGGCATTCCCGCCCCGGGCAGTAGCAGCCCGTGCTCGAGCAAATCCTGAATGGCCCGCCGGCGCCGCGCGACTTCCTGCGGGCGCAGCGGATCGTGGCCCAGGATGCGTTTCAGCACCGGCGCGGCCGCAAAATAAAAGACCATGCTGGATACGACCGTCAGCGCGGTGTTTCGCGCGTCCACGCGGCGAAATTCCCGGCTGGAAATTCCTTCTTCGATCAGGCCCACGAGGCGCGCGTGCAGAGGCTTGTAATACTCGGAAACAATCCACTCGACGTTGGGCCCGTTGCTCATCATTTCTCGCTGGATCAGGCGCGGGTAGTTCGGATGCTGCCGGATGAACTCGAAAAAATTGTCGATCACCGCGGCGAGGCGTTCCCGGGCCGGGAGGGACGCGTTGCTCTCATCCCACACGCGGGCGCGCAACTGCGAAAGCAGCGTTTCCAGAACGAAGCGGTGCAATTCTTCCTTGCTGCGAAAGTAGTAGTAGAGCAGGGCCTTGTTGACTTTCGCCACGCGCGCGATTTCATCCATGCGCGCGCCAGCCAGCCCCTTCTCGGCGAACATCGAGGCCGCCGTGGCGACGATGCGCTGCGCGGTGGTGAAATCGCGCGCGTGTCGCAGGCTGCGCGGCAAGCGCCGGCCCAAGCTCTCGAGTTCCCACTCCGGGGGCGATGCCGCACGAGAATTGGCAAGGGCTCTCATGTCTAACTAACTGGTTAGTCTAAACTGCACTTTGCGGAGAGTCAAGCGTAGTAGCGGATGAATTGACTCAATGTTTCAAGACGGGATTGCGAGTGGGTGGTTGTCGTGGCGCCGGCATCTTGCTTGCCCCGATGCAAGAGGGGCCGGCGCCACAAAACCTGCGCACGAGGCGATCCGATCCGATTACGCAGCGGGGCCGCTATTCGGCTCGGGCGTTTGCGCTGTCGTCCGCGTGCCGCCGCACCGGCCGCGCCAGCCTTCACGGAATTTCTCGCGTTCCTCGGGAGTCATCTGCTCCCAGCGCCGCATCATCTCGCCGCGCCAGCCGAAGCCGCCGCGTCCGGGTCGGAATCCCCCAAAGAGCATTCGCCCCAGGATCATTAATCCCACGGCCTGCCAGAAAGTGATCGTCCGAAGCCCGAAAAGACCGGGCATCAAGTAATTCCACAAATGCGTGACCACGAAACCGAATACCGCGAACGCCACGATGGCGATGGCCACGAATTTCAGTACGCGTGCAATTTTTCTTCCTCTCATGTTCATTCTCCTCGTTTGCTCACAAATTCGTCGTAAATGGTTTGCAGCCGCCGGCGAAGACGCAGCACGGCGTGGTGCTTGCGCGAGAGCAGCGTGTTGACGCTCACTCCCGTTTCGGCGGAAATTTCCTTGAAGCTGAAGCCGTCGATCTCGTGCGCCAGAAAAACTTCGCGCTGGTCTTCCGGAAGTTCGTCCACCGCGGTCGCAAGTTCCTCGAGCAAGATGTTTCGCGCGTAAGCGGCCTCCGGCCCCGCATCGGGCGAGGGAAGCAATTCTTCGAGCGAAAGCGAGTCGCCGCCTTCGGCGTCCGGATCATTTTCGGGCGCGAACCTCTCCGGCTTCTTCTTGCGGAAGCGGTCGATGATCCGATTGCGCGCCACGCGATACAGCCACGCGCCCACCTGCTCGATGGGTTTCGTCAATCTGTAGGCTTCGATGAGCTCGTAGAAGACGTCCTGCAAAATGTCTTCCGCGTCGGCTTCATCGGCGACGCGCCTGCGAATGAAATTGCGCAGCCGGCCCTGTTCCCGGCCGATCGTCTCGGTGAGCCGTTCGTCTTGCTCAGCCATGGCCCAGTTTATGCTTGCCGGCTTGTCCATTATCACGGCGGGTCCGCCGCGGCGGACCCGCACCCGCTACAAGTGAAGACGTTTGAGCGTCGAAAATATTGCAGAAGAAAAGCTGTCAGGAGGAATTACTCGTTGGGTACTGAAAGGAAGGGGGTTACACGGCCCCCTTGGCCGCCGCCTCGAGGGCGTCGCCGATCAGGATCGCCGGCTTCCACTCGTCGAGAAAGGCCGCGCCGAGGTTGTTGTAAAACTCGATGGCCTGCTTGTTCCAGTCCAGCACTTCCCAGCGCACGCAGAAATATTTCTCGCGCCAGGCGATTCCGGCAACGTGCTTGATCAGGGCCGTGCCGATGCCGTGCTTGCGGAAGGCCGGGCGGACAAAAATGTCGTCCAGAAAAAGTCCGGCGCGCCCCTGAAACGAGGAATAAAACTCAAAGAAAATGGCGTAGCCCACCGGCTGGCCATCCCACTCGGCGATGACGGCGCGGAATTTTGGGTGCGGGCCGAAGCCGTCGCGCGCGATGTCCTCCTCCGTCGTGCTGCATTCGTGGCCAAGGTGCTCGAATTCGGCGAATTCGTGGATCATCGCCGCAATCATCGCGGCGTCGGCAGCGGTGGCAGGTCGAATCGAAAGCATTGGCATTATTCCGAAACGGCGTTTCTGGACGCGCCATTATAGACTAGCGCCGATGCCGCTGTCGCGTGAAAGAGGAACAGTGTATGAGCAGCGCAGGCTGAGGAGTTCGTGCGAACGCTAAATTGTCGCGCGTTTTTGTGACGCCCACCTTCATGCGGGCATCTGCTTGATTCCACGGCGCCCCCCTGAAGGCGGGCGCTACAGGAAGCCAAACTAAAATCTCGCGAAGACTCTGAAGGGTGACTTATTCGAGCGCGCCAGGAGCGGGAGCGGCGGGAAGGTCGATCGTGTATTTGGTGCGCTGGCGTTCGCGGTGCTGCGCGAGGGCGAGTTCGATCAAGCGGTCGAGCAGTTCGCGGTACGGGAGGCCGGAAGCTTCCCAAAGTTTCGGGTACATGCTGATGGAGGTAAAGCCGGGAATGGTGTTGACCTCGTTGAGCAGGATTTTCCCCGTGCGATTCTCGAGGAAAAAGTCCACGCGGGCCATTCCGAGCAAATCGAGTGTGCGGAAGGCCTTCACGGCATAGTCCTGGAATTTTTTTACCTGTGCTTTGGTGAGCTTCGCCGGAATCATCAGCCGCGTACCTTCCTCGAGATATTTCGCGGCGTAATCGTAGAATTCGCGGTGCGGCATGATTTCGCCGGGGATGGACGCCTTCGGGTCTTCGTTGCCCAGAACGGAAACTTCGATTTCGCGGCCGCGGATGGCGCGCTCCACCATAATTTTTTGCGCGAATTCAGCGGCCAGATCCATGGCCGCCACGAGTTCCTTCGCGTCGTGCGCCTTGGTCATGCCCACCGAGCTCCCGAGCGTCGCGGGCTTCACAAAAACGGGGAAACGGAATCTTTTGCGAATGTCGCGAAGGGTTTCCTCTCGCGATTTTTCCCACTCCGCGCGCGGAATCGCCAGATATTCTCCCACGGGCAGTTTGGCCTGCAGGAAGAGCCGCTTCTGCACATCCTTGTCCATGCCCACGGCCGAGCCCAGGACGCCCGAGCCGACGTAGGGAAGCCCCGCAAGATCGAGCAGGCCCTGCACCGCGCCATCCTCGCCAAACGTGCCGTGCAGAACGGGAAATACGACATCCACACGCAACGCGCCAGGGCGCGAATTGCCCACGGGAACGAGCGCCGCCACGGTCGGATCGGCGGAGAGCATTACGTTTTCGCCCGTACGAAGCACTTCGCTCAGCTCCGGTTTACCGTGGGCGCCTTCGGCGAACGGAGGCAGCATCTTGTGCGCCGCGGTTCCCGCGAGCCAGCGCCCGTCCTTGGAAATGCCGATGGGCACGGCTTCGTATTTTTCGGGATCGAGCGCGGAGATCACCGACGCCGCCGAGATTAGCGAGACTTCGTGCTCGCCCGAACGCCCGCCGAAGAGAATGCCGATGCGTAGCCGCTTTTTTTCCGTAGTCATAGAGGTAGCACAGGCTTCAGCCTGTGGGTTTTCCGATCCCTGAAGAAAATCAAATTCCACAGGCTGAAGCCTGTGCCACTTGAACTCGCCGCTACAAAATCTTCTTGCCTAATCCAGACAGCACCATTTCCACACCCAAGAGAGCTGTCTGGTTATGCAAATCGATCACCGGATTAATTTCGACGACTTCGAGCGACACCATCGCCTCGCTATCCGCGATCATTTCGAGTGCCAGGTGCGCCTCGCGATAGGTCACGCCGCCGCGCACCGGAGTGCCCACGCCGGGCGCGTCGTCCGGATCGACAAAATCCAAATCGAGGCTGACGGCCACGCCGTCGGTATCGTCTGTCACAAAACGCAGCGCCTCGCTCATCACGTCGCGCATGCCGCGCTCGTCAATGTCGCGCATGGTGAAAACATGCACGCCCGATTCCTTAATCAAGCGGCGCTCCTTGGGATCGAGATCGCGCACGCCCACGAGACAAACGTTGCGCGGCTCGACCTTCGGTTTGTAGCCCAGCAACTCGACGAGCTCCGGCGCGCCGTAGCCGATGATGGCCGCGAGCGGCATCCCGTGAATGTTGCCCGAGGGTGAGCTTTCCGGCGTGTTCATGTCGCCGTGCGCGTCCAGCCACAAATACCCCACGCGCTTCGATTGCCCGCGAAAAAAGTTCGAGACTCCCGAGCACGAGCCCACCGCGATGGAGTGGTCGCCGCCGAGCACCAGCGGAAAGTAGCCTTCCTTGAGCGCGTTCTCTGTAATTTCCGCGAGGCCCCGGCAAGCTTCGGCGATTTCGTTCAGATACTTGGCGCGCTTTTCACCGTAAGGCTGCTCTTCGGGCTGCCTCACGCTCAAGTTGCCAATGTCCTCCACCGTGTGGCCGAGGGATTTCAATCGCGTTTGCAATCCAGCCACGCGCAACGCGGAAGGACCCATGTCCACTCCGCGACGGCTTTGGCCGAGGTCCATCGGCACTCCGATGATGCGAATTTTTTGTGCCATCGTTGCGGCCAGTCCGGCTCGCCCCACGTGGGCGGGATAGCTGCGGGACTAAGGATAAACTCTGTAGATCATGCGAGGGAAGGGAATGACTTCACGGATGTGCTCAGTTCCGCAAATCCACGCCACCGTGCGTTCCAGGCCCAGGCCGAAGCCTGCATGCGGGACGCTGCCGTAGCGGCGCAGGTCCAGATACCACTGAAACGCCTCCTCCGGCAGATTGTGTTCGCGCAGCCGTTTCAAAAGCAAATCGTAGTCATGGACGCGCTGGCCGCCGCCGATGATTTCGCCGTAGCCCTCGGGCGCAAGCATGTCGAATCCCAACGCCAGCTCTGGCCGCTCCGCATCCGGCTGCATGTAAAACGCCTTCATCGCGGCGGGATAGCGATGCACCATCACCGGGCGATCGTACGCGCTCGAAAGAATCGTTTCTTCGTCGCCGCCAAAGTCGTCGCCCCATTTCGCCGGATTTCCGCGCGCCTGCAAAACTTTGATTGCTTCGTCGTAAGTGATACGCGGAAAGGGAGGGACTACGCTGGCGAGCTTGGAAGTGTCGCGGCCTAGGGTTTCGAGTTCCTTTGCGCGATTCTTCAGCGCGGATTGCACCATGTGGCTGACCAGGCCCTCGCCGAGCGCCATCATGTCCTCGAGTTGCGCGTAGGCGGCTTCGGGTTCGAGCATCCAGAATTCGGTGAGGTGACGGCGCGTCTTGGATTTTTCGGCGCGAAACGTCGGCCCAAACGTGTACACCTTGCCGAGTGCCATGGCTGTCGCTTCGACGTACAGCTGGCCGGACTGTGTCAAATAAGCTTTCTCGTCGTCGATGTACTGCACTTCGAAGAGCGTGGTCGTTCCTTCGCAGGCTGCTGGGGTGAAGATGGGAGCTTCCGTCAGGATGTAGCCCTGCGAATCCATGTATTCGTGCGCGGCACGCACCACCTCCGCACGAATGCGCAGGATGGCCGCCTGGCGCGGCGTGCGAATCCACAAGTGGCGATGATCGAGCAGAAAGTCGACGCCGTGTTCCTTCAGCTGGATCGGGTACGGTGTGTCGTCCGGCACGCGCTGCACGACCTCGATCGCGGTAATCTGGATTTCGAACCCGCCGGGCGCGCGCTTATCGGCGTGGATGCGCCCCGTGACGATCACGCTGGACTCCTGCGTCAGGCCGCGCAGAGATTCGAACGCCGCCGGTTGGTCTTTCAGCGAAACGACGCCCTGGATCGTTCCCGTGCCGTCACGGAATATGGGGAAAAGAAGCTTCCCGGCTTCGCGAAGGTTATACAGCCAGCCGCGCAGCGTGACTTCCTGGCCGTCGTGTTTTTCCACGTCTTGGATGGCAACTACCGGCATAGAAATCGGTTTCTCTCCCTTTGCTACTTGGCCCGCTCCTCTTCGAATCTGTCAAACACGCCGGGGACGCCGCGCAGTGATTCCGCGAACGCTTGCACCTCGCCGGAACCCGCTGCGGCGGCGGGCTCCTTCAATTCCAGGACGAGGGGCGCGTCGGGCGGCAGCGCCGCAAGAGTGGCGCCCCAGTCGATCGTTCCCTCGTAAGGCAGCAGATGATCGTCGCGCTCCCCGCGATTGTCGTGAATGTGCGTGGTCGCAATCAAATTGCGTACGAATTCCAGCGCCGCTGGAATGCCGCCCTCGAGATGGGCGTGTCCTGCGTCGAAACAAATTTTCACGTTCGTTAGGCGCGTTTGTTCCAGAAAATTTTTCAGGTTCATCGGGGTCGCCATCTCGCCGGGCGTATTTTCAATGGCGATGGTAACGCCGCGCTGACGCGCAAACAGCGACAGGTGTTCGAGAGAACTGAACGCGGCGTCCCATTTCCGCTCGTCCGGGATATCGCGATGCCGCGCCACGTGCTGTACGCAGTAGCGGAAAGGGATTTGCTCCACCAAATCGAGAGCGCGCTTGATTTCGTCCACGGCTTCCTGGCGACGCATTCGCTCCGGATCGCAAATCGAGAGCGGCGCGCCGCTTTCCCGCGTGAGATGGAAATCGCGCGTCGTCGGCGAATGGATGGAATGGAGCGTAAGATTATTACCTGCGAGCCACGTGGCGAGGTCATGCGCCTCCTCGGCTGAGCGGTAATCGAAATGCCCGCGCGAACAAAACAGCTCGATCGCGGAAACTCCGGTTCGCGCCGCCTCGCCCACCAGGGCAGCGGTCAGTTTTTTATTTACGAAGAGGTACGTGGAGAGAACGCGTTCGATCTTCACAATGTGCGGGCCCTGTTCTTTTTCATTGAACTCCCATCGACTCTAAGCGATGCCTTGTGTAGGCGTCAAGGCGCCCGTGAGAGACTATGAACAGAGGAACTTGATAATTCAGCGGTGACTTACTAGAACGATATAATTAGTTGACATTGCGTCGCGACAGGAAAATTGATTGAGGCGATGGGAAAACACATGAAATGTTCAAGCGTCAGGAGAATCCTGGCAACATCAGTTGCGGTCTGCGTGATTCCAGGTCTTTTCTTCCTTGAAGGATGCGAACAACCCGTAGAAAAGAATGGAGTCTTCCTAGCTTCAGCCGAAGAAATGCGCATACCCTGTCCTGAAAATGGTTTGGATGCAGTAATAATCCGTGAGGCATATGGCGGAGCGGCTGGTGGTCATGAACGGTATGTCTTTATCAACACCAAAGGGAGTCCCATACCAGCAGACTATAACAAGACTGTTTTTCACGCCGCCACATTAACTGGTGAAAAACTTGTTTGGCGGGATCCTCATCTTCTTGAGGTTCATTACGACATCGCGCACATCGAACAATTCCGAAATCTTTGGGCTTTAGACGAAGTTCAGAAGGTCGGCAGAGCAGGAGAGGGCGACTACATGGTTGAAATTCGGCTCGTGCCAACCTCGCAGAATTTCTCTCTTCTGAATCCCGGAGGCAATTTCAAGGAAAAATAAAAACGAGCATTCCCGGACATAGATCAACCGGCCGAATTGGAATTCAATGTGCAACTTGGAGGAGTGCGTTTTTCGGAACGCTAGTCTTCGAGCAAATATTCGGCGTCCGGAGGTCCGGGGATCAGTCCGGCGTCGACGCCGCGTTTCAGGAATTCGCGAACGGCTTGGCGGCCACGGTCGCCGTAGCCCAGCGTCCACTTGTTCACGTACATGCCGATAAATTTGTCGGCCATGTCCGTTTCCATGTCGCGCGCAAATTGCATGGCGTAATTGACGGCCGCTTCGCGATGTTCCAGGGCGTAGGCCACGCTCTCGCGGATGGCTCGTCCGATCTGCAATCCGATCGTTCGCCCCAGGGCGCGGCGCACGGCATTGCCGCCGAGCGGAAGAGGGAGCCCGGTCTGCTCGATCCACCATTGCCCCAGATCGACGACCTTGTGCATGCCCATTTGCGGAAAATACAGTTGCCCCTCGTGGATCAACAGGCCGGCGTCGACCACGGAGTTCTTCACCGCATCCAGGATGTGATCGAAGGCCATGACCACCGGCTCGACGCGCGGCTCGTACAGGCGCAGCGCCAAGAATGCGGAGGTCTGCAGACCCGGCACAGCGATCCTGCATTTTGGCAGGTCTTCCTTTTTCATCGGGTGCTGGGAGACAACGATCGGCCCGTAGCCTTCGCCAAAGCTCGCCCCGCAATCCAGGAGCACGTACTTGTCGCGTATGGTCGGGTATGCGCCAAAGCTAAACGCCGTCACATCATAGATTTCCTGGCGGGCGGCCTGATTCAGCGTCTCAATATCGGCGAGCACGTGCGCAAATTTTAGGCCGGGCGTCCGCACCTTCTGGGTCGCCAGACCGTAAAACATGAATGCATCGTCGGAATCTGGCGAGTGCGCCAGTTTAATTTCGGTGACCTTGCCGGTAGCTGGTTTCGTCGGCATTGCGTTGTGCGATCTCTCCCTTTCGGCGTTCTCCCCCGGGCTGGTAGGGGTGGGGCAGGGTCACTCCCGCCTGCTCGTTTTTCAGGCACTCTGGAGTCACAGGAAATCGGCGCCACACCGCGTCACAGAGAGGAACGTTCGGAGCGGATTCCATTACTGAGGAAGCCGCACTTTTGAGTGCAGAAGGGTAGCACACATCGACGTGACGGACAATTGTGCCGCATCGCTCTGCGCCGGCCGAAATTTGAAAATTCTCACGATGGATTTGCGTTGCGGGAAATTTCAACTTACATGTCCGCCGCCATGCGGGCGATCGCGGTGTCAAAGGAAACTCTTCCGTCCAGGTAAGGCAGCCAGTACAAATCCAGCAATCCGCGAAAGTGTTCCCACGATCCGGAATAAAGCCCGAAACGCGCGGCATAGGGCAGGTAGCCCGAACGGCCGCCGCTTTGCTCGAAGGCCAGCGTCATGGAACCGTATTCGACATCGCGCCGAACGATTTCGCCCGTGGTGTAGAAGAGCAGCGCGTGCCAGAAGTCGCGCGGTATGGGCTTGTCGCGCGAGCGGAATTCGCGGGCGATCGCCGCGTTCACCGCGCCGGCCAGTGCGTGGGAAGACTCATGAAACAACACCTCAAATCCGTACACGCCTCTATTGCGCGGGTCGTGGCTCGAAATCGTGACGTGTATGGGATCGAGCGTGGTGTAAGCCCCGAACGGGCCGCCGTACCAGACCACATCCACGCGCAGGCGCTCCGAGGGCCAAGGCCGCTGGTACACATCGGCGAGCTGGCTGGCAAGTTCGACGCCCATTTTCTCGATCATCGGCGCGACCTGGGCGATCCATTCTCGGTTGGCGCGATCCTGTTGCGCCCACCAGTGCGCTCGATAAACGGGTGCGGCGCGTTCCAGGGCTTCTACCAGGTCTTGCCGCAGCCCCGATTTGCAGAGCGGCGTAGTCTTGCCCTCCAGTTCGGCGCATGTCTCCATCGCCGAAAGCTGATTGTTGATGATCTCCATGTCGCCGTTCAGCAGCAGATCGCGGTTAGCCAAATCCTTTGAGTAAAAGGCGACGGCATCCTGCCAGGCGTGGATGTCCGCCTCCGGGAAATCGATCAGCGAAACGGGAAGCTCGTCCGGCTTTGCCGCACCCCTCCCGGTTTCCGTCGAAGATACGTTGCCATTCAAAAGGCGTGCCTGAAGGTAAAGAAAGTGGTGCAAGTTCACCCAAAAACCGCTGTGCATTTCAAAGACGGGAAGCGGCGATTCCGTGCCCGATGTCTGCAAAGCTGAGGATTGCCCCGCGCTGTAATTGGATTGCGCTCCCGCAGGCGATGCCGGCCAGCCCGCCGCTGGCAGCAGCAAGAGTGGCGCAATCATAAATGCGCGCAAAAGCTTTTTTCGGCGGAGAGGGGCCATGGCTGAGCCTGCCATGGTATCGCCAAAACTATTCTCCATGCCAGATTTCGGCAGTGAGTCACTTTAAATTTCCAAGGGAAGGAAAATTGCACGCCCAGAAACCGGGCGACCTCTACAAAACCAATTCCGGAGAAGTCGGCAACCTCAGCGAAACATCTGCCGCAACAATGCCGCCCCTTCATTTTCCGTGACGAGCTTTTTGCGGACCATCAAATTGATCAAATCATTCAAGACTTGCCCCACGTTGGAACTGCGCAGGCCTGCCTCCTGCCCTGTATAGGACACCTCAACTGTAGGAGATTTTTCGCCGCTCAACTCGCCTATCCAGTAGCGCAATACGGCTTCCGATTCGGGCTTTACCTCTTTAAAAGCGAGCCCCATTCCCATGGGCGACTGCGCGAAGGCGACGACCGCTGTCGCTTCAAATTCGCGCATGTCGCGTTCGATACGGACCCGCACGGCGGTCCCTACCACAAGAGGTGAGAGCGTATCGACGTAGCAGCCCCCAGGTCCGAGATCGGAGCAGCGGCCCGTCACGCGTGTTTGCGAGTGAACATCGTAAACCTCCGCGGCCGCGGTGAAGGGATAGCGAACTTGCGTTCGACGCTCGGCGCCGCCGCCCTTCGCCTGTTCTTGCGGCAAAGGGCCCGGGTCCACGGTCGGCATGTCGGAGCGGTCGGACATTTCGCTCTCATTGGCGCGGAACACACCTCTGCGCCGGCATTCATCTGGAATTGGGATTCCACGCCTATTCCCGCGCGGACTCGGAAGGGTACAGCTATTGTGGCTCCTTTAAGGGCTGGGCGGCAAGAGGTTACTTCACCCCATGTGATGCAAACGCGAAGGGGTCAGGAGGGCCCGATGCGTGGATCGGCGCTGGTCGCGACGCCGCCCTGTTTGTCGGCGCCGCGCAAGATTCCGGAGGAGTCCAGGAAGAACGACCGCCGGCCCGTTTTGCCGTAATCTTTGGGGCAGGAAACCAGGGAGTAGGTCTCCGCTTTGTCGGCTTCTTCCTCAGGAGGATTTCCCGCCGAGGGTATGATGCTGTACCGGATTGTGTAGCCGCCCTTGCTCCCGGCGGCAAGATCCGCGTCAAGCAAGCTGGCTGCCTCCGGCGAAACTCCGTTGGGCGGCGCGGGGCCAAGCGCAGCGAGCGTATCGGGCAATTTTCCGTAGGCACTGCGGTAGGTGTCCAACGCCTGCGCCACCGAACGCAAATCAGCAATGGCGGCATCTTCGCTCGCGTCCAAGTCGGCCTGCTCCCATTGCTTGGCCATCGCCGGTACGTCGAGCAGGATGAGTCCCACCGAAATCAGCTTCCAGTTTCCGCCCTCGCGCACGAGGCCGAACGTAATCTTGCGCGGATCTTCTCCGGTGATAGGAATTTCCATCGGCACGAAGGCCAGGTTTTCACGCACTCGCGTCTCGCCGAATCGCATTTCCGTGGTGAAGCTGGGGCTCTCGCAGCGCACGATTTTTTGGCCGTTGGCTTTGGTTGAGAGCAGCGGCCTTCCCGGTTCGTCGAGCAGCACGAACCGCTTCATCATCGCGGTGCGCTGCGTCCCGGGAAGCGTACGGAAAGCGGCGGCGTTCTCTGCCGTCAGGGAACTGGCAAAGGCCGGGGAGTCCTGGCGGCAAGCGGCGGAAAGGGCGTCCGAAATCGCCGTTTCCGGGTTTGCGTTAACTTGCTGCTGCTGCGCGCGCGCGACAGGCCATGAGAACAGCGCGATTGCCGTGAGCGCCAGCGTATATTCCTTTTTCAAACTGCGCTTCACGATTTGGCTCCACGCAATATTTCAGCGAGGTTTTGCGTGAACTTGGATCGAGGCATCACGTCCTGGCAGCCCGCGCGGCGCGCGCGCTCCGCTAAATCCGTTTGCACATGGGACAGAAACGCGATCACCCGCCGCGGGCTGCCTTGCCCATTCGCCGCGTACATTCGCTCGATGGCGTCGAGCGCCCCTTGCTTCGCGTTCAAGTCCACCAGGATGAGCGCCGCGGGACTCCCCGCGGCTGCTTTCAGAAGCTGCTCGCCGGTCGCCGCGGTCTCCAGAATGACGCCGGTGTGTTTCGCCGTCTCGTGCACTTTGGCTAGAAAAAACAGATCATCGATCAATGCGATTGCGTCAGCCATGAATATCCATCCTCACAAAACTTCGCCTTCCCGATGTACCACGCGCGCTACCGCAATACAAGGCGCTCCGTCCGGCATGCCTACTGCAATATTTCATTTAGGATGCCAAAACCCGTTCTGGCGTCTTCGATTTTCTCTGTGCTTCTCTGTGTTAAAGCTTTTGACTTCTTAAATCCTTAACACAGAGAACACAGAGGAGCACAGAGGGGCACGGAGAACAAATAGCCGAGGCGGCCCGAGATGCTTCCGTCACGGTCCGAAATGAGTTACAAATAATTCCTGCTATGGATTCGCTGGAACTAAAAATTCTTGCCGCCTTCGATGGTCTGGGCGCACAGGCCCGCTCTCTCTCCGGCTTGGGAGATCCCACGACTGTGAAGAACGCTGCGTCACAACTCGTCGAGCGAGGATGGCTGCGCGCAACGGAGCCACCGGGCAACTACGTTCGCACCGAAGACGGCCGCCTGCAAGTTGCCGCGCCGCGCGACGTCACCCTCTACACTCGTCCCGGCTGCCATCTCTGCGAGGAAGCAAAAAAACAAATCGGGCCCTTGCTGAAGGAATTTGGCGCGCGCCTCACGGAAATCAATATCGACGAAGACCCCGAACTGCGCGCCCGATACGATTACGACGTCCCGGTGATTTTTCTGGGGGCGCGAAAAACCGCCAAGCACCGCGTGGACGTCGCCCAATTCCGCCGCCGGTTGCGCGACGCCGGCAATCGATAGAGACAAAAAGAAAACCCGCACCCTTCACAAAAGGTGTGAAGAGTGCGGCACCCGGGAAGACAACCTGCGCAGGAGGCGCGTTCCGGTCGCGCATTCGAGGCAACCTACACGAGCAACTTAAAACCGTGGAACCAGTCGTTGCGCAGGAAGCCGGGAATGCACCACAGCATGCACAGCGGCTCGATGGCCCGCGCGGCTTCGGCCTTGCCCATATCTGCGGTCTCCCAACCGAATTGCGCGAGGATACCGGAGACGGCTTTCTTCGCCACGTCGTCGTTGCCGCAAATGAACATCGTCGGCGTCGCGCTGAATTGCGGGTTCACCATGCATGCGGCGCCTACGGAGTTGAAGGCCTTCACGAAACGCACGCCCTCAAACTCCTTTTGCAGGCGCTCCATCAGGGATTCGTTGAGATCGGTGAAGAATTTCAAGACTCCGTTCACAGGCGGTGCGTCCGCGATCGGATTTGCCGCGTCGATGACGATCTTGCTGTTCAGGTTGGCAACTCCAGCGGCAATGAGCGCGTCCCTCGCCACGGTCCCCTTTACCGCCAGAACAATCAGTTCGGCGAATTTCGCGGCGTCCTCGAAGCTGCCGATCTGGCCGCGCGGGTTCTTCTGCTTCCACTCCGCAAGTTTATCCGGAGTGCGGGTGCCGATCATTACGGGATGCCCATGCTTGATAAAACCGGCAGCGAGTGTTTTTCCCACGTCGCCTGATCCGAGGATTCCGACTTTCATGGTTCACTCTTTCTCCACTAATGGATTCGGTTGACCGACCTATAATTTATGTCCGAGCGCCCTGCCGCGCAATGCTGTAGTTTGATGCCCGGGAATCATGAGCGATTCAATTTGAGGAGCGAGCCATGGCAACGGACCTAACGCCCGGCCAGATGAAACAATTTGTCCGAGAACACTTCGAGGAATTCGTAAACAAGCGAAATGCCGCTGTCATCCGCAAGAACATGACGCCGGACTTCTACGACCACGACGGCCCCGGCGGCAAACCCACCGGCGTCGAGGGCGACGAACAAATGATGCTGGCCATGTACAAAGCCCTGCCGGACCTGCGCGTGACGATCGAAGACATGATCGCCGAGGGCGACAAAGTAATGTGCCGCAACGACTGGCGCTGGACTGAGGCATCCTCGGGTAACAAAATGGAATTTCATGGCTTCGTGCTATGGCGCTTCGAGGGAAACAAAATCGCTGAGCGCTGGGCCACGGTCACCCCGCCAGCCAGGGATATGTCGCAGCGGTAAGAGAGGGGATAACTCGCGCCCCCAACTGGACATGCCCGAATAAGTTACCTGGAACAGGGATGGCGCTAGAAACGCGGTCTAGTGGCCCGCGGTAGGTTTCACGCCGACGGTTTTGTCGGGGACATCGCCGGCGCGGCCTTTGACGCGGTCGTAGACAGAGACGAGCGAAGTGGAGCCGAGGGCTTCGTTGTAGTAGGTGGGGATGCCGAGAGCGGTGCGCAGCTCTTCGTTGAATTTGCGCATGTTGACGAGTTGCTCGGCGTGCGCGGGGAATTTCCTGCCGTCGTCGGTGAGCAGAAACTTCTGGTAGCCTGCGTCCCAGAGACGCACGAATTGGCCGTTCAGCAGGATAGTGGGGAGGATGGTCATCGTGTAATGGTCGTCGGAGGTGCGGCGGAATTCGGCGCCGCAGCCGTACTTTTCGACGCGCATCACTCCGCCCGTGCTGCTCACCGTGAACCCCTTGGCCGACAGGGCGTCCATCAGCTTGGACGGGAACTTTTCCTTCACATTCCACATAGGATTTAAGAATACGGGCGGCGCACTGGGCTGTAAAGGCAAAAGTCATTTGGCCGGTGGGACGACCTGAAAGAAAACCTGCCTTCTCCATCCCGAAAAGCGCGGGATGGAGAAGCCTCTACAAAATCCTCGCGCATCTGTGGTCGCAGGTTTTGTAGCGGCCGCCCGCATTCGGGGCGGGCAGCTCTTCGGGTTTTTGCCTCTAACCTTCAGCCCACCATCTCCCCTGCACCCGCTAGAATCGGCGAAGTTTATGCTAAATTAGCTGAATACAACTGAGCTACTCCGGCATCTATAAAGCGGGCGTGGCCTTTCGTCTGCCGAAAAGACCCTCGGCGGGACTGGTGGCAAGGGGCAAAGAATACTGCGAGACATGAACACGGCCAAAAAACCTCTTTGGACAGAAGCCTCGGCGAGCAAGGAATCCATTGGCCGTAGCGTGCTCGATTGCATCGGGAATACGCCGCTTCTGCGCCTCGAGCGGGTCGGGCCGAATTATCCGAATGCGGAATTTTACGGCAAGGCGGAGTGGTTCAATCCGGGCGGCTCGGTGAAGGATCGCCCCGCGCTGGAGATGATTCGCGAGGCGGAACGCTCGGGAAAGTTGAAGCCGGGCCAGACCATCCTGGACGCCACCAGCGGAAATACCGGGATTGCCTACGCCATGATTGCCGCGGCGCTTGGCTACCGCGTGAAACTTTGCCTGCCGGCCAGCGCCAGCGAAGAGCGGAAGAAGATTCTCAAAGCCTATGGCGCTGAACTGGTGATCACGCCGGGAGATGAAGGTTCCGATGGCGCGATTCTGCGCGCGCGGGAAATTATCGCCGCCGAGCCCGGCAAATATTTTTATCCGGACCAGTACGGCAACCCGGCAAATTGGCGCGCACATTACAAAACCACGGCAAACGAAATCTGGGAGCAGACCGCGGGGCGCATCACCCATTTCGTGGCCGGGCTGGGTACCAGCGGAACTTTCGTGGGCACCACGCGGCGGCTCAAGGAATTGAATCCCGCGATTCGCTGCATCAGTTTGCAGCCGGACGCTTCCTTCCATGGCCTGGAAGGCTGGAAGCACATGGCGACGGCGATTGTGCCGGGCATTTACGATGCGAAACTTGCCGACGCCAATCTGGAAGTGGGAACGGAAGAGGCTTATCGCCTGGTCAAGCGAGCCGCGCGGGAAGAGGGATTGCTGCTGAGTCCGAGCGCCGCCGCCGCTCTCGAAGGATGCTTTCAAGTGGCCGCGTCGCTCGGGCCGGACGAGCGCGCCGTCATCGTGACGATTTTCCCGGATTCGGGAACCAAATATCTGAGCGAACGTTTTTGGGACGAAGTTTAGCGACCTAATTGAACAGAGAGATTTTCTCATGTTGCTGCTGGCAAGAAAATTGGAGCAGGAAATCCGCGATCACGGCGCGAAGGATTATCCGAACGAGTGCTGCGGCGCAATGCTCGGAACGGATGACGCCGAGGGCCGCGAAGTGCGCGCGCTGTTTCCGCTGATCAACCGGCGGGACGATTCTCCCCGCAACCGCTTCTCGATCACGCCGGAGGATTTTCGCGCCGCCGAGCGCGCCGCAGCCGAACGTGGACTCGACCTCCTGGGATGGTATCATTCCCACCCAGACCATCCGGCCCGGCCGAGTGAATTTGACCGCGAGCACGCCTGGCCGTGGTACAGCTATGTGATTGTCAGCGTGGACGGCGGCGTCCCCAAGGACCTGACGTCCTGGCAGCTGGAAGACGACCGCAGCAAATTTCAGCCGGAAGTCGTTGTGGCGGAAGGGGTTGCCGGTCAAGGGGATTAGAACCGAACGTTCGATTTGAAGCTTGCATCGGTGTTCGCGCATCCGATGTAAGGGAACGTAAGGGAATTAAGATGGCTGGGGCGCCTCATCCTTGCGTTTCTTCAGGGTATGGGTTTTTGTTTGAATCGGTGAGCCCCTCACTTGAATTTTGAATGCCGCTAGGAGGAAACGACCGTATGGCCGTAAAGGTTTTGATTCCGACGCCGCTTCGCCAATTTACCGGAAAGCAGTCCAGCATCGAGTGTAACGCGGCCACAGTGGGCGAGGCCCTCGGCAGCCTGACGGGCACGTTTTCCGAGTTGAAGAAACATCTTTTTACCGACGAAGGGAAAATTCGCAGCTTCGTGAATGTGTATGTGAACGACGAGGACATTCGATTCCTCGACAAGGAAAATACGCGAACCAAGGATGGCGACACGATCAGCATCGTGCCCTCCATCGCCGGCGGTTCTTCGGCTCGCGGAACGGCAGCGATTTGAGTTCTGAGAAATTAGAGGAGAACGTACGTGGCAATTCCGACTGACACAATGCAGCAGCAGGAAGTGAAGCTTTCCAGAGAAGAAATTCAGCGCTACAGCCGCCACCTGATCATGCCGGAAGTCGGCATGGAAGGGCAGCTCAAGCTGAAGCGCGCCCGCGTGCTGACGATCGGCACGGGGGGCCTCGGTGCGCCGCTTGGGCTATATCTGACCGCGGCCGGCGTCGGGCATCTGGGGCTCGTGGATTTCGACGTGGTCGATGCCTCGAATTTGCAGCGGCAGGTGACATTCACCACAGCAGACGTAGGAAAACCCAAATCCGAAGCGGCGAAGGCGCGGCTTTCGGCGCTCAATCCGGCGATTGAAATCGTGTCTTACGAAACGCGGCTCACCAGCGAAAACGCGCTCGACCTGTTCCGCGATTACGACATCATCGTGGACGGCACTGACAATTTTCCCACGCGCTTCCTAGTGAACGATGCGTGCGTGCTGCTCGGCAAGCCGAACGTGTACGGTTCCATTTTCCGGTTTGAGGGGCAGGCGACCGTGTTCGGATATCCAGGCGGGCCGTGCTATCGCTGCTTGTATCCCGAGCCGCCCCCGCCGGGACTCGTGCCCTCCTGCGCCGAAGGCGGCGTGCTAGGCGTGTTGCCCGGAATCGTCGGCTCGATCCAGGCGATGGAGACGATCAAGTTGATTCTCGGCGCGGGCGAGCCTCTGGTTGGGCGGCTCTTGCTCTTTGACGCCCTGGCCATGCGCTTTCGTGAATTGAAATTGAAAAAGAACCCGGACTGCCCCATGTGCGGGAAGAACCGGACGATTACAAAACTTATCGATTACGAAGAATTTTGCGGAATTCGAGGCGAGGAGGCCCCGGCAATGACGGACGGCATTCAGGAAATCACAGCCACGGAACTCAAGGCTCGGCAGGATCGAGGCGACAAGCTGTTCATCTTGGACGTGCGCGAGCCTCACGAATATCAGATTTGCAATTTAAATGGTAAGTTAATTCCGCTTGGGGAGCTTCCGCGCCGGGTGAATGAACTCGACAGCTCCGTCGAGATGGTCGTGCACTGCCGCAGCGGCAAGCGCTCGGCGGACGCCATCCATTTCCTGCAGACAGCCGGCTTCAAGAAGCTGTGGAACCTGAAGGGCGGCGTGCTGGCTTGGGCCGATGAAGTCGACCCGCGGATGCCGAAGTACTAAGAGAGAAGTGCCGAGAGAAGAACACAGGCCCTACCTGTTCTCCGAACGCCCCGACCTAGCCGGAGGGATGTTTTCTGAGCAAAGGAGTACCGATGCCACCGACGAAGATCATGGTCCGGAATGACGGGCCATTGCGTGTCGAAGGGGAAGTTGTACTCGTCGACATGGATGGCAAACCCTACGGCCTCGGTGGACGCGAGGCCATCGCGCTTTGCCGTTGCGGCCACTCCGCGAGCAAGCCATTTTGCGATGGGTCCCACAAGACCGCAGGCTTTCAGGATAAGCAGCAAGCGCGTGACCTTTCCCCGCAACCTCCCAAACCGTAAAACCAATGCCAGCAAGATTATAAAGCCCTAATCTTGCCTCTTCACTCGAACCCCCAGCAGTTTCAAATCAGCCACTGCTATCTGCCAGATTGGGAAGGGCGCTGGAGTCCCGGTTACATTCCTACCCATTCCAGAGGAACTCTTTGTGGAATCTGGATTACCTCTTTGTATCCTGAATCTGCAAGCCATTTAATGTCAGCATCTTGCATAGATGGACAAATTTTGGCTAAAAAGGCTCTGAACTTGCTCCCCTTTGTTGCGCAACAAGAAATGGGGCCCATGGAACTGCTCAACTGGGGGAGCGGTGATCCTGCTATATCAAATTCGGGCTTGGTGTTGGAATGTCCGTTGGTTTCTCGGAATCGTCGGAGCGGTCGCGTTCCTGACATTTGCCGCTTGGCTTCGTCAGCTTCCGTTTACCTCTGAGCCCATCCTCTATTCGTACCTGCAAATCGTTGGCAGCCTGCTTTGCTTCACGTATGCCGCGAACGCATTAGTGCGCTTCCGCGGCACACACGACCGCCTCACGCTGATTCTCGCCTTCGGTTTTGTGCTTTCCGGGGTGATTGAAACCGCCGCAACATTCAATTTCTACGACACTTTGGCTGCGAGCCCTTTCACCCAGATGCGCGTGCCCATGGCGTGGATGGTGAGCCGGACCTTGCTGGCCCTGGTGCTGATTGCAGCGCTCGTGGTGGAGCGCCGCGTGCCGAATTCACGTGAACCGGCGCGGGAGATTGCGTTAGCCCTGGTTGTCGTGGTTGTCGTGGCCTACATGACCAGCGCGGCCTTTTTTGGCTCGCCCCTCGAGCCCATTATGCACCCACGGGCCTTTCTTTCCCGGCCGGGGGACCTCCTGCCGGCGATTCTGTTTGTTATAGCAGCGGTTGGATTCGGGCGCAGATCGCGTCGTCATGCCTCCTCGTTTGACCGCGCATTCTGCGTGGCTCTGTGGTTGAACGTGGCCTGCCACGTCCTTGCCACGCAATCCGAGCGTTTGCTGGACGCGCCGTTCACCGTGGCCCAATTCTTGAAGGTGGGCAGCTACGCCCTCGTCCTGGGCGGCGCGCTGCTGGACAACGCGCGGCTCTTCGATCAAGTCCGCCAACTCGCTGTGACGGACCCTCTGACCGGGCTTTCGAACTATCGCACTCTAATCAACGTCATGGAAACGGAGATGCAGCGGTCCCGCCGCACTGGACGCCCCTTTTCGGTCCTCTTGCTCGACCTGGACGGCCTGAAGGCCATCAACGACCAGCACGGACACCTGGTGGGCAGCCGCGCCATCTGCCGCCTGGCGAGCGTGCTCAGGATCCATTCGCGGTCCATGGACACGGCCGCACGGTATGGAGGGGACGAATTTGCCGTGGTGTTGCCGGAAGCAGGCGAGGAAGCGGCAGCCGCCGTCGGCAAAAGAATTTGCGAGCGCCTGGCCAAGGACGGCGAATTTCCGACGGTCACTGTGAGTGTCGGCGCGGCCGTCTTTCCGCGGGACGGGGAATCGATTGATGGACTGTTCGGCGCTGCAGACCGCGCTTTGTACGGAATGAAGCGGCGGCCGGACGGGATACGGGCACTGGCCCGGATTGCAGCCTGCTTGTAGGAAAAAATCGGAAGCCCTCCGCCGCAGCGGAGAGCCTGAAGGACTGCTGAGGGAAATGATGCCGCAAGCATTTGCGACCGAAAGGCTTGAGAAAAGAATCCCGATGACGGTGGCCGTCCACATTTACGGCCACCAATCCGCCACCTTCGTGGAGACAACGTTCACGGAAGACGTCAGCTCACGAGGGGCGCGGGTTCCCAGCATTCGCCGATGGCGGCCCAACGAAACGCTGACGTTCGAATCGTTGCCCGGCGATTTCCATACCCTGGCGCGCGTGGCCTACTGCCGGCCGCATCGCGAAGGGTACGTCATCGGACTTGAGTTCCTAGAGCCCAGTGGCCGGTGGGTGGTTGACACCCCAGTCGGCTCAGGGAAACCGCTGCAAGGATAGGAGGGACACGCGAAGGCAAACAACTGGCGTAAGGTTTCACCCAGAAGCGCCTGACATTCCGCGGGAACGGGATGGCAGGCGCTTTTGGTGTGTTTAGGGAGAAAGAGTGAATGGTGAATGGTGACTCGTGACTGGTGAATCGGAACCGAGCCCAGGTTATTCCGGACACTGATTACTGGTCACTGGTCAGCAGTCACGAGTCAACAGCGGTTCGTATTGGCGGAGCGTTTCGTTCACCATTTGATCCGCGGAAAAACGCGCTACCGCGGTCACACGGGCGGCTCTGCCGAGTCGACTTGATTCATCGGGGTGCTCAACGAGGCGGGCCAGGGCGGCTGAAAATGTTTCGGGATCGAGATCTTTTACTAGCAGGCCGTCTTTCCCATCTTCCACTACTTCTGGAATTCCACCGCGCGCGATGGCTACGACGGGTAAGCCGTAAGCCATTGCGGCGAGCAGGGCGCTGCCTAGAGGTTCTTCGTGGGAGGGGAAAGCAAAAACGTCCGTGGCCGCGAAAATGATTTCTATATCGATGGATGACGGCAGGAATTTTACAGCGTCGGCTACATGAAGCTTGCGCGCGAGGGATTGCAGACTCGCCAGTTCAGGACCTTCTCCACGAAGGAGCAAAACGCATTCAGGGAACTGTCCGCGCAATTTTGCGAAAGCAGCCAGCAGGATCGCGTGGCCTTTCTCCGGCACGAAGGCCGCGACATTTCCGATGCAGAGAATTCTTCGCGCAATCCCAAGCTGCGCCCGCGCGCCTTCCCGCTGCACTTCGGAAATCTCCGCAGGGATTTTCACGCCGTCGTAAATCACGGAAACCCGGTCCGATGGGAGTCTGCTGTGAATCACGGACCGTTCCACGAAATGGGAGACGGCGACGACGCGCGCGGCTGAACGGTATCGCGCAAGTGAAAAAAGGCTTTTGGAAAGCGGAAGCGCGATTCTTCTCGAAACAACGATTGGAACGAAGCGGTGGGCGCGAGCCACCCACGCGGAAGTCAGCGCGTGGGGTTCATTTGCATGAACGAGATCAATTCGGCGTTGGCGTACGAGCTTGCGGATTTGCAAGGCGGCCGCGAGGCGGCGCCATCGCGGGCCGGAAACATGGACGGGCGCGCCGATTTCCTTTGCGCGCGATGCCAGCTCCGAATCGCGGACGGCGAGCAACTCCGGAGTGTGCCCGCGTTCGCGCAAGCCCTGCAGGAGGAGCAAAGCCTGGTGCTGCCCGCCGCGATACTCTCGGCCGAGGTCGACAATGAGCGGGCGCACGCTCAGGCCTCGCCTGGATTGGGCCAGGAGCGGCGGGCAAGCTTTTCCCCGGCGAGCAGCCGGCCCAGCTTGCGGTATTTGAGATAAATGTATTTCCCCGAAAGCCAGGCGATCAGCCAGCCGCGTCGTCCGTCCAGAATGCCCAATTGAAAAACCAGCCGTTGCACGACCGTCCATGGCGAAGCAAGAATCATCGCGGCGCGCCAGCTCTTGCGCCCATGCGCGAACATGTCTTCCGCCGCGATGGTCGACATGGCATCGAGTTTCGCTCGGTGCTCGGCGAGGGTGCGAATCGTATAGTGCAAGAGATGCCCATCCAACCGGCCGAGAGGCGCTTCCACATGAGCGCGCTCATGCAAGGCGCTGACAAACTTGCCTTTGTCGCGCCGAAAGAGAAGCAATCTAAATTCGGGATACCAGCCGGAATGGCGAATCCACCCGCCAAGATAATTCGTCAGCTGGAGAAATTCGTAGCCGTTTTTTTCCGGGGCTTGCTGTTTCCACGCGATCAGCGAGGCGCGCAGCTCGGGGCTTATTTCCTGGTCGCAGTCGATGCAAAGAATCCAGTCGTTCGAGGAAAGGGAAGCGGCGTAATTCTTTTGCTCGGCGAAATTATCCAGTTTGCGCGCGTACAAGCGCGCGCCAAACGAGCGCGCGATTTCGCAGGTTCGGTCCGTGGAACCGGAATCCACGACAATGATTTCGTCCGCAATTCTCGCAAGCGACGCGAGCGCGCGCGGCAAGTCCTGTTCCTCGTTGTACGAAATGAGAATCGCGGTCAGAGCGGGCATCGGAAACCCAATTGTGTACGGTAACACGAAATGTGGCGCGCGCAAGGTTCGGTGGACGAGGCCCGCGCGGGCACCATCGGAGATTACCGTACGGGGGCGAGCTTGGGAGTGACGCTGACGAGGATGACGGAAGTGCCGATGCGGAATTCGGACAGGTGGTGCAGCTCGGCGACGCGGACACGTTCGTCGGCGAAATAGGTTCCATTGGTCGAATCCATATCGCGCAAGCGGATGACGTCGCCCTTGATTTCAATGGAGCAATGCCAGCGCGAAATTTCCTTGTCGTTGATGACGATGTCGGCGTCGGCCCTTCCCAGGACGACGCGAGGCTTCTCCACGGAGTAGACAAGGCCGCGGGAGGGTCCGGCGATCACGGAGAGAGCGATGGCCTTTCCAACGGGCAAATGCAAGGAATCCGCTTCGGCGCCGCCAGCCCCCGCAAGCCAGGGGGCCCCCGCGCTGCGCGCAAAACCCGGCAGGGGCGTCAGGACCTGGGTTGTGTCAGGGCTCGGAGCAATTTCGACAACCGTACTTTTTCCGCACTTGGCGCACTGAAACTGCACGCGGGGGAGACCCACCAATTGTTTGTCGGGCAGAGAGTGCTGAGCGCCACAGTTCGAGCAAGCGGCTTTCATGGGAACCTGCTGATGCGGACTCCACTTCCAAACGAAATTCCCCGCCTCGGCCGGTTTGCAAAAACCGGCTATAGACGGGCCCTGGACTAATTTTACATGCCAATGCCGCGGCCCCGGGGAAGTACTGAAGACAATGTTTCGACAGAGGAACTGGCCCATCGTACAGGGGAGAGCCAGGCTACGTCTTCTTGCACGAATTATTGCACGAAGCCCACGTTGGGGACGGGGGTCGGCTCGGGGACTTCGCGGATGGGCCCGAACTGCATTTCGTAGCGGCGAACATTTTCCTCGAGCGCGCGCAGGATGCGCTTGGCGTGCCCCGGGCTGACGATCACGCTCGATACCAGCTTGCCCTGCGGCACATTTGGAAACACGTAGATGAAATGCACGGTGAATTCCTCGGCCGTGTGGTGAAACATCACCAGGTTGGAAAATTGTCCGACCAATTCCTTTTCGTCCGCCTTGATCTGAACTTGCACCTGCTCGCTGCCCGGTTGCGCCATGAGTCCCTCCTTTCCGACACTACCATACTCCGCGTGGCCCGGGCAGGGGCAACGTGCGTCCGGGTTTCACCGGTTTTGCGGCGCCGGCGTCTCGCCGGCGATCTTAGATCTCACCACAAAATGCAAGAACGGCCGCAAGATGCCGGCGCCAGAGAAAGCCCTGTGAATTTTAAAGCACACTTTGGCGGCATATGGATTGACTCACCAAAGTATTAATGCTAGTTTATGTGAGATATTTATCTAGGTTAACTATGGCCGTGCCTCCTCTATCCCCAGCCTCCGCGGACGCGATTTCGGGCGCGGGCAATCCGGACGAACAAGGGTTGGCCTCGCAGCCCGGTCATTCTTCGCGAGCAAGTTCTCCTTCGCTACCGGAGTCCTACCGCAGCGTTCCGATTCTGGCGGGCGCTTCTTTTTTTCGGAAGATGATTGCGTTTGCCGGGCCCGGCTACCTGGTGGCCGTGGGTTACATGGATCCGGGCAACTGGGCGACGGACTTGGGCGGCGGCTCGCGTTACGGCTACACGCTGCTCAGCGCCGTGATGATTTCAAGCCTCATGGCCATTTTTCTGCAGGCGCTTTCCGCGAAGCTTGGAATCGCGACGGGGCGCGATCTCGCGCAGGCCTGCCGTGAGCATTATTCGCGCCGCACGACGGCCGTTCTTTGGGTGCTTTGCGAAATTGCGATTGCGGCGTGCGACCTGGCCGAAGTTCTGGGGTCCGCGGTCGCGCTGAAACTATTGTTCGGGCTGCCGCTGCTCGCCGGAGTGCTGCTGACGGGCTTCGACGTGCTGCTCGTTTTGGCCTTGCAGGGGCGCGGCTTCCGGGTGCTCGAGACGCTGGTCATCACCCTGATCATGACGATCGGCGCGTGCTTCGCGTACGAGATTTTCTTTGCGCGGCCTCTGTGGATCGAAGCGGCGCGGGGATTTCTTCCCACGTTCCAGATCCTGAAGGACCGCGAGATGCTTTATCTCGCGATCGGCATTTTGGGCGCCACTGTCATGCCGCACAATTTATATTTGCATTCCAGCATTGTGCAGACGCGGGCCTTCCATTTGAGCCCGGAGGGAAAGCGCGAGGCGGTTCGCTTCGCCACGCTGGATTCCACGATTGCCCTGGGATTTTCGCTGTTCATTAACGCGGCCATCCTGGTGCTGGGCGCCGCAGCGTTTCACGTGCGCGGCATGAACGACGTGGCGGACATCAGCCAGGCGTACCAATTGCTGACGCCCGTGCTGGGCGTGAGTTTCGCGAGCGTGCTGTTTGCCGCTGCGCTCCTTTGTTCCGGGCAAAATTCCACGCTCACGGGAACACTGGCCGGGCAGATTGTCATGGAGGGTTTCCTTCATTGGCGCGTCCGGCCCTGGGTGCGGCGCTTGATTACGCGTTCGATGGCCATTCTTCCGGCGGCGATCGTGATCGGCGTCATGGGCGAAGGGCGCGCGACTTCGCTGCTCATCCTTAGCCAGGTGATTTTGAGCTTTCAGCTTCCGTTTGCGGTTGTGCCCCTGATTCAATTCACCGGCGATCGCTCCAAGATGGGCGAATTCACGAATGGCCCCGTCACGGCGATTTTCGGCTGGTTCATGGCTGCCGCCATCATTGTCCTCAACGCGGCGCTCCTCTGGCTCACCTTTGGCGGAAAGCTTTAGGTTCCCGGGGTTTAACAGGTGAAATAAGCGCTGTCTTGTGGCAGAATTTTTGGCGCCTCGCAAAATCTCGATACAAACGGAGACATGGGAATGAATGGATTCGGTAAGGGAACATCTTTGTGGCTGGCGCGCGCCGCGGGCGCCTGCCTGGTGCTTGGAATATGCATTTTTACCGTTGGACGCTTAAGAGCGCAGGAGGCGACGCCGGCGCCGTGGGTTGCGCCCGATGACGCGAAGAAGGTGAAGAATCCATTTCCGCCCACTCAGGAAACACTGGCGGACGCGGAGCAACTCTTCACGGATAACTGCGTGCTATGCCATGGCGAAAAGGGCTTGGGGGACGGCCCCGGCGCCAAGACCATCAAGGTGAAGCCGGCCAACTTCACGGACGCGAAGATGATGGCTGCGGAGACGGACGGATCGCTGTTCTGGAAAATGTCCAACGGGCGCGGGCCGATGCCTTCCTGGAAGGATACTCTGTCGGACAAGGAACGCTGGGAACTGGTGGGCTACATCCGCAAGCTCACGAAAGACGCTGCCGCCAAGAAGTAACAAGCGACTTGATAGAAAAACGAGGGCGCGGTGTCCGGAAACTCCAGCCGGACGGCAACCGCGCCCCGAACTCTCCCTCTTACTTGACCGCCGCGAGGGCCTGCGCGACTTCCTTCATGTCCGGCACGACCGGGATATCGTAATTCTTGAACCAGGCGATCTTTCCCGCCTTGTTGATGATGGCGATGGCCCGGCCGGTAATTCCTTTTTCCGCGAGATAGATGCCGAACTTGTCGGCCACCGCGCCCCTCGGATGAAAATCGGCGAGAAGCGGATACGTGATCCCCATTTTTTCGGCGAACGCCTTGTGCGCCCACGCGCTATCGACGCTCAGGCCGAGCACCTGCGCGTCCAGAGATTCAAACTGCTTTAAATCGTTCACGAAGCAGGCATGCTCGTTCGTGCAG
>Ga0187817_10000046_pt1 | contig 35183 bp, 30 predicted proteins | sample NC_wetland_sal_i_17_FD_132431 | JGI IMG/M metagenome (GOLD analysis project Ga0187817, IMG submission 132431) | Wetland sediment microbial communities from Neuse River Estuary, North Carolina, USA - SO4_2 | ecosystem: Environmental > Aquatic > Freshwater > Wetlands > Sediment | place: USA... | reverse complement strand
TGGATCGCCAATTACAGGCGCTTGGTCGTGCGTTACGACCGCTCGCTCACGATCTACCAGGGATTTTTTCATATCGCCTGCTTTATGATCGTTTTACGGAGGGTTTTGAAATAGCTTGTAGTCTCTGGTAGGCCGGGTATTCATCGGTGTGAATCTCGGCCCCGGATTCAATGTTTTGGCACACGGCGTTTTCTAGGCTGATCGCTCCTACACCTTCAACTAGCACAGCCTTTGTGCGACCACCGCGCTCGCGCATCCCGACTACGGCAGTCTTGGAAGGGACGCCCTTATCGCCGTACATCCGCTTGCTCATGTGCTTGTTCCGTTCCAGACCGCCGATATAGATTTCGTCCACTTCAACAATGCCACGGAGCAATGGCAGGTCATCTCCGCAAGCCTCGCGGAGCCGCTGCAACACGAACCAAGCCGACTTTTGGGTGACGCCGATCTCTTTGCCGAGTTGCAGTGAGGATATGCCCTTGCGGGCCGTCACAAGCAGGTACATGGCATAAATCCACTTGTGAAGTGGCACATGCGACCGCCCGAAGATGGTTCCTGTCCGTACCGTGAAGTCCAGTTTGCAGACATGGCAGCGATAGAAGCCGCCCTTGCGAGTCCCGATGCGCTCTTTAGTCTTGCACTTTGGGCAGGTTGCGCCATCGGGCCAGAGAAGCGATTCCAGATACTTTCTGGCCGTCTCAACATCGGGAAACAATTCAAAAAGCTGAAAAGTACTGATTGTGCTTCGGCTCATTGGCTTGTCCTCTGAGCCAAATACTACAGCAAGCCTTGCTGTTGTGTCAAGCAAAAAATGGAGAAAGTTGAAAAAATGTCTTGTAATGCAGATACTAGCTACGCGATGAGATGTATGCTTACTTACACTGGTTCGTTACCGCCTAACGGGAATTCGCAACAAAAACATCAAATTCGTAGGGCTTTGTTGCCTCAACTAAAAACACAATGGGAAATAGAGCCTGTTCTTCATAGTATGACCCAAGCCCCATCTCATGGGACAGCAAAAATAGATCAAATTGCAGACAGATTTTCATTAGGGAGATTTCGATTTGTTCCGTTGGTAACACGAGAATTCGGCTTGGTGTGTTTTTTGCAGATAACTCTATTGCGACCAGGAGAGCCAGGAGCGGTAATTCGACCGGGAGGAGACATAGATAATCGGCTCAAAACCCTTTTTGACAGTTTGAGTGTTCCTTCTCACTCAAATCAAGTCACTGGAATCGCGCCGCAATCTCACGAGAATCCTTTCTACTGTTTATTGGAAGATGATTCTCTTATAACAGGGTTTGAAATTAGGACCGAGAGACTATTGGAACCGCTTACGAATCCAACTGATGTGCGTCTAATGATAGCCGCTACTATTAGGCCTACGAAAGTAACTATTCAGAATTTAGCTTTTCTTGGCGGATGGCTTTCCTAGGTCTGCCGCCCCTGCGGTTCTTTCTCATAGCCGCGATTTTGCGAAAATACTCAGGCCCGCGCTTCGCCGTTTCTTTACCGCCTATCTTGCCGGAATGGGCGGTAACAATAGCGTCTGAGATCGGCTTTCCGCAATGTGGGCACTTGAGCACGGCTGAAATCTATAACAAGGCTTGCTGTTACGTCAAGGAGAAAGTAATGAAAAAATTAAAGCGCCGAAAAAGGCTGACTACTCCAATGGAAGTTGATAAGGTCGCCCGAAATTGCGGCATCCCGCACGTTTATAATGCGAAGGGCGGCATCGAGAAATTGCCAGCGGCAGCCTATAAAGGTTGTGTCCTTATCCCATTCCACTTGGCCTCCTTTATACCAAAGAGTGCAATTCGTAAATTTGCAGCCAATAAACCTTTTGTCGTCGAGGTTCACGTCCCCGGACAGAATAGTTTGTCCTTTTATGGTCGTCAAAGCCGCCTCCTATCACGCAGAAACGTGTACAGGATAACCTTTGATCCGAATCCCCTCAAGTCAAAGCGAGGGAGTTAAATATATAAATCCCAAAATCTTCCCTTGCAATCCGCCAGATTATGTGTTATAATAGACTTATGATAATTCGATTAATGCAGATGAGTTCAGGCGACGCGCCTCCGGCCCCTCGTCCCCCAATTTCTAATCGGTACAAAGTGGAAACAGAATTCGACGTAAGTCATAGAAAACAAAGGACCGGCCATTCTAATAGGTACAAAATCGCATCTATCTTTCTTTGCTCAGGGCGGCTAAATGGCAGAGCCGAAGATGCCGGGCTGAAGCCCGGCGCTACATTAAAACCCGGCACCGAAGAGAAAAGCCTAGCGCAGCGGCTGTCGGCTAATAAATTTCTAATTGCAACACCGTAGATTAGAAATGCACCTAACTCATTCAGAATCAGCGGCGGTATCCGTTCTAATCGCAACAAAAGTGACGATCCGATTAGGATCGTCACCCTGAGCAACCAACGGGAGACGAAGGGTCTCTCTTCGCAGCTAATAATTTCTAATCGGCAGTCCTGCCGATTAGAAACGGACCTAACTTCTTTAGCGTCGACGAAACGACCATTTCTAATCGACAGTAAAACGAGGCCCGACGAATTGAGGTTTACAACACAATCCGCGAAAGTTCTTGCTTGCAGCGCGGCGCCGCGTTGCTATAGTCATGCGCGTAGCTCGTGTTCCTCCCTTGGGCTCCGCGCGACAGCGCCCGCGCGACCCAGGTTCCGACGGGAAGCCTTCCCCTGCCCAGCCCTATGCCTTTGTCCCTGGTACTCCGGGTCTTCCCGGTGCTGTGGGACAGGGTTAAACTATTCGCGTAAGGAGACGTTGTGCACATCCTGACACCGAGCGAGAACAAGCGCTTCAACGAGATGATTGGCTTCGTGGGCCTCAGCCTGGCGGTGCTGGTGGCGCTGAGCCTGCTTTCCTATTCGCCGCTGGACGCGTCGTTCAACGTCTCGGCGGCGGCACCCGCTTCCGGGCCGGCGCGCAACTGGATCGGGCCGGTGGGAGCGCATCTGGCTGACCTGCTGTTTCAATTCTGCGGGTACGCGGCGTTCCTGTTTCCCGTCGGGATGTTTCTGATGGCCATGCGCTGGTTCCGCAGCCAGGTGGTGGAATCGCCGATGGCGAAGCTCGCGGGATGGACGATGCTCTTCCTTTCCCTCGCGGCAGAGCTGGCCCTGCTGCAGCAGGCGGTCCCCTCGATTTTGCGCAACGTCCGCGGCGCGCTGCCCGCCGGAGGCCTTCTGGGGACGATTCTCGCCGAGGGGCTGCGCGCGGCGCTTAATCCGCTGGGCGCGCATCTGGTGTCCGTGGCCACGCTGCTGACGGCACTCTTCCTTTCCACCAGCTTTTCGCTGCGCGCGACGGCGGAATGGATGAAGAAGCCGATGGGCGCGGAGAGCGCCCTCGGGAAGCTGCTGGCGCGCGTGAAGGAATGGCGCGAGGAGCGCGAAGCGGAGCGGCTGCGGAAGCGCGTCGAAGAAATCAAGATTTCTGGCCGGCCGCCGGTGGCGCAACAGCGCGTCTCCACCTTGGAAGACGAGGAAGCCGAAGAGGACGCGAAGCCATCGGACCGCGCGGCGGTGATCCGATTCCACGAACCTGACAGTGTTCCGGGGGCGCCGGGGAAAAGGGGTGCCGGGCCCAAGATCGCTCGCGCGGCATCGAGCTTCAAGCTGCCCTCCCCTGCCCTGCTGCACACCGCCGAGCGCGGCGAGAAGATGAGCGAAAGCGAGCTGAAGGAATGCGCGCGCGCCATCGAGCAGAAATGCGCGGAATTCGAAGTGGCCGGGCACGTGACGCAGATCAATCCCGGCCCCGTGGTCACCACCTTCGAATTCAAGCCCGAAGCCGGCATCAAATACAGCCGCATCACGGGGCTGGGCGACGATCTGTGCCTCGCGCTGCGCGCCGAATCCATTTTGATCGAGCGGATTCCGGGCAAGTCCACGGTGGGCATCGAAGTGCCGAACGCGCGCCGCGAAACGATCGCTCTGCGCGACGTGATCGAATCGCCCGAATTCGGGCATTCGCCCGCGAAGCTCACGCTGCCGCTCGGCAAGGACTTGATCGGCCGCATTCGCGCCGCCGACCTGACGCAAATGCCTCACCTGATGATCGCGGGCGCCACCGGAACGGGCAAGAGCGTCTTCATCAATTCCCTGCTGATGGGAATGCTCTACAAGGCCACGCCAGACGAACTGAAGCTGGTCCTGGTGGACCCGAAACGCCTGGAGCTGGGGCTTTACGCCGACATTCCGCACCTGTTCACACCGGTGGTGACCGACCCGAAAGTGGCGGCGAACGTCCTGCGGAACGCCACGCGGGAGATGGAGCGGCGGCTGAAGATTCTGGCGCAGCGCGGCGTCCGCAACATCGAGCAGTACAATCGCACCTTCGACAAAGCCACGACGCTTTCGCTCTTCGAGAGCGCTGGCGAGGAGGAGCACCAGCCGCTTCCCTACCTCGTGATCGTGATAGACGAGCTGGCCGACCTGATGATGGTGGATACCAACGGCGTCGAGGAATCGATCACGCGCCTCGCGCAGATGGCGCGCGCCGTGGGCATCCATCTGATTCTGGCGACGCAGCGGCCCTCGGTGGACGTGATCACGGGGCTGATCAAGGCGAATTTCCCGGCGCGCATTTCCTTCCGCGTGGCCAGTAAGGTGGACTCGCGCACGATTCTCGATTCGAACGGCTCGGAATCGCTGCTGGGCAAGGGCGACATGCTCTATCTGCCCGCGGGATCGTCGCGGCTGCACCGTATCCACGGGCCGTACGTGAGCGAATCGGAAATTTCGTCCGTGTGCGATTTCTGGCGCGAACAGGCGAAGGCGGTCTACAACCAGGACATGCTCAAGCCGCCCAAGGATGAAAATCTCGTTGGCGCCGGTGGCGCCCCCGGAGATGCAGGTGACGCCGGCGACGAAGTGGACGATGAGCTTTATCAGGACGCCGTGCGCGTCGTGTGCGAGATGGGCCGCGCTTCGACCTCCACGCTTCAGCGGCGGTTGCGCGTCGGCTACGGCCGCGCCGCGCGGCTGATTGACCTGATGGAGAAAGACGGAATCGTCGGGCCCGCCGATGGGCCCAAGCCGCGCGAAGTGCTCAAGAAAAAAGATTGGATGCGCGAGTTCGACGAATCTCCCAAATGACGGTTCATCGCGCGCGGTTTTCCGCTTTCGCGCGCCGCGCTTTTTCCTTACAATCGTTGTTTGGCGCCGAGGTAGCTCACCGGTAGAGCGCGGCCCTGAAAAGGCCGGCGTAGGCAGTTCGATTCTGCCCCTCGGCACCATTCTGCTTCCTTTCTGCTGAGCACATCGAATGCTGACGGTTGTGGCGGCGATCATCGAATCAGAGGGAAAGCTGCTGGTGTGCCAGCGGAGACGCGGGAGCAAGTTCGAGCTGCAATGGGAATTTCCAGGCGGCAAGACGCAGGCGAATGAATCGCTGGAACAGGCGCTCGAACGCGAGCTACGCGAGGAATTGGGCGTGATGGCGCAAGTGGGACGCGAGGTCTACCGCACGATTCACAAGTACGACGAGATGCCCGAGGGCCCCAAGGTCATCGAGCTGGTGTTTTTCGCGGCGCGGGTCGCGCCCGCAGAGGTGCGGAACCTGGAGTTTGAACGCATCGAGTGGCGCGAGCCGGCGGCTCTGCGCGACCTGAATTTCTTGGCCGGTGACCGCGAACTGGTCCGCAAGCTGGCCGGAGACGCGATTCGGATTGTGAGAGATTAAGCCGCCGAGGCGAGAAGGCGATTCAGTTTCGGACTCTGCGGTCCCCGAACACCATTTTCCTGAACAGCCACCTCAGAGCCGTGCCAGCTACAAACGCAACGGTCCAAAGCACAATGACGAAGACCAGCGATTTGGCTCTTTGACCTGCAAGCCCGGGGAGCAGCAGTATGCAGAGGGAAAAGATCGCGACAGGAATTAGGAAGCCATTGACCACCGTGGATCGGATCGTTGCCGGTTCTCGGTGCCACTTCGGCTCAGAAATGACCGCGAACAAAATCGTCGCAATACCCAGTATGCCCAGCCCGATGGCGTGCTCCCATCCGACGTGGCCGGACACATGTAAACGGCGAAGGTCCAACATCACTAGAAATAGGCCGACGACCAAAAACGAAAGAGCGATATGTGACCATATGCCTTGGCGTCGTAGTTGCATCCGCCACCTTACTCTTGGCGTCAACCTGCCATAACGATGGCATGGGTTGAGGGCCGGATGTAGTGTACTAATCTTCTGGAATTGTCAGCAATCCTTTTGGCGCCAGGCCGTTATCCTCAGCGAGGTTCCGCACCTGGCTCAGCGTTCGGAAGTGCGCAAAGCGGCGATGTGTTGTATTCTAGAATGCTCAAGCAAATCGAAGACGCGCCTTCGGGAAGCGTGACGCGCTTTCCGGCTGAGGCTGAGGGGTCAAAACCAAACGGTGAACAACGAGATTTCCATTCCATCGCGGGAAATGGACGACACCGAGGTACAGGAGTGGCTTGAATCGCTCGATTCCGTTCTGCAATCGAGCGGCCCGGAAGTAGCGTCGTACATCCTCGAACGGCTTCGTGTCCACGCCGAAGCGATCGGCATCGAACTTCCCTTCACGGCGAACACTCCTTACGTCAATTCCATTCCGTCGCGCCTGCAGCCCGACTTTCCGGGCGATCAAAAGATCGAGCGGCGCATCAAGAGCATCATTCGGTGGAACGCGCTGGCGATGGTCGTGCGCGCGAACCGCGTGGAGCACAACATCGGCGGGCACATTTCGACCTACGCCTCCGCGGCCACGCTCTTCGAAGTTGGCTTCAATCATTTCTTCCGCGCGCGCACCGAGGAATTCGAAGGCGATACGGTCTATTTTCAGGGCCATGCCGCGCCGGGCGTTTACGCGCGCGCCTTCGTCGAAGGCCGGCTCTCCGCGGAGAAGCTCGAAAACTTCCGCCGCGAGCTGAAGCCGGGCGGCGGCCTTTCCTCCTATCCGCACCCGTGGCTCATGCCGGACTTCTGGGAATCGCCCAGCGTTTCGATGGGCCTCACGCCCCTGATGGCCATTTATCAGGCGCGCTTCAACCGCTACCTCGAAAACCGGGGCCTCAAACCGGTGACGGACGCGAAGGTGTGGGATTTCCTCGGCGATGGCGAAACCGACGAGCCGGAATCGCTGGGCGCGATCACTCTGGCGGCGCGCGAGAAGCTGGACAACCTGATTTTCGTCATCAACTGCAATCTCCAGAGACTCGATGGGCCGGTGCGCGGGAACGGGCAAATCACCCAGGAATTGGAATCGGCGTTTCGCGGCGCGGGCTGGAACGTGATCAAGGTTCTGTGGGGCAGCGAGTGGGACCCCATTTTGGAGCGCGACACCGAGGGCCTCTTGGTGAAACGCATGGGCGAAATCGTGGACGGCGAGTATCAGAAGCTCGTCGTTTCTTCGGGCGCTTATGTCCGCGAGCATTTCTTCGGCTCCGATCCTCGCTTGCTGAAGCTGGTCGAGCCGATGTCGGACGACGAGCTGCAGCGCCTGCGGCTGGGCGGGCACGATCCGCGCAAGGTCTACGCCGCGTACAAGGCCGCCGTCGAGCACCGCGGCTCTCCCACGGTGATTCTCGCGCGAACCATCAAAGGCTACGGGTTGGGCGAGGCGGGTGAGGGGAAGAACGTCACGCACCAGCAGAAGAAACTGAACGAAGAGGAACTCAGCATCTTCCGCACGCGCTTCGATATTCCTCTCACCGACGAGCAGTGCGCCGAGGTGCCCTTCTACCGCCCGCCGGAAGACAGCGAGGAAATGCAGTATTTGCGCGCGCGGCGTGAGGCTCTGGGCGGTTACGTGCCGAATCGCCGGGCGCGGTCGAAACCGCTGGTCGCCGACAACGAGGAGCTATTCAAGGAATTTCTGGCTGGCAGCGACGGGCGCGAGGTTTCGACGACCATGGCGTTCGTCAGCATGCTGCGCAAGATGCTGCGCGACCCGGAGATCGGCAAATTGATCGTGCCCATCGTGCCGGACGAGGCCCGCACTTTCGGCATGGAATCGCTGTTTCGCCTGGTAGGGATTTACTCGAGCGTGGGCCAACGCTATGAGCCCGTGGACGTCAATACCCTGCTCTACTACAAGGAAGCCAAGGACGGGCAAATCCTGGAAGAAGGCATCACGGAGGCCGGCTCGATGGGCTCGTTTATCGCTGCCGGAACCAGCTACGCGACGCATGGCCTGAACATGATTCCGTTCTTCATTTATTACTCGATGTTTGGCTTCCAGCGCATCCCCGATTTCATCTGGGCCGCTGCCGATATGCGCGTGAGGGGATTCATGCTGGGAGGCACGTCGGGCCGCACGACGCTTTCGGGCGAAGGCTTGCAGCACCAGGACGGCAACAGCCATGTGCTGGCGCTGAGCGTGCCGAACCTGCGCGCCTATGATCCCGCGTTCGCCTATGAAATAGCCGTGATCATCGAGGATGGCATCCGGCGCATGTACAAAGACGGCGAAAGCCTCTTCTATTACATCACGGTGATGAACGAGCCGTATGTGATGCCGTCCATGCCCGAAGGGGCAAAGGAAGGAATCTTGAAGGGAATGTACCGCGTGCGGCCCGCAGCGAATCCCGGCGCGAAGCTGCGGGCGCAGCTTTTCGGCAGCGGAGCGATTTTGAACGAGGCGCTGCGCGCCCAGGAAATTCTCGCGGAGAAATACGGCGTTTCCGCGGACGTGTGGAGCGTCACCAGCTACAAGTCGCTTTACTACGACGGCATCGAAACCGAACGCTGGAACCGGCTGCACCCCGGCGAGAAACCCCGAGTGCCGTATCTCACCGAATGCCTTGCCGACGCGCCCGGCGTGCTCGTGGCGGCGACGGATTACCTAAAAACATTGCCGAACATGGTCAGCCGGTGGATGCCGCGACGGCTCGCCTCGCTCGGCACCGACGGCTTTGGCCGCAGCGAAAGCCGCGCGGCGCTGCGCGACTTCTTCGAAGTGGATTCGCGCTTCATCACACTGGCCACTCTCGACGAGCTATACGCCGAAGGCAAGATCGAGCGCTTGGTGGTTGACAAGGCCATCGCCGACCTCGGCATTAACACAGCCAAGCCCAATCCGATTACTACGTAAGCTGGAAGCGAGCCAGTCAACGATCCACGCGTGCCGCAGCAAACGTAGAAATTTGTTTTCCCCGACGAGAAGGGCGAATTGAGATGCCCATCGCCCGAAGGGAGATGCTGGGCCTGCTTAATGCTTGAGGCTTACTTCGGTGGCGGCGCCGTGGACGGCGGCATGGGCTTTCCATCCACGGTGTTGGGCTCCATCAACTCTATGCGCGTGCCATCGGGATCGAAGAGATTTGCCTGGCGCTTTCCATTGACACCGACGTGGATATCAATCGGACGCGTATAATTCGCGGCCGCCGGACGCGCCTTAAGCGTGGCCACGGCTTTTTGAACATCGGGGACCGTAAGGCAAATATGATTCATATCGCCCCTGCGCGCAGGATCGGGCGCGTTCGCGTAGAGCATGAATTCAAGATAGTCCTGGCCGTCGGGGACGCGCATGTTGACCCAGCTCAGCACCTTGCCCGTGGCGCTGCCTCTCCAGAACTCCTGAAAGCCAAGAATGCCGCCATAGAATTTCGTGGCTGGATCGAGCGCGCCGATGGTCACGCCAATGTGATAGAGCTGCGTTGAAATTCGAGTATCGGGCAGGTACTTGCCTTTATTGGCGCGGGTCCAGCTATCCGGTTCGTATTGAACGATCTCGACGGTGTGGCCATCGGGGTCCGTGACGTTGAAATTCAGGTTGCCAATTTTTCCTTTGGTGATTTTTTCCGGAACCTTCACGCCTCGGGAGGCCAGATAAGCGCGCATGCCTTCGGCGGAATCGGTGTAGAAAGCGATGTGGCTTAGCTGGCCATCCTGCCTGGCAGGGTCGGTGAAGAGCTCGACGTACTGGTCCTCGTTAATCTTGATGAACGCGATGCGCACCGATCCGTCGTCGCGCTTCAGCGTGTAAGGCTCCGCGAAGCCGAGGAAATCTTCATAGAACCAGCGCGATTTTTGCAGATTGCTGACGAAGAGCGCCATGTGGGAGACACCAAGAATGCGGGGACGCTTCGCCTCGTTCCCTGCCCCGACCGAACCGGCTAGAGTCGCGAGCAGAACAAGAATTGCAATTCGCCGCATGATGCTTATGCCCCCTTTTTTGAACCGTTGCCGAGGAGGTCTACGGGAAATGGGCGCCTCCCAATACCTGGAGATATTTTACGCCTCCTATGACGGTATTCCACGTCGATTGCCGGTCATCGCCCGGCGCGCTGAGACTTGTGCCCAGCCCTCCGTAAATGGTTAAGATAGGGGTAGGAAAGAGCGCCCGTAGCTCAGTTGGAAAGAGCGTCTGCCTTCTAAGCAGAGGGGCGGGGGTTCGAATCCCTCCGGGCGCGCCACTTCATGTTTGGCCACGCGCCGAATTGGCTTCCAGTTCGGTTGATTTGTCGCCGCTCCAACAGCTTCGCTTGCGCCCCGGCGCGAACAATGCGGGAAGTGAACGACCGCGGCGCTCAGGGGTGGCCGGCGAAATCCAGCTCTATTTCGTCAATGTAACACCAGCCCCAAGTTTCGCCTGGTTCGATGGATTTCATGATGGCGTGATGCAAGGCGTGGAAGTGCTTTGTGGCGTGCTTGTTCTTCGAGGAATCGCAGCAGCCTACGTGCCCGCAGGTCATGCACAGCCGCAGATGAACCCAGGTGTCGCCCATCTTCAGGCACTCGGCGCAGCCCGACGTCTGCGGCTTCACGTCGCGCACCTGGTCAAGATGCGTACATTTCTTCATATGCCTGCCCCTACGTCCGACTATCCAGATCGCATGCGCTCGCTATAGCTCCGCCAAGGCCCGATGCACCAGGTATATCGCAATCGAGCCTTCACCCACCGCCGACGCCACGCGCTTCACGTTCCCCGCCCGAACGTCGCCGACCGCAAAAACGCCCGGGAGGCTCGTCTCCAGCATTTGTGGCGCGCGTTCCAGTGGCCAAGCACGCTCCTTCGCCGCCCCGTCCAGATCGCGGCCCGTCAATATGAACCCCTTTTCGTCGAGCGCGAGGCAATCCTTCAGCCATTCGGTTCGCGGCGAGGCTCCCGCCATGACGAATAAGTAGCGAATATCGTGCATCGAGCTCTCCCCGCTCTTTTTGTCCTGCCATGTAACGCGCTCCAGGTGACCGTTGCCTGCGAGACCCGTAATTTCGGTCTGGAGGTGCAATTCGACCGCCGGATTTTCTTCGATGCGCTGAATCAAGTACCGCGACATCGTGCACGACAACCCCTTCGACCGAACCAACATGTAGGCCTTCCGCGCCGTCTGCGAGAGAAAGACCGCCGCCTGTCCCGCCGAATTCCCTCCCCCGACGACGATCAGGTCCTCGCCCTCGCACACCTGCGCTTCCATATACGTCGCCCCGTAAAAGATGCCGCGCCCCTCGAACTGTTCTAGATTCGCGATCTCCGGTTTTGTGTACTGCGCCCCGGTGGCAATCACGATCGCTCGGGCCGCGATCTTGACGCCGTTGTCCAGCACCACCTTGTATGGCCGCGTGTCGCACTCCAGCTTCGCAACCTTGTGCGCCACCATCATCTTTGCGCCGAACTTCTCCGCCTGATGGATCGCGCGCGAAGCCAGTTCCTGTCCGGAGATACCTGTCGGAAAACCCAGGTAATTTTCGATCTTGGAGCTCGATCCCGCCTGGCCTCCCGGAGCGGCAGCCTCAATTACCAGCGCATCGAGGCCCTCCGAGGCCGCGTACACGGCCGCCGCCAGTCCCGACGGCCCCGCGCCTACAATGATCAAATCCCGCACCTGCGTTTCGTCAATGCTGCTGTTGAACCCCAGGCAATCCGCCAATTCCTGAACGGATGGCCTGCGCAACACCGACCGTCCGTTGCAGATCACCACCGGAATCTCATCCAACTTCACTTGGAAGCGGTCGAGAAGCTCCTGCGAGGTCTTGTCCGTATCCAGGTCCACGTAGGTGTAGGGATACCCATTCCGTCCCAGAAATTCCCGCAGCCGCAGCGTGTGCGCCGAATGGCGTGACCCCATCAGGATGGCGTTCCCCAGGCCCCGGCGGATCAATTCCAGCCGCCGAAGAATGAACGCCCTCATGAAGATTTCGCTCAGCTCGGCATCTCGCGCTATGAGCGCGCGGAAACCTTCCGCATCCAGTTCGAGAAATTCGCCGGCTTGCGTCACCCGCCCGCGTACCAGCGACCGCTGCCCGGAAATCATGGTCATCTCGCCCGTGAAATGTCCCGCGCGGTGCGTCGTGATGGGCCGCTCGCCGCCAAGATACGGCTGGACGATCTCCATGCCTCCGGAAAGCAGCACGAAAAAAGGACGGCCCACGTCGTCCGGTTCGAACAGGACGTCGCCCGCCTCAACCCGCCGCAATTTGCTGACCGCGCGCACCCGCTCGATTTGACTCTCCGTGAGCACCGGAAATATCTGGGTGTTCCCGTCCAGCATGCTAGGAATTGGAGCCGTGCCCATTTTCCCCTCCTACTCTCGCCTCGCAGCGAGCAACAGATCCGACGCAGACGAAACCGGCGGCAGCAGCCTCGCCGAATTCAAAATGAAGGCCATCTCCGACGAAACGTGGATAAACGCCGCCAGCAACGGATTCAAGAAACCAAACGCCGCCAGCCCCACGCCAATCGTGTCCACCACCAGCGTCCCAGTGAAATTCTCCATGATCGTGCGATGGCATCTCCGCGCGATTCGCCATGTTTCCGCGAGCTTGCTCAAATCCGAGCCGATCAGCACGATGTCCGCGCTCTCTCGCGCCACGTCCGTGCCCGAGCCCATCGCCACCCCAATCGTGGCTTGCGCGAGCGCTGGCGCGTCGTTGATGCCGTCTCCCACCATGGCTACTTTCCGGCCCTGCGCCAGCAATTCCTCCACGCGGCGCAGTTTTTCCTCCGGCAAGAGTTCCGCGCAAATCTCATCGACTCCTAGCGCTGTCCCAACACGCTCCGCCACGCTTCTGGAATCCCCAGTCAAGAGGATAGTCTTGAGCCCCATGCGCTTTAGATGATGTATGGCGTCTTTCGCTTCAGGTCTCACCAAGTCGGCCACCTGGATGGAGCCCAGATAGCGTCCGCCTCGGGCAACGAGCACCCCTCCATCGGACTTTTCATCCGTTCCATCTTCGCTACTAATGCCTGCCTCACACAGATGCGCCGCGCTCCCCGCGACGATCCTCTCGCCCGCGACCTCCGCGATAATTCCGCGCCCCGGCGTGTAATCAAACTGCTCGGACTGCCGCGCGCGGATCCCCATCTCCGACGCCTTTTTCAGTATGGCCCTGGCAACGGGATGCTCCGACCGCGCTTCCGCGATCGCCGCCGCTTCCACGAGCTCCGACGGCTTTACCCCGTCTGCCGGACGAATCTCCATCACCTCGGGCATCCCGTAGGTCAGCGTTCCGGTCTTGTCCAGCAGAATGGTGTCGATCTCGCCCAACTTCTCCAGGTAGAGCCCGCCCTTGATGATCGCGCCGCCTTGGGCCGCCTGGCCGATCGCTCCCAGAATCGCCAGCGGAGTTCCCGCCGCGATGCCGCACGCTCCTGCCACGATCACCACCGAGATCGTCGAGCGCACATTGTGCGTGAGCAGAAACGTAACCGCCGCGGCTGCTATCGCGAAATACACCAAGTAGCCCGCCAGCCGGTCCGCGATCCCTTGAATCGGCGCGCGTGATTTTTCCGCGCGCTCCACCGCCTCGACAATTTTGCCGAAGGTGGTATCACGCCCCAGCCGCTCCACGCGTATTTCCAACGCCCCCGATTGGTTGATCGTTCCAGCGTAGACGGCCGCCCCGGCCACCTTTTCCACCGGCATGGACTCCCCGGTGATCGCCGCCTGATCCACGAACGAATGGCCGCCGGCTACGCTGCCGTCCACCGGTATCCGCGCCCCCGGCCGGACAAGGACCTCATCGCCAATCGCGATTTCCCGGATGTCCGCGTCTTTCCATTCCCCCACTCGTCGCACCGTGGCCGTGCTCGGCAACAAATCCACCAGGCGCTGGATCGCCTGCCGGCCACGCCCCACGGTCAAACCCTCCAAAATTTCCGCCACCAGTACGAATAGCGTGATGATCAGCGCCGTAACGATTTCTCGAATCAGCAGCGCCGCGACGAGGGCGATGGTCATCGAGAGCTCCATCGTCATGCGGCGCTCCGCGATGTTCTCGTACGCCTCTTTAAAAATGGGGAACCCGCCCGCGATCGTGCAAATCACGCCCGCGGCTGTGACGTAGGGATTCCGCGCGCCGCCCAAGAACCAGATGGTCGCCGCCGCGGCGGCCACAAAAACAACCCGCGCGATCTCTCCCCGCTCGAGCCCGTGGCCGTGCTCGTGCTCCTCCGCCGTTTCGGCATGGTTCATGGGCGCGCCCGCCTCCCGCGCTCCCAAAGGCTTCGCGGCTTCCGCTTCGCTGATCCCAGCTTCTTTCATGAGCCAGTTCCCTTGCTTCCTTTACCTATATTTCTACACACTCGCCACTGCCCTTCCCCCATCCACAGCAATCACCTGTCCCGTTACAAACTCCGCCGTCGCCAAATACGCAACTGCTCCCGCAATATCCTCCCCGGTCCCCGTACGGTGCATAGGCGCGCGCCGTATGTAGTCTTCATCGGGCGGCTCGCCTGGAAACTGGATCGTGCCCGGCGCCACGCTGTTCACCAGAATTTCCGGCGCCAGCGCCTGCGCCAAGCAGCGCGTCAGCATGATCACTCCGGCCTTCGACACGCAGTAGTGCGTGTACCCCGGCCACGCCAGCAGCCCTCCTAGCGACGATATATTGATAATGCGCCCGCGGCCTTGGCGTTTCATTATCGGCGCGGCGGCTTGCGCGCACAGGAATTGCGATTTTAGGTTCGTATTCAGGATGCGGTCCCATTGCTCATCGGTCAGGTCCGCGAAACGCGCGCCGAAGAAAATCCCGGCGTTGTTCACCAAAACATCCAGACGCCCGAACTCCTTTTCGAGCACCCCAAACATCCTTTGCACTTCGTCGCGCCGCGAAACGTCGGCCTGAATCGCGACGGCCCGCCGTCCTGCTCCGCCGATCTCTCCAACCAACTCTTCGGCTTCCTTCTGCGATGTCTCGTAATTCACCGCGACGTTCGCGCCCTCGGCGGCCAGGCGCAGCGCGATGCTCCGTCCGATGCGTTTCGCCGCTCCGGTCACCAGCGCCACTTGCCCTTCAAGCGCCCTCCCCGCCATTTTCTTCCCTCCAGGCAACACAGAACCGGCTTAGTGTACAATATCGCTACGCAAGGTTCCCGGCGGGATCCTTATATTTCTAGGAGGAATTTTATATGGTCCGAATTGTCTTGACCCTTGCCTTGGCCGCCACGGCCGTTCAGGCGCAAACCGCAAGTCCTAACCAAAATCCGTCGTCTCCCCAGCCAGCCAAGCAATCCTACGTGTCACCCGGCGATCCCATCATTACCATTCATGGCCTCTGCCCTGGATCGAAAAAGCTCCCTGGCGCGCCCGACGCCAAATCATGCACCACGATCATCACCAGGAAAGAGCTTGATGACCTGCTGGATGCCACGAAGGATCCGCAGAACCCGACGCCATGGGCCTCGCGCGCGTATATCGCCCGGCAGTATGCCGAGTACCTCACCTTCGAGCGCGTCGCTACGCATGCCGGAGTGCAAAATGAGGCGGGCTTCAAGGCCCTGATGCGCCTGCGTTACATTCACACCCTCGAGGCCTGGTATCAGCACGACCTTGAAGCGAGCGTCACTCCGCCTTCCTCGAAGGAAATCGAAGCCTATTACAACGCCAACTTGCCCGAATACGAGGAAGCCAAAGTCCACCGCATCTTCATCCCCAATGCCGATCCCAACGTCATGAACAAGGAGGAATTCGCCAAGAAGGCGCGTGCGGTTGCCGATGAAATGCGCCAGCGCGCCGCCAAAGGTGAAGATCCGGATACGCTCGAGCGCGACATCAATGCTGCCTTGGGACTGAATTATCCTCCCACCAGAACCGATATCGGCAGCCGGCGCAAATCGTCCTTCCCGAAACCGATTGACGATGAAGTATTCTCCCTCCAGCCCGGGCAGGTGACTAAGGTCGAAGACGAGGCCGGAGGATTTGCGATCTACAAGCTGGACAGCAAACAAAAGTTGCCCATTGCCCAGGTCAAGGACGACATAGTCGACGAGATGAACACCAAGAAAATCGCCGACGAAATGAGTGCCATCCGCGACTCGGTAGGCGTCGACCTGAACGATGAGTATTTCAATCGGACCAGCCCGCCTCCATCCGCCCCAGCCAAAACTGGGCCATAACCTCGCGTTTTGTGCGAGTTGGCCCTGGGGTAGAATGGTGCCGCGGCAAAATCGGACCCTGACCCGTGAAACTCGACCTGCTCGCCATTGCGCCCCACCCCGACGACGCTGAGCTAACCTGCGGCGGCACCTTGCTCAAGATGGCCGCGGCCGGCTATCGCACCGGCATCCTCGACCTTACCCGGGGTGAAAGCGGCACGCGCGGCACGCCGAAGATGCGCCTCAAGGAAGCCGAGCGCGCCGCCAAAATCCTCGGCGTGAAGGTGCGCCGCAATCTCGGCCTTCCGGACGCACGCCTCTATGTCTGCGACGAATACAAAGCCGCCATCGCCGAGGTGATCCGCGAATTCCAGCCGCGTACCGTGATTCTCCCCTACTGGCAAGGCCGCCACCCCGACCATTACACCGCGTCCACACTCGGCTACGAGGCCTGTTTTCTAGCCGGCCTGAAGAATTTCGCCCTGTCCGGAGAGGCCCATCGCCCCTTCAAGATTTTGCATGCCGCAGCCTACGCCGATATCCGGCCCACGTTCGCGGTGGATATCACCCTGCAGTACGACCGCCGCCGCCGCGCCATTCTCGCTTACACTTCCCAATTCCGTCCGCTGAAGGGCGAGCCCAAGTCCAACGTCCATCTGCCGCTTGACGAACTCGAAGATCGAATGAGCGTCGCCGCCCGCTATTGCGGCCGTTTGATCGGCGTGAAGTATGCCGAAGGCTTCGTCGTCAAGGAAGTCATGCAGGTGGACGACGTCATCCGCCTCCCTGTCCGCTCCATCTAGCAGGACGTTGACAATCAGCGCGAAGGTTCTTAGGGTTTTTTCGCGCCCTGGTTTATGATGTCTTGGCAAGCGGAGAAATCACGGATGATCGAAGGCAAGCGCATCGCCGTTGTGATGCCCGCGTACAACGCGGCAAAGACCCTCGATGCCACGGTCAAGGAACTTCCGTCCCTCGTAGACATCAAAATCCTCGTGGATGACCATAGCGCGGACGACACCGTCCGCATCGCCCGCCAGCTCGGCCTCGACATCTTGGTCCACGACAAGAATTACGGCTACGGTCGCAACCAGAAAACCTGTTATCTCGAGGCGCTTTCGAGCGGCGCCGACATCGTCATCATGCTGCACCCCGACTATCAGTACAAGCCCGCACTGGTCGCTCCCATGGCCGCCATGATCGCTTCGGGCGTTTACGACGTGGTTCTCGGCTCCCGCATCCTCGGAGGGGGAGCGCTCCGCGGCGGCATGCCGTTCTACAAGTACGTTTCCAACCGCGTTCTCACCGCACTGCAAAATCTTTTCTTGCGCGCCAAGCTCTCCGAATACCACACCGGCTTCCGCGGATTCCGCCGCGAGGTGCTCGAACGCCTGCCGCTGCTTGAAAACTCCGACGATTTCGTCTTCGACAACGAAATGCTCGCGCAAATTCTCTGCTTCGGCTATCGCGTCGGCGAGATTTCCTGCCCCACCGCCTACTTCGACGAGGCCTCGTCAATTCGCTTCTGGCGCAGCGTCCATTACGGCCTCGGCGTTCTCGCCACCTCGGTTAAGTTCGTCCTCCAGCGCCTGGGCGTCGGCCGGTTCCGCATCTTCGACCCCCACGGCCGCAAGCTCCTCGACGCTCCCGCGGAGATTCTCAGCGCCACCGTTGCAAATCGTTGAAACGGAATACGGAGAAAACCATTCGAATCGCGACTAAATCGGGCGTGGTTCGATACACCCTATGAGCCCCGCAGCGGCAGCGACCAGCGTTCCTCCGCGGGCCATGACTACGGAGCAGGCTGACCTGCGAGGCACGGATTTTCTCCTGCTTCTGCTCCTTACAGCAGGGGCGTTCATCATCCTCGGCTATCATCCGGCTGCTGAGGATGCCTCCCTCTATATTCCCCAAATCAAGAAACTCCTGAATCCAGCGCTCTATCCCTTCGGCGACGAATTCTTCCAGTCCCATGCCCGGCTCACGCTGTTCCCGCGCTTGATTGCGGCCTCTGTCCGCACCACTCATCTCTCTCTTGATTCCATGCTGCTCTTCTGGCATCTGCTGACCATCTTTCTCCTGTTGCTCGGATGCTGGAAGCTTTCCGGCCTGCTTTTCCGCGAGAGGGGCGCCCGCTGGGCCGGGGTGACTCTCGTGGCGGCGATTCTCACGATCCCGATCGCCGGAACAGCCCTTTACTTGATGGATGAGTACGTGAATCCGCGCTCATTCGCCCTCTTCGCCGCCGTCTTTTCTGTCGCGGACGCCATGAAGAGAAAATATGCCGCCGTGATTTTCTGGACCGTCCTTGCAGCCATTATCCACCCGCTTATGTGGGTATTCGGCGCAATGCTCGTCGTGCTGATTGTCTGGCTGCGGGGGACGACCTGCGTTCCTCATCGTCCAGCGATTGCCGCAGCCGCATGTTTTCTCCCGCTGGGCATCTCCTTCGCGTATCCTCCTGCTGCGTACCGGCAGGCAATACAGCTTCGGCATTTTTTCTTCGTTCTGCGCTGGCATTGGTACGAACTGTTGGGAATCGTTCTGCCGGTCCTTCTGCTTTGGTGGCTCGGCCGCATCGCGCGGCGGAATGGCCTGGCGAACCTCGATGTGCTGTGCCGCGCCCTCGTCATCTATGAGCTGGTTTTTTCTGCCATCTCCGTTGCGATCTGCGCCCCCCGGCTCTTGGCCCTGCTGCGCTATCAGCCGATGCGGAGCCTGCAGCTGCTCTATTTGCTCCTCTTCCTGATCGTCGGTGGCTTGCTCCAGCAGTGGCTGCTTCGAAACCGCGTATGGCGCTGGGTCGCGCTGTTTCTACCACTCTGCGCCGGAATGTATATCGCGCAGTGGCTCACTTTTCCCGCCTCGCCGCATATCGAATGGCCCGGAACGGTGCCCAACAATGCCTGGCTTCAAACCTTCGCATGGGTCCGCGAAAATACACCCGTGGACGCGGTCTTCGCACTCAATCCGTATTACATGAATCTTCCGGGAGAAGATGCGCACGGTTTCCGTGCCATCGCCGAGCGCAGTTCCCTATGCGACGCGATCGAGGATTCGGGAACCTTGACCATGTTTCCCGAGCTTCCCTTGGCCGAGCATTGGCAGCAACAGATGCAGGCCCAGGTGGGATGGGAGAATTTCCAGGCCACGGATTTTGAGCGCCTGCGCCGCGACTGGGGCGTCACTTGGATCGTGCTCGACCAGCCCGCCGCGGCAAATCGTCCCGGCGCGCCGAATCTCGATTGCCCCTATGCAAAAGGGCCGCTGCGCGTCTGCCGCGTGCCTTGAGGACGAAATCCGCACCGCCAGGCTCGTGTATACTTCCCCAGACGCAAGACCGTTTCTTCTCATGCAGATCTTTCTGAATGCTGGCCTTTTTGGCGTACCGGCCGTAGCGCTGGCTGCGGCGGTAGGCGCTGCAGCCAGCATCGTAATGATTAGCCTTCACGCTGACCTTCACCGGCGGCGAATCCGCATGAATCCCTTTGCAGTGGCGTGTGGCGCTCTTGTGGCATGGTTCGCCGGCGCGTGGCTCGGTCTCCGGATCGGTTTTGGCCCCGCGCACATCGTCTGGTACGGCGGCTTGGCCGGTGGGCTGCTCGCGCTGCTTGCTCTAGCCTGGCTCGCAAAGATTCCGACGCTTGAGTTTCTGGACGCCTGCTCCACCGCTGCAGCAGCCGGCTATGCAATCGCCGAGGTTGGCAGACTCCTTATCACCGGCGGCTATTCGGGCATCCGGGCACCCCTTGGTGAGTTTCTCGTTTGGCTGGTTATCGCGGCCACGCTCTGGCGCATGGGCTCGACCGCGCTCCGAACGCCAAGGCCCCGCGGCGAGATTTTTTCCACGTTCCTTATTCTGGCTGGCGCGGAGCGCTACGTTCACGAACTTATCCGGTCCCGCTCGGCGCCATTCTTCGCTCTCACGGATGCAAAAGTGGCCGCCTTGGCTATGGTTCTCGCGGGCGGTGTGCTGCTTTGGCTGGTGAAGAGCCGGTTCCACAAAGTGAAACGGGAGCACCGCGTTCTCGACCACACCGCCTCGCTGGGCAGCGCGTTGCAGCCGGAATATCACAGTCCCACGCCGGAATGCCCTCATCCCGAGCGATGGCATATGTACGATTCCATTTCCGCCGAGGCAGAGGTGCTGGATTTTCTGAAGGCGCTGATCGTAGCCGTCAAACCGGAGCTGGTGGTCGAGACGGGTACGTTCATGGGCCTGAGCACCCTGCGCATCGCCGAAGGCCTGAAGGAGAACGGCTTCGGCCGCGTGATCACCTGCGAATCCGATCCCAAGGTTTTCGCGGCGGCACGGGAACGCTTTGACGCATCCGGCCTCGCGCCATGGATTGACGCACGCAACGAATCGAGTCTCGAGATGAAAATTGAGGGCTGCATTGATCTGCTGTTCTGCGATAGCGATCAGCCGTTGCGCGAGCAGGAAGTCCGCCGCTTCCTGCCGCAGGTGAATCCTCACGGCCTGGTCTTGATTCACGACGCGGACTCGAAGACGCAAGTCGTGCGCGAAGGCGCGCTGCGCCTGGAGCAGGAGTGTTTGCTTTCCGTGGTTATGCTTTCCACACCGCGAGGCTTAGTGATAGCGCAGAAGCGCGCTGGCCGCTCGTGACTCCTCCCGCGCCCGCAGCTGGCGCGCAGAATCGTCAAGACCTCGGCGCAATTCGCAGGATGTCGTACCGAACTTCCACGCTGTGGCCTGGAAAGGCGGACTCTACGCGTGATCTGATTTCGGCTACCGTCAGAGGCCCGGTGCGGCCGTCGAGGCAGCGCGCGTCGTCCATCAGAATCACGTGCCCCTTCACTCGATGGCGCAGAATGGCTTCGATCTCGTCTCCGAGCCTGTGCGCATCGCCTTGGATCCCCGCCCATCCGTAGTACCCCGCATCAAGCCAGAATAGCGCTGCTTGATACACCGATGGCAGCAGTTCCGGAAGTGCCTGGCGACTGTCTCCCTTCAGAATCCAGACGTTGGCGTCGCGCGCGAATCGCTTCACGGCGCGCTCGGCGAGCTCGGGGTCGGCCTCGATGGAATAGACGTAGTCGAAATGCTCCTTCATTGCGGCCACCATTTCACCGTAGTAGGTTCCAGTCTCGATCAAAATCTTAAGTTCATACCGCGAGGCATATTCGAGCACGGTCCGTTGCTTCACCAGATGCGGCGCGCGCGCGGGCCGCCCCCGAAGCTGCCAATACCAATAGTCAGGGTAATGGCCGAGCGTCTTATACGCCCCGTAGAACGGCGCGCGGCGAAGCAATTGTCGCAAGTTTTGCAAGGCAGCCTCGCTTCAGGATGGTGCGTTTCCTCTCGTGGCAGACTCCATTTTACCCTGCCCACCGTGGCGTGTTAGTTCCCACGCCTTGGCATATTTGTTCCATGCGTACACCGAATGGTACAAGTGCAGCAGCAACCCTTCCCTGCCATCGAGAAAGCCTAGGCGAAAGAAATAGTTGTAAACGAACGTGGCTACCGGCCGGAAGAGGATATCGGAAATTTTGAAGCCGCGATGCCCTTCCGCCACGGCCGCCTGCGCCCCCAGCGATGAATAGCGGTTCATGCGCTCGAGATAATAAAAGAGTGTGGGATAGGCATAATGCACCAGTGGATTCTTAAACCGCCCCGCCCGTGGCCGGCTGTTTCCTAGGGCTAGCTTTAGCTCAACGCGATCATGCGGGTCGAAGCCCGCCACAAATCCTTGGCCTCGGCGGAAGAGCCGCAATTTCGGGTCAGGGTAAAAGCCTCCGAAACGCATCCATCTGCCGAGAAAAAGGTTCTTGCGCGGCATCCAGTAGCCGTCGCGCGCCTTCGGATCGGCCATCGCACCGCGAATCTCCTCGGCTAGGCCGGGGCTAACTTCCTCATCGGCGTCGAGCGAGAGGACCCACGGCTGGCTGCACAGCTCGATGGCGTAGTTCTTCTGCCGGACATGGCCCCGCCACGGCTCCTCGATCACGCGCGCGCCATATCCGCGCGCAATCTCCCGCGTGCGGTCTGTCGAGCCGGAATCCACAACCACAATTTCGTCGGCCCAGCGGATACTCTCTAGCGTGCGGCCGAGATCGGCTTCCTCGTTGAAGGCGACGATGGCGACGGATAGGCCCATACGCGATGCGGTTGATTTTATACCGCCTCGTGAAAGAACGGGAATTCTTCCAGGTGTAAGAATCGGCCCACGCCGGCCTGCCCAGCCGCGTGCCGATGATATATTCTTGCGGGGATTCAGATGCTCCTATCCGTCTGCATGATCGCTCATAACGAAGAGGCGTATATCGGCCTCGCGCTCGCCAGCGTGAAGGACCTCGCGGACGAAATCATCGTCGTGGATTCCGGCTCGACCGATCGCACCGTGGCCATCGCCAAAGATCACGGAGCGAAAGTTTTCATCGAGGAATGGAAAGGGTTCGGGCCGCAAAAGAATTCCGCGCTAGCCAAGGCCTCCGGCGATTGGATCCTATATCTCGATGCCGACGAAGAGCTCAGCCCTGAGTTGGCATCGAGCATCAAGACACTTCTGAAAACGAGCCGGTCTATTCCCTTCGATGGCTACATGATGGCGCGCAGGAATATCTACTTGAACCGCTGGATCAAGCACAGCGGCTATTATCCAGATCGAAAGCTCCGGCTGATCAAGCGCGGCGCCGCCGAGTTCGAGCTTTCGCCGTTCCACGAAGAGCTGGTGATGACCGGCAAAAAAGGCGGCCTGCCGGGGGACATCATTCACTACGCCTATGCCTCATTCGAGGAGTTCATCGAGCACGCCAATCGTTATTCCTCGCTCGGCGCGGAAATGGTAACGGAAAAGCGTCGAGCCCGCTTCAGTCTGGCGGACATCGTGCTTCGGCCGCTCGTCACTTTCGTGTATCGCTACTTTTTCCGCCTTGGATTTCTTGATGGGCGCGAGGGGCTGATTGTGCAGATGCAGTACGCGGCCTACGTGAGTTGGAAATACGCTAAAGCGTGGGAGATTTCAAGGAAGGCGCCTAAGCACGGCCCGTAAGCTCACTAGGCTATAGCGCGGAGAAGCTCGATCTGCACCAGTCCGCGAGCCCGGCCGGAGCCGTTCTTTCGCGCCATCATGCCTGCGGTGACAATTCCCGTGCGAATGAAGGACTTCTCACAATCCGCCGACGATGGCCCGCGCATATTCCCTTCCATGTAAGCGAGGCCGGGGCAGCGCGTGCACGTCCCTAAATGCGCGCACGAGGAGCACGTGGTCAGGTCCTTGCCGCGAATCGAACGCACCGCCACCATTTGCGGCGACCGCTCCCAGATATCCACGAACTTTCCGTTTCGCACGCTGCCGCACGCCAGCGGAAATTGCACGCAGGGATACACTTCGCCGTACGGATTGATGTAGCAAGAGGTGTGCCCCGCGCTGCACGGCAGTCCTTCACGCACGTCGTCATCCACGGGAGGCGGAGGAGCGCAGAAGCTTTCGACATCATCCACCAGATGCGGATTATGGAACACCTCACCCAATTCGCTTCCCGGCACGCGGTATTGCAGTACGGACGTATCGCCATCAATCATCGGCGTAATGGTTGGGTCGAGCGTGTAACGCGCGCCCAGTTCCGCAGCCAACGCGCGCACCCCCTCGCTGTCTCCATAGTTCGAGTGCATCAGCACGTTCGCCATCGTCACTTTCAGTTCCTGCGACCGCAGGAACCGGATGGCAGCCGTCGTGCGCTTCAGCGAACCCGGCAGCTTGGTGATCGCGTCGTGCACCTCCGGCCGGTGCGAATAGACGCTGATCTGCACCTGCTCGACGCCCAGTTCGCGCAGCCTCCGCGCCTCTCTCTCACGAATCATCACCGCGTTGGTCTTCAGCTTCACGTTGAAGCCTAGCGCGCGGGCATACTCGATGATCTCGAAGCAATCGAGCCGCATCAGCGGCTCGCCGCCGCTCAGCGTGAGGAAGAAGACGCCTGCCTCGGCAAGTTGGTCCAAAAGCCCGCGAATCTCCTCGGTGGACATTTCGCCGTGATCGTCGTGCTCGAGGTAGCAGTGTTCGCAGCGCTCGTTGCAGCGATATGTCAAATCTACGTGCACGCTCAGCGGGATGCCCAGCCGCAGAGCCTTCTGATTCAGCTCTTGCATCAGGCTCATGGGGCCTCCCGCACGGACGCCGGCTCACCCGCAATCGGCTGGTCCGAAACGCGCAGGATTCCGTGCCGCGCCAATTCCGCGACAAACTGCTCCGCGTCGCGGCGGGCCTCCTCCGGTGTCACGTCGAATTCCGCGCACACGCGCCGCTCGACGATTTCCGAAAGCGGCGTCCGCCCGTCGGCCGCCTGCCAGATGAGGGTCGCTACTTCGCTCAAGTTGAACAGCGTCGAATCCGCCGCGGACATGATCACCATCTCGCCGCCCATCACTCGGGCCGCGACGCGGTTGCTGCGCGCGATGTAGACTTCACTCATCGGATCAATTCCCAGGCGCGCGCGTCCGGCGTGAAAACCAGCCGCTCCACTCGCGCGCGCGATACGAAATCCAGCGCCGCGTCGAATACCCGCTTCACCAAATCCGCGTCGTGCGCAAAAAACAGAATGTGCCGCATCAATTCCCTCACTGCCTGGGCTCGCTCCACGGGCTCGATGCGATTCTCGGGCCCTTTTTCGAGGAAATAGAGAGCTTTGAGCGGAGCGGACATATTTTCCCCCGCGCGCCCCATCTCTCCCGCGAAGGGAGTGCCATAAGCGCGGTAACCGGCCTCGTCTGGACGAATGTACGAGATTTCATCGGTCAAGAAGGTCGCATCGCGAGGCGCTACGCGCGAGATCGTCGTCTTGCCGGCGCCCGAAACTCCCGCGAAGACGAACGCGCTCCCTCCGCGCACCGCGCTTGCTGCGTGAACCAGAAAGCCGCCCTTCTCCGCCAGCGCCAGCGAGTGGCAAATCCGCAGAACCGTATCTATCGAATATGGATTCGCCGATTGCCGCACCCAGCCTTGGCGCGAGCGAGTATCCCATCCGGCGCGGAAATCGCCGCGCTCGAAAATCCAGCGCGAGCCGTCCCTCGAAACCCGCGCGTCTTCCTCCGACGGCTCCGAAGGAGTCTCGATTTGCATCTCGAATTGATAGACAGGTGTCGCCGACGGATTCAGAAAGTTGGCGTATCGCTGCTCGACCATCGCGCAGAACTTTTCGTGGCTGGAGCGCAGCAGAATCGGAATGCTGCCGATTTCGATCGTCACGCTGCGCGCGCGCTTCGCCACGGACGGCGCGCACAAAGCGGAAGATGATCCAGCAGCCATCATTCGACCCTCTCGAGATCCCGACAGCCTTCTCCGCCGGCCGCGTGCAAATCTAGCAATGCCTCAGAGAAGCTGGAGGCCGCGATTCTCTTTCGCAACGATTGCCAGCGCAGTAGCCATTTCGCGGCTTCGTCCGAATGCCGCGCCAGCCATGCAAGGAAGCTCTTGGCCGTACTCGGTCGGGCAGTCATTTCAATGCGCTTCGCCTCCCGGACCACCGCCTCGACGCACCCGAGCACCGCGCTTTCGTCAACCTGAGGATCATCCTCCCTCAGCGCATCCCCGCGCGTAATAATTATCCGCTGGCCATTTTCGCTCGCCGTGCGCCTCACGCGGTGAGCGTAGAGCCGGCCTTCTCGACGAGAAAGCACCACATCTCCGGCCTCTGCGGCGCGCGACGGCTCGCGGCGCACCAGCAGTACATCACCGGGGAAAATCGAAGGGATCATGCTCGCGCCTCGCGCGACGAAGCGCAATTCACCGAACTCGCGCAACACCTCCACCGCGAGTTCCACTTGCAGCGATTCCCGGGATTGTTCCGCCGTCGCCATGGCCAAGAACAAAGGGCTAGGAATTCTTCTTATTGAAGCGGCACTGAGCCTGGGTGGAAGAGAGCTTCCCGCACGCGAGCGCCATCGTCTCGAAGACGCGCTCATGCCGAAACGAGGGCTTCCGGTAAGGCTTTTTTGCGTTGCCGGATTTGCCCGCCACTTTTTCGCTTGCCGCTGTAGGACCTTCTGGTTGTCTCATATCGATTAGTCTAACCCCGTTTTTGCGTAACTTGCACAGCGCGTTCCTTGCCGCTCGCGAGCACGCATGAGTTGGCGAGCCACTGCAACGCCCCCTGCGTTACCTTGATCGCGCAGTACGCGGCAGTGGCTCCACAGATCGTAGCTGATGTCGCGAGCGTACCGTAGTAGAGGCTCGACGCCTGCCCGGCATTCGAATCGTTGTCCACGATGATGCCGCTTGTTCCGCCAGACACATCGCCGGTGTTTGTCTGCGTAATGGTATTGTTCACCACGCCGGAAGGCAAAAGGAAGGAATACAGCCCCGGGGAGTTTTGTTCCACTCCCACGAACATGTAGTCCGGCCCGCCCGTGGCGGTTGCGCCGCTGACGGTGCAGCCGGCACCGGTAGTTGCGCTGGGAATCGTGGCGTTGAAGGTGAACTGCGTTGCGGTTGCCGAGGCGACGGTCTGTAGCACTGATTCGATGGCCGTGACGTCGGCCGCAGTGCAGCCATTGGCGGTGTTGGCGGTTACGCCCGAGACGGTGACCATATCATTGGCGGCAAGCGTGTTGGCGGCCGTGACGGTGACTACGCCTGGGGTACCCGCAGTTGCCGTAAGTGCGGTCACGGGAGGTGCCTGCGTGGTCGTGTCCCAGAATTCTGTGAGCGGCGACATGGGCGAAGGGCCGACAGCCTCAAATTGAGGCTTGGCCTCCGGCGCCGTCTGCAGGACGGAGCTAACGAATTGGAAGATTTTTAGCTGCTCGCCACCGCTGCCGCTGCTCGCGGCGATGATTTCGCCGTTGTTCGCCGCAGTGGCGTTGCTGATTCCTAGGGCATAATAGCGGGCGTCGGCCGTAGGGTCGTATATCGGATATCCGGCGACTGAACAGGACTGATTTGCAGCCGTATCGAGTTCCGCGCCTGCCACCGCGGTCAGGGTATTGCTCGTGAATTCAAATTGGATAAGACCGGCGTTCGTCGTGTCCGCTTCGCCACCGCTGAGGCCGGAGGTGCTGCACGCCGTCACGACAAATCCGACCGCGTTCGTGGAGTCAACTAGGGCGCCGTCGCGAATGCCACCGTTGATGTTCGTGCCGAGCGCCAGGGAGGGCGCCGCCGTGGCCCCGGCCTGCGTCAACATATACAAGTTTGCGCTGCTATCGGTGACAAAGATGTTGCCGGTGCCGCTCACATCCACCACCGGGGCCGAAAGGTAGTTGGACCCGGGAGTGACGGCCGCGTTGGTGACGGTGCAGCCGGCGCCGGTAGTGTTGTTGGGCGCCGTGGCGACGATGGTGAACTGCGCTGCGGTTGCCGAAGCAACGGTTTGTGTTCCATTGATGGCAGTGACGTCAGCCGCGGAGCAGTGGGCGCCGTTGGTGGCTACACCCGCGATGGTGACCAGCTCTCCGATACCAAGTGAGTTGGCCACGGTGACAGTAACTACGTTTGCGGCTACCGTTACGCCAGACGGCTTGGTGGACGAAGTGGTGCTTACTTGCACGGGGAAATCCCCGCCCGCATGCACCGGTGTCCCATTGAACGTGGGGGTGATGGAATAGAGATAGCCGTTGTTGTCGCCGACGAAGGTCGTGTCGTCATTATAGTCGATGAACGGAGAAGAGAAGCTGTCGGCCGCGCCAGCCGCGCCGGTGGTTGCGTTGGCGGCCACCAAACCCAGCGGAAGCATGAAGTCCGTGGCGGTGCTGCCTGCGGTGCTCCCGGGAATCACCGGATTGGTCGCGCAGGTCGGCATCACAAGACCATCGTTACTGGCGGCGCAGGTGGTTCCGTACTCGGTGCTGCCGCTGGCGAAGGTCAGCACGTGCAGGATTGCGCCGATGTTCAGGTCGTTCTCCACGTAAGCGATCTTTGTGCCATCGAACGAGAGATTAGGAGAGGTGGCAACCGGTCCGACACCGGAGGCATAGGAGAAGATGAACTCCGGATCAACGAAACGGGCACACAGCGGCGAGCCGGACCCGCTGTAGAGTTGGTTGAAGGCAACGATGTTGGCTTGCGTGCCGTTCGTCCCATTCGTAACCCCGCCCCAGGTAAAATTGGCCAGTGTCTCTGCGTCCGTGAGCGTCACGCCATTTCCCGGCGTGAGCGCGTATACGGTAACCGCGGCTCCCGATGCGACCGCCACCACGCGGTCGAGAGCGGTGGCACTGAGATTACGATTGATGGCCGCCGCAAGATTCGCGGCGTCGGTGGCCGTCGTGGCGGACACCTCGAAATCTAGTCCTGTATTCAAGGTTGTGGATGCGGTCAGGGTCAGAGTGATCGCGGTTCCACCCGTGGGAGTGATGGTGATGGAGGCCGTTTGGCCGCTTGCCGGTTCGCCTGTGAAGGTGCCGACAACATGGCCGCGTGTATTTCCGGTCGACGCATTGATGGGGAACACCGCGAAATCGGCTGTGCAGCTCGGCGTCGCGTTCACATTGAAGGTGTACTTGGCGGGCGACATGCCTCGGGCGACGCCGCCGGCGCCCAGCGAAACGGCCCAGTCCCGCTCCATAGTCCGCAGTCCCCGGAACTGCCGGTACCGTTTATCCCCGGAGGCCAATTTCCAATAATTCTGGCGGTAGTATTGCTGTAAGTAGCGAGGATCGCGCTGGATTTGCGCCCCTTGCCACGCGTTCGCCGGCTTGGAAAAGACCACGCGGCGATTAGTCCAATCCTCTATAAGCGGCGTACGGCTGCCATAGAGCTTCACTTCCTGGCCGGACGCCGTGAGCGCGCTTGTCACAAGCGCCGCCGCCAAAATCAGAACTCCGCCCCAACTGCGTGGCATTCTCATTTGTGCCGCCCTCCGTACTCGAATCACTTCTTCAAACCAATTGGACGCCTTTCTCTCCCAGCGCCCCTTATTGGAATGCAGCTTGCGTCAGCTTGACGGCGCAACCGTTTGTGTTCGTACCCGTTTGAGGATTGCTACACGCTGCGTTCTCTGCCAATGCGTTGAAATAGATACTCGATGCCTGCGGGTAGTTCCCTGTGGTTGTCACAGCATCGTTATCCACGATCATTCCGCTGGTTCCATAGCCATACTCGCTCGGCCCAGCGGAATAGGTCTGGCCCGGGAAACCGGCCGTGACGTTCAGCGCCGCCATGTCCTGCGCCAAGCAGAGCACGGAAAAGAACATCAAATCTTCCCCCGTGCCGATGTTGGGATTGTAGAACTCGGTTATCGGCGCCCATTCGTTCCCCGGATTACCGACGCTTTGCGAGTGCGCCGGCGCGCCCGAGGTCAATACCCCAGCCGCGCTGAACGTGGCCGCGTAATACACGATGTTCCCACCCGTGGCGCCTGTCGCGGTGCAAGGGCCGACCGTGCCGGTGGCTCCTCCGATATAGATCAAAGAACCAGCGGGCGGCGGGCTGTTCGAAAAATAGGTATTGTTGACCGCCGGAGCGTGGAGATTACACTGGTTCCCGGCACCGATCGGCACCGCCACGGACGAGCTCAGATTCATCGAGGCCTGTACCAAAACGCCGTTCGCGCCGCCACCGGCCGATCCACTGGCGGCATAAACCACCTGATTGACGCCGTCCACGACGGGCGCATCCACGATCCCGCCGTAGGTCTTGCTCCCCACGCCGTCTCCAACCGCCAGCGACGCGATGGCGCCCTTCTGCGTAATCATGTACAGCTTCCCGTCCGAGCAGCCGACGTACACGTTGAGGGTCACGAAATCCAGCACGGGCGCGGTCAATTCCCCGCTGCACACCGAAATCGAGCCGCCCGTTCCCCAGCTTGTGTCGATACTCGGCGCGGGCTTCGTCCCACCCGTGCAGTCCGGGTTGACGCTCGTGCAGAACACGTCCTTGATGCGGTACACTGTGCCCAGATCGTTGCCCACGTAGGCCACGTCGCGCACATAATCCACGAACGGCGAGGAAAGCGTGTCCGTCCCGGTCGTCGAGCCACCGAGAGACAAATCCGTCGCAGTTCCGCTTCCGGCGGCCGGCGCCGTGGAAACGAATGTGTTGATGGTCTTAAGTGTCTGGACGCTCGTGATGTTGACCTCGAACCCAGTCCCGGTTCCGCTGGTGGCAGTGGTAGCGACTCCGTTTTGAACCGTGTAACCGCTTCCCGAATACGTAATCGTGAACGCGGTGACCGCTCCCCCTGTGACGGCAGTTACTTTGTAAGTGGCGAGGGGCGCTGCGCCTCCCGCGATGGTTCCGGTGTTCCCGACGGCATATTTTGTGCCGGCATGTCCCGCCGTGATCGAAGCCGAGACGATGTCCCCGAGGCCCACGGATTGCAGGTTGTTGGCGTCCTGGCCGTCACCACTCTTCCACGCCAGCACGTGAAAGTGCGCCGGACTCCCTGCTTCCGATTCTACGAACGCCACCGTCGTGCCCGTCACCGAACCTCCGAGCGGATCATAGGCGATCACCGGCGAGGTTGGCACTGCGCCGCCGCCGCTGATTCCTTCCACGTTGTACGACCACATCACTTCCGCCGCTGTTCCGGTGTCCGGCGCGGTGGCCGTCCGGTTGCAGACGCCGTTCGTTCCCGCCGTCCCGCTATACAGCTGATTGAACGCCACAAGGTTCGGCTGCGTCGCGCTTCCCTTCGCATCCACCGGAAAGATGATGAAATCCTTTACGCAATTAGGATTCGCGGTCACGTCGAAAGTGTATTTTGCCGGGTACATTGCCGGAGCGGTTCCCCCAGTTCCCAGGTCAAGGATCCAATCCTTGTGTATGGCAAGTTGCGCCCGCTCACCCTGCCATCCTCCCTCGCTGAAAAGGCCGTGGCTCGGCCCTCCAAACCTCCGCCGCCAGCTGAAGGGCGCTCGCGGATCCTGCTGGATAGCCAGCATCGCAGAGATCGGCCCGATCCGCGGATACAACACATGCCGCATGCTCCAATCATGAAACATGGCGGCGGGCTGGCTCTCCATCTCCACTTTCTGCCCTGCGATCGGCAACGTCATCGCGCCCACGAAGAGCACGCCGAAAAGAATCACGAGCCCGCGTGGAGGGAATAAGGTTCGCATTTTCGAAACCTCCCAAGCTGGCCCCGGCCAGCCCCCAAGCCGGATGCCTTTTCCCCCAGTGCGCCTCTGTATTCCATGCTCATTGGAAAGCTGCCTGCGTCAGCTTCACCGCCGAATTCGGGTTCATCACCCCATGCCCGGTCCCCCGGCTGCCAAAATAAATATTCGCCGCCAGCTGAAGATCGCGCGCGGGTCACGCTGCGCTGCGTACATCGGCAGAATGGAGCCGATCCGCGGATAGATCACGTGCCTTATGGTCCAGTCGTGGAACATCGACACCGGCTGGCCCACCGTTTCCAGTTTTTGGCTGGCGGTGGAATGCGACAGCGCAGGCAGACCCAGCAGCAACGCCACGATGGTCGCCCGTGAAGCCCGTGAAAGAAGCGCAGTGCGCTTGCGGCGGTTGGAGATATCCTGGTTGTCCGTTTCGCGGCTGAACGCCGTCTTTGCTCTGTCGTTCATCCCAAGTCCTCCGGCTGCCTAGGCCGTAGAGCCGTTTGCTTCCATTTGCCAGCCTGCCCTGCCTGCCGAGGCGGGTGTCAGGCCAGCTCGATCAATCCTTCGTCGGCGAGCGCCGTCAGAAACTGCTCCGTGTCCGCTGCCGCGTCATCCGCTGAGAGCCCATATTCCGCTTCGAGCCAGCCCGCGAGCTCAGTCGCCTTCCGACCCGCTTCGATCATGGCCCACAGCCGGCTCCCCGCCTCATTGAGCGTGTAAACCGAATCCTTGTGACGGGCGTCACGTTCGACCGGAATAACCATCGCCGCGCCGTCAACCATCCGCGACACCACATTGCGTACTCGTGGCCCGCGATTCATAGTCGGCATCTGGTTGTCGCTCATAGTTATAGTACCCGCCGCTGTTGCGAGAGTCGGGTTCGCCTATTCTCCAACCTAGGGGTGTGGGGCGCCTTCCGCAATGGGAAATTGGTACCCTCATGCCAAAGCGTAACCCCCGTTGTTCCATAGCGAAACAGGGCCTTTCGTACCCCCGGTCGTGGGTCCCGGTCGGTGCAATTACTGGCCTGGTAAATTAGGCTTTGGGACAGCGAACGGTCAGGTCAGCGACGGCAGGAGGTTGCCTTCGATTTCAAGGGGCGGCGCGGTTCCGAAACGCATTTTCATGCCGATGAAAGTACCAATCCTTTCCCTAGTACCAGGTGGTTCTATTACCGTCGGCAAGGACTCAAAGCGGGGTTTCGTGAGGCTCAGGCGGTGGTGCCTGCGGCACGGAACGAGCGGGCGGCCATCCGGGCGGCGGCCTCTCCGGGGGAGATCTCTGGCGACACCAACCGCGCCCCGGGCACCAGTTTCTTCACCTCCGCCTCAATGGTGGCGTCGAAAAACTCCGATCTCCCGAACGCTCCCCCGACCTTCGCCAGCGCCATTTCCCGCTCGCGCCAGCCCAATTCGCCAGCCGCGCAGCCTGCCAATTCCGCCAGCGACGCCGCCGCGCCCGAGAGAATCTCCCGGCAGACCGCGTCGCCCTGCCCCGCCAATTCGGCCACCAGCGGGAACGTCTTGGCAAACACTTCGTCGGGATACTTCGCAATCTGCTCGGCGAGCGAATCCCAATCGCGGCATTCGTGCCACTTCACAATGCGCTCGGCCAGCGCTGTCGCCGAACCACGATGCTCCTCCGCGAGCGCCACCGCACGAATCGCGCGCCGCCCAATGTCGAACGCCCCGCCTTCGTCGCTGATCCACGGGCCGCGGCCTCCCGCGCGCGCCGTGCGTCCTTGGGCATCGCGCCCGAATGCCGCCGACCCGGTCCCAGCCAGCAGAATCATCCCCTCGCCCGCTCCGAACGCCGCTTCGAGCGCAATTTCCAGGTCCGTGGTCACGCAAACCCGCGCGCTCCGGTAGTTGCGCTCGAAGAAGTTCACTGCGGCGCGCTCGACCCCCAAACGCCCCGCTCCTCCCAGCCCCGCGCACACCCCGCTAATATCGTCCGCGCGAATCTTCTGCCTGCCCAGGACCTCGTCCGCCGCGTCGCTCAGCGCAAACCACGCCTTCGTGTATCCCGCGCGCAATGGGTTCGACGGCCCCGCCACCGCCCGCGTGATCGCGCGCCCCTCCGCATCCGCGAGGACACATTCCGTCTTCGTGGCCCCGCCGTCGAAGCCCAGAAAATACGCCGTCTCCGCACCGCCTGGCCGCTCCGCCATCATTCCGCCTTATCTTGACACTCGCGCAAGCGCGCGGTTAGCATCGCGCCACCCAACCATGCGAATAAAGCGACGCAACTAAAGCCATGCAAATCAGCCGCTTCGATTTCGCTCTCATCCTAGCGTATCTCGCCGGGGTGACGCTCTTCGGCGCGCTCTTCCGCCGCGGCCGCCAAAGCCTGCGCGACTATTTCCTCGGCGGACGCACCGCGCCCTGGTGGGCGCTCGCCTGCTCGATTGTCGCCACGGAAACCTCGGCGCTCACCCTGATCGGCACTCCCGCACTTGCCTACGCCGGAAATCTCGGCTTTCTGCAACTGGTAGCGGGCTATCTGATCGCCCGAGTGGTGATCTGTATCGTTCTGATTCCGCAGTATTTCCAGGGTGAATTCTACACGGCTTACCAGCTTCTCGAAAAGCGCTTTGGCCCGCGGCTGAAGCGCTCGGCCGCCGGCGTGTTTCTGGTCACGCGGGCGCTGGCCGAGGGCGTGCGCATCTCCGCCGTCGGCAAGGTGGTTTCCGTCGCCTTCGGCACCGGCGAGCGAGCCTCCATCGCCATCGTGCTCGCGCTCACGCTCTTCTACACCTTCGAGGGCGGCATGCGCGCCGTCATTTGGACCGACGTCTTGCAATTCGCGCTCTACATCACCGGCTCGCTCGCCGCCTTCTTCGTTCTTCTGCACAAAATTCCCGGAGGCTGGCCCGAAGTGGCGCGCGTGGCCGCAGCTGCCGGCGATAAATTCCGCGTCTTCGATTTCGGCTTCAGCCTCACGCGAAGCTACACCTTCTGGTCCGGCGTTCTCGGCGGCACGTTCCTCACCATGGCCAGCCACGGCACCGATCAGACCATGGTGCAGCGCCTGCTCGCGGCGCGCAACGAACGCGACAGCAAAATCGCGCTGCTCGCGAGCGGCGCCATCATCTTCGCGCAGTTCGCGCTCTTCCTGGTTCTCGGCGTGATGCTCTTCGCTTACGCGCGCCGCTTCCCGCTGCTCCCTCCCGGTGGCGATCCCGACCGCATCTTTCCCGTGTTCATCGTTCACGGCCTGCCCGCCGGCTTGGCAGGGCTGGCGCTCGCATCCATCTTTGCCGTGGCGATGTCGAATGCCAGCGGCTCGCTCAACTCGCTGGCATCGTCCACCATCCTCGATCTCGGAAAAAATCCCGCCCCCAATGCTTTAAACAGCGCTCCGGCCGATGCGCTCGCCCGCTCGCGCAAGATCACGCTCGTCTGGGGCGTTGTTCTCGGCGCGCTAGGACTCGTGCGCTGGGGACCTGTGCTCGTCGCCGGGCTGACCATCGCGTCCGTCACGTATGGCGCGCTGCTCGGCGTCTTCCTGCTCGGAGCGTGGAACCGCCGCGCCAACGAAACCGGCGCTCTCGCTGGCTTTGCCGCCGGACTTGTCGCCGTGCTCGCCATAAAAGTTTTCACGCCGATCGCGTGGACCTGGTACGTCCTCGCCGGCGCCGCCATCACCTTCCTCGTCGGCTCGCTTGCCAGCATCCCTCAACCGAAACGTATGGCATCGTCATTCTGAGCGGAGTCCCGCGCGCTGTCATCCCGAACTTGACCTGACCGGGCCTTTTTGTACCAGCCGACGTGAGAGAGAATTCACGAAGGAGGATGGCTGGATATGGCAATCAAGAGGTATAAGGCGGAACAGATCGTCACGTTGCTGCGTCAGATTGAG
>Ga0187817_10000045_pt1 | contig 35239 bp, 30 predicted proteins | sample NC_wetland_sal_i_17_FD_132431 | JGI IMG/M metagenome (GOLD analysis project Ga0187817, IMG submission 132431) | Wetland sediment microbial communities from Neuse River Estuary, North Carolina, USA - SO4_2 | ecosystem: Environmental > Aquatic > Freshwater > Wetlands > Sediment | place: USA... | reverse complement strand
CTTTACGCGTTCGACGATGGCGGCGACTTGCTCGCGCGACGTGTCTCCGGCGCGCACCTCTTCGGCGAGGCTGGGAGTTTCGTACAGGCCTTGCAGGTTATAGCTGTAACGCCACATGTAGGTAAAGACGCGCGCGGCTGTATCCGGATAGGCGAACGTTGGAATGCCCGCCTCGTTGAACTTCGCGATCCCCTCGGCGACCAATTGGCCGCCCATCCAGCTCGCCAGAATGGGCTTGCCGTATCCCTTGGCGTACGGCTTCAACATCTCGGCGGTTTCCGTGGGTTCGCTCATGGCTTGCGGGCAAAGGATGGCCAGCAGAGCGTCGCTATTCGGATCGCGCAGGGCGATATCGAGAGCGCGCGCGTAAGCGGATGGCCCCGCGTCGCCGAGAATATCAATGGGGTTCGCGTGACTCCAATGCGGCGAGAGGAACTCGCTGAGCGATTGGACGGTACTCTCGGAAACGGGCGCGAGTTCGCCGCGGCTGGCGATCAGCGCGTCGGTCGCCAGCACGCCCGGCCCGCCAGCGTTGGTGATGATGGTCAACCGCGGCCCTTTCGGCCGCGGCTGGTGCGCGAGCGTCTTGGCCATGTAAAAGAGGTCAGCGATGTTTTGCACGCGGAGAACGCCGCACCGGCGGAGCGCCGCGTCGAACACTTCGTCGCTTCCGGTGAGTGCGCCCGTGTGGGAGCTGGCGGCCTTGGAAGCCGCCTCGGAGCGCCCCGCCTTAATCACGATGATGGGCTTCTTGAGCGCCACGGCGCGCGCCGCGGAAAGGAAGGAATGCGCGTCGCCCACCGACTCCATGTACAGGAGGATGCTGTGCGTGTGCGGATCGTCCCCGAAATAGTTGATCAGGTCGCCCCAGCCGACATCCAGCATGGAGCCGGTCGAGACAACCGCGCTGAACCCGACTTTTTCTTCCAGGCTCCAATCGAGGATGGCCGTTTCGAGCGCGCCGCTCTGGGCCAGAAGCGCCACGTTGCCCTGGAGCGCCATATCGTGCGCGAAAGTGGCGTTGAGCCCCGCAATAGGGTTCATCACTCCGAGGCAGTTGGGCCCGATCAACCGCATTTTTCCGCGAAGCAACTGGCGGCGAATTTCTTCCTCGAGACGTATGCCCTCCGCGCCCCGCTCCTTGAACCCCGCCGAAATCACCACGGCGGAGCGAACGCCCGCATCCACGCATTCCCCGACGATCTCCGGCACCGTGGGTGCCGGCGTGCTGATAATGGCGAGGTCTATTTTCTCGGGCACCGCCGCGACGCTCGAAAACGCCGGCAAACTGAGAACGTGGTCCCGCTTGAGATTGACCGGATACACTTTGCCTTGGAAGGCGGGGTTGGTCAGGTTCAGCAGCAGCGTGCGGCCCACGCTCGACTCGCGGTCGGTGGCGCCGATCACGGCGACCGATCGGGGATTGAACATGCATTCACATGCGGAACGCCGATCCATGGATTCGAACACCGCGCGGTGACCCGGCTCGCGGGCTGCGTTATCACGGTGCGCTCGTTCGAGCGATTCCGTCGGCGAATCAGTCGTATTGGCTTTCACGTCCAAACCTCCCGAACCGCATTGTCAAAGATTGGTCTCGGACCTCATGTACCACCACTGCGCCGAGTAGGAACTGAGAACTCGCATGTAATTCACGCGCTCAAAAGCGCCCGGATTCAAGGCGGAAAGGCGGCTCATCGAGCCGCGCATCTGGCGAATGGACTCGTATTCGTGCTCCTCCATCCACCGGGCCAGGTCCCGCAGGAGGAGTTTGGCGCTGTCAATGCCCTCGCGGAGCAGAAGCGAGGTCGTCATGGCCACGCTGGCGCCGGCCATCATGGCCTTGAGGACGTCCTCGGCGCGGTGGACTCCGCCGGTGACGGCGAGACTCGCCCGAACCTGCCCGTACAGTATGCCGATCCAGTGCAGGCGCATGGGCAATTCATTGCTGTTGCTGAGCACGAGGCTCGGAACGACCTCGAGCGATTCCAAATCCAATTCCGGCTGGTAAAAACGGTTGAACAGCACCAGCGCGTCCGCGCCCGCCTGATCGAGCTGCCGCGCCATGTGGGGAATGGAGGTGAAGAACTGCGAGAGCTTGACGGCCACAGGAATCCTGACGGCGGCCTTCACCTGGCCGACGAGCTTCGAGTAGTCCTGCTCGAGCTGCGAGCCGCTAATCTCTGGATTTGTCGCTACGGCATACAAGTTCAATTCGATCGCGTCGGCGCCGGCTTGTTGCATTTCGGCCGCGTGGCGAACCCAGCCGCCCGCGTTCACGCCATTCAAGCTGGCGATGACGGGGATCGCAAGGGCCTGCTTGGCCCGCCGGATGAAATTGAGATAGCCCCCCGGGCCGAGGTTGTACGTCTCCAAGTCCGGGAAATAGCCGAGGGATTCGGGAAAGCTTTCCGCGCCGCGCGAAAGATCCCGATCAACCGTGCGGCTCTCGATATCCAGCTGCTCTTCAAACAGGGACGGCAGGACCACGGCCGCAATTCCGGCGTCCTCCATCCGGCGAAGATTGTCCAGCGATCCGCAGAGCGGTGAAGAGGAGGCGACGAGTGGCGAGCGCAGGGTGAAGCCGAGATATTGCGTGGCGGTATCGGTCATTTGGTTTCTCCGTCCTTGGAAGCGCCCGCGGCAACGGGTTGCGGCTCCGCTTGCGCCAGATGGGCTTCGGCCTGGCCGGGCATCACCGCGCGGTTCGAGTACACTTTCCATTGCTGGTCCACGTCTTCCTGCGCCAGCTTCATCAGCTCCTTGGCCGCCTCGGGATTGCTGCGCACGAGCATCGTGTAGCGCGCTTCCTGATAGGCGTACTGGCTGAGGGGGATTTGCGGCGGTTTGGAATCGAGCTGGAACGGATTCTTGCCTTCCTGGCGCAGAGCGGGATTGAAACGGACGAGCGGCCAATAAGCCGAATTGACTGCTGCTTTCTGCTGCTCGAGACCGAACGTGAGATCGTATCCGTGAGCGATGCAATGGCTATAGGCGATGATGAGCGATGGCCCGTCGTAGGCTTCGGCTTCCATGAACGCTTTCAGCGTGTGCGTGTCGCCGGCGCCCATGGCCACGCGCGCCACGTAGACGGAGCCGTAGCTGATCGCCTCCATAGCCAGGTCCTTTTTCCCCACGCGCTTTCCTCCGGCGGCGAACTTGGCCACGGCAGCCCGCGGAGTGGCTTTGGACATCTGCCCGCCCGTGTTCGAGTAAACTTCGGTGTCGAGCACGAGGACGTTGACGTTCATGCCCGAAGCCAGCACGTGATCGAGTCCGCCGAAGCCGATGTCGTAGGCCCAGCCATCGCCTCCCACCAGCCAAACGCTCTTCTTCACAAGAGCATCGGCGACGGATAGCAGATCACGCGCCTCGGGCGATTGCAGGCCGGTGAGTTTCTTCTTGAGTTCCGCCACTCGCTCGCGCTGCGCCGCAATGCCCGGCTCGGTGGATTGATCGGCAGCCAGCAGACTGCCGGCAAGGGCGTCGCCCAGGTTCGAAGCGAGCCGCCCGACGAGATGACGCGCGTAGTCGGCCTGCTTGTCCACGGCGAGCCGCAGACCCAGGCCGAATTCGGCGTTGTCTTCGAAGAGCGAATTGCACCAGGCGGGACCGCGGCCGTCCGGGCCGGTTGTGTAGGGCGTAGTGGGCAGGTTACCTCCATAGATCGAGGAGCAGCCCGTGGCATTGGCGATCAGCAGCCGGTCGCCGAAAAGCTGCGTGAGCAGCTTGATATAAGGCGTCTCGCCGCATCCCGCGCACGCGCCTGAGAACTCGAACAGCGGCTCGAGCAATTGCGCGTCCTTCACTTGGCCATGCGAGAGGCGGTCGCGGCCGATTTCCGGCAGGGCGAGGAAGAAATCCCAGTTTTCGCTCTCGGCTTGCCGCAGGGGGGCCTGCGGTTCCATGTTGATGGCCTTATGTTTCGCTTCGCTCTTGCTCTTCGCCGGGCAGACCTCGACGCAGAGGCGGCAGCCTGTGCAGTCCTCCGGCGAGACTTGCAGCGTGTAAAGCATGGTTTCGAATTGGCGCCAGCGCGGCTTCGCGGACTTGAACGTAGCGGGCGCTCCCGCGCGCAAGGATGAGTCGTACACCTTGGCGCGGATCACGGCGTGCGGGCATACCATGACGCACTTTCCGCACTGGATGCAGAGCTGCTCGTCCCAGACGGGAATCTGCTGCGTGATGTTGCGCTTTTCCCATTTCGCGGTGCCGGTGGGAAATGTCCCATCCACGGGCATCGCGCTGACTGGGAGGTCGTCGCCGTGGCCGGCGATGATCGGTCCGAGAGCGTTTCGAACGAAGGCCGGGGCCTTGTCCGGAACGGGAGGAAGAATATCGAATGCGCTGGTGACGCGATCCGGGACCGCAACCGGATAGAGATGCGCTAGCGCATGATCCACCGCCGCGAAATTCTTCCCGACCACGGCCTCGCCGCGCTTTCCGTACGTCTCGCGAATGGCGTTCTTGATGGCGGCGATGGCTTCCTCCCGTGGCAAGACTCCGCTGATGGCGAAGAAGCAGGTTTGCATCACAGTGTTGGTTCGCGTGCCCATGCCCGCGTCGCGCGCCACGGAATAGGCGTCGATCACGTAGAACTTCAGTTTTTTTTCGATGATGGTTTGCTGAGCCTTGCGCGGCAGATGATTCCACGCTTCCTCGGGGCCGAATGGCGTATTGAGCAGGAACGTGGCGCCCGGCGCGGCTCCCGCGAGAACATCCATGCGCTCGAGAAACTGAAATTGGTGGCACGCCACAAAGCTGGCTTTGCTGATCAGATAGGACGAGCGGATGGGATTCGGCCCAAAGCGGAGATGGGACACGGTGACGGAGCCGGCTTTCTTCGAGTCGTAGACGAAATATCCCTGCGCGTAATTCCCCGTGCCCTTGCCGATGATCTTGATCGAATTCTTGTTGGCGCCCACGGTCCCATCCGAGCCAAGCCCGTAGAAGAGCGCCCGCACCGTTTGCGGATCTTCGGTGGAGAAATCGGGATCGTAATCGAGGCTTGAATGCGTGACGTCGTCGTGAATGCCGATGGTGAAATGGTTCTTCGGCGCCTGTTTCTTCAGCTCGTCGAAAATACCCTTGGCCATAGCCGGCGTGAATTCCTTGGACGAAAGGCCGTACCGCCCGCCGATCACTTTCGGACGGCGGCCCGCTGCGGGCGACTCGTTCAAAACCGTAAGCACATCTATGTAAAGAGGCTCGCCGAGACTGCCCGGCTCCTTCGTGCGGTCGAGAACCGCGATCGAGGCGGCCGATTTCGGCAGCGCGCGCAAGAATGCTTCAGCCGCGAAGGGCCGGAAGAGCCTCACTTTCAGCAATCCGACCTTTTCGCCGCGCTTGTTCAAATGCTCCACGGTCTCCTCGACCGCGCCCGCCGCGGAGCCCATGACGACGATAACGCGTTCGGCCTTCGGGTCGCCCACGTAGTCGAAGAGCTGATAACGGCGGCCGGTGCGCTGGGCAAACCGCTCCATCACACCTTCGACGATCGTGGGGCACGCCAGATAGAACGGGTTGATGGCTTCGCGCGCTTGGAAGAAAACGTCCGGATTTTGCGCCGTGCCGCGAAGAACGGGACGATCCGGCGACAGGGCACGCTCCTTGTGCTTGAGCACGAGCTGTTCGTCAATCAGCGCGCGCAGGTCGTCGTCGCTCAGGGGCGTGATCTTGTTCACTTCGTGGGAGGTGCGGAAGCCGTCGAAAAAGTGCAGGAACGGGATGCGCGATTCGAGCGTGGCGGCTTGAGCAATCAGCGCGAGGTCGGAGGCTTCCTGAACGGAATTCGAGGCCAGCATGGCGAAGCCCGTCGCGCGCGCGCCCATCACGTCGCTGTGATCGCCGAAAATCGAAAGCGCGTGCGTGGCTACGGTGCGAGCGGCCACGTGAATCACCGCCGGCGTCAGTTCTCCGGCGATCTTATACATATTGGGAATCATCAGGAGGAGGCCCTGCGAGGCCGTGAAAGTAGTTCCCAGCGCGCCCGCTTGCAGCGCTCCGTGCAGGGCCCCCGCCGCGCCGCCCTCGCTCTGCATCTCGATGACTGTCGGAACGACGCCCCAAATATTCTTGTGTCCCTCTTCCTTCCATTGGTCCGCCCACTCGCCCATGGGCGACGACGGCGTGATGGGATAGATGGCAATCACTTCGTTCAGCCGGTAGGCGACCGATGCGGCGGCTTCGTTGCCGTCGAGAATGGCGGTGGGATTTTTCACGGGGGCGCCTCCATGGGCAGTGTCGCAGGATGGAGAAAAGCGTGCTGTGACATCCATCACGAATCGCTGTGACGACTGCCCTGGACGAAACCGCCACTGTGCATCGAACAGATTGTTTCCAGGCGAGGTGAGGCCGCTCCGGTTCACTTCTCCACTGCCCATGTAACGAGCACATTCTACAGGGAGTTACGGCGTTCCCCGCCTGTACCACTGTGGCTCAATCGAGCTCTGTGACCTAAGTCACCTCGAAATGTGCTATGAATCACAGAGAAGCCGTGCCCTGCGGCTTCACCATCATGCTGTTGAAGTTAGCGACACGAAGAGCAGGAGGGCCGCCCGATGTGTTTGGCAATTCCAGGAAAAATTTTGGATACGGCGGAACGGAATCGCGTCCGCTACGGTCGGGTGAATTTCGGCGGCGTGGTGCGCGAGGTCTGCCTTGATTTTGTGCCCGAGGCAGCAGCCGGCGACTACGTGATTGTCCACGTCGGGTTTGCCATCAGCCGTGTGGATGCCGAAGAGGCACAAAGGACCTACGAGCTGCTGAAAAGCATGGGCGTTTTGGAAGCCGAATTGCAGTCCGATGTCCCCGGAGATGGATCGCCGGAGGCGCGCCAGCCGGGCGAGCTCTCCGCAAAGGATCGGACACAGTGAAATACCTGGACGAATATCGCGACGAGAAAATTGCGCGCTCGCTGGTGAGCAAAATTGCCCGCCGCGCCACGCGGCCGTGGGTGCTGATGGAAGTGTGCGGCGGCCAGACCCACACCTTAATGCGTTACGGCATTGACGACTTGATGCCCGCCGGAATCGAGCTAGTGCACGGCCCCGGATGCCCCGTTTGCGTTACTTCGCTCGAGACGATTGATAAAGCCATCGCGATTGCCTCGCGCCCGGGCACGACGCTGGTTTCCTACGGCGACATGCTGCGTGTCCCGGGCTCGCATTCGGATTTGTTCCGTGTGAAGGCCGGCGGCGGCGATGTGCGGATCGTCTACTCGCCGCTCGAAGCGTTGAAGGTGGCGCGCGCGCACCACGACAGGCAGGTGGTTTTCTTCGGCATCGGCTTCGAGACTACCGCCCCAGCCAACGCCATGGCCATCTGGCAGGCGAAGCAGGAGGGCCTCGACAATTTTTCCATGCTGGCCTCGCACGTCTTGGTGCCCCCAGCCATGGGGCTGCTCCTCGGCTCGCCCGGCAACCGCGTGCAAGGCTTCATCGGACCGGGCCACGTCTGCACGGTGATGGGGTATCGCGAATATGAACGGTTGAGCGCCGAGTTTGACATCCCTATCGTTATCGGCGGGTTCGAGCCCGTGGACCTGCTGGAAGCCATCGCGATGCTGGTGGCGCAGCTCGAGGAAGGCCGCGCGGAAGTCGAAAACCAGTATTGCCGCTCCGTGAGTTACGAGGGCAATCTCCCCGCGCAGGCCACGATGCAGCGCGTGTTTGAAGTCTGCGACCAGAAATGGCGCGGAATCGGCTTGATCCCGCAAAGCGGCTTGCGGATTCGCGAGGAATTCGCGGCGCACGATGCCGGGTGCCTCTTCGAACTGGACACCATCTCCGCCGACGAACCCGCGGAATGCATCAGCGCGCTGATTCTGCAGGGATTGAAGAAGCCGACCGATTGCGCCGCGTTCGCGTGCCGCTGCACGCCGGAGAATCCTCTTGGCGCGCCCATGGTTTCCGCCGAAGGCGCGTGCGCCGCCTATTATCACTATCGCCGCCATGCCGCGGCGGCGGGGAGTCCGAGCCATGAGTGACTACGCGAAAACCGTGGAGGGATTCGCCTGCCCTGCGCCGCTGCCGGCTAGAGAGACGATCCTGCTGGGCCACGGAAGCGGCGGCAAACTGAGCGCTGACCTAGTGCGCGAAATTTTCCTGCCTGCGTTCGATAACCCCGCCCTCGCGCGTCTGGACGACCAGGCAATCCTCGATGTCAACGGGTCGCGCTTGGCGTTTACCACCGATTCGTTCGTCGTGAAGCCGCTGTTTTTTCCCGGCGGCGATATCGGCTCGCTCGCCGTTCACGGCACGGTCAACGACCTGGCGATGGGCGGCGCCCGCCCGCTCTTTTTGAGTGCCGCATTCATCATCGAAGAGGGGCTGCCGCTGGAGACGCTTCGCCGCGTCGTGGAATCGTTGCAGCGAGCCGCCAAACAGGCGGGCGTTTCCGTCGTGACCGGCGACACGAAGGTGGTGGAAAAAGGAAGTGGCGACGGCTTGTTCATCAACACTTCCGGCATCGGCCTAGTGAGGCCCGGAATCGAACTTTCCGCCAATCGCGCCAAGCCCGGCGACAAAGTGCTGCTCAGCGGCGCCATCGGCGAGCACGGCATTGCCATTCTGGCACAGCGCGAGGGAATTCAATTCGACACCACGATCGAAAGCGACTCCGCGCCGCTCGATTCGCTGGTCGCGGCCATGCTCGATACGGGCGCCGCATTTCGCTGCTTCCGCGATCCCACCCGCGGCGGACTTTCGAGCGCCATGAACGAGATCGCCGTGCAATCGAACGTGGGCATCGAGCTCGACGAGCGCGCCATCCCCGTCCGCGAGGAGGTGCACGGCGCCTGCGAGATGCTCGGACTCGACCCGCTCTACGTCGCCAACGAAGGAAAGCTCGTCGCCATCATGCAACCGGAAGACGCGGAGCGGGCGCTCGAAGCGATGCGCAAGCATCCGCTGGGAAGCGAAGCGCGAATCATCGGAACCGTTGCGCACGCCCATCCGGGAATGGTCACCCTGCGAACTCTGCTGGGCACGACGCGCGTGGTGGATATGCTCGCCGGCGATCAATTGCCGCGAATCTGCTGAGGCGAATATGCACGAAGTGGGCATCGCGAACGCAATCCTGGAAGCCGTCTCGATGGAAGCCCGTCGAAACGGCCACGGGCTTCCTTGCCGCGTCGGCGTGCGCATCGGCGAACTGGCCGCGGTGGATCCGGACGCGCTGCGATTCGCATTCGAGGCGCTCACGCGGGATACGGCTCTCGCGCGCCTCACTCTCGTGATCGAGGCATGTCCCTTGCGCCACCGTTGCTGCCATTGCGGCGAGGCGTTTGCCGTCTCAGATTTCTTGCTGGAATGTCCGCGCTGCGGATCCACGAGCACCGAGTGCATCGGCGGCGACGAACTCGAATTGTCGTATTGGGAGGTCGAAGATGAAGCGCGTGAAACTGGAACGGAAAGTACTCAATGAAAACGATGAAATCGCCGCGCGCCTGCGCGAACGGTTCCGCGAACACCGCGTCCTATGTCTCAATCTCATCAGCGCGCCGGGATCGGGAAAGACCGCGCTGCTCGAACGCACCTTGGCAGGTTTCGACCCGGAAGACCGCGTCGCCGTGCTCACCGGCGATATTCAGACGGACAATGACGCCGCGCGCCTGCGCCGCTATGGTTTCCCCGTAAAGCAAATCACCACCGGCGGCACATGCCACCTGGACGCGCGAATGATCGAGCGCGCCCTCGCAGACTGGCCGCCCGGCGGCTTCGACGTTTTGTTCATCGAAAATGTGGGCAACCTCGTTTGCCCCGCGAGCTACGACCTGGGTGAGAACGCGAAGATCGTGCTGCTCAGCGTCACCGAGGGCGACGATAAGCCGCTCAAGTATCCTTCGGTTTTCTTCAAATCGTCGCTGATGGTAGTCACGAAGCTCGATCTCTTGCCGCACGTGCCCTTCGATCTCCCCAAGGCCGAGAAAAATGCGCGCCGCATCAACCCCGAAATCGAAATCCGCAAATTGTCGGTGGTCAGCGGCGAAGGCATGCTCGAATGGCGCTCCTGGATCGAAAAACAGCGCGAGCGAGTTGTCCAGCAGACATTGGCTTCGGTGATCTGAGGGCGGAAAGGACGCGATGCAAGTTCGGCGGCGCATTCATATTTCCGGCATGGTTCAGGGCGTTGGCTTCCGGCCTTACGTCTTCCGGCTCGCCCACGAGCAGGCGCTTGCCGGAAGCGTGCGGAACACGCCGGAAGGCGTCGCCGTCGAATTGCAGGGCCGCGCGGAAGCGGTGGACGAATTTCTGGGACGCTTGCCGAAGGACGCGCCTCCGCTCGCTCGCATCACGCGCATCCGCGTCGAAGAGTTGCCCTGCAATGGCGACCGCGAGTTCGCCATTCTCCCGAGCGAGCGCGGCTCCTCGGTCGAGACGCTCATTCCTGCGGATATCGCCCTGTGCGCCGATTGCTTGCGCGAGATCTTCGACCCTTCGAATCGCCGCTATCTCTATCCCTTCATCAACTGCACGAATTGCGGCCCCCGGTTCACCATCGTGCGCCGTGTGCCTTACGACCGCCCTTTCACCTCGATGGCGCATTTCAAAATGTGCCCCGATTGCCAGGCTGAATACGACGACCCTCTCGACCGGCGCTTCCACGCGCAGCCCAATGCCTGCTGGCACTGCGGCCCGCGTCTGACGCTTTGGAATAGCGAGGGCGCCCCGATTGCCTGCGAGGACCCCATCGCCGAGACGGCTTCGCGCTTGCGCCTCGGCCAAATTGTTACGATCAAAGGGATCGGCGGCTTTCACCTCGCCGTGGACGCAACCAATCCTGCCGCCATCGCGAATTTGCGCGCGCGCAAGCATCGCTTCGAAAAACCGCTCGCCGTTATGGTCCCGGACGTCGCTACCGCCCAGGCGCTTTGCGAAGTGGACCAAACCGCCCTCAACGCCCTCGTGGCTCCCGAGCGGCCGATCGCTCTCCTTCACAAGCGTGCTGGCGCGCAGATCGCGGAAGAAGTCGCACCCTCGCACCGCGACCTGGGAATCTTCCTGCCCTACGCGCCCCTGCACCACCTGCTGTTTCGCGCGGGCGGTTTTCGCGCTCTCGTGATGACCAGCGCCAACTTGAGCGAGGAGCCGATCGTCATCGCCAATGACGAAGCTCTCGATCGTTTGCGCGCACTCGCGGATTGTTTCCTCGTCCACGATCGCGACATCTTGTGGCGCTCGGACGATTCAGTGGTCAGACCGCATCGGGGCAAAATCCTTCAATTACGCCGCTCCCGGGGCTACGTTCCCGCGCCGGTTTTCCTTGCCGAAAGTCTGCCGCCGGTCTTGGCCGTCGGAGGCGAGCTGAAGAACACGATTTGTCTCGCGCGCGGCCGCGAGGCGTTTCTAAGCCAGCACATCGGCGACCTGGAAAATCTCGAAAGCTACCGGTTCTTTGAGGATGTGATCGCGCATCTCGAAGCCGTTCTCGAAATCGAGCCGCGTATCATCGCCTGCGATCTTCACCCGGACTACCTTTCAACAAAGTGGGCGACAAAATGGGCCGCCCGATTCGCGCCCACGCAAAACGGCGTGAAGCTCGTCCCGGTCCAGCACCATCACGCGCATATCGCGGGTTGCATGGCCGAGAATCATCTTGAAGGGCGCGTCATCGGCTTTGCGCTCGATGGCTCGGGCTTTGGTGCCGATGGAAACATCTGGGGCGGCGAAGTTCTTCTGGCGGACTACGAAACTTTTTCCCGCGCCGCGCATTTCGAATATGTCCCCATGCCCGGAGGCGCACATGCCATTCGCCAACCGTGGCGCATGGCCGCCGCGTATCTCGCGCATCATTTCGGCCGCGAATTTCCCGATTTCCCCATTCCGTTTGTTGAGGGCCTGAACGGCCGCGAAATCGAGGCCCTGCTTCGCATGATGGAGCGCGGTGTGAATTCTCCGCTCACTTCGAGCTGCGGCCGCCTCTTCGACGCCGTTGCCGCTCTCATCGGCCTTCACAAGGAAGTCACCTACGAAGGCCAGGCTGCCATTGAGCTGGAAATGATTCTCGCGGATTCTCCCGATGCCGCTGCGTATCCCCTCGGCCTGAGAACCTCTGACGACGGCTGGGTCATCGAGACGCGCCCTCTCTTCGATTCCATCCTTGCTGATCTCAAGCAGCGCGTTCCTTCTTCTGCGATCAGCGCGCGGTTTCATCGCGCCCTCGTGGAAGTCTTCGCGCGGCTTGCAACCTTGATTCGAAACCAGACCGGCCTCGATCACGTGTGCCTCTCTGGCGGCACGTTTCAGAATCTGTTCCTGCTTGAAAACCTCCGGTCCCGCTTGGAACAGTGCGGATTCCGCGTATTCGCGCACTCGGAAGTGCCCTGTGGGGACGGCGGATTGAGTCTCGGCCAGGCGGTGGTTGCCGCTCACCAAAAGATGTGACGTGCCTCACCGCCTCCGCCACCGGGAGACGGGATCATGGAAGTGGCAAGACATTAGGGACAAGAACAATGAGCTCAGCTTTCTCAGCAGCGAAACCGGCGCTACCCTCCGACGACAAGCGCTGGCGCATCGTGAACGGCACCATGCGGCGTCACGGCTATTCCCGCGACGCCTTGATCGAGACTTTGCACACCGTCCAGCAATCGTTCGGGTTCCTCGACAAGGAGTCGCTGGCGTTTGTCGCCGCGTCGTTGCGCGTGCCGCTCAGCCAGTCCTACGGCGTGGCCACTTTCTATCATTTTTTCACGCTGAAGCCGCCCGGCGAGCACACCTGCCTCGTCTGCCTCGGCACGGCCTGCTACATCAAGGGCGCGGCGCGGCTCCTCGCGCAGGCCGGAAAATCGCTCGGCGTGCGCGCCGGAGAGACCACGCCCAACGCCAAGGTTTCTCTGCTGACCGCCCGCTGCCTCGGATCGTGCAGCGTCGCGCCGGTCGTCGTTTTCGATGGCGAGCTCGTCGGCAACGTCGGCGGCGGCCAGTTGCAGCAACAGCTCAACACGTGGCTCCCGCCGGTTTCCGCCGGGCTGGTTGAAGCTCCCGGCGCCGAGAGCCAGGAAGAAGCCAAGTCGATTGTCTGAGGATAAATGGCTGCGAAATCCTCCAAGAACGCTAACAGTGTTGCGATAGACGCAACTCGTTTGTCTCAACTGTTCACCGCAATCTCAAACCGCGGTTTTGAGGTCATGGGACCGACGGTTCGGGAAGGCGCGATTGTCTACGATCGGTTGAATTCGGTGGAGGACCTGCCTCGCGGCCGGACAGACGAACAGAACGCGGGCCAATACCGGCTCACGCAACGGCACGACCAATCTTTCTTTGGTTACAATCTCGGCCCGCACTCGTGGAAGAAATTTCTTCACCAACCGATTCGCCGGTTATGGAAGTGTGCGCGTAATGGGGGCGGATTTCAGATCACCGCCGAGGAAGCAGGCCTGCTGAAGTACGCTCTCATCGGCGTTCGCGCCTGCGAACTGCACGCGCTCGCTGTTCTGGACAAGGTACTCGCTGCCGGCGCCTACGCGGATCCCGAGTACAAGGCCCGCCGCGACAAGCTGTTCATCGTTGCCGTGAATTGCGCCCAGGCCGGCGGCACTTGTTTTTGCGCCTCAATGAAGACGGGCCCCAGAGCCACGTCAGGCTATGATCTGGCGCTTACAGAAATCCTTGACGGCGAAAGCCATTACTTCTTCGTTGAAGTTGCTTCAGAGCGAGGCGCGGAAGTGATGGCGGAGGTTCCCCATCGCGAAGCAAAAGCGGCAGATCGTGAGATTGTCGATCGCCTCATGGCTGAAACGAGCAGCCACATGGGCCGCGCCCTCGACATCGGTGGACTCAAGGAACTGCTTTACCGCAATTCTGAGCACCCCCGCTGGGACAACGTCGCCATGCGCTGCTTGACGTGCGCCAACTGCACGATGGTGTGCCCTACATGTTTCTGCACCACTGTGGAAGACGTGACCGATCTCGCGGGCCAGCAAGCCGAGCGCTGGAGAAAGTGGGACTCGTGCTTCGCGATGGACTTTTCCTACATTCACGGCGGCAGTGTGCGCGCAACCGCGAAGTCCCGGTATCGGCAATGGATTACACACAAGCTGGCATCGTGGGTCGATCAATTCGGGGAGTTCGGATGCGTCGGGTGCGGCCGGTGCATAACTTGGTGCCCAGTGGGAATCGATATTACGGAAGAGGTTCGCGCGATTCGCGAAAGCGAACTGCCGGTGAGCGGCACGCGCTAGAAGGAGCGCCCTTATGATTCAGTCACTCGAGTCGGTTATTCGGCAGCATCCGTTCTTCAGGGGTCTCGAAGAACGGCACATTCAGTTCATCGTTGGGTGCGCTAAGAACGTGCGATTCGACCAGAACCAGTACATTTTTCGCGAGGGCGATGCCGCCGACCAGTTCTATTTCATCCGCGAGGGGCTGGTTTCCGTCGAACTCATGGTCCCGCAGAAGGGGCCAGCGACCGTTCAGACCGTCGGCGAAGGGGATGTGCTCGGGTGGTCTTGGCTGGCCCCTCCCTACCGCTGGCACTTCGACGCGAGAGCGCTCCACAAAATTCACGCGCTCGATTTCGACGGCAAGTGCCTTCGAGCGAAGTGTGAAGAGGACCATGACCTGGGCTACGAAATCTTGAAGCGGTTCGCGAATGTTGTGACGGAACGGCTGGACGCAACTCGATTGCAGTTATTGGATCTCTATGGCGCACACGCTTGAATTGCGGGCGGCCACCGCGCTGATTACGGACCCGATGATCCCCGTTTGGTACGGGATCGAGCGCCTGAAGCGCGAGACGCACGACACGTTCACGCTCGGCCTGGCGCCCGCGAACGGAACCGGCGTGGCCTCCTTCAGCCCGGGCCAATTCAACATGCTGTATGTATTCGGGGTCGGCGAGGTTCCCATTTCCATCAGCAGCGATCCGGAGAATTGTCCCGCGCTCGAGCACACCACTCGAATGGTCGGGGCGGTCACAAAGGCGATGGGCGCGCTCAAGCGCGGCGACTTGATCGGCGTTCGAGGCCCGTTCGGCACTCCGTGGCCGGTCGCGGAGGAAGCGGGCCGCGACTTCCTGATCGTCGCGGGCGGAATCGGTTTGGCTCCCTTGCGGCCTGCGCTTTACGCTTTGATGAAGCAGCGCGAGAAGTACCGGAAAATCGTTCTGCTGTATGGCGCGCGCACGCCGGAAGACATCTTATACCGGCACGAACTGGAGCGCTGGCGCGGCAAGTTCGATCTGGAAATCCAGGTGACCGTCGACCGCGGTGCGAGCGGGTGGCGGGGCAACGTGGGAGTAGTGACTACGCTCGTCGGCCGCTCTCCCTTCGACCCTTCCAACACTGTCGCGCTTGTTTGCGGCCCTGAGGTGATGATGCGTTTTGCCGTGATGGAACTCCAGAAGCGCGGAGTCGCGCCGCAGCGAATCTTTCTGTCCATGGAACGGAACATGAAATGTGCGATCGGGTTTTGCGGCCATTGCCAGTACGGACCGGCCTTCATTTGCAAGGACGGGCCGGTGTTCCGCTTCGATCGCATCGCACCGATCTTCGGGAAAGCGGAGATATAGAATGGCTTTTCCACAGAAACCGAAGCTCGCCGTCTGGAAATTCGCATCCTGCGACGGGTGCCAGTTGAGCCTGCTCGACTGCGAGGACGAGCTTCTGGCAATTGCCGGAGCGGTCCAGATCGCGAATTTTCCCGAGGCTTCGCGCGCCGTGGGCAAGGGGCCCTACGAATTATCGCTCGTGGAAGGCTCCATCACTACGCCGCACGACGAGGAGCGCATTCACGCGATTCGCCGTTCCTCGAAATTCCTGGTCACCATCGGGGCATGCGCGACGGCCGGAGGGATTCAATCGCTGCGCAATTTCAAAGACGTCGCTGAGTTCACTTCGATCGTTTACGCGAAACCGGAATACATCGAAACGCTCAGTAAGTCCACGCCGATCAAGGATCATGTGTTCGTGGACTTCGAGCTGCGCGGCTGCCCTGTGAATAAGCGCCAACTCGTCGAGGTGCTGAGCGCGTTTCTCCATGGCCGCAAGCCGAATATTCCGAATTACGGTGTGTGCGTGGAGTGCAAGCGCCGGGGGACGGTTTGCGTGATGGTGGCTGCCGGCGTTCCCTGCATGGGGCCGGTCACACAAGCGGGTTGCGGCGCGCTGTGTCCCGCATACGCTCGTGGCTGCTTTGGGTGCTTCGGCCCGAAGGATACGCCCAATACTGCTGCGCTCAGCGCCTCATGGAAACAGATGGGTGTCAGCGAGGCGGACCTTGTCCGAGCGTACCGGACGTTCAACGCATATGCGGAGCCCTTCCGCAAGGAAAGCGAAGCGCATGAGCAATAAGGCCATCAAGGTGGATGTACTGGCCCGCGTGGAAGGCGAAGGCGGACTGTACGTCAAGATGAAGGACCGGCACGTCGCCGAGGTCAAGCTGCGAATTTTCGAACCGCCTCGGTTCTTTGAGGCTTTCCTGCGCGGACGCAAGTTCAGCGAAGCGCCGGACATCACGGCTCGTATCTGTGGTATTTGCCCCGTCGCCTATCAAATGAGCGCCTGCCACGCTATCGAGGATGCTTTCGGAGCTCGAGTGGAGGGGCCCCTCCGCGAATTGCGGCGGCTGCTGTATTGCGGCGAATGGATCGAGAGCCACGCTTTGCACATTTACATGCTCCACGCTCCGGATTTCCTCGGCTACGAAGACGTCATTCACATGGCCCAGTATCATCCAGATGTGGTGCGGCGCGGTTTGCGTCTAAAGAAGATCGGCAACAACATTATGACGCTTCTGGGCGGCCGCGAAATCCACCCGATCAATGTGCGAGTCGGCGGGTTTTACAAAGTCCCTTCCAAGCAAGAACTCGCGGGGCTCGAGGAGGAATTGAAGTGGGCGTTGTGTGCGGCCCTCGAGACGGTCCACTGGGTCGCTTCCTTTTCGTTCCCTGCTTTCGAGCGCGACTACGAGTTCGTTGCGCTGCGCCATCCGGCGGAGTACCCATTGAACGAGGGACGGCTCGTCTCGAACAAGGGGCTGGATATCGCGGTGAGAGACTACGAGCAGCATTTCATCGAGGAGCACGTGGAGCACTCCAACGCGCTTCATTCAACCCTGAAGGAGAGAGGCGCGTATCTGGTAGGGCCGTTGGCCCGATATGCGTTGAATTTTGACCTGCTCTCCCCCGTCGCACAGGAAGCGGCGAAATCCGCGGGACTCGGACGCGTGTGTTCCAATCCGTTCCAGAGCATCGTCGTCCGCGCTGTGGAGGCTGTGTATGCCTGCAGCGAGGCGCTGCGCATCGTCGAGAGCTATGAAATGCCGGAAAGGCCGTTCGTCAGCGTGGAACCGCGCAGCTCCAACGGCTATGGTTGCACGGAAGCGCCTCGGGGTACCCTCTATCACCGGTATCGCTTCGACGATCACGGATTGATTCTGGACGCAAAGATCGTCCCGCCGACTTCCCAAAACCAGAACTCGATCGAAGAGGATCTTGGTCAGTTTGTTGAGGCGAATCTCGACACGCCCAAGGAAAAACTTCAATGGCAGTGTGAGCAGGCGATTCGCAATTACGATCCTTGCATCTCGTGCGCGACGCACTCTCTAAAACTGCACTGGGAGCAAGAATGAGCAGCCATCCGACGAAAGTTCTGATCATTGGAGTTGGAAACGCGTATCGCAGCGACGACGGTGCGGGCCTGGTGGTTGCCCGCCAGCTCGCCGGACGTGTTCCACCCGAAATACAGGTGATGGAACAAAGTGGCGAAGGCACAGAGCTGGTTGAGGCTTGGAAGGGAGCTCAATTTGTCGTTGTGGTGGACGCAATCCAATCCGGCGCCCCGGCGGGAACCATACGCCGCCTGGAAGCTGCGAAGGAAACGATTCCCGCCGAGATCTTCCGTCAATCAACGCATGCGTTTGGCGTCTCAGGAGCGATCGAGCTGGCGCGTACCTTGAACGAACTTCCCGCGCATCTGGTCGTGTACGGAATTGAGGGGCAGAACTTTGCTCCAGGCGAAAAACTGTCGCCGTCCGTCGAGAAGGCCATTGCCTCGGCCGCAGCGCAGGTTCTTCTCGAAGCGCAGCGCCCCAGCTTGCACGAGATCAACGTCTGTGTCGCTGCGGGATGCCTCTCTCTTCACAGCGACGTGCTCAAGCAAGCCCTGGAAAAAGAAGCGGTATCCAATGGCTCCACGTGCCGCGTTCGTGGCGCCGGCTGCATGGGTTTGTGTTCCGCCGGGCCGCTGGTGTCGGTCGAGCCGGACCATTTGCTTTACGAGCGTGTCACCCCGGAGGATGCCGCTGAGCTGATCCACAGCGTCGGCGCCGAGCCGCTGCGCCGGCTCGAATGCCCGCGCGACCAGCCCTTCTTCAAGCGCCAGGTCAATATCGTTCTCGAAAATTCCGGCAGGATTGATCCGGAAAAGATTGATGAATACACAGCGAATGACGGCTATTCCGCTCTCACCCGCGCGCTCACGGAGATGACGCCGGCTGCCGTGATCCAGGAAGTTTCGAAGAGCGGATTGCGCGGCCGTGGCGGGGCCGGCTATCCCACCGGCCTCAAATGGGGAACCGTGGCGAAGAGCAGCGGGCACGTCAAATATGTGATCTGCAACGCCGACGAGGGCGATCCCGGCGCCTTCATGGACCGCAGCGTCCTCGAAAGCGACCCGCACCGCGTGCTGGAAGGCATGGCCATCGCCGCTTACGCCACGGGTGCGAGCCGCGGGTACATCTACGTCCGCGCCGAATATCCGCTCGCCGTCAAGCGTCTCACCACGGCCATCCGCGAGGCGCGGCATGAGGGCTATCTGGGCAGCCAGATCGGCGGCACCACTTTCAATTTCGATATCGAGCTCCGCATGGGCGGCGGCGCATTCGTTTGCGGCGAAGAAACTGCCCTCATCGCTTCGATTGAGGGGCGCCGCGGGACTCCTCGCCCCCGTCCGCCGTACCCCGCGCAATCCGGGCTGTGGGATATGCCGACCCTCATCAACAACGTCGAGACCTTCGCGAACATTCCCCCGATCATCCGGCGCGGCGGCGATTGGTACGCTTCCATGGGCACGCAGAAGAGCAAAGGCACGAAGGTATTCGCGCTCACGGGCCGCGTGAAAAACACGGGCCTCATCGAGATTCCCATGGGCATGACGCTTCGCGAAATCATCTTCGAAATCGGCGGCGGCATTCCCGATGGCCGCAGCTTCAAGGCCGTTCAGACCGGCGGTCCCTCCGGCGGTTGCATCCCTGCCGATTTCCTCGATCGCCCCGTGGACTACGAGTCCCTCAAGGAAGTCGGCTCGATCATGGGTTCCGGCGGAATGATCGTGATGGACGACACCTCCTGCATGGTCAACGTCGCGCGTTACTTCATGGAGTTTTGCATGACCGAGTCCTGCGGCAAGTGCATCCCCTGCCGCGCGGGTACGGCGCAAATGTTCGAGCTGTTGTCACGCATCACCAGCGGCACGGCTACCAGGAAGGACCTGCACATGTTGACCGACCTCTGCGACTTGGTCGGCAATACGAGCCTGTGCGGGCTGGGGCAGACGGCGCCCAATCCCGTCCTCAGCACGCTCCGCTATTTCAAGGATGAATACATCGAGCACATCGAGCAGAAACGCTGCCGCGCCGGAGTTTGCGAAATCGGCGCGGCCGCCGAGGTGCGTGCATGAATCCCGTGGATGGTGTAAAAACTCTGTGCATTGACGGCACCGACGTCAGCGCGCGCGCCGAGCAGACGGTCCTCGAGGCTGCCCGCGAAGCGGGCGTCTCCATCCCCACGCTTTGCCATCTCGATGGCCTTTCCGATGTGGGCGCCTGCCGCCTGTGCCTCGTCGAGATCAAGGGCAGCAACCGCCTCCTTCCCGCTTGCGTCACCCGCGTCGAAGAGGGCATGGAGGTCACCACGAAGTCCGAGCGGCTCGTCAAGTACCGCCGCATGATTCTTGAGCTGCTCTTCGCCGAGCGGAATCATATCTGCTCGATCTGCGTCTCAAATGGCGCGTGCGAATTGCAGGGCCTTGCCGAATCGCAGGGCCTCACGCACATCGAATTTCCCTATCGCAATCCGCAGCTCGCCGTGGATGCCTCGCGCGAACGCTTCACCATGGATCACAACCGCTGCATCCTCTGCACGCGCTGCGTCCGCGTGTGTGCGGAAATCGAAGGCGCGCACACATGGGACATGATGGGCCGCGGCATCTGGTCGCGCGTGATCACCGATCTCGATGAGCCTTGGGGAGCGTCCGGCTCCTGCACTAACTGCGGCAAATGCGTGCAGGTCTGCCCCACGGGCGCGCTCTTCGAAAAAAATAAAGTCGGCGCGAAGGAACAAAAAAATCCAAATTTCCTCTCCTATCTCACGGAAATGCGCGAGGGTCGCCCATGAGCAAACCGAAGGTCGCCACCGTTTGGCTCGACGGCTGCTCCGGATGCCACATGTCCATTCTCGATATGGACGAGCGGCTGATCGAACTGAGTCAGGATTTCGACCTGGTCTATAGTCCTCTCGTGGACCTTAAGGTTTTTCCCGAAGGCGTGGACATCAGCCTGGTCGAAGGCTCGGTCAGCACGGACGAGGACGAACGCAAAATCCGCATGATCCGCGAGCGAACCAAAATCCTCGTTTCCCTGGGAGACTGCGCGGTCACCGGAAATGTGCCGTCCATGCGCAACACCATTCCGGTGGATGCAATTTTCGACCGCGTGTATAGGGAAAATGTTGCGGATCACGGCGTCATTCCCGGCGACGGCCTTCCGAAGCTTTCGCCGCGCGTCCGGCCCGTGCATGAAATTGTTCCCGTGGACGTCTTCGTCCCCGGATGCCCGCCCTCGGCGGACAAAATCTACGAGTTGTTGCGGGAATTGCTGGCCGGCAAAGTTCCGGATCTCGCCGGCTCGACCCATTTCGGCGCTTAGGACAACCGACGATGACACGCACAATCACAATTGATCCCGTCACTCGCCTCGAAGGACATGCCAAGATCACCTTGCGCATGAACGGCCATGGCGAAGTCGAAGACGCCCAGTTCCACGTCACGCAGCTTCGCGGCTTCGAGAAATTCTGCGAGGGGCGTCCCTATTATGAAATGCCCAATCTGATGTCGCGCATCTGCGGCATTTGCCCGGTGAGCCATCTTCTGGCTTCCGCCAAAGCTTGCGACGCCATACTCGCCGTGCGTATTCCTCCCGCCGCGGGCCGACTGCGCCGCATGTTGAACCTCGCGCAGATCATTCAGTCTCATGCTCTCAGCTTTTTCTATTTGTCCGCGCCGGACCTGCTTCTCGGCATGGACGCGCCACCCGCCGAGCGCAACCTTTTCGGCCTGATGCAGCAGGATCCCGAACTGGCCCGCGGCGGCGTACGGCTGCGGAAGTTCGGCCAGCAGATCATCGAGATGCTCTGCGGCAAGAGAATCCATCCCGGCTGGGTTGTCCCGGGCGGCGTCAACGAACCGCTTTCCCTCCAAAAACGCCACGACATCCTGGCCATGATTCCCGACGCCCTGGCCACGGCGCAAAAAACTTTGCTGTGGTTCAAGATGCGCGTCGAATCGTACCGCGAGGAAATCCGCACCTTCGCGAATTTCCCCAGCCTCTTCATGGGCCTGGTCACTCCCGACGACCGCCCCGCCTATTACGAAGGGAAGCTGCGCTTCACCGACGCGGCCGGCAACATCGTCGCGGATAAGCTCGATCCCGCGCTGTATGCCGAATACATCGGAGAAACCGCCGAGCCTTTCACCTACATGAAATTCCCGTATTACAAGCCGCTCGGTTATCCCGACGGCATGTATCGCGTCGGGCCGCTGGCGCGCATGAATATCGTGGACAGGGCCGGCACGCCGCTCGCCGACCAGGAATGGATCGAGTTCCGCTCGCTCCAGCGCGGCGCCGTGCTCAGCTCTTTTCATTATCACTACGCGCGCCTGATCGAAATCCTGCACTGCATCGAGCACATCCACCACTATCTCGAGGACCCGCGTATCATCAGCCCGCATGTGCGCGCCTCCGCATCGCTCAATAATTCCGAAGGCGTGGGTGTGTGCGAAGCGCCGCGCGGCACCCTGATCCATCATTATCGCGTGGACGACAACGGCCTTATCACCTGGGCCAATCTGATCATCGCCACGGGACACAACAATCTGGCGATGAACCGCGGCGTGCTGCAGGCCGCCCGCCACTTCGTGCACGGCGAAAAGCTGGCTGAAGGCGCGCTCAACCGGGTCGAAGCCGTGGTGCGCGCGTTCGATCCTTGCCTCAGCTGCTCGACGCACGCCGTCGGCCACATGCCGCTCATCATTCGCCTGGAAGCCGCGGACGGCGCTCTGTTCGATGAAGCAAGGCGCGACGGATGAAGCCCATCCTCGTTCTCGCCTGCGGCAATCCGCTGCGCTCCGACGACGGCGCCGGCTGGCGCGTCGCCGAAGCCCTTCGCGATGGGGCGGTAGATTCCGCCGTAAGCGTCCACGCGGTCCAGCAGTTCACTCCCGAACTGGCGGAGGAAATCAGTCAAGCGGAAATGGTGATCTTCGTGGATTCGGCCGCGGACGAAGACGCGGGCGCCGTCGCGGTCAGCACAGTCGCCGAAGCTCCGGCATCCACAGCTCGCTTTACCCACTCGCTCACACCGGCGACGCTTCTTTCGCTCGCCCGCCGGCTGTTCGGCGCGGCTCCCGAGAAGGCACTTCTCGTAACGGTGGGCGCTTCCCGCTTCGAATTATCGGAGAAGCTATCGGAGCCGGTCGCCCGCGCCATTCCCGAAGCTGTCGCCGCCATCCGCTCACTTGCCCTGACGCTCTAGCACACGCAGGGGAAGGCGTCCCTCCGTTGTCTTTGCCTTTGTAGGGCTGGTCTTCAAGCGGCGCGGGCGCGCGAAGTCTAGCTACTGCGCGAAATACTCTTTCAGCTTGTCGGCCGTCTTCTGCAGGGCGTCCGAGTAGGACTCGGGTTTATAGTGCGCGCCATCCTTGACGAAGTCGTGCTCGGTTTTCGGGTAGGTAAACAACTGAAATGAGAGTCCGCCCGCGGCCGCCGCGGCCGCCAAGGCGTGCGCCTGGCCGATCAGGCAGCAGCCTCGAAATGTGTCCGCCTCTCCCGCGAACATCAGCACCGGCACTTTGGTTCTGCTCACCCAGCCCGGCACATCCTTAATGAAAGTGGTCGCGGGATACCACACCACCGCGCCCGCCACCAGATCGGGCCATTGCGTGCCGTAGTAAAGAACCATGCCCCCGCCGAGGGAGAAACCGACCAACGCGACTTTGCCGGGAAGCGCGTGCGGCATTTGCTGCGCCTGGAGGATCGCATCTTTTACGCCAGCCCCGTGGGTTCCTTCCATCGTGTTGCCGTCGAACAAAACCACGTCATAGCCCATCTGAGAAATCTCGCGGGCTACAGTCCTGTAGTGCTCCGGCCCCGACATGCCGGAGGCCACCACGACCACGCGCGCTTTGCCGCCCTGTGGTGGCGGGAGCTCCTCTTGCGCGTATGCCGCCGAAGCCACGGTGAGACACGCGAGCGCCACAATGATTGCCGCGAAGCGTGAGAAGAGAGTCATCGGAGATGCCTCCTGTGATTATTTCTTAACGGATTCCGCCGCTTCGCGCATCGTACGCTTGCCCTGCCTTCGACACAAGGAGTTTGCCGCCGGGAAGAAAAACACTCCCACCCGCAAATTCGAAGACAAAGCGTCATTTACCGTTCATGGCATCGGCGGCAGAGGCGGCGACGTCAGGCGAGCCGGGAATGTTAGGAATGGCGGGGGTGCTGCTCGCGCCGGCGTCGGCGGCGCTGATGTGATTGGTGTCGAGCGTGCGGCCCACGGCCTGGTTGAAGTTCACCTCGGCTTCGATCAGGTTGATCCGGTCGCGCAGAGCACTTCCTTCCGCGGTAGTCAAGAGCGTCTGCTTCTGAGTGACGGTGAAAGCGGTGGAAGTGCCAAGTTGGAATTTCTTCACTTCATCGTCATAACTTTCCTGGGCGAGATCCCTGGCACGCTCGGCGGCGGCGGCGGCTTCTCGGTCCTGATTGAGAGCGATCATGGCATTCCGCACCTGGACGAAAACGGTGTTCTGAAGCTGCTGGTATTGCGCCAGCAAGAGCCGCTGGTTGAGCAGGGCTTGGGCGTTCAACGCTTGCGCGGCGCGGTTGCGAATGGGCAGGGTGAGGTTGACCCCGCCTTCGATGCTGGGATATTTCGCGTTGATCATGCCGTTCCAATCGCCGGTCCAGCCGCCAGGCACGGCCACCGACGAAAAGCCGGTGGGAGAGGCGAGATAACCAATCAGCGTGCTGCCGGGATTGACCACCGGCTCGCTCAAGATGGGCGCGAGGCCGGTTTGAGTCCCGGTGGTCTGAAAAGAGTCTCCGCCCAGGCCCGACGCTTGATATACACCGAAGACATTGAGCGAGGGCAGGAGCGCGTTTTTGGTGACCTTGACTTCGATGCCTGCGTTTTTCAAGTTCAGCTCGTCTTGCTGGATTTCGGGGCGCTTTTCAAAGGCTTCCTTCACCGCATCCTGGATGGAGACGTCCTCGAGGGGCGGCGTGGAGATGGGAGTCGTGGGAACGATCTCAACGCCCGAGAGCGAGACGGCCATCGGGTTCTTGCTGATGTCGTTGAGCAAAGTGGTCTCATCCTGCATTTTGGTGGTTTGGGCTTGGACTAGGGCCAGTTGGTCCGACGCGAGCTGAGATTCGGAGTTGACGACGTCGGAGGGCGCCATGGAGCCGATTTCGAGCTGCTTTTTATTGTTTTCGTAGAGCTGCTGGTCGGTACCCACAGCCGTTTCCTCGACGTGGACGTTCTCGCGGGCAAACACCAATTCCCAATAATCAAGCGAGACCTGTGTCACCGTGGCGATCACCTGCTGGGCAAACTGGGATTCGCCGACCTTCACGGTATTTTTTGCCTCGATGATATAACGCGCGTTGGGCAGGGTGCCGAAGCCGTTGAGCAGCGGCTGCGTGATTTGGAGAGTCAGCGACGATTGCTCCCAGGGATTGAAGAAGTAGTCCGTGAAGTTGGAGGACTCACGAAGGTTATTGAAAGTAAGCGAAACGAACGTGCCCGTATGGAAACCCTGGGAGTATACGAAGTTTGCAACGGTATCGTGGCCCGTGGCGGCACCGGAGGACAAGGTCCCCGATCCGGAGAGAAATGGATTGTCGACCGGGGAGGAGTAGCGCGTCTGCTGGATGGCGCTCGTCAGGATGGGATCGAATCTCGTGATGCCGTTATAGCCGGATTTCGCGTAGAGCAAATTCGCTTCATCGAGCCAGGGGACGTAGCGTTCGATGGCGATATTCAGGTTGTTCTCGAGCGCGAGCGAGATGGCGTCGTCAATGCTCAGCATCAGCTTGCCGCCCTGGACCAACTGGTCGAGGCGAGGAGAATTTTCCAGCACCGGCTCCGGGACGCTCGTGGGCGCGTAGGGCGCGATCAAATTGGGGAACCAGCGCGGGCCTTTGGAATAGTCTGGCCGGAGGTTGAGGGTGCGCGTTTGGGCCGCGGCCGAATGGTCCTGGGAGGCAGACGAACCAGACGCGGCGGTCTGCTCCTGCAACGATGGCGGAAATTGCGGCGCCTGCGCCAGAACGGGCGAAACAAGAAGAGAAAAGGCTGCGAGCAGTACGATACCTCGGTTCCACGGATTCCTTGTCATCGTGTTGTCCTCTCCCACGCGCCCGGGCCGCCGTGCATCCGGGTGCGGCGGGGCCGGCACAAAACTGACCGTCTTGTAGCACATACAGTACACCGCAAGCTATTCAAACGCGCGGCAACGTGAATTTATTTCACATGGGAAGCAACGAGGCGCAGGCAGGTTGCTTTCGGTGAGCCCGGCCGGGATAGAATGACAGCCATGCGCGTGCGCGTACTCTTCTTCGGACAGCTCCGGGAAATCACGGGAGTGGCGCAGGAGGATGCCGAAATTTCGGCGGAGGCGCGCGTGGAAGACGTTTTCGAGCGGTATCGCGCGCGGTTTCCGAGGCTGGGCGATTTTCGCGGGTTGATCGCGCCTTCGGTGAACCAGGAATACGCGGCCTGGCGCGCGCCACTATCAAACGGCGACGAGGTGGCGTTCCTTCCGCCGGTGAGCGGCGGGCAGGAGCCGGCCGAGCGGGGAGACGTGGTGCAGCTGGTGCGCGAGGCGATTCGCGCGCGAGAGATCGTGGAGAGCTTGAAGGCGCCAGAAGACGGCGCGGTGGTAGTGTTCGACGGCTTCGCGCGGAGCCATTCCGGGGGACGGCGGACGCTCTATCTGGAATACGAGGCGTATGAACCGATGGCGCACATGAAGATGCGCGAGATCGCCGCCCAGGTTCGCGCGAAATTCGCGATCCACCGGCTGGCCATGGTGCACCGGCTGGGACGCGTGGAGATCGGCGAAACGAGCGTCGTGATCGCAGTGAGCGCGGCGCACCGCGCGGCGGCCTTCGAGGCGTGCCGCTACGCGATCGACACGCTGAAGCGCGCCGTGCCTATCTGGAAGAAGGAGCATTTCGAGCGGGGCGCGGCGTGGGCGGAAGGAGAAGCGCCGGAGAAAGCCATTTCGAGCGCGGATGAATCTACAGCGTAGATGAAAAAAGCTTTCGCAGTGCAGGCTGCATGCGCCGCGCTCGCGGCCGTCGCGGGCCTCGCCATCGCAGCAGGCGAAGGGCCGCTCGCGGAAGCGCGGCAGCGCCCGCCCCAAATCCGGGTGCAGACGACGCTGGTGAACATCGTGGCGAGCGTGTCTGACGCCAGCGGCGAGCCCATCGCTGGGCTGCCGCAAGAGGCGTTCGCGCTTACCGAGGAAGGCGTACCGCAGAAAATCGCGCGCTTCGAACCGGAAACGAACCGCCCGCTCGATCTGGTCTTGATGGTGGATTCGAGCGCGAGCGCGCTGGTGGAACTCAAGCTGGAGCTGGAGGCCGCGGCACAGTTCATCGGCCGCGTGCTGCGCCCAGGCGATACGCTGGCAGTATTCGAATTTTCGGACGATGTCACGGAGCTTGCGGATTTTTCCGGCGATGTTCCGCGGCTGCAAGCGGCCGTGCGGCACGTCAGCCCAGGGAGCGGCACGTCCATGTACGATGCGTTGGTGCTCGGGTCGAGCGCGCTGCGCCGCCGCCCGGCGGACCGCCGGCGCGCCATCGTGCTGGTGACGGACGCGGGCGAAACGACCAGTAAGTCGCAGTTCGAGGATGCGCGGCGCGGGGCGGTCGTCTCCGAGGCGCTGGTCTACTCCGTGATCGTGCGTCCGGTGAAAAACGAGAACGGACGCAACACCGCCGGCGAGCACGCCCTGATCACCATCGAGGAAAGCGCGGGAGGCGGCGCGTTCATCCTCGACGATGTGTCGCAGATCGGCGCGATTTTCGACCGCATCAACCGCGAGCTGCGCACGCAGTATCTTCTGGGCTACTACCCGAATCCCACTCCGCCGCCCGGGAGCCTCCGCCACGTGGGGCTGCAAGTGACGGGCGGCTACGCGGTCCACTACCGCAGCGAATATTTTACGGCGCGTGCGCCGCGCTGATGCACGATGCCACAGCGGATCTTCGCCGCGAAGCCCGCGAACCCTTCGGAACATCTTCCATGATTTGTACTCCGCGCCTCCGCGAAGCTGGGATAGGATTGCTGTGACCATGCCGGAACGGCCCGGAAACTCGGAGATGGAAACCGCACGCGCGACCGCCCCGAAGTGGGGGATTTTTCGCGGATTGCTGATGGCCGGGGCGTCGGTGATTTTCGTCGTGGCCTTGATCGAACTTCCCGCACTGATTCAGCTTGTGGATTACCGCACGCTGATCGGTCCGACGCATGCGTGGTGGGCGCCCAATATCACCGATCCGGAACTGGGACACGTTCACCGCCCGTACGCGCATCAAGCGGGCGCGGCGCTGGGAGGAGACATTTCGACGGCGTTTGAAATCCCGCGCTCGGACATGACCTATTTCCATTGGGACGTGAAATACGATCACAACGGCTTTCGCAATGCCGCCGATCTGACGAGCGCCGATATTGCCGTGATCGGGGATTCGATGGTCGAGGGGCTGACCGTGCCCGACGCGCAGTTGACGACTTCTCTGCTGGCCCAGCTTCAAGGCAAAGTCGTGGCCAATCTCGGACAATCCGCGTACGGCCCGCTGGAGGAACTGGTAGTGCTGAAGCGCTATGCGCTGCCCTTAAGACTGCAGACCGTCGTGTGGATGTTTTTCGAGGGCAACGATCTGGGGGACGTGATTTCCTACCAGCACGCGATGCGAAATCGCCCGAGCTTCTGGCGCTCGTTTTGGACGCGGTCGTTCACCCGGAGCGCAATGAAAGAGGTGGAATTGTTTTTTCATTCGACGGCGAAACCTTCGGGCACGCTGCGCGCCGGCATTTTCCAGTCGCCCGATGGCGAGACACGCACGGTCTATTTCATCTATCCCTCGCAGCCCTTCGATCACGCCAATCTAGGCGCGCTCGCCGACACGACTCGCGCGCTGACGGAAGCGCACGCGCTGTGCGCGGCGCAGGGGGCGCGCCTGCTGGTGGTATTGGCGCCGGAAAAATTCAGGGTGCTGAAGCCGTTCTGCCAGTTCCCTGCGGCATCGCAGTGCCGCAACTGGACGCTGAACGACCTGCCAACGCGGCTCGAAAAAGCGGTGGAGTCCATCGCTCCCGACGCGGGATATCTGGATTTGACGCCGTATCTGACGGAGAGCGTCAAGCGGGGCGAGATGCCCTATTATCCGGACGACGAGCATTGGACGCCGGCGGGACACAAAGCTGTCGCGGAGGCTATCAACAATTATCTTTCCCAAACGCAGAGCCACTAGCTCCAGGACCAGACGATGGCGTGTCCGCGACTGAACCACCCATGAACCCATTCCTCGAAGTTGCCATCGAAACAGCCCACGAGGCAGGCGCGATCCTGCGAGCGGAATTCGCACGGCCGAAGAAAATTTCCTACAAGGGCGAAGTAGATATCGTGACCGAATCCGACCGGCGGTCGGAGGCGTTGATCGTCTCGCGGCTTCGCGAGCGCTTTCCGGAGCATGGCATCGTGGCCGAGGAAGGCGGCGGGCGCGCGGCGGCAAGCGCGAAATATTGCTGGCACGTGGACCCGCTCGACGGCACGACCAATTTCGCGCACGGCTATCCGTGTTTCGCCGTTTCGATCGGCTTGCTGGGGGATGGAGAACCCGTGGTGGGCGCCGTATTCAATCCGGCGAGCGACGAACTCTTCACGGCCGCGCGCGGCGAAGGCGCCTATCTGAACGGAAATGTGATTCATGTATCACCGATAGAAAAACTGGCCTACAGCCTTGTGGCTACTGGTTTCCCGACGCACCAGCGCAAGAACAGCGCGAATATCGCGTATTACTGGGAGTTCACGCTGCGCTCGCACGGCGTCCGGCGCGACGGCTCGGCCGCGCTCGATCTCTGCTCCGTCGCGTGCGGGCGCTTCGACGGCTTCTGGGAGTTCGGGCTGAATTCGTGGGACACGGCTGCGGGAATCCTGGTGATTCGCGAGGCCGGGGGAACGGTCACCGATCTTGCCGGCGGCCCGTATCGTGCGGGCGGCGGGAGCATTCTCGCGTCGAACGGGCATATCCACGAGGAGATGCGGGAAGTCGCGGCAATGATCGCGAAACGCGAGAAAGCGCCTTGAGCGACAAGAAAAGCCAATTTCTCAAGCGAACATCTCCCTCGCAGTGAACAGATCGAGAACGCCTCCGGCGGGGCCGTTGCTTCATTGTGTGAGTTGCGCGGGCATAAACGTGGCGCGCGGCAAGCAACCACTCTAAGCTGTTCCTTCGGAGCAAAAAACATGACCAAGGAAAGCCGCGGCGTAGAAGTGCTGGGAACGCTGAAACTGGTGGCGCCCAAGCTGGATGAATTCCAGTTCGTGAAGGCCCGGGTGGAAGGCGAGGTCGCCCGGCTCACGCTCGACCGGCCCGAGCACAATCTGCTGAACGAGCGCATGCTGAGCGAGCTTGCCGGCGGAATCAACGCGGTGGGCGACCGGGGCGACATCAAGCTGATCGTGCTCGAAGCGGCGGGAAAGACCTTCTGCGGAGGAATCGAGATCGGGGAATACACGCAGCGGCGCGTCTTTCAGCTGCTCGACGCTTTCCACGCCGCGTTCTCGGCCATGCTGGACACGGCGAAGCCGCTGCTGGTGGTGGTCAACGGTCCGGCCTTCGGCGGAGGCGCGGAACTGGCGGCCATGGGCGACCTGGTGATCGCCACGCCCAAGGCGCGCTTCGCACAGCCGGAGATCAAGCTGGGCGCATTTCCTCCGCTGGCCGCCGCCGTCCTTCCCTACATTCTCGGCCCGAAAGCCGCGCTCGAATTGCTGCTGACGGGCGAGACGATGACCGCCGAGCGCGCGCGTGAGCTTGGCCTGGTGAATTGGCTGGTCCCGGAAGCGGAATTGCAGGACAAGGTCGCCGAGGTGATTGCCAAAGTGACCGCGCAATCCGGCCCCGTGCTGTCCATGGCCAAGAAGGCCATCCTGGGGAGCCTTGGATTGCCACTGCGCGAGGGCGTGCGCAGCTCGATGAAGGTTTTCCTCAACGAGCTGGCCGAACTAGAGGATTCGCAGGAAGGGTTGCGAGCGCTGGTCGAAAAGCGCGCGCCGAAGTGGAAGAATCGCTGACGGCCTTCCGTCGGCCGTCAGTGCCCGCTGCCGCCGCCTTGCCACATGTCCGACAAACCTTCGAGCTTCATCTCATCGCCCAGGCCGGTTTGCTTCAGCAACTCCTCGGTTTCCGCGCGCGATTGGCGCGGGCCGATGCGCTCAGCGGCGTCCGCAAGCGCGTAAGCGGTCACAGCGACGACCGCAACGTTGTGCTTGACGGCGGCGACATCCACTTTGTCGAACGTGTCCGACGCGGCGTGATAATCGAGGATCGAGCTTCCCATCTCCTGGCGCGCGACGAGCGTGGGAACGCCTTCGAGCTCGAAGGGCAAGGCGTCCGTCCATGAGTCGGCATCCAGCGTGAATTCCTTCACACCGAACGACTGCAGCAGATCGAGCGCGTCGCGCGCCGGCGCCAGCGCGTCCTTTCTTCCTCCCAGCGAATAGCTCATCACAGGTCCCGCGCCCCGGTCGAAAATCACGGCGGCCGCGATCTGGCCGAGCTCGTCCTGGTGCGTTCGCGCGTAGGCTCGCGAGCCGAGCATCCCTTGCTCGTTGCCGGTGAACAGCGCGAAGCGGATCGAGCATCGCGGGACGCTTCCCGAAGCGTGGATCACGCGCGCCGCGTCAACGAGCGCCGCCGCGTTGGCGCCGTCGTCGAGCGCGCCCGTGCCCAGGTCCCACGAGTCCAAGTGCGCGCCCACAAGCACGTATTCCTCCGGCTTCTCGCGGCCACGGATTTCCGCCACCACGTTCTCCGATTCTGCCGGACCGCTCGCGCGATTGGGCATCTCGAAATGCACGCGCACTTCCTGCTTCACGGCGAGAAGACGCGCGATCCGTTCCGCGTCCTCGCGTGCGACCACGGCCTGCGGGAGGGATTCGAGCTGGCCGTCGGCCGAGGTGGTTTCGCGGCCGAGCAGGAGATTCAGGCGTGCGCTCATCCAGAAAATCGCCGCCGCCCCGGCGATTTTGGCGCGATCGGCAATCGCCCGGTTCCGAGCGCGCGCGGTTCGAATGTCCTCCCACGTGGCCGGGATATTCGTGTGGACGAGCACGATCGTGCCCCCAACGGCCTTGACCGCCTCGCCCGCGCTGGCGAAGCCTGCATCATCGCCCGCGCCAACGTCCACCACGTCGGCCGTGATGCCGCCCTCGGGCAGCGCCGGCGACCAACCGGTCGAAACCAAACGCAGCGAAAATTGCGCCGGTGCGAGTACCTCCGCGCGCGTGCGCCCTTCGCTCCACCCCGCCGCCACGGTAAATTTTTCCGCGCGCACTTCGTCCACGCCCGCATGGCGGAATGCCTCGACGGCCCATCCGGTGGCGCGGTCGGCCGCTGGCGATCCGGTCAAGCGGCCGCCGATGAAATCGGTCAGGTAGCGCAGATTTTCTTCGAGAGGAGAAGGCGCCAGCGCGCTGCGGAGCATCCCCGGCGCAAGTTCCGCGCACGGCTTCGCCACCGCGCAGGTTCCCGTTGCCGAGGGAACCTGGAACGGCCCGCGGGTCGGGGGAATGATTTGCGCCGCGGCAGCCGGAAACAACGCCAGGCACGCAGCGGCCGTCACCTGCCACGTTTTCATGCAACTTATCTTAGCAGCTTGCCCGAAAAGAGAGCTTTTTAGGGGGTCGGAGCTTTTTACCCTGAGCGAAGTCGAAGGGTAGCTCCGACATAAGCCGCACAAAGATCAATGGGCTTCAGAGTCTGTGTGGCGATTCAAGAATCCTTGTGGGTCGTGGCTTTTTACCCTGAGGTACGAAGGGCAGCCACGACATAAGTCCCGCAAAATCAGCGCGGCTTTAGCCGCTGAAGCTCCGCTTTTGCGGTCCTCACACAGACTTTTCAGCCCCTGAGGCCGATGCTTTGTAGGGCGGGGTTTCAACTCCGCCGTAAGCGCGTTGTTTTCTTCAGGGGTTTTAACCCCTGAAATCCGGTCAGCGGCTATTTCAGCGGCCCGATCAGTGCTACATCGGCATGTGCATTCCCTTGGAGGGCGAGGGAGTCGGCGGAACAGCGGGCTGCGGCCCTAGAACTTGCATGGCCGCGGGCGGCAGCTTTTCGATGTTACTCAGGAACGCCACGGTCTGCCAGACCTGTTGCTCCGAGAGCGTATGGTCCCACGAAGGCATGCCTGTCCAGCGGATACCGTGCTCGATGATGTAGAAATTCTGGTAATCGGGCATGTCCGGCGCATCGGTGAAAAATTCGGGGACGGGGGGATAAAACGACTTCGGGAATGGGCCATCGGGGTTGGACGGCACCCCGTGGCAGCCGGCGCAATGATCCAGATAAACTTTCGCGCCCGCCACCAGATTTTCCTCCGTCACCGGGACCGGATTTTTCTGCTCGGTGGCATGGCGGTCGGTCGAGGCGTCCACCGCGCCCATGGCCAGCTTCGCTTCGATGTGGGATGGCCTCTGGTCGGCCTGAAAACTGATGTAGCCCTTCTCGGCGATCAAGTACGCCCCCACGCATAGCACGATTATCGTGAACACGATTCCCAGTATGAAATTTTTCATGCGCTCCTCCTACCTCGTGCTGAGCCTATGGCACGATGCCCTCTTTTTGCAAGACTCCCCGAGCCGCAGCCGGGTCGCAACGCTTCACATGAATTTTCGTCTCTTGAATGCCGAGATATCAGCCCCACTAAGCTCAAACCACTCGCCGTTCTTTCGTCTGTCAGCAAACCGGTTGTGCCAGTAGGTCTCAATACCAGCAGGATCATCCGTGCGTATCGCGTGAATTGTGGTTGCCTTGTCCGGAAGCTGGATCGCTAACTCGTACTCGCGACGGCCAACCGAATTGCTCCGGCCAATCTTATAGAAGCGCCCGGCCTTGATGAGGTAGACAAAGCCAATATTCTGTTCAGACTCGACGCCGTCCTCGCCATCGGGGCCCCGATTGTCTGTAATCGCGTTGCACATGGCGGCTATATCTTCGTATCCCGCGCGCTTCGAGCAATAATCCCGAATTCTCGCGGCGAACTGTTCCTTGGTGCCAAATCGCTCCCTGTATACCTTTTCATTAGGAAGGCTGGCATCACTGCGCTTTCTCATCCGCATTTCCGCTGTTACCGGAAATCGTCCAAGCTCGCGCATCACTGCGATGAACTTCTCTATAAGCAGACTTTCGTCATAGGCAGTCGTTAGCTGGTTAGGCTTAAATCCGGCTTCGCGAACCGCATCGCTCCAACGCACCCAGAATCTCCCCTTCCAGTCCGACTCCTTGATCCCGGTTTCCCGAAGAAACCTGTCTACCCCAAGACAGACGCCGCCGTTTGCTTCAGCGGTTCGTCGTATTTCCCGCAGGATGTGTTCCTTCTTCATGGATGCCTGAGCGTTCAACCAAAATTGGGTTTGAAACCTTCGGCTGACCGATAACATACACCTGAGCCGCTCTGAGTGCCAGCCACAGCGGTTTGAACCGATCACATCTGAATCCGGAATGGTCTCGGTCAAGCGCCGTAGGCGCGGCAGAAGTTAGCCCCGTCCGGAAGGGCGGGGTATGCAGGAATAGGAATGGCGAGCGCCGTAGGTGCGACACATCTAACCAAATACGAACCTGGGATCAAATTCCACGCCGTGCTTTTTCAACAAGGCGAGGAATTCTGCATCGAAGGTCATTTTCCTATGGTGCGATTCCTGCGTGTGTATGTATCGGACGACCGCAGGAACGAGCGACGCACTCACGCTAAACGCAGCATAGCCCTGTTGCCACGCCAATTTGCTTCCTTGTTCGTTCGCCCATCGCGAGGAATTCGATTTGATCGCGAGCACCGCCTTGGCGAGCGACAAAACCGGCGGAACTTGGATGAGGAGGTGAATATGATCGTCCGTCCCGCCCACGGCATGAACCAAGATCCCGTGATTTTGGCAAATGCCCGCGACGTAGGCCCACAATCGCGATTGGAATTCTTTTGAAATGCTTCTGCGGCGATCTTTCGTGCTGAATACGATGTGAATTACGTTCTGGGCGTATGTGTGGGGCATGTGTCGCACCTACGGCGCTTGGCGTCTATATATCATGGACCCAGCGCTTCCGCGCTGGGCTAACTTCTGTCGCGCCTACGGCGCTCGGGGAAGGAAAGCCCCTGAAGAAAACGCTAGGGTTACGTCACCGCGGCAGGGCTGGTACTATAACCACTTAATTATCTATTGACTTTCGAACTGTTTCATGCTAGCATCGGTTGCTTTTGTCGCCAGCGCCAATTCTGCTGGGCGCCGACGGCCTTGGAAACGACCGTCAGCAGGAAGAGAGGGGAATTGTGTCCGGTATTTGGATCCCGGATTCTACCCGGTACAAAGTGGAAACAGAATTCGACGTAAGTCATAGAAAACAAAGGACCGATCTCGATTCTACCCGGTACAAATTCGCACTTATTTTTTCCTGGTTCCGGTACTCACGAGAGGTGCGCGGGTGAGGTTCGAATGTAGCGCCGGGGCCTTCAGCCCGGCATCTCCGCCTTTACGACCCGGCTTGACTAATCAATTTCTAATCGCAACACCGCAGATTAGAAACGCACCTAAGTCCTTAACAATCAGCACCGACATCCGTTGGCTCTGTTGACATCCTCGGGAAAAGGTAGCGATGCCTCAGGCGATACAGGTTGAAACTCAGGCCGAGGAGAAGAGCTTGACGCTTCTGCGTGTGCAGCGAGCGACCGGGTGCGCGAGCCG
>Ga0187817_10000044_pt1 | contig 35467 bp, 29 predicted proteins | sample NC_wetland_sal_i_17_FD_132431 | JGI IMG/M metagenome (GOLD analysis project Ga0187817, IMG submission 132431) | Wetland sediment microbial communities from Neuse River Estuary, North Carolina, USA - SO4_2 | ecosystem: Environmental > Aquatic > Freshwater > Wetlands > Sediment | place: USA... | reverse complement strand
GTGTGGCGAGCCAGCGAGTCTCGGCCTAAACTCGGACTGGAAATATTGGATTCTTTTCGTCTCGTCAAATGACAGTCAGGCAAGTTGGCGATAAATCGCGATTCCACTCAGTGACCGCCGCCCGGCAGAGACCCGTACAATGCTTCCATGCTCGTGTTAGCCTCCGCTTCGCCGCGTCGTCAGGAATTGTTGCGCAACGCCGGGATCACTTTCGAAGTGCAGCCCGCGCACATTCCCGAAGACCCTCTGCCCGGAGAATCCGCAAGGGATTGTGCCGAACGCCTGGCGCGCGAGAAGGCGCTGGCGGTGGCGCGTCAGCGCCCTCAGGATTGCGTGCTCGGGGCTGACACCGTGGTTGTGGTGGATGGCGAGTTTCTCGGCAAGCCCTCCGATGCTGCGGACGCCGCACGCATGTTGCGCCGGCTTTCCGGACGGGAGCATCAGGTGATTACCGGCGTTTGTTTAGTGGTCAGTGGTCAGTTGTCAGTGGCCAGCGAAACCACTTTGGTGACTGTGTCCGAAATCTCAGCGAAAGAGATCACTGACTACGTGGCCAGCGGCGAGCCTATGGACAAGGCGGGAGCGTACGCGATACAAGGCATCGCTTCCCGGTGGATTCCTCGCATCGAAGGGGATTACAGCAATGTGGTAGGACTGCCCGTGGCATTGTTATGGCGGATGCTGAGGCAGGCGGGAGTTATGTAGCTTGATTCACCTAGTGCGCCAGCAGTTACGCGGGCGGGGCGCCCGCGCCACACGATCTACTACGACTTCTTTTCGTTGTTTTCTTCGCCTTCTTTTATGGCGGACTTGAAATTCTTGATGCCTTCGCCCAGGCCCTTGCCCAGATCGGCGAGCTTGCTCGGTCCAAACAGGAGCAACGCAACCGCAAGAATCAGCAGAATCTCAGGCAATCCCAGTTTTCCGGGCATAAGAACCTCCAGCGGGGTTGCCCGGCGCGCGAGCGCCAGTCCAAAGGCCCCAGAGTTGATTCTAGGTCAGTTGGACCGACAGGTCAAAGAAGCCCCTCCGGCTTTGAACCTTCTTCTTTACCACAGGGGCCACAGAGGGACACAGGGGACACCGGGGCTACTCCTTTGAATAAACGGTTTCGATCAGCTCGGCCAAAAGCGCGGCTCGGCGGGGCAACTCCGAGATCAGGATGTGCTCGTGCGGGGCGTGCGCTCCGTCGCCTACGCCGCCGAGGCCGTCCAGGGTTGGGATACCCAAAGCGGCGGTGAAATTGCCGTCGGAACCGCCGCCAACCGCGGCCTCGCTAAGATTCCATCCCAGGCCGCGCGCTAGGGCCTTCGCCTGCGCGAATAACGCAGCCACTCCAGCGGTGCGTTCCATGGGCGGACGATTGATGCCTCCGCTGATCTCGATTTTGCACTTGCGATGGAAAGGGCGCAGGCTGCGCATCTTCTTTTCGATTCCGGCCGCGTCTTTCATGCGGGCGATGCGGACATCGACCTGGGCCGACGCTTCGGCCGGAACCACGTTGGTTCGCGATCCGCCGCTTATGATGCCGACATTTACCGTCAAGCCTTTCTTCAGATCGGTGAAACCGGAGATCTTTTCGATTTGACGAGCCAGCTCAAGAATCGCGTTCACGCCTTTCTGGAAATCGAGGCCGGCATGAGACGCCTTGCCGGTAACTTTGACGAGGTATTCGCCAACTCCTTTGCGGGCGGTTTTCACGGCGCCCTCGGAACCATAGGACGGCTCGAGGACGAGCACGGCCGCGGCTTTTCTTGCCAGCGACTCGGTGATTGCCCGCGACGAGTCGCTGCCTACTTCCTCGTCGGAAACCAGGAAGACGGTTACGGGGCGCGGTAACCCGCCATGCCATTGTTGAAGGCCGCCCAGAGCATGGAGCATCAGGACGATGCCGGACTTCATATCGAGGACACCGGGGCCGGTCAGCTTGTTGTCGTTGTCCATGGCGCGGCACGGCATGTTGGCGAGTGTGCCCAGCGGATAGACGGTGTCGTAATGGCCTAGCAGCAGCACCGGTTGGGCGGCGGAATTGCCGGGAAAATCTACTTGCAGGTGATTGCCAAAGTCTTTTGCTGGATGGATTCGTACTTCGCCGCCGAGTTGGGAAAATTTCTGCGCGACGACTTCCGCAACCCGGTCCACGGCGGCCTTGTTGTCGCTGGGAGATTCGATTTCGACCAGCTCGCGGATGGTCGAGACGATCTCGCCGCGGCGCTCGGTGAAAAAGGCTAGACGACGCTGCGCTTCGGGGCCCGGCTTTGAACTAGTTGATGCCATTGACCAGGTACAGGTCAGAAAGAGTGCGGCCGTATTCGTAGACGTATGATTTGCCGTCGGGAGTAATCAGGATTGGGCCCAGATCAGTAATGCCTGCGCCATCTGCGGGCATGAGCGTCTTCCAAGGCTGTTTTTGCCCGGACGCCAAGTTCAGCCGGTAGACTTTGGCAGGAAGGTCTCCCGGGTCGTACACGAAGATGGACTGGCCATCATCCGCCCAGCCAACGGGAACGTCTCCATCGTGAAACCCATGGATGGCTCTTGGCTCGCCGCCGTCAATTCCGAACAAATAGCCCTTGCCATCGGACTGGACGGCCGCGACCATTTTGCCGTCGGGCGATGGCACCCACTGCGTCGCCCGGATGCCCTCGGGGGAAATGGGAGTGGGTTTATCGCCCTCCACACTTTGGACCCATAACCGCAGGCCCCGGTTCTGTTCATTTCCGAGGAAGACGTACCGTTTGTTGTCGGGCAGCCAACGCGCCCTCACCAGCTCGACGCCGGAGTGCGTCAGCTTGCGACTTTCGCCGGCTCCGGTGGGGATGAGGATGCTCTCCACCGGAGAGTGTATTTGGCCGGCCATGACCCATTTCTGGTCGGAAGAAAGAGCGAGGGCACCCCCATCGCCAAGCCGCACGGCTGCCGAGCCATCGGTCGGACGAATGTAGGCACTGTAGTTTTCGCCGCCGCCCTCGCCGGCTTCCGAAAAGAGCAGTGTTTTGCCATCCGAAGAAAGATCGCTTGGGGCAGACCAGTCGAGCCAGGAAAGGTCAGATTCCTTGTTTGCACCGGGGCCCATTCCCACCATACCGACACGTGTGACGTCCCGGGTCAGAAGCACGCGGCCGTCGCGCGCCACGTCCTGAAGCGTAAGTGTGCCCGGTTCCCGCGCCAGCAGCCGCTCCGCACCAGCAGGCGTGACCGCGTTGAGAAAGCGGTCATTGCCGACTTTGGCGCAGGTGAACCAGACTTCATCGCCGCGCGGCGACCACGCCAGTCCCTGCAGCGACTCCCATCCTCTGGAGAGGATCTTCTTGTTGCCATTGAGGTCAATGAGCGAAACGAAACCCTGGTCGTCCCGGCGCTGTGGATGTTCGAGGAAGGCAATCCACTTTCCGTCGGGCGAGATTCGCGGATGGCTGATCCAGCCCGCAGTCTTGTACAGAACATTGCCAATCGGATACTCCAACCGGTTCTGGCCGTCAAGATCGCGAACCACAACGAAATTGTTGCCATCCGGGGCCCAGTCCGCCCACTGCACACCTTCGAGCACTTCGCGCGGCGCGCCGCCTCCGAGCGGAACCCGGGCGAGCGTGCCACTGTTGATGAAAGGCTCGATGTTGCGGCTGTGCAGCAGAACCGCCATCTCGCCCTGAGCGGACACAGATTGGACTTCCGCGCCTTCCAGGCCGAAGGGACGAGACTCCGGGCTCTCCGGGCGGGTTGTAAAGATCCCGACTGGGCTCTCTTCCCAGGCAGCACTGTAGAGGATGTTCTTGCCGTCCGGCGCAAACCGCGCCATGCGGATGCCGCCATGGCGGAACGTGAGCTGGTGATAAACCGGCGGCGCCAGCGGAGCTGACTTGGACGTCACCCTTCCGAGGAGAAATCCCGCAGCGAGAATCGCGAGGGCCGCGGCTGCAAGCACCCACGATGGCCTCTTTGCGATCGGACTTGGCGGTTGCACTGCCGGGGAAGGCGTGGCGGATTTACTCGCGCCAACGGGGACACGTCCCGACTCCCGGTCCCGCTTCAGCCTTCTCAAATCGCCGCGCAACTCGGCGGCCGTCTGGCAGCGCAGGTCGCGATCCTTCTCCAGCGTCTTCTCAATGATTTCTTCCAGCCGCACCGGCATTTGCGAATTCAGGGTGGCAAGCTTCGCCGGTTGATGCTCCAGGATCTGGTTGAAAATCACAGCGGAAGTGCCGCCCGTGAAGGGTTGCCTTCCGGTCGCCATTTCATACAAGACCACGCCGAAGGAAAAAAGATCGGTGCGGGTATCCAGCGGTTCGCCGCGGGCTTGTTCCGGCGACATGTAGGCCACGGTGCCCACGGCCATTCCCGGACTGGTCAGGTTCAGCTCGGTCGCCGCCGTGGCCTGGGTGTTTGAGTCGCGGGGCGCCACGTAGGCGCTCACTTTCGCCAGCCCGAAGTCCAGGATTTTTGCCGTGCCGCGACTGGTCACGAAAATGTTAGCGGGCTTGATGTCGCGGTGAACGATGCCCCTGGAGTGGGCAGCGTCAAGGCCGTCGGCGATCTGCACCCCAAGATCGCAGATCGTTTCGAGCCGGAAGGGTTGATTTTCGATGCGATGCTTCAGCGTCGCACCTTCCAGAAACTCCATGGCGATGAACGCCTTGCCGTCGTGTTCTCCGACGTCGTAAATCGTGCAGATGTTGGGGTGATTCAGCGCCGAAGCAGCCTGGGCTTCGCGTTGAAAGCGGGCGAGCGCCTGCGGGTCGCGCGCAAATTCGGGTGGCAGAAACTTGAGGGCGATGAAGCGATGAAGCCGGGTGTCCTCGGCTTTGTACACGACGCCCATCCCGCCGCCGCCAAGCTTTTCAACGATGCGGTAATGGGAGATGGTCTGGTCGATCATCAGGGGCAAATCTTACGTGGGTGGAACTGGCAAGTCAATGAGAGCTAGCGCTATCAGGAAAGGATTGTTGGACGGGGATATTGAATGCTTCAGTCTTCGAGCGTCGGCAACGTTTTCAGCACTTCACTGGCCCGGGGCCGACTGGGAACCGGATCGTCCTTGCGGATTTTGCCATCGCGGAAGACGAGCACACGCTTGGCGAATTGTGCGATGTCGTGTTCATGAGTCACCAGGACGATGGTCAGGCCCTGGTCGTTCAGGTTCTGAAAAATCTCCATGATTTCGACCGAGGTGCGGCTGTCGAGGTTGCCGGTGGGCTCGTCGGCCAGCAGGATGGACGGACGGTTGACCAGGGCTCGCGCTATGGCCACGCGTTGTTGCTGTCCTCCGGACATTTGCGAGGGGAAATGTTCGGCGCGCTCAGCAAGACCGACCATGGCCAGCGCGTCGGCGGCACGTTTGCGGCGCTCTTCTTTGTCGATTTTCGCGTACAGAGTCGGTAGTTCGGTGTTTTCAAGCGCCGTGGTTCGGGCCAGCAGATTGAAGCCCTGAAAAACAAATCCAATCTTCTCATTCCGAATGAGCGCCAGAGCCTTCTTGTTGTGCTCGGATACATCGATGCCTTCCAGAAAGTATCGTCCCAGGCTGAGGCGGTCCAGGCATCCCAGGATGTTCATGAAAGTTGATTTGCCACTGCCGCTCGCGCCCATGATGGCCACGAATTCGCCGCGCTGAATTGCAACGCTTACACCGCGCAGCGCGTGCACCCGGGTCTCGCCCAGTTCGTAGTACTTGTGCGCTTCTTCCACGCGGATGACAGCGCTTCCGCCAGAGATTGGCGTGACTCCGAGTTGGTTGACTGCGGGTATCGATCCCATGGAGTGATTGCGACCTGCTGACGGTTAACGCCGTATGCCGCCTGGAGCCTGGGTTTTGGGGGTGATCGATCGAATAATCACGTCGTCTCCCTCCTTCAGTTCGCCCTTGAGAAGTGCGCTGACTTCTGTAAATGCGTGGTCGGTGATTCCAAGAGAAACCTTGACCGGTTCCATCGAATGATCGGGATGGAGCTTCCAGACCACGGCAGTCTCTGCTTTCTGGGCGCGCGGCAGGTTCTGGGCCGGCTTGCCACCCGCCGCCGTGGAATCATCACCGGCCTGTTGCTCCGCAGTTCCCTCGATTCCATAGCGCTTATACAGAGCCAGAATTTCGTCCGGGTCCATCGGGGGCTTGTACCGTAATGCGGTATTAGGCACTTTCAATGCGTTCTGCACCGTTGCTACCGGAATGGTCACGTAGGCAGTCATGCCGGGAAATAGTTTTAGCTCAGGGTTCGCAAATTCGATGATGGTGTCGTAGGTGACCACGCTTTGCACGGTCGTCGGGTTCATCCGGATTTGGCTGACCACTCCCTGAAAGGTCTGCTTGGGGAGGGCATCCACCTTGAAGGTGACGGCCTTGCCTACCTTAATGTTGTCCACATCGGACTCATCAGTCTTGGCATAGACCCACATCTTGGTGAGGTCCTGGGCGATGGTAAAGATCGTCGGGGCCTGCAAGGATGCGGCCACGGTCTGCCCGACGTCTACATTTCGCGCCACCACGGTGCCGTCGATGGGAGAACGAATCACAGTGTAATCGAGATTGGTTTGGGCTACGGCGACGGCAGCTTCCTTTTGACTGATTTGTGCCTCGCCTTGTGTGACGTTGGCGGCGGCGGCATCCACAGATGCGCTGGCTGCGTCGTAGTTGGACTTGGCGAGGTCGAGTTGCTGCTGGCTCATGACGCCGTCCCTGGTCAAGCCGACGGCACGATCGTAGTCGGCCTTGGTTTGTACGAGGGCGGCCTTGGCTTTTTCGAGATTGGCTTGGGCCGCTTCCAGATTGGCCTTTGCATTTTTCAAATCGGCGGCCGCTTGAAGCAGGACACCCTTGAACAATGCGGGGTCAATCAGGGCGACAACGTCCCCTTTGTGCACGCGGGAATTGAAGTCGGCATAAAGTTTGGCGATGGACCCGGAAACCTGCGATCCCACTTGGACCGTGATCACCGAGTTGATCGTTCCAGTGGCTTCCACGACGTCATCGATCTCGCCTCGTTCAACCTTGGCGGTAAAGTGCTGTGCCTGGGTACCCCGGTTCAGACCCAAAGCCACGAACAACCCAGCCGCGATTACAACGGCTGCCACGATGAACCACTTACGCTTGGTCTTCATTTCATCGATTCTTTCTCACTCATATCTTAGGGCTTCGATGGGATCAAGCAGTGACGCCTTGCGCGCCGGGTAATAGCCGAAAAACACTCCGACAGCGACCGAAAACATCGCGGCTATCACGACCGCGTCTAGGGACATCTCGATGGGCCAACCCAGGGTCTGTCCAACCAGATAGGATCCAAAGATCCCAACCACAACACCGGCAGCGCCGCCGACCAGGCTGAGCATGATCGATTCTCCCAGAAACTGAAGCTGGATGGCCTCTTCGGTCGCCCCAACCGCGACGCGGACTCCGATCTCACGGGTACGCTCGGTTACAGAAACCAGCATCACGTTCATGATCCCAATTCCGCCCACGATCAGGGAAACGGATGCAATGGCGATCAGCAGAATAGTCAGAGTTTTGCTGGCATCGAGCTGCACCTGGATGATGTCTTCAGGATTGCGAATATTAAAGTCATCCTCTTCTTCTGGACGCAGATGATGGCGGTCTCGGAGTACGGCGGTTGCTTCCTGTCCGGCCATTTTGACGACGTCCTGCGAAACTGCGGAGCACAGAATGTCGTCCAGCCAGGTAATGCCCTTGAGCTTCCTCTGAGCGGTAGTGTAGGGCAGGATCACGGTATCGTCCTGGTCTTGCCCGGAGAGGGAGAGCCCCTTGGGATGCAGAGTAGCCACTACCTTGCAAGGAAGGCTATTGACGCGTATCACTTTCCCAACCGGTGCCTCGACGCCGAACAGCTGCTCCCGAACGGTTCGCCCAATCACGCAAACGTCCGCGGCGCGATCCACATCGTCCTGCGAAAATATTGCTCCCTGATCCACGTACCAGCGCTTGATTTCGAAAAATTCTGGCGAAACGCCGCGGTAAGAGGTGTGCCAATTTTGATTGCCGTAGATGACCTGAACCGGATCGTCCACATTCGGAGAAACGCTCTTGATGAGAGAAACCTGATTCTTGATGGCGATGGCATCGGCCATCACCAGCGTCTTCGTATCGTGCGTGCCGGTGCGCACACCGTTGACCGCGCGGCCGCCGGCTTCGATCCAGACGAAATTGTCTCCCAAGTTGTTCAGTTGTTGCTGGACGCGCGCTTGTCCGGCATTGCCAATGGCTACGACGCAAATCACGGCCGCAATTCCAATGGTGATCCCCAGAACGGTCAAGATGCTTCGCATCTTGTTTCTGAGCAAGGCCACCAGAGCGGATCGAAACAGAGCTCCGTAGTTCACACTAACGATGCCTCCTCGTGTCTGGGAGAGCCTGAAAGGGTCGCCATGAGTAAAGCATACCTCGCTATCGCATAAATGATGGTTTGTGGAGGCGTTTTGTCGACGGGGAGGGTACAAAGCTTCCCGCGCATTCGCCACAGTTTCGGACGCTGCCGAAATTTCGTCATGCTTCAAGAGCACGGCTTCATCTAAACTGAATACCCAGAACGAGGGTCTCCAAACTTGCACAAACTCTGGTCGTGTTTGAACCGTTTTATTCTGACTGGTTGTTTTCTATTGCTCACTGCCATAGCCATCGCCCAACCGGTTCCTCCGGAGCTGCTGAATGGGCTCAAATGGCGCCTGATCGGGCCTTTCCGCGGTGGACGCGTAGTAGCCGTGGCTGGGGTTCCGGGCGACTCAACGACCTTTTATTTTGGGTCGGTCGATGGCGGCATCTGGAAAACAACCGACGCGGGCGTGGTCTGGACGCCAATTTTTGATGGCCAGCCGGTGGCCTCGATCGGTGCGCTGGCCGTGGCTCCCTCCGATCCTAAGACCATTTATGCGGGAACCGGCGAGACCGATATTCGTTCCGACCTCTCCACCGGCAACGGCGTCTACAAATCCACCGACGGCGGCTTAACGTGGAATCACGTCGGCTTGGAGAACACGCGCCAGATCAGCCGGATCGTGATTGATCCGCAAAATCCGGCCATCGTTTATGTCGGCGCTCTAGGACACGCTTATGGGCCTAACGAAGAACGCGGCGTCTACAAATCGCTCGACGGAGGAACGCATTGGACTCGGGTTCTCGATCTGGGGCCGGCAATCGGTGTTTCCGATCTGGCGATGTGTTCTTCCGCGCCGCAGTTGTTGTTTGCCGGTGCGTGGCAATCGCATCGTCCTCCGTGGAGCACGTACGCTCCGATCGATGGACCCGGGAGCGGACTTTACCGTTCTCAAGACGCGGGCAAAACCTGGTCGCGTCTTGAAGGACACGGGCTGCCGGAGGGCGATTGGGGGCGGGTTGGCGTCGACGTTGCGCCAGACGGCAAGCGCGTGTATGCGCTGATCGAGGCGAAAAAATCCGAGGCTGCAAAATCCGGCCTCTATCGTTCTGACGATGGAGGCAACGCCTGGGTGCTTGCCAATGCCGATCCTCGGCTCACCAGCCGGGCGTGGTACTTCAATCGGGTCACCATCGATCCGCAGAATCCCGATGTGATCTATGTTCCGAATGTTGCCCTCTATCGATCCGAAGATGGCGGGAAGACAATTTCGGTCTTGCGAGGCGCGCCGGGTGGAGATGATTATCACCAACTCTGGATCGATCCCCGGAATTCCGCCAGCATGGTCCTGGGAACGGATCAGGGAACCACGATCAGCCTGAACCGCGGCCAGACCTGGAGCAGTTGGTACAACCAGCCCACGGCGCAGCTTTATCACGTGACTACAGACAACCAGTTTCCCTACGTCGTATACGGCGCGCAGCAGGATACGGGCGCTGCCGCGGTGATAAGCCGCACCGACCACGGCCAGATCACGCCGCGGGATTGGTTTCCCGCCGGCCCCAGCGAGAGCGGATATATGGTGGTCGATCCGAATAGCCCCGACATCATTTATCTGACCGGGACTTTCGGTACCGTCGCCCGCTTCAACAAACGGACCGGCCTCAGTCAGGACGTTACTCCGTGGCCCGCATTTCGGTGGGACTCGGAGCCCCATGAACGCAGATATCGCGCGCCCTGGACCCCGGTGCTCGTGCTTTCCCCGGCTGACCGGACGACACTCTACCTCGGGACGCAGTACGTGATGAAGACGGTCGATGGCGGTCTGCACTGGGAAACCATCAGCCCCGACCTCACCGGAGCGACCGGCGATAGGCGGGACACGGATAAGAAAACGCCGAATTCGCCGACGCAAGTTTCCCCGACGATCGAGGAAGCCAAACGCGCCGGTTATGGCGTGGTGTTCACGATCGCGCCCTCGCCGCTCAACCGCGATTTGATCTGGGCGGGTAGCGACACGGGATTGATTTACGTGACCCGGGATAGCGGAAAGAACTGGAAAGATATCAGCCCGCCAGGGCTGAGTGACTGGAGCAAGATCTCGCTGATCGAAGCGTCGCACTTTGATCCCGCCGTGGCCTATGCCGCCGTCGATCGCGGGCGGCTTGACGATCAGACTCCCTACCTCTATCGCACGCGTGATTACGGGGCTACCTGGCGACTGATCACGAACGGCATTTCGGCTCCCGCATTCTTACACGCCGTACGAGAAGACCCTCAGAGCAAAGGGCTCCTCTTCGCCGGAACCGAATTCGGAGTTTACGTATCGTGGGACGACGGCGATCACTGGCAGTCCTTGCAATTGAATCTGCCTGTCAGTTCGGTTCGCGATCTCATCATCCACGGGGACGACCTGGTGATTGCCACCCATGGGCGCTCCTTCTGGATTCTGGATAACATCACCCCGCTGCGCCAGGCACTGGAGGCGAAAAGAGCCGGTAGCCCGTGGCTTTACCGCCCGACGACAGCGTTCCGCGTGGATAACGACTTTTTTACCGGCACGCCGCTTCCTCCGGAAGAGCCGACGGCAGAGAATCCTCCCAATGGCGCGATGATTGATTATTTCCTGCCTTCTGCGACGGGAGCCGTTCGACTGGAAGTGTTCGATGCGCAACAGAATCTTGTGCGACGGTTTTCTTCCGAAGATCATGCTTCGGAAAATCAGCGCAGGCCGAAGCACCGGCCGCTTCCCATCGCCGAGCGCTGGTTTCCCAAGTCCGAAATCCTCGCGAAGACTGCCGGAATGCACCGCTTCGTCTGGAACCTGACCTGGGGAAGTTCGGGCGGCCCGGATGCGGACGAAGACTCGGAGTACCGCAATCCCAGCGGGCCGAAGGTGGTGCCGGGAATCTACCGGGTGCGCTTGACGGTCGATGGAAAAACGCAAGAGCAAGGGCTGAAAGTGATCATGGACCCGCGCTCGGCCGCGACGCCCGAGGTACTCACGCAGCAGTTGCAGTTGGGTCAACAGATTTTTGGCGAAACCGTCGAAGCACGCCGCGCGCTGGCCGAGATCGGTTCGGTTCAGAAACAGCTTACCGACATTCAGCAGAAGCTGGGGCAGCAGAAGTTGGGAGAAAAAAGCGCACAGCTCAAGTCAGCTCTGGCGGAGGTTCAAAACGAAATCGGCAAGATTCTCGCGAACAAGGAACCCGCAGGCGAGGAAGGCCCCGGACTGCAGGACGCCTACGCGGGGCTCGCATCCGCGCTGCGAGTGGTCGAAAATGGAGAACGCGCCGTGCCCTCGCAGGCGATCGCAGTTTACCGGGAGTCAAGCCCACAGGTAAAGGCGCGCATTGCAGAGTGGAGCCGATTCAAGCAAACGAGATTGGCGCAACTCAACCAGCAACTGCGTGAGGCTAACTTTGTTCCCGTCGCTATTTCTGAAATCGAGGAGGGGGTCGAATTTCTGGCGTCGGACTAGGCTGCGTTGTGCGCGATCACAGTTTGTGTGCACATAAGGATTTCCAATCACGAACATAAATAGTTTCGATTTCCGGAAATGGCGGTCCGCGGCTATTGTTAGAATGCTGTGCTTTCAAGGCGAGGAGTCAGAAGGGATCAATGAAAAATTCCGCCATAGTGTGTCTTACGCTGGGGATGGTGTTTCTACTCGCGATCGGCGCGCTGGCGCAAACTTCGGGCGGGACCAGCGGCGCCGATAGCGCACAATCGGCGCGAATCGCAAAGTTGGAACAGGCGGTGGCCGACGCTAAGTCCTCTGGTGACAATGCCTGGATGCTGACTAGCGCCGCCCTGGTTCTGATGATGACCGGGCCCGGGCTGGCATTGTTCTACGGCGGGTTAGTGCGGAAGAAGAACGTCCTGTCGACGATGATGCAGAGCTTCGCCCTAATGGCCATCGTCACTGTGCTTTGGGCCTTCGTCTCTTACAGCCTGGCATTCGGTTCCGGAAACAGCTTCATCGGCGGACTGCACAACGTCTTTCTGCGTGGCGTGGGAGCGCAGCCCGACCCGGATTACGCCGCGACCATTCCCTTGCAGACGTTCATGGTGTACCAGTTGATGTTCGCCATCATCACCCCGGCGCTGATCACGGGCGCGTTCGCGGAGCGCATGAAATTCAGCGCGATGGCAGTCTTCATGGTGCTGTGGTCGGTCGTGGTGTATGCCCCGATGGCGCATATGGTCTGGGGAAAAGGCGGCTTGCTGAATGCCTCTCTCGGCGGCCGGTTCCCCTGTCTCGACTTTGCCGGCGGCACGGTGGTCCACGTTACCTCGGGCGTTTCGGCGCTGGTGTGTGCGTTGTATCTGGGGCCTCGCATCGGGTATCCGAAGCAATCCATGCCTCCCCATAGTGTGGTTTTGAGTTTCATTGGAGCCTGCCTGCTCTGGGTGGGGTGGTTTGGATTCAACGCGGGCAGTGCGCTCTCGGCGGGGAGTTTGGCTACGAGCGCATTCGTTGCCACGCATTTCGGCGCGGCCGCCGCGACCCTCGGGTGGAGTGCCGCGGAGTGGTGGAAGCGGGGGAAGCCAAGCGCACTGGGCGCGATCTCGGGAGCCGTGGCTGGGCTGGTCGCGATAACGCCGGCGGCCGGTTTTGTCTCACCCATGTCGGCCATTGCCATTGGATTGGCTGCGGGCGTTGGCTGTTTCCTCATGGTGACCAAGGTCAAGTCCCTGTTCGGATACGACGACTCGCTCGATGCGTTCGGCGTGCATGGCGCGGGTGGATCTCTGGGGGCCCTTCTGACGGGCATATTCGCGTCGAGCGCCGTGAATCCCATCTTTAAAGACGCTCAAGGCAATACACTTGCTTCGGGATGGATCGAAGGCAATGCTCACCAGTTGCTCAATCAGCTGGCCGGGGTAGCGATAGCCTGGGGGCTGGCAATCGCCGGGACGGTGATCATCCTGAAGGCAGTGGACATCACGATCGGGTTGCGTGTTTCTGAAGACCACGAGGTGCAAGGCCTTGATCTCTCGCAGCACGGCGAAGAAGGATATTACTGGGAGACTTCCGCGTAACCAGAAACCGAAATAGGGCGACGCTGTCATCAGGACGGACAGCCAGGACGGACACATGACGAAGGTTGAAGCGATTATCCAGGTTTCAAAGCTCGAAACCGTGAAAGACGCATTGCACGAGGTGGGCGTCGACGGCATGACCGTTTTTGAAGCCAGAGGACATGGCCGGCAAAAGGGACACACCGAGTTTTATCGAGGACGCGAGTACACCGTGGATTTGATCCCGAAAGTGAAACTTGAGATCGTGGCGGCCGACGAAATGGTTGAGAAAATCGTGCAGGCAATCACTACGGCGGCGCGTACCGGCAAGATTGGCGACGGAAAGATTTTTCTTTCGCGCATCGACGAGGCAATTCGGATTCGCAACGACGAACGTGGGGAGAGCGTGTTGTAAGCGCGCATTTTTGAAACGGCAGATGGACGGCAAGAAGATCAACATCCCCCTTTTCTGCTTATTTATGAGCTGAGCGGAGTACAGGCTGCGTCAGAAGCTCAATACTACGGGGAGACTGTGATCGAAATGACCACCGCCGCTACGGTCCACAGCGAGTTGCGGGACCTGTACGTCAGGGAATCCGCGGCCATCGAGCAGGAATTCTCCGTCACCGGCGACGGGCGTGCGCCGCTGGCCAGGCGCACGGCGCTGGTTGATTCGATGGTTCAGCGGTTATGGAACGAAATCATCCTCAGTTCTCACCCTGCTTCTAGTGACTCCGGTTCCAACCCTGCCGATCCAGACGGCCCGAAAGATTTCGTGCTGGTGGCAACAGGTGGATTCGGGCGCGGCTGGCTTTTCCCCCACTCCGATATCGATCTCCTGTTTCTGCACGCTGACAGCAGTTCCGAGAGTGAATTCAAAGATTCCATCCGCCGCTTTTCGCAGGAATTGTGGGACCTGCGGCTGAAGCTGAGTCCAGCCACGCGCAACTTGGCCGAGTGCGAACGGTTGGACCCGAATAACGTTGAGTTTGCCATCTCGCTGCTCGACTGCCGGTATCTGGCCGGCGATCGCGAGCTTTTTACACGGCTACGTGAAAAAGCGGTCCCGCGTCTGGTCGGACGCGACTGCCAGAACCTGATCCAGAACCTGGCCGAAATTACGCGCGCTCGTCATCACAAATTCGGCAATACCATCTTTCACCTGGAACCGAACGTGAAGGACGGGCCCGGCGGTTTGCGGGACTACAACGTGGCCAACTGGCTGGCGCTGATTTCCGCGATGGAAAAGTTGAAAGTGTGGCCGGACACGAACACGCTGCTGCCGCTTTCTTCGCGCAGGGCGCTCGATGCGGCGCTGGATTTTCAAATGTCGGTGCGTTGTTTTCTACACTTCCGGCACGGGCGTCACGACAACACGCTCTTTTGGGAGGCGCAGGACGAAGCAGCGGCGAGGAAGATCGGCGCCAGCGATGCCGAAATCACGAGCGCAGCGGACTGGATGCGCGTCTACTTTGGCCACGTGCGCAGCGTGCACCGGGTCTGCAACCAGTTGCTGGAGGAGATTCCCGCGGCCTGGTCGTCGTTGTACCGGCAATTCCAGGGCTGGCGGTCGAAAGTCGCGAGTGATGCCTTTTCTGTGGTGGATGGACTGATTTTTCTGAAGCAGCCGAAGCAGGCGCAGGAACCGGGCGGCCTGCGCGATCCGGAGATGCTGTTGCGGCTCTTTCATTTCATGGCAGAACACGGCCTGAAGTTGAGCACGACCACGGAATATAAGGTCCAGCAGGCGCTGCCGGCGCTGGCGGCAACGCCTCCGCGGGGCGCCGAGTTGTGGCTTTACCTGCAGGAAACACTTGTGCAACCGTATGCGGCCGACGCCCTGCGGGCCATGAATGCCCTTCGCCTGCTCGCCCTTCTGCTGCCGGAACTGAAAGGGATCGAGGCGCTGGTGGTGAGGGATTTTTACCACCGCTACACGGTCGACGAGCACTCGTTTCTGGCCATCGAACATCTGCATCGCCTGAAAGAATCGAAATCGGAGTGGGAGCAGCGCTTCGCGGAATTGCTGAGCGAACTCGAACAGCCTGAACTGCTTTACCTGACGTTACTGCTCCACGATTCCGGCAAAGCCCTGCCGGGCGAGAATCATGTTGAGATCAGCCTGCAACTCACCGAGAGCTGCGTGGAGCGGCTGGATCTTGATCCGGCGGATCGCGAAACGGTGTGCTATCTCGTGGCAAGCCATCTGGAAATGTCGGCGGCCATGCGGCGCGACATATTCGATCCCGCGAATGTGCGGTCGTTCGCAGAAAAAGTGGGGATCCCCGAGCGCCTGAAGATGTTGTGTTTGCTGACCTATGCCGATATCAAGGCCGTGAACCCGGAGGCCATGACGCCGTGGAAAGCGGATAACTTATGGCAACTGTATATTGCGTGCGCGAATTATTTGAGCCGGAGCGCCGACGAGCGCGTGCACACCAGCGGGGAGGACGCGGCAAGGCTGGAGCATCTGCGGTCGCTGGCGCCGGTGGCGGGAAAAAGATCAAGCTATTCCTGGAAGGATTGCCGCAACGGTATCTGCGAATTCATAGTGCGAGTGACGTTCTGGCGCATGCGGAAATGGCTACGCGGCTGGGACAGGACAGCGTCCAGTTAAGTTTGAAGCAAGTTCGGCACTGGTATGAGCTGACGTTGATTACCACGGATCGGCCCTTCCTGTTTGCTTCGATTTCGGGAGCGCTGGCCGCGTGGGGAATGAACATCGTCAAAGCGAACGCGTTCTCGAATGCCGCGGGCGTGGTGGTGGACACTTTCTATTTCACGGACCGCTTTCGCACCCTGGAGATGAATCTGCAGGAATGGGAGCGCTTGAAAAAGATCATTGCGGCGGTGATCAAAGGAGAAGCCGACGTGGAGCGCATGCTCCGCGACCGCTTGAAATCGGAGAAGGGGAACGGCGAGAAGGTCAAGATCGCAACGCAAATTGAGTTCGACGATAGCTGCTCGGCGCACAGCACGATGGTGCAGGTTTTGACCCAGGATCGTCCCGGACTGCTTTACCGAATGTGCTCGCTGATGTCGAAGCATGAGTGCAACATCGAAATTGCACTGATCGAGACCGAGGGGCAGATGGCGATCGACGTCCTATATCTGACCTCAGGCGGAGCCAAGCTGAGTGCGGATCGGCAGGCGGCGCTGGGGCGAGCGCTGCGCGACGAGCTCGCCGCCGCAGCGGCAACTCTCGTGCGTTTAGGCGCCGAAAAACTTCCCCAAGCTGCAATCTGACCGGAATCCGTTCGCAATCCATGAGCATCCAGATTCGAGATGAAGCAGCCATGTGACGAGGCAGCGATCGAGGCTGGGGCTCGAGGAACGCTATGCGCGGAGAAATCGCGTCCGTGGGTGCTTACGGCCACGATTCTTGGTTCGAGCATGGCATTCATCGATAGCACCGCTGTGAACGTTGCTCTGCCTGCGCTTCAATCCAGCCTTCACGCCACGGTGGTGGATGTGCAATGGGTCATTGAAGCTTACGGATTATTTCTCTCTGCTCTGATTCTGGTTGGCGGTGCGCTCGGGGACTCTTTCGGTCGTCGGGCCATGTTTTTGTTCGGCGTAGGTGGTTTCGCAGTCGCCTCGGCCGGCTGTGGGTTTTCGTCGAGCATTCGAGAACTCGTGTTGTGGCGCTCGGTACAAGAACCTGAAGGCTGACATCGTTTACGAGCTTGAGTCGAATGTAGCCAAACTAGGAGATCTCCATGCGCCGCCGCGTGTAGACCCGCGCACTGCAGCGACGATTCGAGCCGCAGTCGTGTAGGCATTCGTGTTTGGTTTTCGAGTGATTATGCTGCTCTGCGCCTTGCTCGCCCTAGCGAGCGCTGCCGTGGCCTGGCGGAAGATACCCGTCCGATAGGTGTGCCGGAGGAAAACATTGCTGCTAAATATCTGTGCGCTCCGCCACGCAGTCTTGACTGCATGGTTTCTGGGTTGCTCGTTATCCGCGAGTGGCCGCGATCGATTCTCAATGGCCAACTTGTCGTTCTTAGTCCATTGGGTATACGCTCGGGTACCTACCTGCGACTGAATCGGCAGCTGCTCGGGTAAGTGGCGCATGAAGAAGATGAACACCAGTCTCGACGCCGAACGCTTCCAGCGCGGCGCGGACAAATACGCCGCCTACCTCGAGACGCCCGAAGGCCGACTGCGCCTCGATCTCGCCTTTGCCAACTTGCAGGAGTTTCTGCCGCGGGACGCACGGTCTTTGCGCGCTCTGGATATAGGATGCGGGACCGGCGCTATGGCGGTACGCCTGGCGCGACTTGGCCTTCAGGTCACGTTGCTGGATTCGTCTCCGACGATTCTGGATCTCGCCAAGCGCTCCGCGCAGGAAGCGAGACTAACGGAGAAGATCGCGCTGAAGCAGGGCGACGCCGCCCAATTGTCAAACTTCTTCGAGGCGGGATCATTCGATGTCATTCTTTGCCACAATATCCTGGAATACCTTGGCGATCCGTGTGCCATCTTGCGGAGCGCTGCTCAGTTGTTGCGAGGTTCATCCAGCATAATGTCGGTTTTGGTGCGTAATCAGCGAGGCGAGGTGTTAAAGGCCGCGCTACTAAACGGAGACCTGGCCGCCAGTGAGCGTAGCCTAACTGCTGAGTGGGTAAACGAATCCCTGTATGGGGGCATGGTGCGGCTATTTACGGCCGAGAGCCTGCATTCCATGCTTGCAGCATCTTCGCTCGCGGTAAGTGCCAAGCTTGGTATACGGGTCGTGTCTGACTTCTTGCCACCAAGTGTTTCGCGGAATAAAGAGTATGAGCGCATTCTTGAGCTGGAGCGCAAGCTGGGCAGGCGGCCGGAGTTCGCCGCGATCGCCCGCTATACGCATTACCTGGCACATCGCGCAGCTCCGGTCAGGAAGGTCGGCGAATGAACAACGTCACAGCCCAGTCCTTGTCATCCGGATCTCGCGTGGCGACACCAGATGCCGGTATTGAGCTCGGGCTCGGGCTCACAAACGAGTGCAATCTCACCTGCGCCTTCTGCTACCGCGATCCGACTCGCGCGGATCGTCTTTCACTGGATCAAGTGAAGGCGGTCATGGAACGCTTGCCCGTGAGTTCGGTGAATCTCGGCACTGGTGAGAACGGAATGCATCCCGACTTCAAAGCGATACTGGCTTACCTGCAAACGAAGCCCGTCAAGCTGACCATCACTTCGAACGGTCATAGTGCCGCAGTTCTTGAAGACCATGAACTGCGTGCCTTCCACGACATCGAGTTCTCTCTCGATTACCCAACGCAAGCGGAACAGGATACACAGCGTGGGGATGGCAATTGGGAGCTCATCCATCAACAGGCAAAGCGATGTGTGAGCCTGGGAGTGCCGGTCACCATCATAGCCGTCATGATGAAGCCCAACTACCTGCGCCTGGCGGAGGTGGCGCGAGTCGCCAAACAGTTTGACGCTCCCTTGCGAGTGAATGTGTATCAGGCCGTGCGATCGGACGTTTATGCGCTGAGCTACGCAGAATATTGGGAGGGCTTCGGGAAACTCTTTGCCGAGACTGACGTGATCGCCATTGGGGAGCCGCTAATTCGGGCAATGGCAGGGCTCCCACCTCTGCGAACAGGTTGCGGTGTAAGCACGGTGCGGACAACGCCGCGGGCCACAATACAACCGTGCGTTTATTGGCCGGGGCCGGGTGAGACGCTTTCGCATTTAATATCGGCGGGTGCGGACATTCTGAACTCAGTACCTTTCGAGCAGGCGCGGACTGTTCCGCCTGCCTGCCAGCCTTGCGATTTCCGGGAGTCATGCCACGGCGGATGTGCCGGACGGCGACGGTTGCAGGACGCTCTGCTGCAGCCTGACTTCTATTGTCCGATCGTTCGCGGAGAGCGCCCGAGGCTGGAGGTCCACATGGCCGCTCATCGCGATCTGCCCAAAGTGAGCAGTTCCTGTACTACGGTCGTGATCGCCCGGTAATCTGATTCGTGACGAACGACATCCACTGTTCGAATAAGCTCGCCTTTCGTTCTCAGCGTTAAGGTGCGTAACGTGTGAAGACGAAGTCGCTGGCTTTGGCAGGAACGTGGCAGGGGAAACAGGTTTTGAGCATCGCCTCGTCGGCAGGCTTGCCTTCCTTATTAAATTGAGCGAACCCCCAGCCACCCGTCGCGGCGTACTTCTTTGAGTCCTTGACCATAAACTGAAGGTACCAATCCGGGGCGTCTCCGGCCACGAAAGATTGGGCACGACCGAAGACTTTGTTGTTTTCCTCCGACGGAACGTATTTCCAAGCAATTCGGGCAATGATTGTGTCATCCGGGAACGGAAGTTTCCCTTTGCGGTAGGCCTCGATCGCCGTGTTGTTGCCCAGGATGGCACGAATATCGTTGAGGTTGCCTTCTTCGTGAGCTACTGAGATCAGCCGCCAGTCGCGGTATCCTGCGGGAATTTTGATTCCGAAGATCGGGGCAACCTCTTCATCGGCGTGTCCAGATACTGGCGCCGTGGGGATGGCAACACCAGCCAATGCCGCAACTGCAACCAGGAAGAAAGTAATGCGTTTCATGGTACCTCCTCCAATTCTTGACACTTCGTGGCTCTGTCGACATCCCAGTAGCGCCGCCACGACAGCCGCCGAAACGGCGGCCCTACAGCTCGTTGCGCAATCAAACCGAGGATGTCAACAGAGCGACGCTTCGTTTATTTCGCCTCCATCCAGGCATCCGACCCCGCCACCTTCACAGCCAGCCCCGAAATAAAGATGTGTAGCGGTTTGCCGTCTGCCGTCCCACGGTGGTCGGTTGAAATATCGAGAGGGCCGGCCTTCTTATAGACCGCCCACGTCGCTGTGACGACGCTCGGCTTCTCGGTCCCGCCGTGGCGGAAGACAAGGTACTCAACGCGGTTGTCTTTGCCGACGTAGAGTTCCCAAGTGTCGCCCGGAGTATAGCCGCCAAGCTCGGGCGGATATTTCACTACGACTTTCTCCGCGGAGCCCTTGCCTAGTGGCAGCTTCTGCATGCCCTCATCGGTCACTTTGGCGCTGGTGTCCCAGAACGCATGGAGCGGGAACAGAAGCCAATAATTATCGTTGACGAAACTGGGCTCGATTTGGCTCTTCACGGCATCCGACTGGCTGCCAAGCTCGGAGCGCATGTAGGTAACTTTCACGGGCTTGCCATCTTTGTCCTTGCCCTCGTAGGTGACCTTGCCGGTCTTGGGCTCCCACTCCCACATGTGAGCGGCTTTGAAGAGTCCGGTGATCTCCCCGTTCCAGGTGTAGCGGATCGCCTCAACCTGACCCCACGAATCGAGGCCGTAGGTCTTGGCAATTTGTTCGAGAATGGGCGGCCGGGTCTGCGCCAAGGAGGTTGCGGTAAGGGCGACTACAGCGAAAGCCAGAAAGCGAATCTTCGAAACGCGGGTCGGTTCTGTCATGGAAGTCCCCTTTTCAAGATGAAATACAATCTATCTAGATATCCCAGAAAGTCTTTTGGATACGGAATAATCGCGCGCTGGATACGTTACTGCGATTTAACGTCGGCGTCCCTGGGTTCCCTCACGCGGCGCAACCAGACAAATGCAACGGCCACAGCGACAGATCCATATTCCAGCAGCAAAATCCAGCCAGGAACGATAAACGGTTGCCCAATCGCGCGCAGATGCCAAACGTAGTAAGTCGGGAGAATACTCACAGTCCAGATGATGATCGGCAGCATCGAGCGCGACCGCAGGAACGGCAGCATCCAGAGCAGGTACCACGGATAGACAACCGGTGCGCATAGAAGCGACGCAGCCATCGGCCAGGCAAACGCCTCCGCGGACACTGCCTCTGACTTTCTTCTGAACCAGGCCGCGGTAAGAATGCCGACGAGAACCGCCAATCCTGCTATAAGCTCGGGAGCCGCAACCCGCTCGAGCAGTGCAAACACCGGATCATTAAACCAAAAACTATGGACATAATTACCAAGTGAGCCGATCGGAATCCGTCCGTGGTTAAGGAATGGTACATAGAGGAGTACGACAACGATTGCCGTCAGTGCGGCATCGCGCACACGGACGCGCTTCCAGTAAAGCGGCAATAACACAATCGGGAGCAATTTCACAGCGACTGCGAGCCCAAACGACAGAGTTGCGGCTGCACGCCAGCGCCGCCCCAGCGCCATGAAGGACAGCAACAGCAGCAGCGCGCCAAGAATATCGATGTGACCGCTGCCCGCCACTTCCGTGGCAAGCAGAGGATGCCAGGCATACGCCAGAACCCAGTGCGTTCCCTGACTACTTCCACGCAAGATGCCGAGCAGCACGAAAACAATCACGAAGTCGCAAACGACAAAAGCTGTTTTCAGCGCAAAGGTGGACTCGTGAATCGCAGTGATCGCGCGAAAGAAAAGCTCTGCGCCTGCTGGATAGGGGCTCGGCAAGTCGGGATGGTTCAGGGTGCGAGTTTCGGTCGTGTGCAACTTGCTGAGCGCAGGGTCGCCGGGAACAACGACATAGGGGTTATAGCCTAACCGTTGAATGCGACCATCCCAAACATATCGGTGAATGTCATCATCCACGCCCGGCGGCAGTCGTAGAAATTGAAGATGCCAGAGAGCAGAAAGCAAAAGGCCGATGACGACGACCCGCTTTGGAAACGCAGGCGTGTGGAAGAATTCAAGGATGACAAGCAGGTACGCGACGCCGGCAATCGCCAGCGGAATGAGAAAAAATGGTGCGCCGAGGCTGCCGAACTTGCGCGCGCAGGTCGTGAGCGACACGAGCATGACGGCGCCGAGAATATAGAGTCTGCCGGATGGAGTGAACCTCACAAGTCTCCGATGGCGGGTCTTAGTTGCTCCACTGCTTGCCTCCACTGTGCCAACCAGGCCGCGGTTCGTGGCGCTCTTGACGGAAAGAGCCGCAGTTCCTCGTCCAACCGCATCAAGTCAGCGGCCACGTCGATATCGTAAAAAACGTCTGCCATGCGCACAGAAAGCCCGAGGGAGCGGACGCGGTCCAACAGCCTCTCAAGCGCGTTCGACGTTCCCAATCCATCGCCTATGAAAAGCCCCGGATAGTTAGCTTTGGTTCCGACCAGATAGTAGCCTCCGTCGTAGGTCGGTCCCACAACCACATCGCAAGTACCGAGCGCCTCGAATGCTTTCTCCAGCACGGATGCCGGCAGATGTGGGCTGTCGCTGTTGAATGCGATGACGCGCCGCGGGCCAGCCCCCGCGAAGTACGCAAACACGGAAGTAAGGCCGGCAGCAAGTCCCTCACCAGTTTGTGCGACAACACTGGCGACGTCGCCCGCCAGGCGAGCGAGATCGTCCACATCCGAAGCGGGGCACATAATGGCAATCTCGATATTGCCCAGCGACTGCGCCAGCGCCAGTGTGTCGTCAAAAAGGCAGCGATAAAGCGTGGTGACAGCAGGTAGAGGAACAAACTGCGCCAACCTGGTCTTGACCATGCCCGGCTTCGGGGCTTTGGCCATGATGACCAGTGTGCAATCGCCGGTGCGCGGGCGACCGTTCGTCGGATCGGAGGACTCCATAGGATGCGCTCAGTCAGGCCTCACGCTTGTCGTGGCATTCCGGCCCTGTGATGGCGGAAATAATAGTGCACTATCCGGCTGAGAATGAACCACGCCGCTCCCACCGTGCCTCTGACCGTACCACTGATCTTTGATTTCCCAATACGCGGGTAGTAGCTCACCGGAACTTCTACGATACGAAATCCCGCAATGGCGCCTTTCAAGATCATTTCCACCGCCCAGCCGTAGGTGGCCTCTTTGAGAGCGAGTTCGGGGAGAAGGTCGGCGCGCGCGGCACGGAACGGGCCGAGGTCGCTGATCTTCAGCCCATATAAAAGGTTGATCAAGCTGGCGGCGAGCCAATTGCCGATCGCGGCATGCCACGGCAGGGCCCCGGGAATGCGTTGCTCCCCAAGACGCGAACCCAGTGTGATATCCGCGCGTCCCTCAGCGATGGGCGAGAGAAGACGCGGCAGTTCCGCCGGACGATCGCTGTAATCGCCGTCGAGGAAGACAACCACATCAGGATTTTCTGCGCTCGCGAGCCCAGTCAAACAAGCTCGACCATATCCGCGCCTTGGTTCGCCGACGACGCGAGCTCCCATCTTCGCCGCGATCTCGGGAGTGCCATCGGTTGAGTTGCTATCGACAATAATGACCTCTGTCACGAGATCGTAAGGCAGATCGGCAAGCACACGGCCAATGGCCTGTGCTTCGTTACGTGTAGGAATAATGACGGACACTCGCACGGGACATTAGCTCAAAGCAACCACCACGGAGCGGACGGCCACCGCCGCGCCAGCCATGCGTCCACGCCCCACGCTCTGCCGCCGCGCCCGACTGCGAGCCCAAGCGATGCGAGCACCGGAACCAGCAATTCCCAGATCCACGCTGTACCCCACTCCGACATCCAAAGGCTCCCAAGGTAGAGAAACGCTATGAAAGCGACCGGACGCGTAAGCAGTCCGATGATGAGCAACACACCCAAAGAGATCTCTGTCAGCGCTTGCATTGGAGCCGCCATTGCAGCATGGCTCGCGGCTGCTTCCATCACTGCTTTCCAGATAGCCGGCGAGTGACCCACTCTAATATAGTAGTTGATCAGGTTGGCATAGCCTCCTGGGGTGTAGAGGCCTTTCCCTAGATTTTCGAAGAAGACCCACACGAACATAGCCCCGATCGTCAGTCGCACGACTGCGAGACCATTTGCAGCTTGAGGTTGGTGGGTCACTTCGATTCCGTCGTTTCTCAAAGAAGTGGTATCCCTTGTCGAGGTTGTACTCATGGTCATGTTAACCCTCGCCCAATGGATGCTACACCAGATGGTAGGGTTTCGACAGGTTCAAAATGGTTTCTCACTGTAGGAATGCTGCCTATTAAAGTGCATCCTTCCGCCGCCCCAACACTTCAGATTAGCTGCTGATAAAATTCTCATTCATCCCTGCCGATTAAGGAGTGTCCCGTGAGGCTGCGAGTTCTTTTGTCGTTCCTGTTGCTTTCCCCCCCCATCTGTCAGCTGGCCGCACAAACAACTTCGAATGCCCATAGCTTCAGCCCGCAATCCCGTACATTACGCTTCACGTATCACTTCATCGTGAAGGGTATTCCCTTCGGAGCCAAGCAGGTGCGCGTCTGGGTTCCAGTGCCGCAGACCGGCCGCGATCAAACTGTGCGCGTTCTTGCCATTAAGGCTCCAGCGAAAACGCGGATGACGCAGGAGCCCGAGTATGGCAATCGAATCATGTATGCCGAGATCGAGAATTCTGTAGCCGGTAACGCGGAGTTCACTCTCGAGTACGAAGTTAAACGCCGCGAATACTCACGCGGTGATTACACACTACTCGTGCGCACAGACAGGAAGCCTGGCGTTATCCCCGCATCAATGAACCGTTTGATCGAGCCAGACAACCTGATCCCTACGGATGGCAAGATCAAGGCGCTGGCGGTCGAGGTAACCGGCTCCCAGATCGGCACCATCGCAAAAGCGAAAGCCGCTTATGACTACTTTTTTACGAATATGCGCTACGACAAGACGGGTGACGGTTGGGGACGTGGCGACGCGGTGTGGGCCTGTGACGCCAAGCGCGGCAACTGCACTGACTTCCATTCTCCATTCATAGGCGTGCTGCGGGCTGATGGAATTCCGGCCCGCTTTGACATCGGATTCCCTCTGCCCGAAAACAAAGACAGCGGAGATATCCCCGGTTACCACTGCTGGGCCGAGTTCTATGCACCCAAAACCGGATGGATCCCGGTTGACATCTCAGAGGCCTGGAAAGCGAAGGAGAAACAGGATTATTTCTTCGGCAGTATCGACGCCAATCGAGTGCAGTTCTCCACCGGCCGCGACATCATCCTCTCTCCTAAGCAGGATGGTCCGGCGTTAAACTACTTCGTCTACCCGTATGTCGAGGTCGACGGCAAGCCGTACGAAAAAATCGACAAGAAGTTCAGCTTTGAGAAAGTAAACCCTTCCGACTGAAGCCACCAGTTCAACCTGCCTTGGCGAACATAATCCTTACGAAGTGCCGACTTGACTTCTCGCTGCTCGATAGACACGTGACCGACTCGCGCGACTGACGGCCGATCAGTCGCCAACCTCCGAGAGAGAACTAGAACGCCGGATTGCCCCTGCCGATGTTGCTGGCTTTTGGCTTGTGATCGCTGGGCATTCGCCCCACAGAACTTCGAAAGTCGGACTGCTCTTTGCGGACTCCAGAGAAAAGCCGGGACAGTGAGTGCCTTCGCTGCCGAACAGTCCGTTTTCTCGTCCAGGTTGTCGAGCGAATATCACAAAAATGGGCATTTTTCGCGTATTTCGCGTTATGGGGTGGGCGAATTTCTCTGCGGTCCAGACTACGTGGCGGAGAGGGAGGGATTCGAACCCCCGGTACAGTTTCCCGTACTCCAGTTTTCAAGACTGGCGCCTTCAACCGCTCGGCCACCTCTCCGCGGCTCTTATTGTTTTACTACAGAGTTCATTTTATGGCAGGGGCGATGACAGCGAAGCCGAGAATAGCGAACAGAACACCGGGGCTGGTCTGGATTGCGCAGTTATGCGGCCTCGCCACTCATTTCTCACTTCTGTGTGAATAATCCAGAATCTTGCTTCGTCATCAAGCGCCGTGACTCATGCACTTCACTGCGATGGCGGGTTGGTGTTACAACGATACAGGAACCCGCCCACCGCGTCCGCTTCCGATCAAGGCTAACTCGTGCGCGGAGAATTCGGTAACAGCACGAAAGGACAGAATTCCCAATGAACGCTTTAGTGAAGAGCCGCTCTGAGCGCGGTCTATGGCTCGAAGATGTGCCCGAGCCGGAAATCGGCATTAACGATGTCAAGATTCGCGTTCTGCTCACCGGGATCTGCGGCACCGATCTCCATATCTACCAATGGGATGATTGGGCGAAGAAAGCCATTCCCGTGCCGCTGGTCATCGGCCACGAATTTATGGGTGAAATCGCCGCGGTCGGTTCGAACGTTGCCGATTTCCGGGTTGGAGAGCTGGTCAGCGGAGAAGGGCACGTAATTTGCGGGCGCTGCCGCAATTGCCTGGCCGGCCGCCGGCATTTGTGCGCCCACACAAAAGGAGTCGGGGTCAATCGGCCGGGATGCTTCGCGGAATACATCGTGCTCCCGATGAGCAATATCTGGAGACACAATCCCAAGATCAATCCTGAGATTGCCGCGATCTTTGATCCGTTTGGCAACGCGGTACACACGGCATTGTCGTTCCCGGTTCTGGGCGAGGATGTCCTGATCACCGGAGCGGGCCCGATTGGTCTGATGGCAGCTCCGGTTGTGCGGCACGCCGGAGCGCGCTATGTGGTTATCAGCGATCTGAATCCTTATCGCCTGGCGCTCGCGGAAAAGATGGGAGTCACGATGGCGGTGGACCCGCGAAAGACGCCTCTCCAAGAGGTGCAGAAGCAGCTGGGCATGCAAGAGGGATTCGACGTGGGCCTCGAAATGTCGGGTTCGCCCGCAGCCTTCCGTGAAATGATCGCCAACATGAGCCACGGCGCGAAAATCGCCATGCTGGGGATTCCGTCGTCAGAGATGTCGATCGACTGGCACTGCGTAATTTTCAACATGCTGACGATCAAAGGCATCTACGGACGAGAGATGTACGAGACCTGGTACAAGATGACGGTGATGCTGGAGTCCGGCCTCGACATTTCGCCCGTTATCACGCACCGGTTCTCATGGCGAGAATATGAGCAAGGATTCGCAGCCATGGAAACCGGCAACGCGGCAAAAGTTATACTCGACTGGCGCGGCGCAGCCTGAAGGCGGGCTACTTGCCGATGGACTAGCCTCCGGAATTCCTTTTCGGCACCCCGATGGATTGTACGATTCAGGCCTTGGGATCGTGCGCGCCTCGACTGAATCCCTTCGGATTGGCGGTTTTGTAATCTTCGGACTTGCCGCGCGGAATGCTCAGCGTCTGCCATTGGGAAGAGCGCAGGTGTTTGGCGAGAAAAACGGCTTGTCCTATATGCTGCGCGTAGTGAGCGAGGGCGCGGTTGAGCGCCTGCATCACCGTGTGCGGTTCCGCGCGGATGGTCACAGTGCGCTGCACATCTTCCGGCCGGAGCGAGTCCAGCGTGGAAAACACGTGGAACCACGTCTCCGTCCACCAGCGCATCACTTCTTCGCGCGTCGTACTCGCCGAGACCTCAAATTCCTGGTCGCGAAAACGGTCCGGCTTCTCGCCGTCGGTGGTGAGGAAGTCGGTAAACCGTGAGCGCGCGTTGCCGGCAATGTGCTTGACCAGGGCGGCGATGGAATTAGATTCCGGATCGAGCGTGACGAAGAAATCGTTGTCTTCGAGTTGCGCTAGGGCAGCTTCGCCCATGCGCTTGTGGCCGCGGAGCTGGCGCTTGATCTCTTCGAGGTAGTGGGAGGCGAGGTCAGGCATAGAAGTCCTATTGCAGAAAGTCAGAGGTCAGATTGCAAAGGTAAGAGCTAGGTTTGACCTCTGCGATCAGACCTCTAACCTCTGACCTGCAATTGTACGTTGCACGCGACTCGGAATCCGTAATCTGCGTACTTGAACTCGGGAGGGATGCTGGATCGTGCGGCGCAGCGCGACATCTTGACGTGGTGGCGCCATGAACCTCCGCGGGAAGCGCGACGATCGCCAGTTTCAGGGCCCTGGGGATTGCGTTCGGGCGACACCGCGTAGTAGTCCGCCGAATACCAGTCGCTGCACCATTCGTGCACGTTGTCGCACATGTTGAAGAGGCCGTAAGCGTTCGGTTCGACACAGCCAACAGGTTCGGGCCCGGTCTTCCAAAAACCAGCGCAGCGATCAGCGTAGCCGGGTAGCGACTGCGGTGGCGCGTCTCCCCAGGGAAACAACGCCCCGGCATCCTCGTTGCCTCCGCGAGCCGCACACTCCCACTCGGCCTCGGTAGGCAGGCGGAAATTTCTCCCGGTCGTTTTACTGAGCCATTCGCAGTAGCGGATTGCCTCGTGCCACGACACTCCGACCACCGGCTGCTCGGGATGGTTGAACGCGGGGTCGTTCCAGAAGGACGGTGGCTGAGTCTTGGTGTCGCGCAGGAAGCGGCCGTAGTCGGTGTTGGTGACCTGGTGGGCGGCGAGTAGAAACTCGTCGACCCAGACACGATGCACGGGCTTTTCGTTGTCCTGCCCGGTATCGCAGCCCATGAGGAACCATCCCGCGGGAACGCGGACTAGGGGTGGAAGGTATTCTTGCGCTCGCGATCGGGAAAGCAGTTCCGCATCCATAGGATCAGAGCGCCCGCAGCGCGCGGACGACATCTTCAATTTTATTCTCCTGGAACAAGCGAATGCCGCCGACTCCGGCGGCTCCAGCTTCCAGGCACGATGCAGCGTTTTCGATCGTGACACCGCCGAGGGCGAGCACTGGAATCTTCACCCGGCAAGCTTCGCGCAAGGCGGCGAGGCCGGCGGGTTGCGTTCCCGGAGCATTGTGTTTACCGAAGACCGGAGCGAAGACGGTGAAGTCGGCGTCCTCCGCTTCCGCTCGGAATACATCGGCGACTGTGTGGCAGGAGACGGCGAGCAGAGGGCTCCGAGTTATGGGCTGCGGGCTGCGAGCGAGCGCTTGCGTCCAGAAAGCTCGCGCTTCGCAGGCGGCAATGTCATCGGAGCGCAGGTGGACGCCATCGGCGCCAATGGCCATCGCAATGTCGGAGCGGGAATTAATTAAGAGACGAGTTCTCAGTGGAGCGCGGTCGTGCACGCCACCCAGGGCTTCTTCCGCCAAAGTTTGCAGCTCGCGCGCGCTCAAGTCTTTTTCGCGGAGTTGGATGTAGTCGACGCCTGCGGTAGCAGCTTGGGCGATTTTGGCGAGCAGGCTGCGGCGGCGGGCGCCTTCGTTGCCGCGAAACTGGGTTCGGTCGGTGATGTAGTAGAGCAGACAGCGGTCAGCCATTAGCACTCAGCCTACTACGACTGTGGTGCGGACACGCCTGTCCGCAAGAACGGTGGCTCCAGACAGGTGCAAGGGCAGCGAACAAGAGTGCCCGCTCCACATGCGCTTAGGGCCGCGTCTTGGCGATTTCGGGGATTGCCGCCTCGCCTTTGCGCTTGGGTTGCTGGGGGCCGAGATGGTATTTGGTGAGTCCTTCTTTCAGGAACTCGAAACTTTCGTCGGGCGAATCGGACATCTTAAACAAATCGAGGTCCTGGGCGGCGATGGTGCCGGCGTCGACCATGGCTTCGAAATTGATGATTTTCTTCCAGTAAGCGCTGCCATAAATGACGACGACAATTTTCTTGGCCAGTTTTTCCGTTTGGGCGAGAGTGAGAATTTCAAAAAGTTCGTCGAGCGTGCCGAATCCCCCGGGAAAAATCACCAGCCCTTTGGCCAGATACGCGAACCAGAACTTACGCATGAAAAAGTAATGGAACTCGAAGTTGAGCGAGGGCGTGATGTAAGGGTTCGGATTCTGCTCGAAAGGCAAGTTGATGTTGAGTCCGATGGTTTTTCCTCCCGCTTCGTGGGCGCCGAGATTGGCGGCTTCCATGACCCCGGGGCCGCCGCCGGTGGTGACGACAAAGCGGTGACGCTTGGCAGGAATCTGCGTGGACCATTCGGTCAGCAGGCGGGCCAGTCGGCGCGCGTCTTCGTAGTAGCGAGCCATGTCCACGGCGGCCTCGGCCCGCTTCATATCCTCAGCCTGCTGTGCGGCGGAGACTTGAGCGCCGTTGCCTCGGACTTCGGTAAGACGGCTGCTGGCGCTTTCACTGCTGTGAATGCGAGCGGAGCCAAAGAAGACGACCGTGTCCTGAATCTGTTCGCGGCGGAAGCGCGACAGCGGCTCGCTGTACTCGGACAACAGGCGCAAGATTCTGCCGTCAGGACTGTTGAGAAATGGCTCGTTCTGATAGGCGAGCGGGGCGGGCTTAAGTTTTTTATCAGTCATAGTGTCGGTCGCTGGTCGTTAGTCGTTGGTCGCCAGTCACTTCTTCGCTAAGCGCAGATGCCGAGTGCAAAGGCCGCTGTTCGCGAACGACCAACGACCATCGGCCAACGACGGTTCATTCTTCTTCCTGATATTGAATCGCCTCCCAAAATCCGATCCATACGTTAAGCACGCCCAAGCCGGTCGCGACGCCGCGCGCGAAGCCGCTGGCTACGACCGCGCGAAGCGTGGGATAGGGCATCAGCAGAGGGTTGTCGGACCACTCGGGGCGCCACGGTAAAATCATTAGCATCACCCCCAGCGTCGCGCACAAGAACACAAACAGCAGGACCCCGACGCGTCGCAACCACAGACGCGCCACCGAAGGCGAAGGCTTTGAAACGGAAACCGGTACCAGCGGGACCGGTGTTTCCTCCCGAGACTTGAGCTCTCCGACACTGGTGGAGTCGCTGGCAAAAGGTAGCTTAGGGTCGGAAATCATTGCGCGCGTCGTCGTGAATAATGCCGTGGGATGGGCGCGGGATGGGGTTGCCTCCCCAGCGCAAAGTTCGACCCCACTGGGTGCATTCTACGACTTCAGGGCCTGAATGCGCTCGGCCACGTCACGATAATCGATATTCGCGCCATATACGTCGGTGAAATGACGTAGCGCCGCGGGCTTGTCCTGAGCGGTTTCGCAAGCCGACCCCAGTTCGTAGTTGATAGCCAGGCGCGCTTCCTGGTCGAGTCCGGGGATGCCCAGCGCCTTTTCATACCAGCGAATGGCGGCATCAGGAACTCCCTTATCGAGGAAGCACTGGGCCAGCCAGGTGTAGGTCTGGACAGGCTGCGAGAATGGCTTGCCGCGATCCATGGCGGCACAAACTTTCTGCAATTCGGCGATAGCTTCGTCGAGCAGGCCCATCTCGCGGAAGGCAACGCCGAGATTGTAATGGGTTTCCGGATCGTCATCGCCGGCTGCCACCTCTTCTTCGAGTTCCTGTTTCAACTCGCCGAACATCTCGGAAAGATCGACGCTGTCGGAGGCATGCATGGCCTGAGCTCCGGCTCCCAAAGGGCGTACCGGGGTTGGGCTGTAGCTCATGGTCGTAGCGGGGGCGGTTGCGGCGCCTCCGGCCGATGCGGCGGTCGCGCGCGTGGCTGCGGAGGCAGGAACTTCAATAGGAGCCACGGGCTTAGGTTCGGGCGCTCGGGCTGCCGCTGGCGCCACTGGCCAGCCCGGCAAGGGCTGGGCGTCAGGATGCTCGGCTTCGTTTGTCGGCGCATGCGGGAACGAATCTCCGAGTGAAGCTTCCAGATCCGCGACCAACGCGGTCAAGTCGCTGGCCTCCGCGTGTACCGGTTCTGCGTGTGCCGGTTCCGGCGTGAGTTCCGCCGGAGGCTGGTCTTCTGTCTCGTGCCCAGCCACCAGATCGGGCGTAGCGGCCTCGATCGCGTCCGGAGTCTCCATCGCAACTTCGAAATCGGCGGGCTCGTCAGCGTTAATCTCGATTTCCGGCTCAGCCTCGGGCTGCGGCTCGCTGCCGGATTCGAGGGCAGCGCGCAGCGGATCGAGAATTCGCGCGTCCTTGGTCAGCGATTCAAGCTTCTCGATCCCGGCGCGGGCCTGGTCGGTCATGTAGTGATCGAGATAGAAACGGATTTCTTCAACCGCCTCGGCGATCTCGGGATTGCTGGAAGCATCGGCTTCGACTGTGGCCGGCAGTTCTGCCGCCGGAGGGGGCTCGTCGACGGAAAGGGATTGCTCCCATTCGGAGGAAAGGTCCGTGGAGAGTTCGGAAGAATGCTCGTGTGCGTCCGCGGGCGCATGCACACTCAATTCTGGGATGGCGAATTCGGGATGTGCCGCAGCCTGGTCATGATCAGAAACCGCCGGGGCAGCCATCGGCCAGGGCGCGGGCGAAGGCGCAGCGGCAGCAGGCGTCGCGGGCGGAACGGCATCCGCTGAAGCGGGGGCAGCCGAAGCCACCGCCGCGGAAGAGGCAGTCGAAAGAGCGGCAGTCGCCGGAGCCGCTTCCGCGCTCTGCTCATAGCGTGCCGCCAATTCTCCGTAGCGCACGGCTTCATCGGGGTAGCCGGCATCGTGGTACACGCTCTCCAGGGTGCGGCAGCAAACCGCGGCTTCGGTAAAACGCTGGAAGCGGGTATGGAGCGCGGCCAGGCGCTGGTTCAGGCGCACGTCGCGCGGGGCCTGCGGCAGAATGCCCAGCAGGGGCACAACCGCTTTATCCGGCAGATTGTAAGAAAGGAATAGATCCGCATCGGTGACCGCGGAGCGCACCGCAATCGCGACCTCGTCGGCATAGGACTGATCGATGACCGGCGCGGTCGCTTCCAACTCCTCGACGATGACCGCCCCTTCTTCGGCAGTGATCCCGAGGGCGGGCTCTGCTTCCTCCATGCGCTCCACCACCTGCTCATAGTTCTGCAGGTGCAACGCGTTCTGGGGCTCGGTGCTAGCCAGCGTCTGGTACAGATCGCGAGCCCGTTCCAGGTTCCCGTCCTGGACCGAGGCGTGGGCCAAAAGTTCGGTGACTTCGTTGATGTGGGTGCTCTCGCCGGCTTGGTTGAGCAGACGCAACAGCTCCTCGAGCGCGCCCGAATCGTCACGCACCCGAGCGATCATGCCATGCAGGCTGGCCAGCAGTTTGGTCGAGTCGGTCGCCAACAGGCGATCGGCATGCCGGCTATAAATTTCGAGTGCCTGGGGACACTGGCCGACGCGGACCGCACCTTCCGCCAGCAGAAACAGCCCCTCGGAATCGTTGTGCACCGTGAGCAGCTTCTCGGCAATCGGAGCAGCCTTGGTCAAATTTCCGGTTTGCAGGTACGCCTTCAGCAGGTCGCGTAAACCTTCGGGATGAGAATCGAGGTCGGAGGTCTTCTCCAGGTAAGCGATGGCGTTCTTGGGATCGTCGCCTTCGAGGGCGGCCTTCCCACGCAGCAGCAGAACGTAGCCGTTGCCCGGATCGAGCACCAGCATCCGCTTCAGAATTTCTTCGGCGGAGGCGAGCTGTCCCCGCGCACGCAGCGCTTCCGCCGCCGCGCTGAAAATCTCCCAGGCCTCTTTCTTCTTTCCCATGCGCACGTAAACCTCGGCGAGTTTCACTCGCATGGATGCATTTTCCGGATCCATCTCGAGGACCTTCTGGAAAAGGCGCACAGCTTGCTCGAGGTCGCCACGCTTCATGAAGTCTTCGGCGACTTGCAGATACTGGGCGCGGGCGTCGTTGAACAGCCCCTGCTGCGTGTAGAGTTCCGCCAGTTTCAGAGATGCATCCATGCTCGGCTGGAGCTTGGTGATCTTCTTGTACATGGCGATGCCCTTGACGGTGAAGCCCTGGGCGGCATAAGCGTCGCCCACCTTTTTGAAGCACTCGATGGCTTTCGCGCTTTCGCCGAGTCGCGCGTAGAGATCGCCGATGGTGTTGTTGACGGTCAGGTCCTTGGCATCGTGCTGCAGGACCTTCTCGTACTCAGCAATGGCGTTCTGCAGCTTGCCCTGCTGGACAAACTTTTCCGCGGCGCTGAGAACCTTCTGTTTGTTGAAGCCGAAACCAAACGCCATAGAATGTGCGGACTCCAGCCTTGTTCCCGTCGCCCGCCCGCGCTTTCATCAAGCGACAGCGAGCGGGATCGAACCTCGCCGGGAGATTTCCCGGCGAAACCCCGCTAACAACTGGAATGGCGGGGTGACTTCATTGTAAGGCTGGGGGGCATCGGTCCGATGGTTACCGACGATTACCAGGGGTCATCGAAAGGGCGTGTACGTCCGGTTTTCGGAAAAACCCGGTCCCGGCCCCCTCTCCTGGCACTCTGGAAACGACTTCACCGCTTCTCCAGCGGCACAAACTCCCGCGTCTGATGGCCGACCCAGACCTGGCGAGGGCGCGCGATCTTCTGTTCGGGGTCGGTCAACATCTCCTGCCATTGCGAGAGCCAGCCGATGGTGCGCGGAATCGCAAATAGGACGGTGAACATCTCGGGTTTGAAGCCCATCGCTTGGTAGATGATGCCGGAGTAGAAGTCCACGTTCGGATAAAGCTTGCGCTGAACGAAGTAATCGTCTTCAAGGGCGATCCGCTCCAGTTCCAGAGCAATCTCAAGTTTGGCGTTCCGTCCTGTCACCTTGAACACCTGGTCGGCAGCCCACTTGATGATCCTGGCGCGGGGATCGTAATTCTTGTAAACCCGGTGACCGAAGCCCATCAGTCTGCCTTTGCCTTCCTTGATCTTCTTGATGTAGGCGGCGACGTTATCCTTGGAGCCGATCTCGTCCAGCATGTGCAACACTTCTTCGTTCGCCCCGCCGTGCAGGGGGCCGGAAAGCGCGGCGGCGGCGGCGGCCGTGGCCAGATAGGGGTCGGCCTGCGAGCTGCCCACGGCGCGCATGGCGTTGGTGCTGCAGTTCTGCTCGTGGTCGGCGTGCAGAATGAACAGGATGTCGAGCGCCCGCGCAATCACCGGGTTGGCGACATACTTCGGCTCCACCATCTTCCACAACATGTTCATGAAGTTTGCAGGATAGCTGAGGTCGTTGTCGGGATAGATGTAGGGAAACCCCACCATGTGGCGATACCCCATGGCGGCGATCGAGGGCATCTTGCCGATCAGGCGCTTGATCTGCAACAAGCGGCACGCGGGGTCGTGAATATTTTTCGCATCCGGATACACCGTGGACAACGCCGCCACCGTGCTCACCAGCATGGCCATAGGGTGGGCGTTGTAGCCGAATCCTTCCATGAACTTCTTGGTGGTTTCATGGAGCATGGTGTGATGGGTGATGTCATCCACCCAACTCTTCAATTGATTGGCGTTGGGCAGCTCGCCGAACAAAAGCAGGTAGGCCACTTCGAGATAAGTACAGTGTTCGGCGAGAACCTCGATAGGATAGCCGCGGTAGCGCAGGATTCCTTTGTCCCCGTCAATGTAGGTGATCGCGCTCCGGCAGGAAGCGGTATTCATGAAGGCGGGGTCATAGGTCATCAAGCCGAAATCTTCGGGGCCGGTCTTGATCTTGCGCAGATCCATCGCGCGGATGGTTCCGTTTTCGACGGGAACGGTATAGCTCTGACCGGTGCGGTTATCGGTGATGGTCAAGGTATCTTGCGGCATCCAAATCCTCCTGGGAATAATGGCAAACGAACACTATAACTCGGGACGCAGCCCGTCCGCAGCAACAGTATCGGCGGCTCGCCAGAGG